>Ga0247830_10000023_pt1 | contig 39757 bp, 77 predicted proteins | sample 12C_Control_Day5_FD_207766 | JGI IMG/M metagenome (GOLD analysis project Ga0247830, IMG submission 207766) | Soil microbial communities from agricultural site in Penn Yan, New York, United States - 12C_Control_Day5 | ecosystem: Environmental > Terrestrial > Soil > Agricultural land | place...
GAACGGACCCGCTGAATGCTGGGGTGTGATTCAGGAAAACGGCCTGCGGGACGATAACGGCTGCCTGACGTGGCTGGGTCACACTCAGACAAAGGGCTACGGGTTTATCCGCTGCAATGGCCGTTATCAGGTCACCATGCGGATCGTATGGCAGCACTTCAAAGGAGAAATTCCGGAAGGCGTGTCGGTGATGCATAAGTGCGATAATCGCCGCTGTTGCGAAATCTCGCACCTTCAGCTAGGGACGAATGCGGACAACATTCTGGATAAGGCGAAGAAGGGTCGGGCTAGGAAGAAGCTATACAAAGAGCAAATTCCTGAGATTAGGAAAATGCTTGAGGCTGGCATGAGTCAAACCGCAATTGCAAAGATTTACGAGGTGAATCCATCTTCGATTCACTACATCAAGTCTGGTCGTCATTGGGCGCATCACTAAGGCCCGGAGGGTAATGCCATTTCGTGGGGATACGTTGCAGTAGCAGCCGCGACCGTTATCGGTGGCGCACTCAGTGCTGACGCAGCCGGTGACGCGGCGGACGCTCAGGCACAGGGTTACGACGCGGCCACGCGAGAGCAGCGCCGCCAATTCGACATCACCCAGCAGAACCTACAGCCATGGTTGGCTGCGGGCCGCGATGCGCTGACTACTCAGCAGCGATTCCTTGGTGGGGATCAGACCGCCTTTACCCAGTCTCCCGATTACCAATGGGTATTCGATCAAGGCAGGCAGGGAGTGGAGGGCAGCGCTTCTGCCAGAGGAAACCTGTTCGGTGGCGGAACGCAGGCAGAGCTAACCCGCTACGGACAGGGAATGGCCTCGCAGGAACTGAACAACTGGTGGAATCGGTTGGCCGGCGTATCGCAGACAGGACAGAACACCGCCAACTCTCTCGGCAACTTCGGTCAGGCTTATGGTCAACAGGCAGGAAATAACGCCATAGGGTCGGGTAATGCGCGAGCATCCAGCTACCAGCAGCAGGGCCAGATCGCTAATCAGACCATCGGCCAGCTTGCCGGTCTGTGGGGTCAGTATCAGGGAGGCCGTGGGTGATGGACATTGTGGGTAATTTCCAGCGCGGTCTTGCCTTTGGTCAGGAGCAGAAAGAGCGCAAGCGCGTTGAGACTGAGCGCACCCAACTGCGCAACCTTGCCCCGCAAATCATGCAGGGCGACCCGAACGCCTACACGCAAGCCGCCGCGATCAACCCCGAGGCGGCGGGTCAATTCCAGTCGGCCGGGGATCAGCAGTACCGTCGGGTGACCAACGTCGCCAAGATGATGCGAGACGCCATCAATACGAACAACCCGACGGCGAAACAGCGGGCTTTCCAGACGATCCGGCCGTTTCTCCAGCAGATGACGGGCGGGCGTCCCGTGCCCGAGCAGTGGGATGATTCACTGTTGCCGGGGTTTGAGCAGTTTGAGAACCGCATTTCCATGGCTCAGGCGATTCCGAAGGAAATCCCCTCTGGCTTCCAGCAGTTCCAGCTTACTGCTCAGGCCGCCGGCCTTCAGCCGGGTTCCCCCGAATACCAGCAGGCAGCCCGTATTGCCTTAGGTCAAGAGGGCCGCGCGGCGTCTGGCGGATTCGGCTTCTTTGAGTTTGAGGGTGCCGACGGCCGGAAGCGCATGGGCCGGAACAACCCCCGGACTGGTCAGCGTGAGCTTTACGACGAAACGACCGGCCAATTCGTTCCGCTTGGCGGGGCTGCCGGCATGGGCGGCGTCTCTGCTGGGGCAGGGCCAACGGAAACCCGAGTCAACATTGAGGGTATTTCGCCAGAAAGGCAGCAGCAGATTGCAAACGTTGCTTCTACCATGCGAGCGGCTAGCGTGCCTGAAGATCGAATCGCGGCTTGGGTTTCCCAAGAGCTATCAACTGACCAGACTGTCAGTCGTCCGGGCGGACCTTCTGTTTCTGCTGTTCCAGCCGGTCTTGCCGTTGGCCGAGCCCCCGAGGAGCAGGCAGCGCTTACCACTGGCGCACAGGAGGCCGCCAAGGCTCCCTATGCGATCCAAGAGGCGCAGGCCAGGTCGGACATTGAGATCCGTGAAGCCGCCCGTAAGGCTGAGCAGGAAGCGGCCATTAAGCGCCGGGAATCGCTGGCTGACGCAGACCAAAAGAAAGCGGTAGACGCGAATACCACGCTTGCCCTGCTTGACGAGGCCGAGAGCCTAATCAAGCGCTCCACGGGCAGCCGTGCAGGAGCCCTTCGTGATGACGTGGCAGCAACCTTCGGCGTCTCTACTGAGGGAGCGCAGGCGATTGCTGAGCTTAACCCGGTGGCCGCTCGTCTGACGCTGGCGGTTCCTCGCATGGAAGGTCCGCAGTCTGACGCCGACCGTTTGCTGTACCAGAAGGCGGCGGGTGACTTCGCGAACCCGCAGGTTCCACGGGAAACAAGAATGGCCGCACTTCAGTCGATGCGCCGCCTTGCTGAGAAGTACAAGGGCGTAAAGCCTCCGGCAAGTGGTTCTCGGCCGCAGCGCGCGGTCAATCCGGCCACGGGCGAAGTTCTCGTCCTCCGCAACGGCCAATGGGTGCCCGAATAATGGCAACGCCTCCGCTTCCGCCGGGATTCGTACTGGAGGGCTCCGCCGACACGGGGCTGCCTGAGTTGCCCCCCGGCTTTGAGTTGGAAGGCCCTCCGATTCAGGACATGCCGACAATGAGTGTTCGGCCGGCCGAGTACAGCGAATTGTCAGGGGTGACGCGTGCCCAGCGTCAGGCGCAAATCGCCGAAGTGGATGCCGAGCAGGCGGCCCGACAGGCATCCTTTGATCGTACCCAGCAGTTCGGCCGTGCTGCCGGCTTGACTGGCCGCGCCATGTTGCGCGGGCTTGCGGCCATCCCGGATCTAGTGATCGACCCCCTTGTGGGAGCCGTAAACCGCCTAGGTGAAAAGGACGCCAGCCTCAGTTCCTTGATTACGGGAGAGAATGAGCGCTATTTCCCCGAGCAAACGAACGCGGCGGGGCTGGTGGACTACTTTGTAAACAAAGTGGGTGGCGTCACCCCGCAGACCGGCGGCGAGCGCGTCTATAGCGACATGGTGGGCGGCATTACGGGTGCTGCTGTTCCTGTTGGCGTTGGTCGTCAGCTTATGCAGGGGGCCTCCCCCGTCACGCAGGGCGTTGGACGCGTGCTTTCGGCTCAGCCTATTGCGCAGGCAACTTCGGCAGCGCTTGGCGCGGGCGCATCCTCCACTACGCGTGAAATGGGTGGCGGGACTGGCGCTCAGGTTGCCGCAGGCCTTTTGGGCGCTGTCAGCCCGGCGGCGGTTCCTTCAGTTGCGCGCGGGACTGTTAGCGGGGCTTTGGCTCGCTCAGTCCCCGAGCAAAGAAAGCAACTGGCCCGTGAGGCTCAGGCCCTTGGCATTGAACTTACGCCGGGACAGTTAAGCGATTCGCGATTCCTGAAGTGGACGCAGTCAATGCTCCGCTCGGTGCCTTTTACTGGGGCTCAGGGCCGATATCAGCAGCAAGTCGGTCAATTCAATCGGGCGCTGGCCCGTGAAATCGGAGAAGACGCTGACGCCATTACGCCAGAGGTGTACGGATCAGCCAAGGCTAGGCAGTCGGCGAAGTTTGACGAACTTACAGCGCGCAATGCACTAAAGGTTGATGACCAGCTAGTGCGCAGCCTGTCAAATATTGCCGACTCGGCCAAGGTGAACAGATCGGTTTCGGAAGATGTAGAGGCAGCGATTGATGCCCTGTATGCGCAAGCTACTACGGGACCGGGCGGCGTGGTGATCCCTGGCGAAGCGTATCAGGCCTTTGATTCCCAACTAGGCAACATCATCAAAAACGGCGGGGCTCCGGCTCACTTTCTTGGCAATGTTCAGTCAGCCGTTCGGCGGGCGATGGACAAATCCATTTCCCCTGAAGATGCGATGGCATGGCGCGAGCTTCGACGCGAATACGGAACGCGCAAGGCCATTACGCCGCTGGTCGCCAAGGCAGAGGGGGGGGAGATCAAGCCGGCACAGGTGATGGGCGCTGCGACCAGTACGCGCGCAGGAAAGGAGGCGATGGCATCCGGACAGCGTGGCAATCTAGGCGCTTTGGCCCGAGTGGGACAGGTCATGAAAGAGCCACAATCGTCCGGAACGGCTGAACGTATCTTTGCTGGCGGCGCGCTAGGCGGCGCGACGTACATCGATCCGGTTACCGGGCTGCTCACTACAGCGGCGGGGAACCTGCTGTCTCGCGGCCTCGACAGCAAGTCCTTGGCTCGCCTGATGGTGGCCGAGAACCCTGGTCTGTCATTGAAGACCGCCGAGGACATTATCCGCCGCTCGGCTGTGCCTGCGGCCATCGTAACGGAGCAACAGCAATGAGCTATCGGCCGCTTGGGCAATTTCCCCAATATTTCCTTGACTCTGGTCAGCTTAATGCGGGCGGATTCGTATACACCTACGAAAACGACCTCACGACGCCAAAGCTGACCTACTCTGATGAAGGGCTGACTGTTCCCAATAGTAACCCGATTCTGCTGGACGCGGCCGGAAGGCCGGCAAGCGATGTATGGGGTGATGGAATCTTCGGCATGGAGATAGCCGATGCTGACGACGTTGTATACCTGACAGCAAACGACATTCAGCCGGACACAGGGGCAACCCAGTCAATTCCCGCCTTGGCGGAAGGGTTTCTGACCAACGACCTCACTAATCTGCTCTGGCAGGCTATCCTCCAGGTTCCGGATCCGTCGGGGTATACGGACTACATCCTGTCCAACGACGGCGCTAATCCGCTTTGGATTCCCCAACCTGAGATTGAGATTCCTGAGCCGGATATTGTCATCACTACCTCGCCTAACCGTACGATCCGGATCGGCAACAGCGACAGTACGACCAAGGTACTAATCCAGACTGGGACCGCGACTGCGCCGACCTCGGGCGCACGCACAACCTCCATTGCGGTTGATCTCCCGACGCCCTATGCGGCCATCTGGCATTTCGGGGTTACGCAGAATGTAGCCTCTGTGGGAGCGTTTGGTATCGGAGCGACCCAAGCGGTAACAGGCTACACGGCGGGCTCTGCGGCCACGTCAGTGACAGTGACCTTCAATTCAGCAGATGACGGCGGCGGTTCAGGTTTCACGTTCGTGAATACGGTTCCGTTTACGTGGTGGGCCATTGGAACGGTCACGGTTGCCTGATGGCGATTCGCTACGCCATTCCGCAGCCTAGTGAACCTATTGTCGATGGGAATGGGCACGTTACGCGCGCATGGAGAAACTACCTAAGCACACAAGTCCCTGCGGCGGACCTAGAGATTCTGATTGCTCAGATAGAGGCATTGGCTGCCCGAGTTGAGGCTTTAGAGGCTGACCAAGGCGAGGATGCCGTTATCCTTGGGCCTGAGTCGGTGGAAGTCGCTGGCCAGTTATCAGATGGCCTAGTGCAGCTACGACTGGTTGGCGATGAAGTGTCGCCGCTCCCCGTTTCCCTCTACTCGACAGACGATGACGGAGAAAAGGGATGGAGCCTGCTCTATCCGAACTGGGTTCCGAATCCCTATGCCGATTACCTCGTTGACGAAAACGGGGACTATCTAGTCGATGAGAACGGGAACTTTCTTACCGGACAGGACGGATTCCCTATCCCCTTGGAGTACGGAGGGACGGGCGCGGACAACTCATCGGTAGCGGCTAACCTTGTGTGGGCAAGCCCTGATGCAATGGCCGGAGTGCCCGTTTTCCGTGTCCTTGTTGGCGATGACGTTCCTGACCACAATGACGTTAATGGCATTCAAGGCGGAACGACAGACGAGTATTACCACCTGACGGCTGCCGAGCATGCGCTCCTTTCCGCTGCCGCCAGCGGGTCGCCCGTAAACGTGACCGGCTCCCGTGGAGGCAATGCAGCGCTCGCGTCACTGCTTACTGCCATCGCGTCCCTTGGATTTATAACCGACAGTACAACGGCCTAAGCTCATGCCTACAAAACAATACGGCGTAGATTTCGACCCAGCCACTACTCCGCTAGATGGGACGGAAACCCTGTCCATCGTTCAGGACGGCACGATGGTTGACGCCACCACGCAGGACATTGCGGATCTTGCCTCCGGAACTGGCGTTGTCGAAACCATCGTAGCCGGAACCGGGATTGATGTTGATAGCACCGATCCTGCAAACCCTGTTGTCTCCATCGAAGACACGGCAGTAACCCCTGGAAGTTACACGAACGCCGACATTACCGTTGACGCTCAGGGCAGAATTACAGCGGCCGCCAATGGCTCTGGCGGCGGAATGACCAACCCCATGACTACAGCCGGGGACATGATCTATGGCGGCGTCGCTGGCGCACCAACGCGACTTGCTGCCGCTACTGATGGATGGGTGTTGACGCTTGTCTCTGGCGCGCCGGCTTGGCAAGCGGGCGGTGGCGGAGGGCTGACAAATTGGACAGAGGCGGTTAATACGTCTGCCCCCAATGGAACAGTTCCGGTAGTTTCGTTCACTGCAACCAATGCCGCTACCGATGTGGATGCGGCAATTTTGCCAAAGGGCATAGGCGCATTGACGGCTGATATTGCCGACAACACTTCTGCTGGCGGCAACAAGCGTGGCTCTGATGCTACGGATTGGCAGCGTGTCCGCAGCTTGGCCTCTCGGGTTGCCTCCGGGCAATACTCAACGATAAGTGGTGGCAACGACAATATTGCAACCGGGCAGAGCGGAACGGTGGCTGGCGGATCAACCAACAGCGCAAATAGTACCGGCGCGGCGGTTGGAGGCGGAACCTCCAACTCAATTACGGGCGCACAAGGTTGCATCAGTGGCGGCCAGAGCAATACGGCATCGGCCACGCACACGTCGGTATCAGGCGGACAGTCCAATACGTCAAGCGCGGCACATGCGAGCGTTGGAGGTGGGCAGGGTAATGAGGCTACAGCGACACATGCCCATGTCGGTGGAGGTCAGTTCAACTTCGCTAACGGCATCTATTCGTGGTCGGCTGGCGGCTATTATGCAATCGCCCGCTCCATTTATGGCGTAGGTATTCGTGCATCCGGCAGGTTCGCAAGTACGGGCGACGCTCAGAGCATGTGTGCAGTTGCGCGCGTTGCCACCACCAATGCAACCCCGGCAGCGGTCACCAACGATGGCGCAGCCGCAGGGGCGACAAACCAGCTTGTTCTCCCGAACAACAGCCTCTACGCCTTCAAGGCCATTGTGACAGTGCGTGAAGCGGCGACTGGAGACTCTGCGGCATGGGATGTGACGGGAGCAGTCAAGCGAGGGGCGAATGCTGCATCCACTGCGCTGCTTGGAACTCCGACGGTTACCAGCATCGGCGCAGATGCTGGCGCAGCTACGTGGACAATCGCCGTCACCGCTGACACCACAAACGGAGCGGTTCGGTTTACAGCAACAGGTGAGGCAGCCCATAGCCTGAAGTGGGTAGTTGACGTCTACTCCTGCGCTCAGGTTGTTGGATGACCCGCACCCGCCGCGCCCATGGCCTTGTCGTAAGGCCCGGTCTCGATCTTGTGAATGCCGATCAGCAAGCAGAACTCGTGGAGAGCGTCGGTGGCTGCGTCCATGGTCTCGGCGGTGATCGGCAGAGTTGGGACAGCCTCGTAAACAATGCGCAGGCTGTCGTGCAGGTCGGCTAGGTCGTAGGTATCGTCCCCCGCCTCCGCAGCCCGTGGGGTGGCTAGTGCGCTGGAAAGTCTTAGGATCATGCCGTCGTCCAGTTCTCCGGCCAGGTGCGCACGGATGACTTCAAGCGCCGCAGACTCGATGGATGAGCCACCCCCGCTGGCGTCCAGTTCGCGGGCGCGGTCCATGGCTTCGCGGATCATCCATGCGACGCGAACCGAATCGCTATCGCCGCAACCCGTGTTGTCTTGGATCAGAGTCGCGACCTCGATGTCGCCGGGCCAAGATGGCGCATGAGCGTTCGCTTCTAGCTCATTAGCGAACCGGACAACAGTTGTGATGAAGTCCTCTGCCGTGTGCAGATTCCAGTTGGCTGGGCTGTCCACGTAGTAGCGGAAAGCCCTGGCAACCGCCCAGTCGCTCGGCTGTGTGGTCACGGGCGACCTCCGAAAACCTGCTCCACCGTATCGCCGCCGCACCCGCATTCACGTCCGTCGCAGCAATACTGTTCGTCAAGATCGCGTGGCAGAACCTCCCTTCTCCAGTCCCTTACAGCATTGACCAGGAAGTAGAAGAGGATTCGGGTCTTTCTGAAAATCTGGCTCATGACTCGTCCCCGGAAGGCTTGGCGGCGGCTGCGAAGAACTCGGGAGGCAATCTGTAGATCGGGCGAATGCCGTCAATCTCTGCTCTCGCCGCTGCCACCTGAAAGCCGTAGTCCGTCAATTCGATGCACTGCGTTCGCATGTCGTAGAACTTCACCTCGACCCACTCCCGAACACAGCCAAGGCGGGCCAGCGATTTTGCCGTGGCCGGCTTGATGCCGAAGCCGAAGGGGCGCCTGTAGTAGTGGGTATAGGTTGGGCGCCCCACGCGGGCCGAAGCCGATATGGCGTCGTTCCACGCGGCCAGTAGCACGGACGCCTGCGAGGTCGAAAGCCGCCGCGCAACGTCGAATGCCGAGCCGCCTATGTAGGCCGGAAACTTCATGTCTTCACCCTCACTGCTTGCCAGCCAGCGCTGCCCCACGATGCTTGGCAATACTGGCAGTGACGCACTATGTCGCCGGGAATCGGTTTGCCGCTGGTGACGCCCTTCTTCCCGCACTCAGGGCACCGTGCGCGTTTCGGTTTTTGGTGCCCGCAGCCTTGGCCTGCGCGAATGCCCATCACCCCTCTCCCGTCTGCCGCTTGGCTTCGACTTGGGGTGCGTCAGGCACAAGGAACGTCGGCGGGTTCTCGATGAAGACGTTGCGCAGTGCGCCGACCAGAGGGAATTGACGTGTCGCCATGTCCACGCGGTTTGCGAGCGCGCCCGGCGTCTCCACGAACGGCCACTTGCGGACGGCCTTCACCTTGGCGTCGCTGGAAAGAGCCTCTACCAGTTCGATCAACTCGGTGCGCGAGAAATCGCCCCAGTTGTGGTTGTCGCCAGGCCTCTCGTCTGCCGCCCAGGCCTCCCCCGGCCCCTGCTGCTTGGCTTCGGTCAGGGCGGCGATGGCGTACTCGCGCATCTGCCGTTTCGTGAAAAGGTCGTCGTCATCGGTGATGAACGTCGGCTTCGGCAAATCAGGGAGTCCATCCTCCCCCCGGTCATGGTGGGGCGGCTGGGTGGTGAGTGCACTGATAGCCCGCAGTTCATCGGCCACCAGCTTCATCGTTCCGGTCGCAGGCTTGGCCTTCGGGTCAATCTCGGCGATTAGGCCACGGATACGCGATGCTGCATCTCCCTGCGCCAGTCGCTGCGGATCGTCCTTGCATTCGCACTTGGGGAATCTGCACGTCTCCAATCCCAGTACACACAGCGGGTCACTGTCTGGTTGGCGCTGCGGGGCGGGCGGGGTGGCGATTACTTCTGACGGATCGACGCGCTCACCGTTTCTGGCGATGGAAAACCCATACGCGCGCATGTCGCGCTGTACGTCTTCCCACTGAGACAGTATTTTAGGATCCAGCGCAGAAGCTGCGGCATAGCCAGCTTCCCAACCATCGCTGTACGAGACGCGCGCATAAGCTTCCATCTGCCCCGTATCGAACGCCGCCCATTCCACGCCAGTCTTGTCCAGATACCCGAAAGCGCGAGGCGCGGGAACGCCGCGATACACCATACCGACGGGGCGCGGCTCTAGGCATGGTGAGCCATGGTCCCAAGGGCACCTGACGGGTTCCCCCACCCCCTCCGTGGGCGCTTCGCGGGTGAGGGCGGTGTAGGCAGGATTGGTTACCTGCGGCAGTGGCGACGTTTCGGGCATGCTAGCGGGCATGTTGTCCCCGTCACGGAGGCCGGACCCGTCCGGCTGCGCTACACCATGATCTATGCACATGCCGCAAAGCACATGCCATTCTGCGCCGATGAAGACGCTTCCGCACTTCTCGCACTGCATGCCGCCGGGTTCGCGTGCATCCCTGTTGCGGCGACCAGCCAGTTCCGCTTCGATAGTGCGCGCAAGCTCCAGCGGCTCATTATTGCCGTCGTCCGTGTACTTCGCTGCCTCATCGCGCAGGAAAGGCAGGGCGCGTGTCAGCAACTCCGGCAGGCTCTCATTCTTGGTGGGGGCGTTCATGGTTTGATCCTGTAGAGGTATTCGATACGACCGCGAGTTGCGATCAGGCATTCATTCACCGGGACCCATGAGCAACCTTCGTGCTTCCACATGACCGGCTCCAGCATCGCGGCCAGTGCTGCCTGTAGCGCGGCCTCCAAAACTTCGGTGTCATAGTCGGTGCCGAACATCAGCGCGTCACTCGTCCGGACGCCGCAGAACTCGGCGTTCATCGCGGCGCGCAACGCTTCCTTCGTCACCTTCATCTCAGCGGCCATCGGTCGGGGGCTCCAGGTTGGTGAGCTTGTGCAGTTCGGATGCCGTCACATCGCCGTAGCTGCGCAGGTGGAAGATCGGATCGCCGTCAATGACCGTCAGCAGTTCGGCGGCTTCGCGTTGACGCTCGGCGTATTCCTCCGGAGCAGCGCGGAACGGGACTCGCACGCTCTCGGCAATCTCACCAACGCCAGCCATTGCTTGCCACGCGACCACTGCGGGACGGCACCGATTCAACGCCTCACGCAGCCGGCTAACCTCCCCCTGCAAGGCGGCGATGGTGCTGACGGGGTGCAGGTCAACAACCTCAAATGGGCCGTCCTCTGCGCGATGCTCATTAGCCCACGCCACGAATCCCTCGGCCTCCTTGCGATCAATGTTGGCAAGGCCAAACGTCGTCATCCACAGCCCGTAATGTGGAGCGCCCGCATCCTTCAGACTGCGCACACCATAAGCAACCGCCTCGTTCCGCTTGGGGGTGGTCATGCCGCGGCTCCCGTAACGGCCCCGTCGGGCGGAACGAATCCGCACTGCTGGCAGACCTTGACCAAGCCACCAGTGACGCGCTTGGTGGCCCAAGAGTGGTCGCAGTGGCGAGTAGCTTTGGGCGGGGTGAACGCTTTCAGCGCGGCGTCAAGCCGCTGGTATCCGTCATGGGCGTACTGATCCAAGTCGGAGCGAAGCGGCGTCGTGTGGTAGATGTGGCCGAGCGTGGCACTGGCATCGCGCGCAGCCTCGATCAACTCGACAAGCTGGGCGCTAACCTTGTTGTACTCCGCCTCACTCTTGGCGGTCATGGTCGCCGGATTGGGCATGCCGAGAGCGTGCATCACCTTCATCACGTCAAAAGCCTTCGCATCCATCTTCCTGCTCCTGTTAGGTGGTATGTCCTAGAGAACGCACATTCCAGTCAGAACCGGACAGCCGACTTAACCGGCGTGTCAGGGCGCGCTCTAGGTCTGCATGGGTGACGCTGGCCCCGTAGACCCCGACTAGGTGCCACGGCGGCTTTCCATTGGTGACAGGATGGTTTGCCGGGTACACCGAAATGCCCCCGGCATCATCCACGAAAACTGCCTTCCTGCCCCCGTTCGGCGTGAACCGGATTGCTGCGTAGACCGCCTTAGCCGCCCTCTCACAGCCAAGGCGCAGCAGGTTCCGGCGGTAGGGGCGGCGGCCCGTCATTCGCGGGGCAGCCTCGTTTTCAGGACATCACGCTCGTGGGTTGTCAGGCATCCGCCCTTTGACGGAGCAAGCCACAAATCCATCTGCGCAGCCTGCGGGATGCCGGCCCACGTCTCAGCTACGGTGTAGAGAAGGTCAGGATTGGCAGTGCTATCCCATTCGCCGATCAGTTCCTTGATAAGGTCGATGCTCGGGCCGTACTGTTCGTATGCCGCATCGCATCGCTGCTTGCGCTCGTCCAGAATCCGGGCCTCAGGAACAATCTCTGCCGTCACGGCTTCGGGCGTCGCCATCATCCGTTCGGCCTCGTCCGGCTCCATGATCCCAGCGAATCCGAACGCATAGCGGGACGCCTGAATGGCAGCCTTGTGGCGTAGCATTCGCGCGGGCCACTGCTTCCACGTATCCGTGTTGCGGCGGCACTCGGTCATGTACTCGGTGACCTCTACCGGGTGCTGCCTGTCCTTGCGGTACATTTTGCAGGTTACCGAGACGAGCTGCCCATCGGGGCTTACCTGATCCACGAATGCCATGCCGTCAAACTGCGGATGGGAGTTGATGAGCTTCATCCAGCCATCTACCGACACCACCGGCTGAATGCCGCCGTTACGACCTGGGAACGCGAAGATTTCCTTGGTGAACGGGTTGAGTTTGTGTTCTTTGGCGACGAGGCAGAAGGCGGCAATCTGCTCATTGGAGACGTTGCCACCTCCGTTCGGCATGATGGTGGCGCGCATTGTCTGAACAAACGCCTCCTTGTTCATCCCGTAATGGGTGGCAAGGCCGGCAATGACGCCGGGGTTTTCGATTACCGCGATGTTGGACATTGCTGCTTCTCGGTGTGGGTCTGATTGGTAAGACGGAAATCGCAGCGCTGGCCGGCCACGACGGTTTGCGAGTAGGCGAACTGTGCCTGCCTCAACTCTTCGTCCCTCAGGTCAAGCCGACCCCTGAAGCATGGCGGGACCTCTGCTATGACGGTGCGGCGGTCGGCATGATTCACGATTGGCGCTCCTTTTCGGCCCGACGTTCATCGGCGTATTTCGACTCCCAGCGCTCGCCTTGGCAGTTGAATATAAACTCGTAATCGGCAGGGCCCCGGTCATTCTTGGCTCTTGGATGACTGCAATACGTCCCCCAAGGGGCCAAGAAATGCGCAAGCCCGTTGCAGTGCCAGCATGTAGAACAATCCTTATCGCTCATCCCACATCCTCCAATCAGCTCAACAGGAAGAACGCAGGAATCGCCAGAATCAGGCCAGCCCCAGCCCCGATCAGGAACGCCCCGACGGACTCGCGGTAAAGCCACTGGCGCAGGGGCATCGTGGATTCGTTCATGCGGGCTCTCCGGTTGCTTTGGCGATTGCGGCGCGGGCATTCCTCACATTGGCGTTGTTATCAGACTTGTCGCCAAATTCATGAAGGAATCCGATCAGCGCATCAAGAAGATCGGGTGCGGCAGCGATCAGATTCGCGTCTGGATGGTCAACAGAGGCACACCAATCCACATGATGGGCTCGGCCTGGGAATGGCTTAATCCAGTCCTTGCGGTCAGATAGCTTGTGAAGGATGCGAAACCCGTCGTCATCACCCATGAATCGTGGTTGTGCGCCACCCATTCCCCAGCGCCTGAAGTCCATGACTGTCTTGTCGAACGTGGGCCGACCGCCCACAAGGGATATGCCCTTATAGCTTTCGTTGAACTCCCAGCGCCACGGCCCCGGCGTATGCTTCGTGCTCATCACTCGCCCTCGTTGAGTTGTTGCAGCTTCTTGTCGATAAGACGCGAAAAACGTCTTGCATGGGACAGAAGCGGAGAAAGTTCCGGGTGATCTGCGAACAGCTTACGCAGCAGCACCAACTGATCGGCCAAGTCCTCGACCAGTTCCGGCACGTCACCATCGCGCCAGAGGTCAGCAGCGACCACGGCAGCGGCATCGTGACGGTCGAATGCGGGCTCTGAGTAGTCCGGCGAGTTCGGGTTCGTGTTGTCGCCCGGAAGATCGCCAGGACCCTTCATGTGTGAGTAGTTCATTTGCGATCCTCCAGTGCTATGAATATGAGAAGCACGAGTTGAATTATCGCCAACCCAAGCGAAGCGCCAAAAAGTAGGCCCAACATGATCATCCTCGTGCTGCGGAAGTGTGCATGGAAGTGGTATCGACACTGTGCGCGTTGTAGGCCAGCGCTGAGCCGACGACCAGTGCGGCGATCAGGATCTTACCGAAGTTACGGCGCGTCCAGAGTTCGGCTATGCGGAGGGCGCGGGTCACTTTGCACTCCCGACGTTGGCGAGGGCTGCGTTTAGCCTATTCCACATCGCATCCTGTTCCAGAAGGGATGTGTCGTTATGCTTATCCGATTCGTAGTCATTTATGACTCGCGCCGCCTCGATCAACTCGGTGATGGCATCGAAGACAGCGTGAGCCTCGGCCACCTGCTCAAGGCATGCCACTTGCTCTGCGAGCGAGACATGCCGACCGAGCACCGCCAGCACGTCGATGGGCCTGATTTGTTCGTTCATGATCGTTTCCCCGTGGGGCCGGTGGTGTCCGGCTGCTGGGGCTAGATTACTCCTTTCCGATTCGCTGTCAACCCCTTGCGGTCAACTATTTTATCTGCTAGGGTTGCTCTGCGTCACACATCGGAGAAACGCATGTCAGACCAGTACATCAAGACGCTACAGGCAGCGGCCAAGCGTCGAAAGGAAATTGTGCGACTTCACAAGAAACCAATGAGTGCCACAGAGATCGCAAACGTATTGGGGATTTCGCGTCAGCGGGTTAGCGAGATACTTAAGCAGGAAAAAGGGAGAGTGAAATGAATGCTATTGGGTGGTTGACGGTGGTTGTCGGCGCGGTCCTTCTTCGGGTAGGGCCGTTCATTGCGTTGCTGTACGGGGTATGGATTGCTGTTGACAGCCATAGCTTCGGCAAAGGCCTCGTAGCGTTTCTCTTATGGTCAGTCGCATGCGTGATGATCGGCCTTGTCTGCGTGTTATCTAGCGTTTTCATGACGGACGACTAACATGACATCGAACATCCACGACATCCGCGCCCGTGATCCAGAGCGCGAAGCACTTGCCCGCCAGCTAGAAGAGTGGCGAGCAGCCGGAGGGATTCCGGAGATTGTGACCGACGCCCCTAGGCAGGACCGCATGTCGGCCAGCCAGGAGGAACGAAATTTAGCAAGCTGGGAGAATCGAAATGAAGCTATTTAGGGCCTTCCTTCTTCTTTTGGTGTGGTCGGCAATTTATTACTTGGGCGGCGTATTTGTTTCTGGCGACTGGAATACGTCGGAATGGGACCCTGCGGCCAAGTTTGTAACACTTATTTTTGTTTGGCTTCCTGGGCTCATCGTATGTGCCATCGCTTATATGGAGACTGTCATAGATGACCGCTAAGACCCAAGCCCGCGCAAAGACAGAGCGGGGCATCCAGTCGTCCGCCGATCACGCGGGCCCCGAATGGCAAGAGGAAATGATGCACTGGCTGCGCCTGTACCTGCGTCACCTTCGCCGAAAGTGGGGATGGGATCACGAGTTCATAATCGAGGACTTCCGCCTGTGGGCTGCATCCAAGGGCGCGAAGATGCCGGACGAACTGAGGGCATTCGGTGCGCTGACTCAGCGGGCGCAGAAGGAAAAACTGATTCGGAAGACGCAGCACTTTACCCCGTCACGCAGCAGCAACTACAGTCCGAAGCGCAATTTCGTGAGGTGCGTATGACCATCGAACAAGACCTAGTCCGCGTGCTGGAAGCTCGTGAGGCATGCCGGAGTCTTCCCCAACGGATGGAGGATATTGATAGGAATGCGCGTGCGTGGCATGTCTATGAGACGGCCTGCTCCGAGTTTATGTCAGCCCATGCAAATGAACTCCTAATCGCCCTATCCGACCAGCGCCGGCTGAGGGATGCTACTACCGGGGAGTGTGTCGAGGTCGGCGAACTTCAGGGGCAGCAGGACATTGATGGGAATCAGTTTGTTGGCGTCCTTATCGAATCCAAGCCAGACGAGTTGCGCCGTGGAGGCCCAATCATCTATAGGAAGGTCGCCCTCGTCCCGCTAGACCAGGAGGGCGAGTGATGAGCGAGCGCAAAATGACCGAAGCCGAGCGTAAGGAGTACGAAGCCCTCCGCGCCCGTGGCTATGCCCTGCTCCGTGAGGCGCACGCCATCTTTATGACGGCCCACGGAAAGCAAGACCCCCTAACCCGCCCCTGCAAAGGAGAGGTATGAACATCGTAAAGAAAGTCCGACAAGGCGAAATGCTACCAGCGTGGTACGGATGTGCGTGGCGCGAATGGGAGATGGATAGGATGGTATGTCTTCCTATCGGGCTAAACGTGTTATGTGCGCTTATGAGGCGAATCTATCATTTGGTAAAGATGGGTGGCATCTCAGTTCCTGTTGACCCCCGCGACGCCTACGCACAGGGGCTACGAGACGGGAAGCGCAGCCCATGACGACCCGCACACCGATGGAGATGTCTCCGTGAACACTGCACGTCTAGCGAATGCCCTTATCGCCTGCCTAGCTCTGTACGTGGCCGGCGAGTCGTTTGCCATTGGGAACCGCAAGGGAGGATGGTTGTGCCTTGTCTGCTTCGCTGCTAACGTCGCCTGTCTAGTGTGCTTCTGGCCGAACTAACCAATGACCAAGCGAACAAGAATGGAGATGAGCTGCTGGCGAGGAAAGAACCGGCGCGGTCCGTGGCATGACTTCCGCGTGACCCTTGGCGACTGGCTGTGGAAGGATGCGAGCTTGGGTAGCTACATGCGGAAGTCGAAGAAGAAAGCCATGCCTAAGCTTCGTGAGGACCGCGTTATCTACAGACGCCATAACCGAAAACCCAAGCCCTAACCCCTTGCATCCCCCTGAGAGACCCTTGACACCCGGCTAGCCCGGGTGTATTTCTATCCGCGCAACCGGTTGGCACCGGACGCTGTTGGGCTCTAGAATGCAAGCACAACCCCAGGAAGTTTAGAGGGGCGGTGTAGCAAGCAAAGACGACTAGAGCCCGTCCGCGTTAGCTGCCTCGCCAAGGCCCGCCCCTCTAAGCCTCTTGGGGTTTTTCTTTGGCCGGTTGCCGTTCTCTGTGCACAGTTACCAACGGCGCAGGGGTCAGCAAGCTCGCTACCGTGGGATAGGTCTGAGACAGCGAGGTGCCTTGGAGTCACTGCGAGGCATGGCCGGATAAGGTAGTGATCGGTTAGACGGGCCCTATACGGAAGCTCCCTGCCGGACGTATCTCAACCTAAGCGTTGGGATGCTTTCGGCTACCCAAACCCTACCGGAAGGTTAGAGATGCAAGAGGATTACCAGCTCTTAGGTATGAGCAAGAAGCAGTTCAACAGAATGAGGAAGCTCTGTGTTTCTGAATTACTGCTTCGCAAGATTGCAACGGCATTGGAGATCCATGCAGCCATCAAGGAGCAGACAGGCTCATGGTCGCAGAACGTCGGCGACACCATCCGAGCTTTCTACCTGAAGACTCGCAAGAAGCGGAACAGCGAAGCCAGATCGTCCCAAAGGTGGGATTATCGCCCGTACACGAAACCGCCTAAGCGCAGGTTTCAGCCAATCGGACAGGCGCATCCAGATTACAAGCGGGATGACGGATTCTATAAGTCCCGCGAATGGCGAGAGCTACGGATTCAGGTGCTTGACCTGTGCCGGTACTGTCAAGCGTGCGGCGCTCGTCCTCCGCAGGTTCAGCTTCATGTTGACCACGTTATCCCGCGTTACAAGGCACCTCACCTCTCCCTGTCAATTTCCAATCTCCAGGTCATGTGTGAAGACTGCAATGTTGGGAAGGGAGCTTGGTCGATGGCCGATTTTCGGGATCACTTTCGTTCCATATAGAACTATGCCGGCCCAAAGGCCATCAAGTGACCCCTATTGCCTGAGGAGGCGAATCGTGAAGAAAGAACTGTTCTGGATTGGAATTATTTTGTGGTGGGTTGTCCTGTTTGGCTTCGTTGGTCCGTTTCTCATTTCAGCAGAAAGCACAATCGCGGTTCTGCTGGGGTTCGCACTGATCGGCGTAAGCGCGTACACCACCTATCGACTGATCCGCCGTAACTTCACAAAGAGGACTGACAATGCGCAAGATTCGACTGATGGTGGCACTTCTGCTAGTGGCGACGCTGGCAGCGTGCACGAAGGTTCCGGCAGGTAACGTCGGCATCAAGGTTTACCTGCTGGGCGGAAGCAAGGGTGTGGACATTGAGGAAAAGGGGCCTGGCCGGCACTGGGTCGGCATCAACGAGGAAATGTATCTGTTCCCGACCTTCACGCAGAACTACACCTGGGCTAAAGACTGTCAGGATGGCGACTGCACCAACGAAGAACTTGGATTCCAGACCGTCGAGGGCTTGGCTGTCACTGCGGACGTTGGTATCAGTTACCACATCCAGCCCGACAAGGCCCCTCTTATTTTCCAAAAGTACCGCAAGGGCGTTGACGAAATCACGGACATTTATCTGCGAAACATGGTCCGTGACTCGTTGGTCAAGAACGCGTCTTCCATGCCGGTTGAGTCTGTATACGGCAAGGGCAAGACGGAGCTTATCGCGAAAGTTCAGGACGATATCACCAAGCAGGTTGGTGGCATCGGCATCATCATCGAGAAAATCTATTGGGTCGGCGAACTTCGCCTGCCGCAGTCCGTTGTATCGGCGATCAACGCAAAGATTCAGATGACGCAACAGGCCCAGCAGGCACAGAATCAGGTTGCGAAGGCCGAGGCCGATGCGCGCGTGAAGATTGCCAACGCTGAAGGTGCGGCCGAATCCCTGCGCATCATTTCGGAGGCTCAGGCAAACGCAATTCGGGTCAAGGCTGCGGCCATCACGGCGAACCCGGAAATCGTTCAGATGACGGCCGTGGAGAAGTGGGACGGGAAGCTGCCAACCACCAATGCAGGCGGCGCAGTACCCTTCATTCAGGTCAAGTAATCGGGCTGGGGCGGTCTCCATGACGCCCCGTTTGGCCGGACCACGCGCCGTCCTGCGTTCTTTAGGTAAACGGGAGAGGAATCATGGCAAGTCACCAATACACGAAGGTCGAGACGCCGGACTCTGAGGCGGGCTACTGCTGCAACGGGTACACGACGCGCGCGGAGGCAATCGCACAGGCTCGCCAGCATTACGAGCATAAGCTGGCGGAAGCTCAGGCATTCCTTGCGATCCACGAGGCTGATTTGCACGTCTACCAATGCACGGGCTTGTATCGCGAGAACAACATCCGTGTGCTGGAAGACTAACCGCAACCACGCGCATCAGGTAGAGACAGGAGGGTGGGATGAGTGAGGATTACGAAGGTTCGGATAGATCGCCAAGGTATCGAATCGTCAACCTTGGCTGGACCGGCAAGCAGGGCGAGTCGATGTTCAGCACGGTCGGCGTCAGTCTCGCAACCGATCTGATCGAGGAAGGCTGGGTTCCGTGCGGTCTATACACAACCGACCGCGAGGAGATCATTCAAGCATTCTATCTTCCGTTAACCATAAAGTTATAACCCCCTACCAACTGACCCACAGCACCAGGAGAAGATGATGAGTAAGACGTTTAGCGAAAGGCTTTACAGGGTTGGGGATTCGACGGAAGGCGCATTCCTTACCGTGTGCCCTGGCGCAGAAAGACCGGAGGCGGTGCTGCTTTTCTCTGACGGCGTCGCCAACTCCAAATACTTCGGGCAAATTCGCATCGAAATGTCCTCCGAGTTTATGCGCGCGCTTGGGAAGGCTCTACTTGACTGCGCCGACGACGTAGATCGACCGTTTTAACAACCAACGCCGCCGCTCGGCGGGTAGGGGAGAAGATGGACGTTGCAGTGCATTTCAGTTCGGCCACGGAAATGTGGGCTACCCCGCAGGAGTTTTTCGATGGGCTGGATACCGAGTTTGGGTTTCAGATGGATGTGTGTGCCATCGCCGAGAACGCCAAGTGTGCGCGGTTCTTCACTCCGCAGGAAAACGGGTTGGCACAAGAATGGAGCGGTGTCTGCTGGATGAACCCGCCATACGGCAGGGCCATCGGCCACTGGATGCGGAAGGCTTACGAGTCCAGTCAAGCCGGCGCTACCGTGGTCTGCCTTGTCCCGGCGCGAACGGACACGGCTTGGTGGCACGAGTATGCGATGAAGGGAGAGATTAGATTCATTCGTGGCCGACTGAAGTTTGGCGGTCACAAGAACAGCGCTCCGTTCCCGTCTGCCGTCGTGGTGTTCCGTCCATGAGCCAGACACGCTTACAGTCGTTCGTGGAGACGTGTGCCAGTACGGCCATTGGCTTTGGCGTCGCCTATGTGGCGAGCTACCTTGTGCTGCCATGGTTCGGATTCCTCGTATCGCACGAACAGAACTTTTATATCACCTGCATATTCACCGTCATCAGCCTTGTGCGCGGGTGGTGCGTTCGTCGGCTGTTCAACCGACTGCACGGGGTGAAGCCATGATCTGCGAAACCCCCGACTGCGGCCAAGTAGCCCTGAGCGTGCTGACTACGACGTGTGGGCGGTTCTGCCTTTGTGGGTCATGCATCGAGCAGGCATTCGGCATCGTGACCCAAGTGCCGGACGAGATCGGCGAGGCATTACGGGAGACCAGCCATGCTAGTTGACCCCGAAGTCTTGATCCTAGTTCGTGAAGGTTTCAGCCTTGGAGAGATCGAGGCCCACACCGGTCTATGCCGCGAGAGGTCAGATGCCATGTTTATGCGCGCGCTTGCCGAGATAGACCGCGAGGCCCGCAGGCAGCGCTACATCGAGAATTGCCGCCGATGGAATTCTCGTAGGAAGCTGGCCGGTTCCCAGCGCGATGCGCGTTCTAGCTGATATGGCAGACAAGAGGAAAGGTTATGAGCTCAACAGACGGATTTATAGCGGCATTGGCATTCGGCGCTCTGTGTTCAGTAGCCGGATTGCTGACTGCGGCAAACATGGATATGGAAGCCGCCTATATCGAGTGGGCGTCCACTGTTTGCGATAAGAATGATGGGCTTAAGTCGCTGGATCGCACGACTGCTACGTGCAAGAACGGCGCGGAGTTCACGCTGGGTAATCGATGAGAAAGAAGCCAGAACCCAAGCGCGATTCCCCCACCTACCAGCGCACCCCGCTAGTGGTATCCAAGGACGGCAAGACGTTCTCCGTGGACGCTGCGCAGGTTGTGGATCTTTTTGCCGACTACAAGCGATGGGGCCTGCTGGATAAGGATGGGAGGGTGAAGGGTGGCTGAGATTCGCCAGAAAGATTGGCAGCAGACCGGCAACGGGAAGCTGTCGGCCAAGCAGATTCGGATGTTTAACGCTGTGTGTGGCGACCTAGAGCAAATCCACTGGCACGGCAACAAGTTGCACAAAGACGATTGGCGACACCTGTTCAGCGCTGTAGCGGCTGGGCAGAGGATGATGCCGGGATGGCACTACGGAGACGGGCGCGCACCAGGATTTATCATGCTAGGGAAATCTTCCCTGTCGCTTACGCGCTCGGAGGCATCAGACGCCATCACCATGGCAATTCAGTTGGGCGATGACCCGGAATCGCAGGGGATCAAAGCCTGTCCGGTTCGCTGGTCGAATACCGTATTGATGGGTATGGGCTTCCCTGAGGAGATAGGAAATGGTTAAGCGATATGACTGCATCACCGTCACCGAGTGGGATGATACGTTCGGGAAGATGGAAGAAGAGAAGGATGGTGAATACGTTCGTTATGAGGACTACAAGGCATTAGAAGATCGCTTGAAAGAGATCGAATCCCGTGCCTGAGGTCGTGAAGAGCATCTACTTCAGTCAGTCCGAAATACTGGACGCCATCGAGCGCCTGCATGTTCGGGATGGATGGGATGCTGACGTGACCTACGGCAATGGCGCGTTCTACAAGGGCCGCGCGGAACCGCGCCTTAAGTTCGACATTCAGCCTTTGTCCGATGGTGTCGTGCAGGCATCGTCCGTGACGGTCCCGGTGGAGTCTGCGTCGCTGTGTTCGGTGATGTTTGATCCCCCGTTCCTGACCTATGTCAGAGCGGGCCGCGACCACAAGGAAGGCAAGGTTCAGATGACGGCACGATTTGGCGGTTACTGGACATATCAGGAGCTAACGGACCACTACGGCGGCACAATCAAGGAGACTGCCAGGATCCTGGCCAAGTCCGGCGTGCTGGTCGTGAAGTGTCAAGACATAATCCACAACCACCGGATGCACTGCACGCACGCCATGGTGATCGGAATGGCGCAGGAGTCTGGGTTCAGGTTGAAGGATCTTTTCATCCTTGCCGCAAAGCATCGGATGCCAGGTCCACAGAAGGGGCAACAGAAGCATGCCCGCATCTATCACAGCTATTTTCTCGTTTTCGAGAGACTGAAATGAAATCCGAAGGACAACAAGCCGACTGGATAGCAAGGCAACGAGAGGCCGAAGCATATCGCATCGCAGCAGACACGGCCCTGCACAATCCTTGGCACGACGAGCGCGAGCGCCAGGAGCGGGCGGACTATTATCGGAATCAGGCCGAGAGGCTGGAGGCGGCGCTATGAGTTGGAAATTGATCCCTGTTCCTTTCGGTTTTGAGTGGAGGTTTTGGGTTGTATATGACCCGGGTCCAAAAACTGAGTTAACGATTGAGCAGAAGAGACAGAAAGCCAGGCAGGATGAAAGTATGGCGAACTGGAATGGTGACCTTTCATCCTTTGGGAAAAGCCTAAGTCCATATTCTTGTTGCCGCCATTCCGGGTGTAAATCATGCCAACCATGACCGCCAACATGCGAGACGTGGTAATCCGCGAAATCGGCTGCATCATTACCCTTCGCAAGTTTGGATATTACGCACCATGCGAGAAGCACCACCTCCTGACGACTGGTAGGCACGGCACTGGCAAACGGCGAGGCGAGCAGGCAACCATTGGCCTGACGCCGTATTATCATAGGGGTTACAACTACTCCGGTTTGCAGGAAACAATGTCGCGCGCGGATGCTCTGGCGTACTTCGGACCCAGCTACGCGGACAGCCCCAAGCTTTTCAGGGCTGAGTTCGGCGACGATGAAAGCCTACTTGCCGAGCAGGACCGACTAATCGCCGTATGGCGGGAGAGCTTTGTCGTATGAGGCGAGCAGCTAAGGTCGATGCGAACCATGGGAGCGTCATCAAGGCTCTTCGCGAGGCTGGGTGCTGGGTTCTAGACCTTTCGGCGATTGGGAGGGGTTGTCCCGACCTTTTGGTACATGGCCCGGTCTACCCATGGGATTTCAAGCTAGTGGAAATCAAGGACGGCTCCAAGGCTCCCAGCGCGCGGAAGCTGACCCCGGATCAGGTGACGTTCCATGCTGGTGTTCGTGGCCCAGTCCACGTAGTGAACAATGAGGCTGAAGCGTTGGCCGTGATGGGAATAAAGTGCCCCCATGGGTAAGCGCAGCAAGATCACAGTGAAATTCAAGATGGCCGTGTCGGGTCATGCGCTGCTTCAGGAGGCGTCTGCTGACACGGGGCTGTCGGTGACTGAAATCATCCTGCGGGGGCTGGAGAAAGAGCTATCCCCATGGGTCAGAAAGCGAATACAGGAGAGGGTGGATGCGACTCGCACAACTGACAGGCTACAACACGAGCGGCAAGGGGTTTTGGCATCACGTCCTTCCCGAGGGCAACGTCTGCACGACGATGGGCCGGCGGGTACTGGTGACGGCTCCGGGCGTTGAGGACTACTGGCTGGACGAGTATGGCAATGTCGAGCTTGCGCGGGTGTTCAGGGCGGTTTCCGAAGATAACGGAAATTAGCATTACGCTCTGCAATCAGGCTGGCCGGTTCTATTCGCGACTGTCGTCTAAGTAGTGTAAGCAGGGGGAATCCACCTAAGAGGGTTCCGAGATGGGCAGGAAGTCAGAGTACGAAGCCAACCGCTTGTTGGCAGATACGCCTCGCCGCAGGATCAACCGGGACTACGTGCCCACGGTGATTCCGCTGGGCGAGGTTCTGAAGGTGCTAGGTGCATTCACGGCGGGGCTGGTACTGATCGCCAATGCGGAGGGAGTATGGACGTGGTTGAGTGCTATTACGGCAAGGGTGATCGGCGGCGGGTGATTGGCTGGCTGGTTGAGGGAATTGATGGATTCCTCAGATACGTCCAGAGCGGGCCTAGAGATCCTGTCCGCATCGTATGGCCGGATGGTCGTCTATTCGACTACTACCAGGATGATGGTAGATGGGAGGCCGCATGACCAGAGACGACCTCGACAACCTGCTAAACCACCCTCTCATGCCTCCGGTGTGGACGGCTGTACGGCTGGCGTCGCATCACTTTGCGGGCATACCTGAAGTGAAATCTCTTGATGCAATCGTTACCGAGGGTTCTCAGTATTCAGCGATTGGCCGCCCAACAGATTTAGACTGGCTGAAGTCCAGCATTGAAGCGGGCGACACAGACCCTTACGGCACAAGGCGGCGCGAACTTCGGGAGCGCTGGGCCAATCAGGGCATGTACGAGAACGGCCTAGACTGGGAAGCCCCGGAGCCGCCGAGTGGGGCGGAAGGGCTGACGGTGGTAGAGATCAAGCCTGACTAGTGCTAGATTTGGATTGCCGCCGGCTTGGCGGTGACTATGCCCTGAGGGGCAGGAGATAGCATGTACGACGAGACGAATGTTCCCGGTCCTGAGTTCCGGGTCCGCCCGGTTGTCCGTTACGTGGTGACCCGGTTCTGCCATCCCTACATCGACCATTCGATCACAATACCCGACAACAATCCGGGGACCTATGTGCCTGGGGGGAGTGAGGTTCTGGCAGAAGTCCCCAGCGAGCAACGGGCCTTTGAGATCGCCGAGGCAATGAAAGCTGCTGAGGATAAGTGGCTAGGATCTTCTGAATCTATGGCGATTAGCGGCCGTCCCCCGCAGCCGCAGGGCTAGGAGTTTCCCCGCTCCGAATCCCGCCAGCCCCGAGCGCATCGGGGCGACTACCCAGGCGGCGGAACTGCCTAGTGTAGGGGCCGCGCCGGAGACGTAACCGGCGACTTAAAGTGGTGGCATTGGTGTTGGATCGGTATCTTTCGGTGACGGCCGCCCAGTCCAGCAGCCCCGTCAGGCAGCCAGTGTTACCACTTTAGGTCTTTGGACTAACGCATGCGGCTTGTCGGGCTGGAATAATTCGGCCCCGATCTCGCGAGGACAGGCCGCAGCCGTTAGTCTTTGGGATGGAATGCGCAGGCTATGCGCTAACGAGGAGATGCTTGGGGCTACGGCTATGCCTCGCCTATAAGCCGACCTCCGCGACGTGAAGCGGTGGACGGACGGCAGAAAACCAAGATACAGGGTTAATCCCTGACCATCCCGCCTTTTGATGCCCCGTAGCTCAGTGGCAGAGCATCCGGCTTTGACCCGGATGACGCAGGTTCGATTCCTGACGGGGCTGCCAACTCGTGGTAAAGTCCGCCCATACGCCCAAAGGCCCGCGCTATGGCAGTCCTAATCTCGGCAGGACACAGTAACCAGGATCCGGGAGCGGTCGCTAATGGCCGCCGCGAGGCCGAGATCGCCACGGACTTCCGGAACATCCTCGTCACCTGTCTGGCTGACTTAGGGATTCAGGCTGAGACAGACGGGAAGGACAAGGATAATCTCCCGCTGCGTGAGGCGGTGAAGCTGGCGAAGGGCAAAGATATCGCTATCGAAATCCATCTCAACGCCGCCGCCAACCCTACGGCATCCGGCGTCGAAACCCTGTCGGGCCCCGATGACATGCAGCTAGGCGCAAAATTGTGCGCCGCAGTATCCCAAGCCCTGAACATCAAGAACCGGGGCGCCAAGCCTGAAAATGCGGGCCAGCATCACAGATTGGCCTTCGTGCAGGCTGGCGGGATCATCCTAGAGCTGTTTTTCATCACGAATCCTAACGACCTAGCGGCTTACGATGGCCGTAAGTGGCCCCTAGGGCGGGCCGTGGGAAAGGTGATCGAGGATGCTTATCGTGCCTAGTTGGGTTCCAACCCTGATCGGGTCAGTTGCTCTCGCGCTGGCCTCCGGGCTTGTTGGCTGGATATGGGCGCTCTGGCGCGACCACCACGCCTTACGGGTCAAGATCGCCGAGGAATACCCCAAGAACACCGCCTTGAATGAGTTCAAGGAGGAGATTCGCCAGTTGCGTGATGTGGTGTATCGTATCGCCATGCGCCTAGAGGTTCCGGTGATTCGGAGGGATTGAGGCATGGAAGAACAGGGGGATCGGCAGGCGCTCGCAAGGGCGCTTGAGAGGTTCAACAGTACGGCTGAAAAGTTGCTCCAGGCTACCAACAGCAACACCGCGAAGATCGAAGTAAATGCAGGCGGGATCGGCGTATGGCTGGCTGCCACCTGCTGCATTGTCGTGATGGCTGTCGTCATCGTGGGATCGGTGTACATTACCCGTGAGTTCACTCGGCAAGACGTTCAGATGCAGGAGCTTCGTGACAAGGATTCAGTCCATGACGCGTGGATCCAGACCTTGAACAACAACAAACAGGACAAGAAACGATGAGCGGTGGCGCGGTTGTAATCATCATTGGTGGCGGAACCCAGCAGAATCGGACCGCTGAGACCATGGAACAGGAGGGCGGGAACCTGAAGATCCGGCTTACGCTGGAGGATGGCGAGACGCCCAGTCAGGCCCTGCGCCGCGCGGCTGACACGCTGGACGGAAGTGCTTGACGCCCTGATCCACTGGATATGCCTAAAGCTGGGGATAGCCCATGATTGAGTTCGCGCTAGGCTTCGTGACTGCTTCGGTGGTCTTCGTGTTCTTCCCGGACCTTGCGGTGATCCCTGCCGGCCTGCTGCGTAGGGCTTGGGAGGCCATCAAGCGCCGGAGCCCGAAGGAATGAGCGCCGCCGCCAAGAGTGCAGCTTGGGGAACGGTGACCGCCCTGGTTGTACTGGTGGCGGCAAATGGGGTGGCGTTCTTCGATAGCCTGCGTGCGGGCTGGGTGTTCGTCACCGAAATCACCTCCAAGATGCCCTTGGGACTTGGGTCGTTCCTACTGGCTTGGCTGCTCGGAGCATGTCTCATGGGGTTCTTGAGGCGCTGGATCCCTGAGCCATCGCGGCGGGACTACATGCACTGGCGGATGTTCTTCATTGAGATATCCTCCGCTGCGGCAGCCTTCCTTGCGTGCTGGCTTCAGACGAGGACCTTGCTAGGCATGATCCTTGGACTGACGGCCGGCCTGTCCATTTCCATGATCTACCGGGTTCTGGCGGCTATTGGCTCGGCGGCTGTCCGTAAGCTCTACGCTCAGCCGGATACCTGATGCTTTCGCTCGCAGCCATAGGCGCGGCTTTAAGGCGTATCCCGGGATGGGCCTACGTCCTTTTTATCCTTGTGGCGGCTGGTCTGTACTACGGCCATACTCGCTACAATGCCGGACAGGCCGACGTGCAGGCCAAGTGGGATGAGTCGGTAGCCGAAGCCGAGAAGGTCCGTCTAGCGACAGAGCAAGCATGGAACAAGGCTGTATGGGATCTAGCCTACGCCGCAGAACTAAAGAGGGCTGAGCGTGAACAAGAGACTGAGCGCACTATTGCTGATTTGCGTAGCGGCACTGTCCGCCTGCGCGACCGGTTCACCTGTCCCGCCGCCAAGGCCTCCGGAGCTGCCGCCAAACCTGTCCCCGAAGAATCCGGACTTCGGATCGAGGATGCGGAATTTCTTGTTCGTTTCGCCGACGAAGCCGACGCAATCGCCGACGAACGCAACCAGTGCATCGCTAGCTATAACGCCCTGAGGGCTAAGTGATGGAAGACGAGATCGTATTCACGTTTGAGGACGACGACGGCGAGGAGTACGATGTTGACTTCACGCCAGATCCCGAACTGACGGAAACCGTCCATTAGGACCGCTATGAGCCGCTTATTCAAAGGCTACTGCACCGAATACCTGAGCGCCTCCCAGGTTCAGCAGGTCCGAGTGCGCAGGTATCAGACCCGAACCCTGACCGTGGACTTCAACGGGGCCATCCCGAAAGACGAGGTTATCGAGTCGGTCCGCTGGGATTGCACCAGTCCATGGGCGACCTACATCTATGATGCGGCTGTCAGTGCGGACCAGAAGTCCTCAACCTTGAAGGTGGACTTCAACTTTGCTGGCTGGGGCGGCATCAAGGCCACGGCAACGACGGATGAAGGAACCATCTTGAATTACGAATTCTTCATTACAGTCAAGGACGCGCCCCTGTACCCGCAGGCTACCTACAATTTGGCAAACGGGCCTTATTTTGTGGTCGTGTCCGCATGAGTTGGGATAAGCGCCAACTAGCGGCTGTCGGCCTCATCCGGGCAGAAGTTCCAGATGCTCGGATATCGTTCTTCGGTGGCGGCGGCAACTGGACTTACGAAGGGGATGGCCCTAGCGTCATGGCAATTGATTACACCGATCAGCACCTAGGAGCCCCAGGCTACCTTCATGGGATCCATTGTACAGGGAAGGGATTCGACTGCTGGTTATCGGATGACGATCTGCCAGCTCCCCCGGTTTTGCCAGACAGCCAGATGCGCAAGAGTATCTATTTCTGCGCAGGTGTTGACCTGAACATCCAGATGGATCGGGAGGCTAGGGGATGGATCTGATCGCCTACCTAGAGGCAAAGCTAGTTGAGAACGACTTCGACGGCACAAGCGTCCTTTACATACCGTGTGGTATGGAAGGAACGACAACCCTGTCTGACGCCCTGATCGCCGCTTACGTGAGGCAGTACGTCCTTCAGGCGCAGGCTTCGCAGAACAGTATTCATTGATCGTGGAACAACTCGTGGAACATGACGGATTCCGTTAATCAAACTGAGCCGAAACAATGGAAGGTCGGCGACGGCACGCCTGGTCCTGGCCGGCCTAAAGGTTCGACCAACAGGGCGACTGAGCGCACGCGCAAGGCTATCGCGATGATTGCCGAGGATATGGCTGACGATTTCAGGGAATGGGTTCAGAAGACCGCCGTGACTGATCCTAAGGGGGCGGCAGATTTGTACCTGAAGGCTATCGAATACCACATCCCCAAGCTTGCTCGCACTGAGAGCCACCATTCGGTGACGGAAGAGACGCATGAGCAGTGGCTTGCCCGTCTCCGTTGATGACCAGCGATTGCGGCTAAGGGACGAACTCCCTTTCTTCGCCCGTAACTGCCTGAAGATACGGACTAAGTCCGGCAAGGTAGAGGCGTTCAGTCTCAACAAGGCGCAGGAATACATCCACTCAAAGCTTGAAGAACAGCGTGCCCGAACTGGGCGCGTTCGTGCCCTTCTCCTGAAGGGTCGTCAGCAGGGGTGTTCAACCTACGTCGGTGGCCGGTTCTACCATCGCACGTCCTGGTCTACGGGCCTGCGCACCTTCATCCTGACTCACGAGGATGCGGCCACTCAAAACCTGTTTGAGATGGTCAACCGGTACCACGAGCATGTACCGATCTATGTCCGCCCATCTACCGGGGCAGCGAATGCCAAGGAACTTTTTTTTGACAAGCTGGACAGCGGCTACAAGGTCGGTACTGCCGGCACCAAGGGTGTAGGCCGGTCCAGCACGGTCCAGTTATTCCATGGGTCAGAGGTGGCTTTCTGGCCTCATGCCGAGACCCATGCGGCCGGCATCTTGCAGGCTGTGCCGGATGAGGAAGGGACAGAGGTTATTCTTGAGACGACCGCAAACGGGATCGGCAACCTGTTCCATCAAATGTGGGGTGATGCTGAGGCTGGGCAAAGCGAATACATCGCCATCTTTGTCCCCTGGCATTGGCAGGACGAATACCGAAAGCCGGTGCCGGAAGACTTTGTGATGACCGACGAGGAGGCGGAATATCGTCGGCTCTACGATCTGGATGACGAGCAAATTGTCTGGCGACGTTACAAGATTGCCGAACTGAAAGACCCACTGCTGTTCAAGCAGGAATATCCGGCCACGGCAGCCGAAGCGTTCCAGATGACCGGGCATGACTCTTTCATCAAGCCCGAACTAGTCGCCAAGGCCAGGAAGGGAGAGGCGGCCGAATCAGGTCCGCTGGTGATCGGCTTTGACCCTGCACGCTTTGGCGATGACGGATCGGCCATGGCTCGCCGTAGGGGCCGCCGGCTTATTAAGGTTGAGCGCCGATACAAGCAGGATACGATGGAGTCTGCTGGCTGGATAAAGCAGGTAATTGACACAGAGAAGCCGGCCAAGGTCTTCATTGACGTGGGCGGGTTGGGTGCCGGTGTCTACGACCGCCTTGTAGAAATGGGTTACGGGCATATCGTCGTGGCTGTCAACTTTGGGTCGGCCCCGCTAGAGCCCCCGAAGCTGGACGAGCATGGCCGAGAACTTGGGGGCGGCCCACTGAACCGCCGCGCCGAAATGTGGATGGCCTCGCGTGACTGGCTGCAAGACGTTGCTGGCGTCCAGATCCCTGACGAGGATGGCTTGCAGGCTGACGCCTGCGGGCCTGCCTACAAGTACGACTCCAATTCCCGCGTGCAGTTGGAGAAAAAGGAAGACATGCGCAAACGTGGCGTCCGTAGTCCTGACGGCTGGGATTCTGTAGCATTGACCTTTGCTGAGCCTGTCGCTGTCGTGTGGGAAGCGCCAAAGCTGAACATTACCACCCAATTCTCCAATGACGGTTTCGGCCGTCGCGCATCGGTCCTAGAGGGCTGAAATGGAACCCATCACAAGCTATGCACACGACTGGCGAGGCAACCACTCGCTGACGTGCATCCGTTGCGGGGCGAAGACCGATATCGGTCAATGGTCAGTTAAGCCGTGCGCTAAGCACTACGAAGACCCCCGTAGCGGGTATAAGGACGAATCCTGATGGCGACCCGGAAACGCACCAAGAAGACCGAGCAGGGCAGCTTGCAGACCTATACGTCTGAGGTTGTCCCATCGTCGGCATCAAAGTCGGACTCGCGTAGCCCGTGGATGCTGTCCATGCTCCAGCGGTCTCAGGACACGTTCACCTTTGACACGGAGCAGCGCCGTCGATGCCTGGAGGACATGAAGTTCGCCTTTGTGGCTGGGCACCAGTGGGACCGTCACTTGGCCGGCAAGCGCCGGAACAAGCCCAACTACGAGTTCAACCGTATCCGCCAGTTGATCCGCCGGGTCACGGGCCAGCAGTTGAAGAACAAGCCTCAGATCAAGGTCCGCGCCGTCGAGGAAAACGACGTTGATACGGCTGAAATTTATAACGGCCTGATAAAGAACATCGAGGTACAGTCATCGGCTGAGAATGCCTATGACACGGCATTCCAATGGGCTTGTGGTGGCGGGTACGGTGTTCTGAGGGTCACGGCTGAGTACGAGTCTGACAACTCATTCGATCAGTGCTTGAAGATCGTCAACGTCATGGACCCGCTTACGGTCTGGTTTGACCCTGCGGCTCGGAAGTTCGACCGTTCGGACGCCCGTTTCGTCTTCGTTACTGAACTGATCACCAAGGAGCAGTTCAAAGAGCGGTGGCCTGACGCGGAAATGGTGGATTTCGACATCCCATCGTCCTTGGACTCCTTCGATAAGGAGTGGTTCTACAAGGACATGGTGCGAATCGCCGAGTATTGGTACATCGAGAAGGAGCCGGTGACGCTCTACCTGCTGTCCGATGGTGCGACAGTAGAAAAGGAGGAATGGGACCCGGTTCGTGACGAATGGGAGAATCCGCCCGTTGACCCGGCTACCGGCCAGCCCGCATACCAGCCAATCACGGTCAAGCAGGAGCGCGAGTCCACAAAGTCAGTGGTCTATTCGTGCCTGGTGTCTGGCCGTGGCCAGTTGGAGAGGCCCACCAAGTGGGCCGGAACCATGATCCCGATTGTCCCGCAGTGGGGCGACCTGATCAGCATCAACGGCGAGCAGATTTACTCGGGCATGACCCGGTTCGGCCGCGACGCGCAGACGGTGCACAACTTTGAATTCTCCACCATGGTTGAGGTGGTCGCCAAGCTGCCAAACAGCCCGCTGACCGCTACTCCAGCCATGATCAAAGGTCTGGAGAGCTATTACGAGCGCATGGGGTTTGACGACGCCCCGGTCCTGCTGTTCAACGTGGACCCGAACTCTCCCCAGGCTCGCCCGACCCGTGAGCCTCCCCCGATGCTGCCTGCTGCCTTGGCAAGCCTGTCGGCTATCGCAACGGACGAGTTGAAGGCCAACCTGAGCGTGTACGACGCCTCCATTGGCGCACAGGGCAACGAGTCCTCTGGCCGCGCGATCCTTGCCCGTCAGAACGAGGGCGAGATTGCGAACTTCAACTACATCGATAACCAGATCAAGGCCCTGAAGCGACTTGGCGAGATCCTGGTTGACGCCATCCCGCATATCTACGACGGCGAGCGGGCCATGCGGATTCTAGGCGAGGACAACGCCGAGAAGTACGTGGAGATCAACAAACCGATGCTTAATCAGCAGACAGGCCAAGTGGTGATCCAGCACGACCTGACGCGAGGCAAGTACGACGTGACGGTCACGGTAGGCAAGAACTTCGACACCGCCAGGATGGAGTTGGCAGAGGCTGCGCAGGCATTGGCAGGACAGCCGGGACCGTTCGGGGCACTGGGCCAGTTCATGCTCCTGAAGTCCCTCGACCTTCCCGGCATGGACGAGTACGTAAAGGCTGCCCGCAAGGTCCTAGTGTCTCAGGGCCTGCTGGAACCCAGCGATGGCGACCAGCCGCCGCAACCGCCTCCGCCAGACCCACTGATGATGACCAAGGCCGAGTTGCAGAAGGCCCAAGCCGACAAGGCCAAGGCCGAGACGGCGCAGATCATGGCCGAGACGCCATCCAACATCGAGAAGACGCAGGCGGACACGAATCGTGCGCAGGCTGACGCGCTCAGGGCTGCGGCTCAGGCGGGGAACTCGGTTGGTCAGTTTGAGCTTCCGTCGGGGTTTGCTGGGCCTTATCAGGGTGGGGCGCAGTGAGTCCGTCCTCGCAGTCCCGATGGCCTTTTACCCAGCCAGCGCAGAACGCTTTTACTTGCCGAGCTTTGTAACTACTGAGTTCTTCGTAGTCGGTCCCAGCTTTCCACCATGAGGTTTTAACTTCAGACACCGGGAATGACGACATGAGGTTGAACGTCTTGAAAGTCCCACATTCAACGCCGGGGAACTGGTCGCGAATGGCTTGTTCTAGGCGCTCAAAGTAAGGAGTTGGCTGGACTCTGTGGCCCATCGCCATCGAACGCATGATTGGGGTCAAGTCAGCAAAGAATGATGATGGGGTGATTTGTTCGGACATAAATCCTCCTGTTTCCCTGTAGTACGCAGTAACCGGCTAGGGCCGGCCATCGTTAACGTAGACAATTTTTACGGGCTGCCCTGAGCCGGGCTCAATCGCAAGATAGGAGGCAACCATTTGGGCAGGAGACGCAAAGCGGCCATCAAAAAGCATGGAGTGGAGTTGGTGCATAGTCCCTTCGCTATCAACCACTAAGACATCGGCTCTGGCCATCCATTTTCCATCCAGCGGATTAAGGCAGCGGCAGCCGCGTTCAGACACAACGAATCCTCCAGCTATCGCCAAGGCATCCCCATAGGATTTGGCGGCTTCGGCGGCTTCATCGTCGTGATAGCAGCCTGAAGGGATTTTCAGTAGCGAGTCAACTTTGTACATAGCTCCTCCCGTTTACAGCACCAACGCAGTCCTAGGCCAGAACCGGCCAACCTATTGACCACCCAACCAAAAGGTGTAGCATGACCGACGTAACCGACGTGGCGTCAACCACGGTAGCTCAACCCGAGCTGAAATCAGCTGACACTAGCGTCGTCAACAAGATCACCGCTGAAGCTGCCAAGGCAGAGCCTGTCAAGGCCGAGCCGGCAGTTGAGGCCAAGGTTGAGGAGACGGCCGTACAAGTCCCTGAAGGGGACGAGGCTGACGCACCAGATGCGGGTTCCGAGGCTGCCAAACCTGGCAAGAACTCTTGGAAGAAAAGGCTGGAAAGGGTCCGGCAGACAGCAGAAGCCGAAACCCGCGCTAATGTCCTGAAAGAGTTGATCGACCAAGGCGTCATCAAGCCGCCGAAGCCGCCGCAGGAAGCTGTGGTGGAGACGAAGGCTGAGAAGTCGCTGGAGGACTTCGACTACGATCAGGACGCTTACCTTGAGTACAAGCTAGAGCGCAAGCTAGAGCAGCGAGAGGCAAAGCAGCGCGAGGCCGAGGAACAGAAGCGTCAAGCCGAGACCGCCAAGCAGTTCGAGGCGAAGGTCAGCGAGTTTGAGCAGCGTGTGGGGGAGGGGGCGTGGCAGGAGGTTCTCGAATCTCCGATCAACCTTGATCCCGAGTTCAAGCCACTGGCGGCGATGATCGAGGGCGACGACCTTGCCTTAGACATTGCCCATCACCTCGCTTCCAACCCGGACAAGGCCGAGGAGATCATCAAGCTCTCCCCGCTGAAGATGGCGCTGGAAGTGGCGAAGATCGCCGAACAGCTAGGCGGAAAGCAGTCCGAGAAGCCTGCGCCCGTGCTTCCGAAGAAGACCACCAATGCCCCCCCGCCTCCCAAGACGGTCACGGGCTCTGGCAAGCCTTCGGTAGACGTGAACTCGCCGGATCTTACGCCAGAGCAGCGGATCGCCATGTGGAGGAAAAGGGGCTAAGTCCCTAACCCTTCTCGGAGTTTGAAATGGCTAACCAGCTACTTACCACCGACATGATCGCTGACCGCGCCCTGATGCGGTTCAGCGAGGCACTGTCGTTCACCAAGACCATCCCGCGCACCTACGATTCTTCGTTCACGACCGGCGCTCCGGCTATCGGCGACACCCTGCGCGTCCCGATCCCGCAGCATGCCGTGATCAACCACGGCCGCGTCGCCACCCCGGCCCCGATGAAGACCATCGTTCGCCCGGTGACCATTCAGGATCAGGTCAACTTCTCGATCCAGTACACCAGTGCAGAACTGGCGCTGGATATCGAAGAGTTCGACCGCCGTTATCTGTCCCAGCAGGTCGCCGACTTGGCGGTCAACGTTGAGGCTGCGGTGCAGAACCTGGCCTATCAGTCGATCCCGAACCAGACCGGCACCCCGGACGCCCAGTGGACGCAGCTTGCTTACGCCAACATCGCTCGGAAGTACATCGAGGACAACGGCGGCGGCAAGGGCACCAAGAAGATGTTGACCAACAACGCGGCGGATACGACCATCATCCCCGCGCTGGCTGGCCTGTTCAACGCCCAGCGTCAGATTGACGTGCAGTACGAAGAGGGCGTCATGGGTCGCGCGTCGGGCTTTGATTGGGTGTCCTCGACGGTTGCCCCGGTTCACACTCGCGGCTCGGCTAACGCCAGCTACGACGTGAACGGCGCGAACCAGACGGGCTCGTCCATCGCCATTGACACCGGTTCCGGCACCTTCAACGTTGGTGACATCGTGACCTTCGCGGGCAGCATTGCGGTTCACCCGCAGACCAAGCAGACGTTGGGTTACCTGCGTCAGTTCACGGTGACTGCGCCGCTAACGGGCCCCGGCAACCTGCAAATCTATCCGGCGATCACGGTCACGGGCAGTGAGCAGAACGTCACAGCCTCCCCGACTGATGGCGGCGACGTGGTGATTCAGGGCACGGCATCGGATACCTACGGCATCTCGATGGCCTACCGTCCGGAAGCCTTCTCCTTCGTGACGGTGGACCTGCCCGAACTGACCGGCTGGAAGAACAGCCGTCGCCAGTTCGAGGGCATTTCCATGCGCGTTGTGGAGGCGTCGGACGCGATCAACGACATGAACCTGACCCGCTTCGACATCATGTGGGGCTTCGGCGCGCTGCGTCCGGAGTGGGCATGCCGTATCGCCAATGACCCCGCCCTTCTGACCCCGGCCTAAGGAGATAATCCATGTCCACTCCCGCCAATCCGAACGTGGATGATCGCTCCAACACCACGTTTTTCACCGGACCGCTTGCCAATGGCACCCAGTTGACCGGCGTGCTGTACATCGACACCAGCACGCTTCCTACCGCTGACCCGGCTGTTGCAGGGCAGATTTGGTCGGATTCCGGCGTGCTGACCGTCTCGGCAGGCTAACCCACAAGGGGAGGCTTTACCCTCCCCTTTCTCTAGGAGAAGATCATGGCCGCAACCGGCAATGAAAAGCTGTATGTGTCGCAGAATGGGGGCGGTAAGGCTACGGTTTCCGCGTCTGAAGTGGCCGCGCTCGCCAATGGGTCGATTCAGGCCCCAACGGCCTCCGTGCGGGGCGGCGTGCTGCTCGGCGATGCGGTGGCAAACTGCACCGTTGCCGCTGACGGAACCTCTGCGGGCACGCAATTGAATCTGCTGCTGGCAGAGCTGAGGGCTTCTGGCGTCATTGCGGCGGCCTAAGCCATGACTACGGTCGCCGATTTCATCAAGGATACGTTGGGGACCATCCAGGTCATCAACACCACGCAGTCTGTCTCCGACAAGGACATGCAGACCGGTATCCGGTTCCTGAATCGGCTCATGACCCGGCTGGAAGCCTCTGGAATCTCGATGGGCTGGCAGAACGTCACCAGCCCGGATGACGAGCTCCCGATGCCTGCCGAGGTTGAGCTTGGCATCATGTACTCGCTGGGCATCATGCTCGCGCCTCAGTACGGCGTTGACGTGATGCCTGCGGTAGCTGCCGGCGCGCAGACCTTCATGAACGACGTGATGCGTGACCAGATGGTCGCCACGCCGATCCAGCCGATTCTTGACCTTCCGGCTCCGGACGGATGGAGCAATAGGACCATCAACGGCTCGACCTTCTATGTCGGGTGACGCATGAAAATGCAGCCGCTGGACATCGTAGACGGCACCTACAAAGACGAGGACCTTTCGTTCTCGGCGCAGGATACGTGCAACTACCTGCCAACCTCTGCTGAGCAGTCAGGCACACGCACAGCGACCATGTTGCGCACGCCGCCGGGGTTAAAGCCTGCGGTATTGATAGGGGTATTTGTCCCCGATGAGGAGCCCGAAGCCTAATGGCGATGGAGGTTGCCGGCGCAGTCCGTAACGCCTACAGCGCTGAAGGGCGGATGTTTGTCGTGGCCGGGCAGACGCTTTACCAGATCACCCCGGCCGGAGTCTCTGTTCCCCTCGGAACGGTCCCTGGCACAGGGCGTGTCTCGTTCTCGCACAACCAGATCACCAACGGAAACGAAATTCTCGTCAACAACGGGAATGCCGGCTACATTTTCAACACGGTGACTCAGGTTTTCCAGCGGATCACTGACACATCCTATCCGGGCGGTCTTCGGGCGGCGTTCCTCAATAACCGGTTCATCCAGATCGAGCCTAAGCGTCGATATGCCTTCCCGTCCGCATTGGCTGATGGGCTGAATTACAGCGCACTGGACCGTTTTACCTCCGAAGTCTCGCCGGATCTTCTGGTCGGTCAAGAGGTCAGCAACAACGAACTGGTTCTTTTCAGTACCTCGACTGGGGAGTTCTACGAAGACACTGGGGCAAATCCCGAGCCGATCCGATCCAAGCAGATCGTGATGCAGCGCGGTATGGGCGGACCTTACGCCAGCGCGACGATGGACAACACCATTTTCTTCCTTGGAGACGATGGGAGTTTCTACCGGCTGGAGGGGTATCACCCTGTTCGCATCTCAACCAAGCCCATCGAGCAGTCGATCCGTGGAAAGAACTGGTGGAACTGCTTTACGACGGTCTGGCAGGACTCAGGCTATAAAGTCTGCTACTGGACGTTCCCTGACGGCCTGACGTGGGGCTTTGATGTTTCGACGGGGAAATGGCACCGACGCGAGTCCTACGGGTTCAACCGCTGGCGAATCAACTCCCTGACCTACTGGCAGAACAAGTGGTATGGCGGTGATTTCCAAGCCGGCAAGCTCTATGAGCTTGACTGGGATTACATTCTTGAGGGAGATCAGGAGTTCGTTTCATATCGCTCGGCCGGGGTAATTTCCGATTCTCAGAATCGAGTGATCCACGAGCGCCTAGAGCTGATCGTCAATACTGGCATGGTGGAGACAGTCCCCACTACGTTCATTGATCAGCCGGAAGGGCCAGCTATCTCAGGAGACGGCCCGGATTCATTTGCTGGATCACCGTATTCCTTCTCCTACACCCTCACCCCGGGGGACTCGCCTATTGCCAGGACCGTCCTTCTTCCCGGCTCATACGTTGAGATTGGCGGAGTACAGACGCCAATCCCCTCTGAAGGGTGGGCATGGAATCAGGCCACGGCCACTATATCGGCAACAACTCCGATCACCGGAACGATGGTTCACCTTTTGCCCCGTGTGTATGACACAAACGGGCTTTATGATGACCACGAAGATGACATTCTGATCTCCAATCAGTACACCTTACTGGTGACGGGCGCGGCAATAAACCCTGGTGATCCGATGTGGGCCACAGCCTCTGCGTTGCCTATCCCAAGTTTCACGGGCATAGCACAGTCAACCGGGGCTGATATCTCCGGGGCCACGGCTCAGTATGCGGACGGGGTGTGGTGTGCGGCTAACGATACGGAGTTCAGATATTCGGATGATGACCTTGCTACGTCACAAGGAGGCGCGATTGATCTTGATGGGAGTTCGGTGTCGGCTATTTTCGGGAGTGCCGGAGGCTGGGTAATCAAGGCATCCCCCGCATTCTCGGATCTTCCTCTCGCGGATCAGCCGCCTACGGCATTTGCCAATTCAGCTCCCACAGCGCTGATGACCAACGGTATCAACACGCTAAGTGTCGCGCTTGGAGTTCGCGGGTTTAGCGTGGGGCAGTACAGTTTCGTCACGGTGCAATACAACCTCCTGAGGACGGAAGACCCTACTGGGACGTGGATAGGGGTGTGGGACCAGTACGCCACGACGGCTGCCGGGTGGGACCCTAACGGCCTGAGCATCCAGTATTTCTACGACGCCGTAGAGTGGGATGAGGAAATGTATGCCGCTGTCCGGTGGGGGTTTAACGTTGTCTCTGCCCGTTATCAGATTCGGTCCTCGCCCGGTTTCGGGACCGATTGGCAGGACGGCACCATCGTGTGGGATCAGGCTTCCGAAGGTGGCGCGCCGCTTCAGCTTGGCGTGACGGATACCAATACCCTTGTTGCTTATTGCATGGGGGCAGAAGCATCCATCCGGACAAGCGTTGATGACTTCGCCACGCTCCATCCGCTGGGAATTGGCGGCGTTTCGGTAGGGGGCGGGTCTATCGCCGAGATCTCCCCGCCGCGCAAGATGACCTGCGCTGGCCGTTATGTGTTCGTCATAGGAACGGGGGCGGATGCCAACAAGTGCGTGCAGTTCGATACGACAACGAATGAAATCGTGGACACGTACACACTCCCCATCAATAACGCAGTCAGCATCGCAGCGGGAGAGGCTCCATGAGCGACCAATATGTGCGAATGCAGTATTCCGACGACGGGGGGCACAACTGGTCCGACTGGGAAGAGGCGGCTATCGGCGAGGTCGGGCAGTACGCCAAAAAGGCAGTGTGGACCCGGCTAGGGTCTTCCTACCAGCGCGTATATCGCTGGGCCTCCTCCAGCCCCCGGAAACGCGATATTCTAGGAGCCGCAATCTCCATGAAAGGGACGATTGGGTGATGCTTAAAGATCCTGAATGCTTGGCAAGGTACGAAGAAAGCCAGCACGCATTGGCTAGGCTTTCTGCCGTCCATGAGATTCAGGAACGGATGAAGGAGCTGCCTCAGGTTCCGGGCATTTGTGGGAATGAGGGAGAACACCTGACCCATCGGTTTTCCCCTGGCATCTACACCCGGGAGCTATTCATCCCAAAGCACACCTTCGTTATCGGGAAAACCCATAAGCACAGCCACCCGGTTTTTTTCATGCAAGGGAAGTGCCGGATGTGGGACGTAGGGGCCGGGACCGACCCCGAGGACATGGAGGCCCCGAAGATTTGGGTTTCCATGGCTGGGGCAAAGCGGGTTCTGCTGACACTGGAGGATTGCATCTTTGCCACGGCCCATGCCTCAGATGAGACAGATTTGGACGCCTTGGAGGCGGAACTCATCGTTCCCGAATCCGAGGCCATGCAGTTAAGTCAATTGGCCGCACTACCAAGAATTGTATGAACGGACCCGCTGAATGCTGGGGTGTGATTCAGGAAAACGGCCTGCGGGACGATAACGGCTGCCTGACGTGGCTGGGTCACACTCAGACAAAGGGCTACGGGTTTATCCGCTGCAATGGCCGTTAT
>Ga0247830_10000025_pt1 | contig 39269 bp, 39 predicted proteins | sample 12C_Control_Day5_FD_207766 | JGI IMG/M metagenome (GOLD analysis project Ga0247830, IMG submission 207766) | Soil microbial communities from agricultural site in Penn Yan, New York, United States - 12C_Control_Day5 | ecosystem: Environmental > Terrestrial > Soil > Agricultural land | place...
CCCTCAATGTATCGTTTCAGAATGAGCGAAATGAGTTGTGATACAAAAGTCACATCGGCCACAAAGTTGAAAATGTACAAGACCGTAAGAACAACATAATGCCATGTTCCAAATGACCTCTCTATGATCAACATTGCCAAACAACCCGACCTTGCCATGAGCGAACAACCCGATGCCCATAGAACCATATTGACATTATGATTGGCATCGATTATCGGAGCCAAGAAAATGGCAACAATGCCCAGTGCAATGGTTACAAGGGATAGAAATAGAAGCACTGTGCTGTATGGGATTTTCAGGTTTTCCAAAAGGACAAACAACAGGCTGTCAAATGTCAAGGTCAGCGACAGTTGTTGCAACCCGCCAATGAGTAAAAGTGACACAATGGTCACTGACCACATTTTCAAATGGAAAGGAAGTGACTCACTTGTTTGTGTAGCTGGTCATGTTTCAAAGGCAGCGGCGACGATCCGTGTCTCATATCGACCTAACCCGACTCAACACAGCCGGAGACAATCAACTCGATTCTGTAGTCGACCAGCACCGAGCAAACTTGAGACGTGTTCTCGGTGAGAGAGCAGACATTGTCAAAACACGCCGCTCTCCTGATTGCACCGTCTTTTTCACAGATGCAAGCGAGATTGCCGACTTGGATAGCGTGTGTCAGAGGCTTGGTCCGTTTTGGGAAGCTTCCCGTGAAACCGTAGAGCTACCTCTGGTCAATGGCAAGCACAATACATTCCGCAGACAACAAGAAGTGGTGACCTTTTCAGTGGCTGCTGAAGCAATCCCCGTCAGTACAAGACGTGATTTACTCAAGTTTATCGGACTGGGGACTGTTGTTACGGTGGGGGTGTACTTTCTCTATGTCGTTGTGTTTTGACATGGATACCATTCATTGTCTTGTCATTAAATACAAAGGGAAAATGCCGAAACATCACCGCCATGAGCATCGACGTGAACACAGGGACCAAGATCCCAACACGATGCCTCAGAGGAACGAGGATCCCAACACGATGCCTCAGTTAAGCCCCATGCAAGAGGAGTTTCTAGGCTTTGTCTTTGATAAACGAATCAAGGCATTGAAGGAGAAAGAACAAGCCAATTCTTGTTGTGACCCGAACAAGGATTGTTGCAATGCACTGTGCTGCGATTGCTTTCGATGCTGTAAGAGGACGTGCTTCCACGGTGTGCAGTGCTGCAAATGGACATGCGTAATCGTCGCTGTTGCCATTGTAGCATTGATCATTGGTACCTTCTTATATGGCATATGGTATATCGGAGCAAGTGGTATTAGCACAGTCAAGTCAACTGCTTCGAATGTCCACTCATGGGCTGAGAACAAGGCATCCTACTTTGTCAGCAACCCACCGCCTCCGATTCCCCCTCCCCCTCCTCATGCAATGAAAGACACTGGCGCTGATCCTGACAATGTGTTTGAATGGTTGACAGGAGAGGAATGATGCCATTTAATAAAAATTCACTAAACCCTATCAATATCCATTGCAGACCCGTCATCTTCCCTTTCCTCTTCATCCTCATCCTCATCCGACATGAACATGCCCAACGTGGGTTGATTACTGCGACTACCGTCGACTCGAGCCTTCTTTTTTGTCGGGCCATCACCCAGACCAAGTGCATCGAGGTCGTCTCCACTCCCACCATTAGATTGCTCTTGCTCTTCACGGGCTCGTTTCTTCGGGTTTGCCTTGTTCTTCTTTGTTGCCGTTGCTTCCGTCGGCTTGGCAGCTCTCAATGCAGCTTGACGTTGGAACAAGGCCATGTCACGACATCGTCTGGATTGTTCAATGTCGCTCATCTTGGCAAAAGCTCCATTTGCATTGTCCGTGTCTCGTGCTTCACGACGCACATCCGTCGATTTGATTCGGTCAAGCATGTTCTTTGTGGCAAAGTCGTTGTTTCGTTGGAGCTTATTGATACGGTCAATCTGTCGTTGAATTCGATAGGTAAATGGAGGGAATCCATACGGGAGTGGGGTGTTCGAATTGATATCAAGTTCGGGAATGGCAGCAAAGAGTTCTTGTGTGAAGACTGCTTCATCAGGAAATTGTTCCATATTCCGAGTGGAAATAATATCAAAAACAAGATACCAATGCAATGCATCAATACCTGGATTACCAAGGGCTTGCATTTGTTCCACTGCTGCAATGTAATCGGGGTCGTTGCGGTCGTACTGTACTCCATAGGCAAGACTCTTGTCCCTCTCAATTGCAAGTTGTTCGGCATTGTCCTGGTACATGGTGCGCGTTGCAGTGGGTGTGAGTCGTGAGTAATTGTCCACGATGATGGTTGACTTTGTCCCACGTTCACCTCGGATGAGCAAGTTGCATCCATCCACGGGGATGCGTTTGACACTAATCTCTGATTCACCAGTGGCGCTGTCAAGTCGTGAACTTGTTAGGATGACATCGTCCGGCAAGTAACCCGTGTTGTATTGGAGAATTGGGGAATCCCATTTAGGTGGTGGGAAGAGGTCGGGATGTTCATAGTCGGAGACTTCGAGTGTTTTCCCATTCAACACCTCTCGAATACTCTTGACAATCGGAGCACGACTGTCGAGACATTCCGTCCACTCGCGGATGGTATCGATACACTCGGGTTGATCCAGAAAGGATGTGTCCAGTTTGAACTCGGGTGCTCTCATGGACTTTTTGATCTTTTTGGGTTTGGTGGGAAAGTCAATCTTGAAGCGATTGCAAAGGAATTCAATTGAAATGGCCATACAATACCGTTCCTTGGGGGGTGCATTAGTGTGCTCTTCAATCATGAGATGTTTACGATCCATGGGGTAAACATCATCAGAGGGTGCTCGACGCTTTGCACCAGTGACACGGCCTTGTGCATCAGTAATGGGTTCAATCCCATAGGAGTTGATTGTAGTAGACATGTACTTTTTCAAAAAGGCTTCAATCTCCTCTCTTCGATAGTCACCATGATCCTTGTGTGCAGTCTTGATTTGGAAATACAGGTCAGCGAGAGTGCGCCCTTTGAAGACAAGATACTCATGTTCCACTTCATCAGCAGAGGTGGCACCCAATTTCGGCTTAAACTTCCATTGAGAGGGAGTCGAAAAGTGACAGAGTGTCTCGGCAATGGTCATCAAGAGTTGGTTCTCCTCTCTGGAACAAAAGAGAAAGTCGAACAAGCTGAGTGCATGGATCACAGCATCCTTTGTCAACATGGAAAAGGGGAGGACCATTTTCAAAACAGACTCGGGTGTCCAACGGGTGAGCCCAGTGGCAGGATCGGAATAGACTGCCTCAGCAATGTTCGAGAACAGGCCCATATAGCATGCATATTGATCTTGCAAACTTTGGGCAATCTCGAGGATCCATGCACGATGTGTTCCATTGTTCACTGGAATACCATTGAGATGGGCACGGTCCAAGATGGCATTACAAAATGCTACACCATGACGACTCACGGTACCCTCGTCCTTTCGAATACCAGCGCGAGACGCCATTCGCAGATAGGCATACATTGCACAAAGTTCTTGCTTCGCTGTTCGAAGTCTGTTGAGATTGGCAATTTCCAATGCATTGCGCGGGTTCGCATTTTGTTGATATGCCTTGTCACCATCTGCTTCAGTGACACGCGTGGGGAGAATGTCAAACATGAAACGGCGACCCATGCCTCCCTCCACATGGGTGATGGATTGGTTGGTACAAGAGATTGTGACAATGTGTTGACTTGAGAAGCAGTCTCTGAAGCGGCGTTGTCCAGTTTCTTCGTCAAACTCATAGACTCGCGATTGGGTCTGGAATGCAGTGAAACGAGCCTTGGTTCGATTGATAATCTCTTGTTGAGTCGCATCCAGTTTTGTGTTGGGTGTTACAAGCGCAGCGGGCAGTTCCTCATACATGACAACCATGTTGTCAATGTCCATGTCAATGTTGTGCACATTTTGTGTCTCATGGCTGACGAGGTGACAGACACCCGATGGCATGAAGCGCTTAATCAATTTGAGTAAGTGACTCTTTCCAATGCCAGGTGCTCCAGTCGAAGTATAATTCAGCGCAGGCTCAGATCGGTCTGCTGACCATTGAAATGCACCAAATGCACATGTCTCGCCTCGTTCCAAATAGACCATGTTTTGTTTGAGTGTGCGTTCAGCCTTGTAAACGTCATTACACATTGCAATGCGGAATTGAACAAACGGCCTTTGATCCAAATTGGAAGGCAAGAGACGGCTTGTCTCTGCTGTCTGAGGTTTGGCAAATTCTTTGATTGCATCTCGGATGGCCAGAGTGGCAGGACTTCCATCGCTTGTCACCATGAATCGGTCATGGAAATTTTTCCATTCGTGAATCAAAAAGGTATTCACCTCCGCCGTGTGCTCCCTACGGAGTGTAGCCAATGCCATCATAAAGGCCACATACTCTGGATTGTCGGGTGATTCCTCACCTTGGAAATTGTTCTCCAAACGTGCCAATGCATTGCGTTGTCGCACACGCATCGATGCAATGCGAAGTTGATTGGGCATGCGGAGAGAAAGGCATGCATTGCGCTCGGTCATCCATTTGGGTAGTACATCAGCACTGGACAAGATCTCAGTCTTGTTTTCAGGGGTAAAGTCAAACTTTTTGTTCTTGCAAAACTCGGCAAACACTGCCGTTGCTTGTTCAATGGCTGAGATGTTTGGGGTATCATCCAAAACAGACCTCCGAGAGAACTCAGCTTCAGGCATGAGGTCTGCTTTGGAGTCACTGGGTCGACTTTGTTTCCTAAAGTCCAAGTCCGTGTAGAGCAAGGAACGGAACCGTTGATTGGCTGAACTCAATGCCATTCGAACAGCTTGTGCTTGTCGCAGAGCTTCGTCACATTGTTCCAATGTCAGGGGGATATCATCCATCTCTCCGGGATTACTGTTTTCCGGATTGAGTGCACTTTCATCCATGATGGTATTGAGACCCACTCTTTCATTTCTCTCCAAACCAATGGTGACAATGCTTGAAGCATGGCTTCTGCCACGAGCAGATGGATTTAAATCAAAGGCTGGATCAACGCGAATGGCACGATGTGATACCTCTGCTTCACGCATTCGAATACATGCATTGATACATTGAGACAACCATCTCCTTTCAGGCTTGCTGACGAGGGGAGATGTACCAGTGCGGAGTTGATCGTCAGGAGGAAGCTTAGTCCCCATTGCAAATGGGAAGATGCATGTCGTAAAGAGCATTTCAGACGATGTCACCAATGCATTTACCTCCGAGATCAACCCACGAAATGGGAATGTCGGTCGGTACGGCATTCGGGACCAAGCATTTCCAAGCTTGTCCACATAATTGGAAATCAAGTCGGCATTGACTGCTTCGACAGTTGGATCTCTAGGTCTCGGAAGGGACATGGCGGCTGGCATGTCTTCGGTATCAAACATTTCATCAAAGAGTTCCTCTGCACCAGGAACCACCTCTTCCTCCTCCATCACAACATCTTCCATGGTTTGTTGGCGTGCGGCCTCTGCAGCAGCGGCGGCCTGTTGTGCCAAATGCCAACGTCGAGGGAGGTCATAGTTGGGTTGTTTTGATCGTGCACTAGGATTGTAAGCCTTGATTTTGAGTACCTCTGGTTCAATGTGAAAATGGGCCAGATGCGAGTTGTAATACAAGCTGCGCTCAAAGGAGAAAATCTTGTCAAAATGCATCCATGAGAGAGGATGTGCATAGTAATCTTCCACTTTGAGTGGTAGACGTCCACCCGTAACAATGGATGTAATCTTCTCTTGGAAGCGTGCCATGTCAGTGGATCCTTCCTTGACATGGAGGAATTGTTGAAACGGATCATCCAATGGCCAACCGGGATGTTGTGCACCAGGTGTACCACCCAATGAAAAAAAGGGTTGGACACCCTTGGTGAGGAATTCCATGGCATTGCGAAAACAACCAAATTTCAATGAAGGAACCTCACTTGGAGTCAGGATCATTGTAGCCGCATATGATGCCGCATCCCTATTCAATGCGCCCTTGCGTTGTTTGATGAAATCCGCGCGCATTGTTTCGACACGATTGGTGATTTTTTGTGCCTCTTCAAAAGATCTTGAAAGACCATAGGACAGGGGTGCAGCTCGTGCAATGTTTCTGATGCCTTCAAGGATTGCCTCTCGGCGTTGTTCCTTTGTTGGACGTCGAGGTGCAGCTGATCTCGCAGGAGCATCTTCATCAGTCGCATCTCCACCACCTCCTCCTCCTCGGCCACCATCATCATTTGCCATGTCTCCATTGGGAGAGTCAAATTGTCCATCCACCATGTGATCAAGTTCTCGGACAGTCCATATGATTCGATGGCCTGATGTTGCCCGATACTCAGCACCATCAGATGTCTTAAGTTCGATTGATGGAAGCACTTCATGATGTTGCTTCACTTCGAAGCGAATCCCTGCATCAGCCAATGTAAAATGTGCCTTTGTGCCTAGGATTAGTTAGGTTTAGGTTGACCAGTGAACCGTGGAGAGTGCCTTTTGGGACAGGTAGTCTGGATCGCGATTTCCCGCCATTTTGAATGTGTTGCATTGCATTCGCAAGGGTTGATACAACAGCCGCCGCTTCGGGATACAAATCGGTCAAATCGATTGCATCAACAGGCATATGCACACCTGCCACTAGGGTAATGGCATAGGTGTGCACCCCTTGAGAACCCAAGACTTGGTCGATTGCTTCCCCTCCTTCAAAAAGGGGTGTGCTGTCATAGATGATCTCTTTGACAAGCTCTCTACGATATCTTGCACGATATTGCAGATCAGCTGGAGATGCTGTTTGTGCTAACATCCCTTCTCTTTGCTCCCAGGAGAGTCGAGATTGCACAATGACCTCATGACCCTCCCCCTTCTGACCATCTCGAACTAAATTCACCCGAGACGGTTTTTTAGGGGGGCGGGATAGGGAAATGTTGTTGCATTGTCTCATAAAATGTTTCCCACTCTGACATTGGACAATCCAATCGCAATTGTCTGACCTCACTCACTCACTCACTCATTGTCTTGGTCCGACTGTCCACCCTACCCATGACTACACCACTACAAGTCCTTCTCTCCCGTCACATTGACTTGGCTAAGAAAGCCAAAAAGGGACGCATCCCTGACCTAAAGTCGGTCGTTGTCCCATATGTCACAGGTGATCTTCCCATGGATTTCCCATTTTATGAAAACGAACAAGCCTTTTCACAAGCCCTCGACGCCCTTATCAAGGAAAACAAGCCAACTCCACCTCGTGCCAAATCTGTGGATTACAATGGACCTGTTCCCAGCAGTGTTCGTGTGGCATTGGCAAATGCCATTTCCACCCTTGGTGTGGTGATTGGCTCTCTCCATTTGTCAGATGGTACAAATGAGGAAGATGTAAACATTCTTGGTTTTCTTGCCAACAATGTTGATGGTTCATTGACTGAGCGATTTCGATCCATCCCACCATCCAAGTTGACCCACTTTGTGCCGCCACAATATCGAACACCCGCTGAAATTATATTGGGTCTTGGTGAAGATGATGCACAGCTCTTGAAGCTCAATCAACTCAATCTCGAACTCGAGCACGAGGCCAAAGGCATTGCTTATCAATGGATATCCATTGATCCACGATATGTCACTGCGAATCAAGCCAGGGCAAAGAATGCCCAAACTCGCAAACAAACAGTCGCCGATGCATCCATCCCCACCACTCCCACCACCAATAACAACAACAAGAAGGCAAACAAGGCATCTGAAAAGAGACCTCCCAAGCCACCCAAGCGACGTTACTTTCTCTCATCGAAATTGGTGGCCAAGCTCGACACTGCCAAGTTGATTGTTGAACAAGCCATTGAATCTGGTTTCCTGTCAAAGTCAACCATTTCACCCTCCACCAAACCAGAGACTTATTATTCTGGCACATTCTTCCAGTCCGACTTTGAATATGATCCACGCGCTGTTTTCCCCGACAATGATCAACCAACTTCTATTGATGGAGGAAATCTGGCCAAATGTTTCTTGATTCAAGCACGCAATTTTCATGCACCATTGCTCCAATTGAACAAGTGGCTTACCACCAAACAATACGACCTCTCCAGCATCAATGCCTCAGCACGCGCGGAACAATTCCGTACCGAGCAAGGAGCAACTCGCCATGACATTGTCGTTGCCGCATCGGACACTGCTCTGGCCAACAAGTGTGTTACTGAGATGGGCCCTGTTGTCAAACATGCCAGGATCTTGTTTGCTACTGCATGTGTTGCCAATCGACTCCTCGCTGTGAGGGACCATGAAGTTGGTGACACTGCCGTCAAGAGTATTCTCACTGAGAGACCCATCCAAGCTGGCTCTCATGCTTATGCTTTCGACTTTCATGTCAACGACATTGTGTTGACTGGCTATGTGGAGACAACACTCACACGAGAGGATTTGCTCCAACTCCGCAAGGCTCCTGTCTCACCTGTCACTCCTCCTGCTCCGACTGAAGCCGAGGCAAAGAAGGAGGTGCCTGAAGAGCCCAAGGAAAAGGTGAAGAAGCCTCGAAAACCCAGAAAACCCAAGGAGCAACACAAACATGTCAATGTCGAACTCCCTGCAGCAAATCTCGGCTATGATGCTGGTGTTCGTCTCTACCTCCCGGCCACTCCTGGATTTCAGTCAATCCGGGACTTGGCTGTCTTGGATGGACCATCTTCTATGGATGATGGTGTGAAACAACTCTTGGCCATCTACACCCGTCAATCGGTGACTCAAGTCATGGCAACACATGGGCCAAAGCTGGTGACGACCCTCCAATCTGTCTTGTTTCAATGTATCCAAGAAGTACCTCCCAACGTCAATGCGGAGAAAATGGAAGAAGAAGATCCAATGGACCTCGACATTGTGCTTGACCTCGACCAGATCATGGCAGAAGCCACAAATGCCAATGTTGGCCCTGTTCTCGAAGGTGGTCCACTTGTGACACCAACCCAATGTACCATGGACAACATGAAGACTGTCAAACGATACAATGCTGGGAGTGAGTCCAAGAAGGACGCTGAAAATTTCCGTGCACTCTTTCTACCTTTGGATCAACCTGACAAGGTGACACCCGAACAAAAGGCAGTGGTGAGGGTTGTGTTTGGGGGAGTCAGGTGGTAGGGATTGTTGGTTGAATACATTCTTACTTGTTCCTGACGCGTTATAAAGGGGCGCATATGTTTTATACATTTTAGTGTTAACCGATTGATTGTAAAACAGTCTACACAGAAGGGCCGATCACGCGAGTTTCATGATGATTGCTTTGGAATAGATTTCGGGTCCGAAACCGGCTGATAGACCAAGCGCATAATCGGATGCTATGGCATCTGCCGTGTAATGCAGTAACACGATCGTCTCGGTAACACCGAATGTCAGAAACCCAGAGCAAATCGATCGAGTTGGTATATAAGTATTTGTAGCGACCATCGACGTGTCTTCGCTTGTGCCATACATGAATACACCACCACCACCCCATTGAACAAGGTGCAGTTGATGTCTATTGTGAACTGCAGGCGCATAGATTTCCATATAATATGTGCCCGGGGCAAATGTTATCCTGTAGTTGGTCGTATTCAATGTGACATCACTGCCACCATCGAATTGCACGGTATTAAGTCTTCTGGTCTGAAAACCGCTAACACATGGGCCTGCGTTAGTGCCCTCGGCGAGTTGTTCATTGAACGCCCACATTTTAATACCTGCCTGCACGCCAGTGGCGGCGACAGTGATTGTTCCAGCGCCATTAGTAATCGATATGCCAGACCCCGCCGTCAGTGTACTTTTCGACAACGTACCGGCGTTACCAATCAAGAGCTGTCCATTGGTATACGTGGTTTGCCCAGTACCACCATTAGCAGTCGCAACAGTGCCAGTAAGTCCCACTGTAACCGCGCCATTGCCATTTGTTATGCCGATGTTAGTACCCGCAGTTAGGGTATTCTTGCTGAGACTGCCACCGGCGTTACCAATCAAGAGTTGACCATTGGTATACGTCGTCTGTCCAGTACCGCCATTAGCAGTGGCGATTGTCCCAGTGAGCCCAATGGTAATGCTTTCATTGGTGGTTACGATATCAATGTTCGTCCCGCCCTCAATCGTCGTGTTGATTCCTGTTGCACCAATGGTAATCTCACCCGGTCCATTGGTGACAACAATGCCCACACCAGCCGTGATTGTATTCTTGACGAGCGTGTTTCCGACACTGGTACCAATGAGAATTTCGCCGTCCGTATAGGACGATTGGCCAGTACCACCATTCTCTGTATCGACTGTGCCATCGAGGTTGATAGTGATGGTTCCGTCTCCATTTGTAATGTTGATGTTTGTACCACCAGTCAATGTGTTTACAGTCAATCCGCCATCGTCGTTACCAATCAGCAGCTCTCCGCTACTGTAGTTTGTTTCACCAGTACCGCCATGAGTCTCGTTGAGTACGCCCACCACGTCTGATGGGGAACTGAGGTTGACCATTGCAAATTGACCATGAGAGATTGCCGCAATGCTTTTTTCCATTTTGTTGAGGCGCGTCCATAGCAGACCCACGAATGTGAAACTTATGACCATTGTTAGAAAGAGCAAGAGGGCTAAAACCCGGACTTTAGTCCTGTTCCGCATTGCGGGTTTCACTAGACGCGCAGATGTGAAGAAGGAGGAAGCCGAGTAAAACTAATATCATGTTGTAATGTGGACAAGAGCAACCAAGCGAATTAAGAATACAAAAACTACATATCGATTACAAGGGACAAGAAGGAGCAAGGTTCACTAATCCCCGACCGCCCTCTCTTGGCACAAGCAAGCGTTGCTGTCCATGATAACATTTATTGGTTTGGCAACCTAAAATCATCAGCGAGAGGGACATGCGGTTCAAAAAGGCGAAAGGAAGGCTGCGGCGTTCCAGGAAAGGGCGTGGTCGGTTGTGCATTCGGAAACTCAAATTGGCCAGTTCCAGGAAAGGGAATGGGCTTTGCTGCGGGAAACACTGCGAACGGGAAGGGCTCTCCCTTGTATGATGAGAAAAAAAGCTTCAGTGCTGCCAATTGTTCGGGTGAAAACACTTGGAGCATCTTGCGATCGAGGTCGCTCAGTGCAAATTCTGCCATGGTCAAAAGAGAATGAACAACATCGTCATTCCATTGTCCATTTTAATTGAACCATGCAATGTCCCGAACCACGGGACATTTGGGAACTCCGACAAGAGTGGATGAAACAACTCTCAGAGGGTTGTCTCTTGTATGGACGAAATCCTCGGCATGGCAATACTCACATGTGCTGGATGGAAGAGGGTAATGTTGTCGAGGTAGGGATTGCCATACAATCGGGAGTGACATTCTTGGGGTGTTTGGAATGTGGTCGATCTCACCTGTGTCCCATTGCCACCGACCAATGTGATACATGTCCCTTGGTTGACACCCCCGATGGTATGATTGTCTGTCCCATGTCTGGCAAGGTTCTTTATGAGAACGACATGGTACAAATCGCATCCTTTAACCAACGGTCTGATGTTGTGTCGCGTATTCGTGAGGGTAAACAGTCCAAGAACAGTGATGCCACTCAACTCATGTTGGAACATTCGAGACGACTCCAAACCTATGTGCATGACCAACGTGCTGCGGCCAATTTTTCAGGGGATGCACGCGGAGACCTCTATGACAAGTTGGCACTCCAATCTGTTGATTCCAAACAAGCCTATCGTGCATTCAAACAAACAGAGGGGAACAAGAGACGTCGATTGAACAATGGATCCGAGAATACAAAGCGGCAGACACATTCAAAGGATGCCAGGTCATGGACTGATTTTGAGAATGGCAATCTTGGTCAGGAGGATGATGGTGGTGATGATGATACGACTATATTATCAACTGGTATTGAAAAGGACTTGGATGCGTTTGATACCGTGAGTTTAGGCCGACCGGTCAACATACCAACAAGCGAGTTTACAATGGATGACGAATGTTGGACATATTATTTCAGACCGATTGAGAATTTCTTTCGACTCTATGGCAATGAAATAGACCAATGTTTCAATGCACAACCTGCCACCTCATTTGCTCCAATGCAATCGATACCATCCCTTTCCCCAGATTCAGTGATTATGCCCCCGCCACCGAGAAGGGACATCAAGAAGAAGAACAAGAAAAAGACCAAAAAAGAGGACGAAGACGAAAGGGTGAAACCATATCTCTGGCCATTGAACAATGGCGATCGTTTTGGAGGTCATGGTCTACCTAATCGATTGTATATGCAACTCTATGTCACACACTTTATCACCCACTATCGAGGCATACAACTGGCACATCATCCAAGCATTACAACCGCATCCCCCATGTCAGCCGATTATTATATAAATCTTTGCGATCGTTTTTTATGGATCTGCCATCGCTATGCACTGACCAATTTGGAGACGAGTCCATACTGGCCAAAGAAGAGTCGCGTACCGAAACTCATGTTCACCTTTCTGACTTGTTTATTCACAACAGACCATGAACAACGCGATCCGATTGTTGACAGCAGACAATTCATTTGGCTCAAGGATGAATGGCTGGCGGCGTGCGCCAAGGCTAAACTTTTTGAACTTGCCAATGTACCCACCTCATTATTGAACATTCGACAAAGCGGCAAACTGGCCAAGCTTGCCACAGGGCTCATTCAGAAATTGAATGGATGTCCTTTTTCACCATTCCAACTTGCACGATTCTTTCAACCAGTTGTTCAATATGGCTGTTGATGGTCGGAACGATTCGTTCTGGTCCAATCCAACAATGCCCTTGTATTGTGTCATTGTAACACATCCATTCACGACCCAAAAAAAGCCATTCAATGTGATCATTGCAACCAATCCGAGCGCAGCCGTTATTGCACACAACACAGAGACAAGCACTGCCACTGGCTTGCGTGAAGCTGCCCCTTTTTGTTATATCAAACGCGCAGCTGGTCCATTTCGTAGTCGATTGCGAATCATTCACTTCGTACGAGAACTGGTTTTGGGGATCCGTGGTTTGGATTCGACCGTTCGGAAAATTGAAAAGCTTAGTCAAAAATATCGTGTCGAATGTTATAGCGATAGTGTCAATTTGAACGAACCAATACCAGATTACTTTAGGAGGCAAAATGTCCCCATGAAATTCATAGATGCAGCAGAGGCACTTGAACAAGCAGCACATGTATTGTTAAACAGAAGATAATCTGAGACCAAATAAATGCAAGTTTCTGACATCATCCAATGTATCACACTCCTCTCCCAATGTAGGGGTTGTAACGGGAATGCGATGTTGTTCTCCGGGTCCCAACAATGCCATCTGACTTGGTCGGTGCAACAAAACATCAGACACTGACTTGATATGCACCGCATAGTTTTCAATCATCTTTGCACTGTCAGCCATGATACTGTCGAGATTTTCAGTATCAGTATGCAACGCCTTTAACATTTTGCGGAAGATTACTTGCAGGTCACTTCGATTGAGTGCATCATTGCCAAACAGAACATCTGCTATGGCTTGTACTTTCTGATACAAGGCCCGTCGTGATGCCATGCATGTTTTCCAAGCCGTTGTAAAATGGTTTTGCTTGGCCATGAGTTCCTCAGTGTCTGCAACAAAACCAGCTGTTGTCTCAGCAGTCAAGGTAGGGACTTGGGGCAGCACAGATTGATCCTGCCTGTTTGCTTCTTCATTAAAGATTCCTGACAAGAGTTCTTGAATATCACCCTCAATGGTAGACTCCATGAACATAGAGAACTGATTGATGTATTGAACTCACACACACTCTCTCTCACTGCTTCTTGGTCAAGCCAGAAACCAGACCTGCAAACCAAGGGGATGCATTGAGCTCATCAGCAGTGCGATAGCTGAACTGCGACGCGGGACCCATGCTGTAAGTCTTGGTTCCAATGGGCTGAGGAGTAGTCTGCTTGGAGGCAACAAGGGTGGATCGCTCCTCGTCGGGTGCCTTCTCAGACATTGAAGAAGCAGGACTGAACCCAGTCTCCTCAGTGCGCTGCCTCTTTCCAGGGGGCTCGGAGAGCTTCTTCTCAGCCTCTGCAAGCTTGGTCTTGGTTCCGGCGAGCTCGAGTTCCATGGCGGTCAACTTGTCAGTGAGTTTGGAGTACTTGGAATGCTCTTCTTGAAGCTTCTTCTCATTCTCAGAGAAGCTTCGACTGCGTTGTCCAGCACTAGCGAGGAGCACCTCGGCGATAGGATGATTCTCTTGTTGAAGGAGGGCGTTGTGGTCGTTTGCAAACTTCTCGAGGTTCTTGTTGCCAGGATAGGCTGAGCGCAAGGTCTCAATCTCTGCATTGGCGGCGGTGTGGTTCTGATTGACGAGGGTGTTTACGAGGGTGTACATGTCTGTGACTTGAGGAGGGATTGTGCTAAAGTCTTGTCCCTTCAAACAAGCCACCAGCTCATTGCGCCACTTGGTTGCCTCAGCAAACACATCAGGTCCAATGCGAACGACACCTTGTTTGGCGTCGGACTCAACACGCTGAGCGAGGTCGACAATACCCTTGCAGATAGTATCCAGTTTGCCTTGATCAAAAGATGGGGTCGGGGTGGTGGTGGCGGTCTCGGTCATTTCCTATGGACGGGTGGTGTCAAGTGCACGGAAAAATGAGAATGAGTAGAAACAAAGTGGTACTGGCTTAGTGTCCAAGGGAGCTGTGGGTTTACTTTCTGGTTCGAGTTGAGCAAAAATCTTATCAAGCCGGGCCCGTGTCTCTTCGCACATGTACATGTCGGGTTCCTTGTCGACGATTTTCTTAAACTCTCGGTACAGTCCCGAGACGCTATCAGAAGCGAGGAACATCCAAGTAGGCCCATTCTCGGCCTCACCAAAGTCAGGCGTGGGTGTGATGGCAACATGGGTGATGACCTTGTCATGGATGGTCATGGGTGCATCGCTATCTGTTGGATTTCGCCGTTTCGTGAAGTTGACGCCCAGTGATACCCCCCAGTTTCGGGTTTTGTTCTTGATGTCACTCCGAATCTGTTCGATGAGCTCGCGATTCTCAAAGAAAATCTCTCCTTGACCCAATATCTGACCACCCGATCGGACAAAGCCTTCAACCAGTCGACCAACATGGTGTTTGGGTTTGATCTCAATGAGATCTTCCTCGCTTGTGGGATGTTCGTAGGTCAGGGGAATGTAGTTGCTTTTCCTTGCACCAATAATATGCGCGTATTCTCGTCGTTGGTCAACGGTCAAATGATACGTCTTCTGAGGATCACCCATCACCTGTGGTTCCACTGGTTGCAGACATGAAATAAAATGGAATGCGTTTACCGACATGGTGGGGGATAATAAGAACAATGCAGACAATACAATAGGAGAATGGTCAAGAGATTCGATTGTTTAATCATCCATGGATATAGTTACACTCAATGTAGGGGGACGGGCTGGACAGAACATAGTTTTGCCCGATGGTGGGGTCTTGCGTGCAGTATCGAGGGTGTGATCCTGATTGACAATGGTGGTGATGATGGATAACACCACAAGGACTCGTGGAGAAATTGTTTCAAGATCCAATCCTTTCAAACAATCCAGTAACTCTTTGCGCAATCGGATTGCATCATCAAGCACACCGGGCTCAGCATTATTGATGCAGCGACTGCCGTTGAATTTCAGATCCTGAGCAAGGCGACAAATGCTATCGCAGAGTGGGACGACGCGAGTCATGTTTGGTTCAAGAAAATGGTCAAGAGATTCGATTGTTTAATACAAACATGCTTCCACTCAATATGCCGGCGCACTCACTGGAACTGAGCTGTACTTTTGTTGTGGTTGTCCATGTTTCATGTTCTCGCCACATCGATTCATGGCTGCGAGAATGATGACACAAATCCAATCAGTCAGGATGACAAACATATGGATACAAAAGAGAACAAAGAGGGTGACAGATGGTAGTAGGTTAGTCTCAAAGGTGAGTAGGCCGACCATTGCAAGAGCCACTGTTCCAGTTGCCAGTTGGAGAGTATGACCCAAGACAGCAAAGGTCAAGTGTTGTGCCCAAAACAAGAGACCAGATGCCAGACCAATCACGAGAATATGCACAACGGCAAAATAAAGGTAGACAATCCCATATACATTTTCTTGAGCAGGGACATTGATCCAGATGCGCCAGGTGACATAGGCCAAAAGAAAGTAGGCAACACCCCAACCAATACCATAAGCAATGGTCCCAGGAAATCCCTTTGTTTTGGATAGACTCTCATACCAAGACATTTCTCGAATGTCCTCACCAACAACACCCTCCTCAGCATCGAGTTCGGCATCGGGGACATCGACAATACCCTTATCGACAATGGTACTGGGACCATGTCGCTTACGCCTCTTCCTCGCTTTCCGATCTCGAGGACGTTCTCCACATTTGAACACATGTCCATCCACGGTAAAGTAAGCATGGAGGGCATATGCAGCCCCTAATCCATACACTACAAGGAAGATGAAGAAAAAGGACAAGACTGCCTCGTTGGTTGTTGTTTGTGCATTTCCCATGGCTGGAGGAAATAGGGAAATGAGAGATAGATAAATATCCAACCCAGACTTAAGGGGTCGTGCATCACAATTTTTAGTCAGTCACTTTGCTAAAATGGCAACCTCCCATTTGCAAACATCCCTCAAGTTGGCTCTTGAGAGAAAATATCCATATCCAGTGCACATTGCAGAGATTGGCAGTGTCATTCAGGTTGATGGGATTGCCACTGGGATTGTCATACCCAGGGATATCACTGGTCCATTGATTGTTGGAACAATTGATGGAACACACCGGGTGTTCTTTCTCACTCGGGAACAGATCCGAGAGGGGAAACCTGTGACATTGAAAGATACCAAATTGAACAAGACAAGATGTCACCGAACATTGGTTGACTTGTCCAATCCCAATGTGAAAGTGGATAAGTTCATTTGGCCACCTGGCAATAACCAATTGTACTGGCCTGGATCTGTTCCAATCCCAGATGAGCTGAGCAGTGAAAAGATGGAACAACACATGGCATGGAGTATACAAGCGACAGCCGAGTGGTCGTTGTTTGAACTATTGAACAGGCCAGATCAACTTGGCAGAGATATGGTAACAGTGTATAACATACCAAATGTTGCATTGGGTGACATGTTGTTTGCACGGCTTGTATTACCATATGCAAAACAACCCGACACAATCTCAGAAGCAGTGGCTGAAACCATTGTCCGCAAACACAAGTTGCACGAAACAACCTTTTTCTCATGGCATGATACAAGCCGTTGGAAAGGTTTAAATCGATGGGCAGCTGCTGGTGCATTGATGGCTAACACATTTGTCAAATATTGCAAGACAGAACAATCCATGGATTGTACAAGAGCCATTGCAAAACATCGGACCAATCCCATGTTTGGACCTCTGACCAAAACCCCATTTTTTGCATGGTTGAATAATTCACATCTGAGGGATCTCCCATGGGGTGACATATTTGAACAAATGCGGCTCGATTTTGGTCGATTTTTCATTGGCATGAGTCCCAAAGCTTCCAGGAAACAACATCCATTCAACCTTGACATGTTTTACCCAGCAAATCAATGGGTCAAGACATTGTTTGAGATCAATCGTCTAGGACAAAACAACAATCCCACCAAGAGCATACTTGCATGGGCCAATCTGGCAGTGAACATGTCAAGACTTACCAAACAATCGTTGGTTTGTCAGACATGGATTGACGATATACAAGCCAAACATGACAAACAACAACTTGAACAATCCAAACGAATTACCTTCCCTAACCAATCCAAATGGAAAGCACCAACAGCTGAAACTCGCCGTGCAAGATATTCTGACATGGAAATCCCTGACATTGAAACCTTCCTCGAACGATATGTCTCGGGTCCTCACATCCCACCATGTCTCAAGGATTTGTTCCAACATGCACAACAGGCACATCACCTCTGTGACGCTGACCGTATGACAATCCGATCGGTGGTGACCCACTTTCTCCCGAATCAGGAAAGCATGGCTGAACATCTTGCAACATGGATCCTTGGTTATGGTCACGGTGGCCCGATTGACAGAGGTGCCGTTGAAGAGTTAAAGGGACAATTGGTTTATTCCTACCAAAAGCCTCAAAAGACCATCCTGCCATCGTGTCAAACCATCATTGACCGATCACGCGAAGCTGACAAGGCAGACCCCACCAAGACCAACCCCAAAGTGTCCATCATTCGTTGTCCATTCAGTGGGTCTGAAAGTGGCGATGTCAAAAGTGCTTGCACGGACTGTATGAGGAAGACTGGCCCACCAAAGAATGCCATTGTTTATCGACCCACCGATCGATTGTTACACTTACACGAGACGGGTCAACTTGAGTGGTGACTGCCATGAAGGAGAGGACGTGTCGCATTGTCGTAGGAACGATTGTCTTTGCGGTGGCATTTACTGGTTCGTTGCTCGCTGCGATGGCGTTGATTGGCTGAGTGTCTTGTGTCTGATCAATGAACCCCATGTTGTCAGTCGATGAGCTGAACCGAGCGCTCTCAGAGCAAAGGTTGCCTCGAGCTTTGTGAGATACTCAGATATAACACGAATGTGTTGGCCTCACCAAAAGGTTCTGCCCTTTAGTCATCCAAGGGAGCACCACCCGCCACAGGAGAGGAACCTCCCAACTGATGCCATGCTTGAGCCAAGGGTGTCGTGTTGATCAGTGATTGGGATGTCGCAGAAGGTCTTTGTGTGTGTGATATGCAACACGCTCTGCAAAGGGAAGCACATGCGCGATCCCGCCACGCTTCAGGTCCCCACGGCAATCTTTGCTCCCCATTGGCCCAAGAAGAAGAATGCGGTGTGCGAAACGTGTGAGAAGAAGGTCAGACGACCACACTTAATCTACGATGTCACCCAGGACCACACCTATCGCGTGCTGCACATCACCTCGAGACTGCTCAAACCCTGCGGCAAGCGCATCAAGGGCCTGCTGCCACTCGACGCGATCCCAGCTGGTGTGGCCATTCCCTACCCTGGTCATCTCGTTGATGAGCACGCGCTTGCCCTGGTGGAGAAGGAGACAGGCATCAAACTCACACGTGCCTATGCCAAGGGAGGGCCTTCTGGCTCCAAGACTGTCCTGTTTGGTCACCTAGCCAAGAAGAGTGCTTACCATTGTGCTCACTATATCAACTGTACGTACAAAACCAAGCTCACTGCAAACGCACAATGGGGTCGTGTGAAGGTGACAGACAAGTTCAAGGCAGTCTACTCTGAGCTCGACACCTCTGGAGGGGACAACTACCCTTGTGTGCGCACAACTAAACCTATTCAAGTGGGCGAGGAGATTCTTGTCAATTCGTATGGATCCTCGTATTGGTCCAGGAATGCAAAGGAGAAGGACGACCCTACTGTCTCAAAGATACCTGCACTCTTGCCTCACTTTAAGCGCAAACTCGATCAAGTGGACGATGCGGAGCAACGCAAGGATAGGAAAAGACAACGGGTTGTTAATGATTGAATAGCAAATGCAATGTATTGATCAAATATCAGCACTAAGTGATGACAGCAAATCTTAGAATGGGAGACCCAAAGGAACCATTGGCTCCCTCGGCTTGGGATTCACTTGAACGCGATGGAATTCATACGTGCTGGTTTTTGAGTTAGGTGGAGCATTAGCCTCAGCATCTTTTAGCGTGTGATAGACACCAATGACGGTCGATTCCTTACTCTTGGTCAACCCATATCCCAAGATCATCCACATGTCCTTGTTGTCTGCTTCTCTGAGTTGTGCACGAAGTGTCGCGATCCTCTCGTCAAAAGGCAGCGCAGCTTCTTCTTGTTCGAGATAGTGTTTGCGGCGTAGAGGGCCCAGGACCGCCTCCTTGGCAGCGATTTCTGCATTCAGTTGGTTTTTAAGTGCTCCTTCGGTGGCGGCATCCATGTTGTATGATGAATGAAGGAAGTGAATGAGTTGGGCAACAATAACCAATCACTCTTCTACCTCTCCAAAATGTGGTGTTGTCCTAGTCCTATCCTTCGCGGTGTCAACCGCCTTCAATCGTTCCGCGAGAAGCATAGCATTGTCTATCAATATGCCTTCCAACCACCCCATGTGACAGACGAATCCTTTGCACAAAGACGATTGATTGGATCTTCTCACAAGAGACCCGATTCAAACAAGCTTGTCTACTTTTACCCAAAGAATGCACCAACCCTCAAGGCCATTGTTTGGATCTTGTCAGATGGATGGTCGGACGTGGATGAGCTGTATGATGACTATGGGAAGCTGGCAGAGGCAACTCAATGTCTCATCATTGTATGGGAGTATCCCGGGTATGGAACACTCCGTGTCAAGGAACAAGCAAAGACTGGGAAACTAGGTCAAGTCGCGGCAACACCCCAAGAACTCAAACGAGAGGGGTTCGAATTGTTTGGAACAGTGAACAAGTTGAGCAAGGACGCTGGTCTCCCACTATTGATCATTGGTACTCGTGTTGGTGGTGCATTGGCTTGTGAGATACTGGTCAAGAAAACATCCGGCCATGTTCATGGTTTACTCTTGGACCGTGTGTTCACAAGCACAAGTGATGTCTTGTATCACAAGCTTCCATGGATGTTCAAAGGGGTTTGGTTGTGGGAACCGAACCTCTTTAGCGTGGTGGACTTGTTGCAAAAGATTCCTGAGAAGTCTCTCGATGGTATCTGTATCCAACATGCCAAAGAGGATACACTTGGTCCAGAGGATACCCATCAACGACTCTTTGCTGCTGCACGCTGGAGGAGGTTCAACCTTTCGACAGTCAAGCTCAAGCGCCAAGACGACTGGGACAAACATCACCAAGATGCAGAACATGTTTTCGCATCCTTTGGTACATGGATCAAAGAGACTGTGAAGGATCTCCCTGGGGTGTCAAAGGAGTCCATGTTAGATGACAGCACATCCTCTTCCTCTTCCTCAAGCTATGCAAGTGATGATGAATCATATTCATCTTCCTCATCTTCAGGTTTGTTGCTCGATGATTGATACCATTAATACATGGACAAGCCAATTGTCTCCCTGTCTCCCTTAACCCAAAGCAATCCTCTTTTTGGAGGAGGTGCATCCTCTCTTGTTCTATCCATATGAATGCAACAATCCCCCCTTTACGTCTTGATCAAGTGAAACATTCTGATCCTCAACACATCCTCCCCTTGTCAGCCCTTCCCAACACTGCACCACACTTAGGTCGGGATGAAGATCATGGGATTGTCCAATGTCCCAAATGTAGACATCGCAGAGGTGTGGTCAACTTTCATTACTGGATAGAGCAAAAAGAGATGGTCTACCATTGTACTTACTCATCTCGAGTCCGACACTTCCCTGGGATATGTGGGTACAAGTGGAAGGCCTCTAGGCCAATGGCAATCTGTGATGCCTGTTGCAACCTCTTACAAATTGAGTTTCACTATGGACACATTGGATATGCATGTGCCAAATGTATGCGCTTTGATACGTGCACAAAGGTCGTGAAGCTGATGAAACATGACCCCAAGCTTTCGGAGAGCAAATAGCTTTAGGTGTTGACATTGAAAATTTATCCAATACACGGTTCAATGCGCAATGTCGGGATTGGGAAAAAGTCCAGAATTGGGGAAATGATGTGGTGCAATATGTCGGGATTTCGATTTATTCAACACATGTCACAATGACAACGCGCAATATAGGAATCGGGATTCCATGACGATGCGCAATAGCGGAATGGGAGATATTTCCCATGGGTGGTTTCCGCTGCCATGTGCAATCAATATCGGGAAAATTGGGCAATATTGCACATCGGGATTTGTCAAATATCAATATTGGAGGAGATTCTCCAATCTATGATATCCTCTTGCTGCAATGCGGAATCCAATTCAGACAATAGACAGCCCTCCCAAAACAGGGAAATATCGCGACTGTTTGTTCAAGCAGAGTTGGATATTCATTCATCTTCTGCTGCGTGACGATCACTGCTGATGAGTACGTGCATGGATAATAAGAACCGGGTTTTCATACCACTTCTTCTTATTCTTCTTAGAACGAACATATGGAGGAATTAGCTCGACAATCCTTTCAAATTTGAGGTCTATTGATTTCTTTGAGCTCGATGACGTGACAGTGAATTCATGTTACTTGAGAAGGGATATCCAGTCAAAGTTGATTATACAAAATGGTGCACCTCAGATAGACTGGACCGTGGTGGTGAAAGCACTTGAAAAAGTGGATCCCCTCGTTTCGACATCAGATAAACGCAAATCGAAATATCAAGACGTTGTAAAACATCATCGAATGAAAGCTAAAACACATGCGATTCCTGATGCATCCATGGCGTCTACTGCTGCTGTTGATACAGTGGTTCCTGGACATGTGGATATTGGAGACTTCTTTACGCCTTCTCAAAGAATAATCATAGAAGCAATAGTTGATGCTAAACTTGCACAGATCAGGAAAGAGCTTCAAGCTGAATATGAATCAAGAATCGCTGACTCTCCTAACTCTTCTGACGGTGGTACCGACACATGGAATTTTTACAATACGGTTAATAAACCCGATTTCTCTTGAATTAAAACTGGTCAAGACCCTTTGTTGCAACAACAAGCCCTGGTATCTCCATGACGGTCGCATGTATTTTGTTGCCCATGGATTCTTGTTCCTTTTCGTAAGCTTTCCGGGAGCAACTAGAATTAGTGTAAACAATAGTGGTGCGCCTTGTTTTTCAGAATAAAGAGACCTGTAGCAACTAGTCATTCCCCTATCATTTACGCAGGACGACGAATATGGCCGAGGACAAGACCCAGTACATTCGATCGACAGAGCAATGGATCAAGATCGTCAATACGCTCCTCGAGAAATGTCCCGGCTTTCTGAGCGTCCAGGATACGGATCACGAGAACCGCACCGATACGCGCAACATCACGTCCATTGGTGGCAAGAGTGTTTGCCTTCCTGTTGATAGCCTGGCTTACAACGTCGAGATGGACTGGAGAGAATTGAAGAAGATTTTGGAGCGTTTTGATCAGATTCAATGACAGTAATTCAATGCACTTGTTGCGGAAGAGGCACATAAGTTACCAGAGATTCGATTGATTTATCTGAATACAATCTATTGTCCAATCTATGATCTCCTCTTGACAAAAAGCAGAGTCCAACTCAGACAAGAGACATCGTCTTGCTTTGCAAGTGTCATCAGGTGGTGGGTAGGTATGGCCACGCCTTCGTGCATCAGCAATTGGATTGTCCAATGGGTTTGGTTTGATCACAGGGATAGGAGGCCATGGTGAAGATGGAGGGGAGGGGTAATAGTCGTCTTCCATGTCAGGAGAGAATGGGTGAAACATTTTCTTGTCCAGATGAACAATCTTGTTTTTGATCCCAATGAATTCGCCTCGGCAATTCCATCGACCTTCAATCTTGCTGGGGCCCTATATTCCCGACTGCAGGCAGACAATGTGAATGATGGAGAAGTGGAACTTGTTCTGTCTTTGATTCAACGCCTTCGCAATGGAACAATGGATTCGTACAATCCACCGACTGGGATTTGTGGATATCTAATATCCATCTTGGAAAAGTATATCGACAATACAATGAAAACAATCGACCTCACCAACGATCATGAAGTCGAGGCTGCAGCTGATGTTCTCACTGGACATGTGGCACTCAAAGGACATTATGTCGACATCAGAAAAAGTTGAGACTAATTCATTCCATTGTTTATCCACCCAAATGAATACAATCCTCTCCCTGGGCAATACACCAACCTCGAAACCAAAACATCTCCTTCCAACCATTGATGAGGCACATCGGGCAATGATCTTTACAAAAACATGGACATGCCATCATTGCAAACAATCCTTTTCACATCCGGCCACGAGAGAGATCGGAAAACGGGAATGTTGGATCCATCCAGGAAAAGTGGATTTTATCAATGGGGAATTCATTGCAACATGTTGTCGCATGTCCTCCAGTAAGATGGGTTGTACGGCAGCAGACCATGCTCCAACTGAGTTTGTCACATTGGCAAAACTCGTGGATGGGAAACAATCCAATCGCATTGTCATACCATCTTATATCCATGGACAGCCAGGACCGATTGATCAAGAAATTATCCAACGGATGACCGAGCTTGGGTTTTTGGATGCATTGCGATTTCTTGTCCTCAATGAAAAGAATTTCCAAGACCAACTTTCCACCGAGGAACGAGACCAACTTCTCAGACACAAGGCAAAGACATTCTACAATCCATCGATTACAGCCGCCCAAAAAGCAGTCCGTCGATTGAATTTTTGTGCCCCTTACAAGGTCTTGTCTGACATCCCACCACCTGTCCCCCCAAAACCAGAGATCCATCGTTTGACGGAATGTGAACAAGCATGGATCACATTCACCTACTTCGTCCTCCAACCTCGAGATGCAACAACTGGACCGTATCAATGTAATCGTATAAATGACCCCGAAGTCATCAAGAATGCAGGAGGAATGAAAATTCAATGGAGTGTTGTGTCTTTGTGGGGGATTGATTGAATAACACGTTGTTTCTTTGTCTTTGGTCCAGCCTTGTCTGTTGTACTGGTTGCCCTCTTTCGCTTTGGTGCTTGTTTTCCCACGGGCTTGAAGGGAGCCGGTCGGCGACAACCTGCACCTCTGTTTTTGAGAACCTTGGTAAGCTTGTCAAGATGTTCGGGCAATGTCTCATCAAACATGCGATCCTCGGGGAAGTGTTTGAATTGGAGGGGTCCCGCTTGTTCAGATGGTACAAATGATTTGATGGCATGTCCAGTCTGGTCATCCCATGGAGAATCGAGGGATACAAGTTGCATGAGTAAGATGCGAAACACTGGCTCTGGTTCATGTGCCTCCAATCCCAAGAAGGATTTGTAACCTTGAGGAACAGGCCGCATGCCACATAATTCAACCAGACAAAAGCCAATATTTTTCACAGCCGGGTCACCACCAAATGCTCGAAAGACAGTCCCTGGTTTGAGTTGATCCAGGATGGGATATTTTGATCGCTTTTCATTTGGTTTGCGACGTGGCAAAATGGCAGATGCCAACAACTTGTACAACAACATGACCCGATGCATGGCCATTAGAAAGGCATCACACATGTCATCGGTCTTTACTCCATGGAGTGTACATTGTTCGAGGAAGGTCAATATTTCCCGACTGTTCTCACAATGTCGGAGGATGAATTGGGTAATGCTCTTTGAGACAATCTTGTTGTCATCATGTGAACCATATCTGCCATCATGTGCCATGAACCATTTTTTCTGAGCATGTTGTTGATGGCGTGTGTGAGTGTCACCATGTACAATGGAATCATAGGAAACCATGTTTAGTGCAATCAATTTGCTCACCCTTGTTATGGAATCTCGGACAATATTTGTCCCGGATCGATTGTGATATCGTTCTCCATTGTCAAGATGTTGTTCGGGTTGATGTTCGACAACCAACGATGGAAGTTCCATGGCATTCCCCATGGACATGTATGGCTTGTACACGAGGGATAGCAACTGTGGACATTCGGTGAGATGTTTGCGCAATGCAGCCTCTCTGACATATTGTTGACAAAAACCACTTTCCGGATCAAGGATGGACTTGGACTTTCCTTCAGTGAGGGCGGCGATTGTATGGACAAAGTCGTTTTCCATGGTTTTTTTTAATAAGAGAATAAATTACAATGACATGGATATATGTTCATTGAAAAAAGTCATCGTCCCATCCAGAGAGGACCTCGTTGGTTGTCAGGTCTTCAAGCCTGCGGGTGGGCATCATGTCGAAACTATTTTGCGTTTCATCGATTGTCATGGATGTGTCTTGGTATTGACAAGTTGACATCTCGATGGATTGTACTTCACCTTGATTAATCTTACGGAGCAGTCCATTGAGTGTCATCCTTGGAGATTGCACTGCCAAGGCCAAGAGTTCTGAACATGGAATGGCTTGTTCCATGTAATAATCGACAAGTTGTACTGTTGGCTGGGAGACATATCTTCTCGTTGGTCTAGGTTCCTTAAAGGTCATGGGTGTTGGTGATGGTAATGGTAACAGTTGATCCCAATCAGACTCGGAGAACATTCTACCAGTGGGTGAAATGACAAATTGTTTTGACATGCACACACCCACCAGTGACCGAGGTGGGTAAGTAAGATAGTGGTTGGGGAGAGGGGGTGAAGTGGTCACTTGTCTCTAACTCATTGGATTGTTCCAACCAAGACATGAATGATGCACTTCAAATATTGTTGGCATTTGTCATTGTTCTAGCAGTCATATTGTTGGTCACTCTAGGAATTTCCATTGTTCGCTGCTGTTACAAGTTGCGACATGAACTCAAGAGACCAGTGTTGCCTGATGTTGTCAATGTTTTTGCAACAGCGGCACAAAGTTGACACAATAAAACGGACACTTTCCCCATGACTCCCGATCATTCTCATCATGAGGCGAAGACCGCGCTGGGACCCTGATTGGGTGTGTCCATTGTGTGATGTGCTCATCTTTGGTCGACACGACGCTTGCAAGAAATGCAAGACACCTAAAGTCAAGAAGGGGGACTGGGTGTGTCGCCGCGATCCATGTATTGCAGAGTTCAATTTTGCATCCCGTGATTCGTGTCGCAAATGTTCTCAACCCAAGCCCACTGCTTGTGTATGCAGTGAGCCACGTTTTGCATCGATTTACAAGTGCGGCAACTCCAAGCCTTTGGGAGATTGTTACCGCTGTCTTCTCACCAACCCAACACCTTGGTACATTACGATTCTCGATGAACAAGAAGAGGCAATGCGCCAGTCGGCAGGTGACGTCCCACAAGAGCATTGGCGCTATCGCTTGAGCGTGACGGGTCGGTACCAAACACATAACACTTTGGGGTTGGGTGAATTGGTACCGATGCACTGTAATGAATGGTTGTTCCGTACTCGAGGTGATGTGGAGGCCGAGCTCAAAGCACAGTCTTGTCAATATGACCCTCGGGTTTCTGGGTTAAGGGTGGTCGATGGACGCAAACTAACATGAGATTGGGACAATGGCCGCTGTTTATTCAATACACAGCATCCTATCTCACTTCCAATCGTCCAATCTCTTCCTCTTTCCTGGATGGTCCGAACCATCCGTAGAAAACTTTGTCCCTCCCGAAACACGATGGACAACAGTGCCACCAGGTTCGAGCCCAATTGTTCCATTTTGAGGGAGGTAGACTGTCTCAACCTCACGACGCAAGAAGCGGGTGTCTTGAATCTTGACACGAGTTGGAGCCGTCTGTGTGAGGATGTGAATGCGAATATAATATCGTGCCAATCCATTGTTAGGATCTGTTGTTGCTTCAGTGTGCACATCATGTCCATCGAAGCGACGGAGGCGCATTCCCATTTCAATGAGTCGCATGAGATTGTCGCCACTGAAATGGAACTCGGGGGGAAATGACCAATGCCACTCATAGCGATGTTCCTTGTTATTGATCTCAAAAAGCGTCTCAACCACATTCTTGGCATCACGCAGATCCATGGATGTTGCGGCAATCTCATAGAACAACGTGTGAATGTCCTCCAAGAGGATTCGATCATCTTGGGGGAGGTCCTTGTTCTTGAAGGGGTCGTTAGGATTATCCGGAATGAAGGCATGCTTCAATCGCTTGTGGATAATGTTGACATTGGTTGAACTTGGTGTGGTGGTGGGGAGTGTTGGGTCCATTGTGGGAGATGGATGGGAGAGATATTATGGACAATACATGTGTGGCGGAGATTGAAATGGATTGCCGATACAAAACATATATCCACCTCACGAGATGTGTTCCTCCTCATTCATCTCATGGAAGAATATACACTCGACGAAGCAGTCAGACATGCCAATTATGTCAGTGAAGTTTTGTCCCTTCACAAAATCCCACCATATGCAGTCTATGAAGCAGGCGCAAAAGATTTCGTAGCTCATGATACCACACCACCATTCCATGAGGCACAGGGTGTGTATGCCATGGTTGATGTGAATGATGCCTCGTCACAAGATGCTCCAGTGGGAAAGCATCTCCTTCCCAACTTGGTCCTCTGGCAAGATCCAGATTTCCTTCGCCTTGTCTGTGGTCTACTCGAACACCTCCCACACTCATGGCATGAACGCATTGCTGAATGGGAATGGACTGCACCAGCCAAGTGGAAAGAAGAGCGGGTACAATGGAGACGAGACAAGTATGCATTGATCAATGCAAGCGAACTCGATGTCATGAGGAAGATTTGTAAGAAATAAACTACACCTCAAAGTCAGCTTCAAATGCAGTCTCCAATGCCTTTTGTTTTGCCAATTGTTCATAAAACGCAACAGCTGTTGGATGAGCCTTGATCTTCTCCATCTCAAATGGCTTGAGGTAGAGCTGATCGCGCGATTTCACCCGAGATAGGATAACATAGGCTTGTCCAAATGTGAACACGGACGATAGGTCGGCAACAACAGCAGAGGTGATGGTCTGTCCTTGTGATTTGTGACTTGTAATAGACCAACATAACTTGAGTGGGACTTGCGATCTTTGTGCTTGTGGTTTACCTCCAGGTCTGTCATCAATTGTCCATGCATGTGCATAGACTGGCATTCGGATGCCTGTCTCGGGAAAGTGCACAATTGGCATGCTCGGTTGTCCTTCACCCACTGACCCAAAGCCGACCACTTTACCAATGGAACCATTTCCAAGGAGAAGGGTTTGGGCTGTCTCAGGAGATACATTTTCTGGATCAATACCGGGGATTGTACCACCATGGGCAAGGATTGTTGAGACATTCATGTTGCGAAGGAACATGACCTGAGCATCTTGTTTGAGGATGAGTGTCATTGGAGCGGGGGTATTGTCAAGTATCCGCCGCATTGCATCTTGTTGTCTGGGTTCACAGTGAAATGTATCAATTGACTTGTACACATGTTCTTCACCAACGAGAGAAGCAAGGCGTCGAGCATTTTCCGCATCCACCAATCGGTGAGTTGGGTAAATGTGCGTGACAAGCAAGTCAGGCGATGGGTCGCGAACGCAACTCTTGAGCAATGCCTCTCCTTCTGGAGTGACAACACCCATTCGGAGGTCACTCAAGATAAGTTTGTATTCAGGATCTTTGTCGTGCCTGAAAGAGTGGTCCAGGAGATGACATTTGACTTGTGCTTCGTTCCAGACATACGACTCAAAGGCAAATGTCCTCGTGTCGGGATTGTTTACATCTCTGTTGTCATCCACGGGAGGTATTTGCAAAAAGTCGCCAAAGAAAATCATCGACACACCACCAAATGGGACATTGGGTTTGCGTCGAACCTCGCGGAACATGCGGTCGACATTGTCAACAAACAATGGTCTGAGCATGGATATTTCATCCAATTGAACATGAGTAATGTTGTTGAGTTGTGCATACTTCTTGAAATTCATATGATTTGTCCGAAGTTGAACGGCGAGAGCGTCAATGACACTAATATCCGTTGCATCGCCTTGCTTGTTGTAGAAGCCCATCAATCGATGGATGGTCTGACCAGAGACCAACAGTGCGGCCACACCTGTACTTCCGGTGCATTGTACATTTGTACCCGGTTTGTCACTCAATGCAAGTGCGAGTGCACGGTAGAGTTCAGACTTGCCAGTTCCTCCCTCGCCTGTTACAAGGTGACAACGGCCTGGAGGGGAGGTGAGAATGTCATGCAAGATTCGCTCTTGTTGGGGACTCAATTGGATGTCATATGCCCGAGGAGGTTCGGATCTCTCCCTGCGCTGGCGTTTGGTTTTGTGCCCTGAGTTAGAATTGGAATCACTTGCTGAACGAGCACGGCGCATGGTTTATGATCAAAACAGAAGAGAGTGATAGTCATTTCCCTCTCAGGCAACACATGGAAACGCGGCCATTGTCACGTGAACAATTCATGGCAAGTTGGAATGATCCAGCCATTCCTCTTGATGACAATGAGGATTTGGATTTTGACATTCCACCACCGGAACCTCTGCCTCCACCGAGCAAATGGATACAAGCCTTGACAGTGGTCAAGCACAACGCATGGCGAGTGGAATCAAAAGTGGTTGACTTTTGCCAAAAACGACCTTCCATTGCATTCATCCTTTGCTTCTTGACCCTCTTAGGATTGGCAGTGTTGATTATCATCATTGTATCACCAAAGGATTAAAAGAACTCTTTCATGGCTCCCTTACAGATTCGGATGCTCTTCTTGACTTGCAATATTTCCATCGAGGTGAGGTCTCTTGGTGCATGTGTTCCATCGGTGGATCCCATCAATATGACAATACCTTGATATGGTTTATCCATGGATACATGAAATCCAAGGTGACATAGGACAAGCCATGCTAATGTGTTATCCATGGTTGTACAATCCATGGGAGAAAGACACGCCTTCCATTGTATGTCATAATAACGATGGTGAAGTGGGGTACACCTTGTACCATGTGTTGTACGGAATGTATCTGCCTCATTTGATGAGAGCAAAATGTAATCTGGTTGGGTGGGGTCAAAGACAAACATTTAGGGGAGTGAACAATGGGTGAATGGGTGACAAGTTGTTTTATTGACAATGCAATGCATTCTGCATTGACAAACAATTTGTCAATTTGATCACATGTTTCACGTTGCGCGAAAAAAATGGTTTCATTGTCTCAACAATAGCGGGGGGTGTCTTGTGCCAAATGACAGTATGCAATTGCTTGAAATGTCCCATGGACCATTTCCAACATACCATTGGGTGCCATATTTCCAACACTTCGATATCGCCCCCTTTCTCCCAGCTGATTGATGAAGCGCACGTATTATCCAGTACCAGGTGCTTGAAGTGAAGGCTTTGTTTTGATACTACAAAGGCAGAAACGATGGTGGCCTTCGATACAGAAGGGACACATTCGACAATGATGTTACATTTATCAAGAATCAAATGGAGAGCACCACGCGAAATTCGATTTGTTTTGACCATGGACCGGGTGTCATATTGGTAACCCTTAATCTTCAATGTGTCCAGATGTTTACATTGTTGAAGAGCAAGTAAGGCGACGTTGACAAAGTCTGTCTCGATAAAAGTGATGTTATTGCTGATGGGAAATTGTTTAATCTTGCTGGTCCAAAGCGATAATCTGGTTAATGTGGGAGGACAATCGAATTTCTCCATAGCATTCGCATAATTCATTTCCATTGATTCGACAGACGGAAAGTGTTTGAAAATGTCCATTGCATCCATATTGGCATCTTCAATCTTGAGTTGTCGAACTCCAGGATATTGCTCGGTGAAATTATCAAGAGAAACCAAGTGAAGAGGGGAACAATATGATATATACACCCTAGAAATCGTGGGATTCCTTGATAACATGGTGAATAGCCATGGTGACAATGGTCCACCGATTTCTTCCAATTCATTGAACACGCTGGTAGATAGTGGTGTGTTGTTACTTAAGCAACAACACGTTCGAAGGCGAGTAAATCTCTCCAAACTCTCTATTTCCACTTGATTGTATTCGAACACTTCAGTCACCATTGTCTCTGAAAGCACGGCCCATCGCTTGCATACCAGGGCAAATGTTAATAGAATCGTTTCTGTGGTGAGCCACCGACTGATTTCAAATGTGAACAATTCATCATGGATTGTATCAATATGCGTGTCACCACGCATCCTTTGCTTTTTGCTATGTTGTTTATGCAGTGGTGGGAAATAGTCAGAAACATGTTTAAAGGTTCGTTTCATCACAGTGCTTCAGAAGAGTGATCAGAGTAAACTTGATACATCACAAGTTAGTCCTCACTGCCAAGTTGCACACGCTCAAAAGACAGAGCAAATGCCAATGCACCAAAGCCTACCCAAGTCCACGCTGGATGGAGGGCGCGAATCACCCTTGGCGCTGCTTTCCAGTGTTTGATCAGTACATTTGTGCCAAAGGCACCCATCGCATAGGGTATCAAATTGGCGTTGCTTTTGTAAACAGCGCCATTGAGTGCTATCGTTGATGTCCACGACATGTTCGAGTACTGGAGATCAAATGATGCCATCGATTTCGGTGGTGAATAAAAGAATGTCTGTCGTATTGTTACCCCACCCAGGCACATCCTATGCAACAGGAAAGATATATTTACATCAAAAAAAGGCAGAGTTCAACGCATTGGCGCTCTCATATAGGCCCACATTCGTCGCCATAAACTTGCCCGTTCGATGGAGCACCGCGTTTGCCGGACTGTTGAGGTCACGCATGAGGAAGACACCCATGGCTGAGGTAATGGATTGAAGGACAGCTCGAATCTTGTCATCTGTCGCACCCTCGAGATGTTGTTGAATGTGATTTGCCAATGCAACACCCCTCTTTTGGGCAGAGGCAGCGCGAGTGTCGCCCAAGGTCTTCTCACCAAACCGATTCAAATGGTTGGAATAGTTTCTCAGAATGTTTGTGAGAGCAGCGTCACTTGCAACATATTGCGGCTTGCCCGTTGTCAATTCTGAGACAGTTGGAAATGCAAAGCGGAGGTGCGATGCCGCAACAGACATGGCAATGCGAGCATTCTCTGCGGCTTGGATGGTGTGAGTATCAGTGAAGGCCTCAATGTTGATTGCCTTTCCCGCGAGGATAAACTTGGACAATTCCTCCTCTGGGGCTGATAGGGGACCAATGTTGGAACCAAGGAATGCAAGGGAAGTCTTGGCCAAGAAGATGACTTGACTGAGGACCGGATTGCCATTGGCGCTCTCAAATCGCAGGAGGATGTGAACACCACCTACCTTTGTCTTTGTAATCCAAAGTTGTGACTTCTTGAGCACACGAGTTTCTGACTCCTTGGCCATGACATCAGTCGAGGTCTTTTTGTGGGTCAATGGATTGCTGAATACAATGCTCAGCACAACAGGCTCCTCCCGATAGTTCTTGTTCTTGAACAAGGTGCTTCGATAGATGCCGGCACTGCTGACATCATAGACAACAGCATTGTCAACTCCAGAGAGTTTTTGGAGGTTCACACCAAAGCGACGCTCCACACTGTTCTTGACATGCAAATGGATCTCGTCGGTCTCACTTGTGTTCTCGAGTGAACCGGAAATGTCACCAGAGGCTCGGAGGACATCAGGGACATTCGCATCCGAGGCATAGACCGGAACGAGCAAATGAGACTTGATCCTGTTGAAGGCATTCTTGATGGTAGAGATGATACCATCCGTCGGCTTAGTGTCTGCAGCAAGAGCAGCGCGATTCTCGAACCATTTGGCTCGTTCCTCTGAGTGGTCAGTGGCCACGGATTGCTGAGCAAATTGTTTGAGTTGTTCGTAATGTTCATCCTCTTCCTCTGTCCAGTCGTCCACATGATGATGATGACCGAGCATGACCCCAAACATTGGGTTGTCCATGACAGAGTCATCGGCCATCTTCATCAATCGGCCGTACTCTTCTTCTTCGGCAGCAGTGAATTGACGATCACCGAGGTAGGGTTCATCGAGCATTGATTTGGTGCTTTCCTCCATGTCCTTCTTGGACTTTTTGCCACGGAACTTGTTCCATTTCTTCTTGACCCAGCTCACGAGACCATCGAGACTTTGACCCTCGACATTAAGTGTTTTGGCAAGTGAGAGAGCAGTGGCATCATCCATCTCAAAGTGATCATCGGTGAGCCTTGCCATCCCAATCTCCGTCGACATGGTCCCATAGGTGGTGCTGCCAAAGGGTCGGCTGAAACGGCCACTTCCATTCCCATTGTCATCACGTCCCGAGCCATCATAGGTAGGTGATGAGGACTTGTTCTTGCGTGCATGACAATTGAGACGTGCTCCAAACCAGTCCTTGAAGAGACTTGAAAAGGCCGGAGAGCCCTTGACTTGCAAGGCAAAGTGCAATGAGAGAAGGTTAAGCATTTCATGTTCGCCCATGTTGGGAGCAGAGTTGTCATTGTTGCCAATGTCAATGTCAGTCGGGAAGCCGAGCTCAGTCGCAAGAGCAGCAATGGCTTCTTCATCAGCAATCTCTGCCTCTTCCCTTTCGACCTCGGCTAATGCTTCCTCGTCCTCTGCAATCTTCTTCTCGATAATGCGTTCCTCCTTTTTTAGTTCAGCTTTCTCTTTTGCAATGGCTTTTCCATTTCCCAGCAAAGTACCGGAATCAATGGATTTCTGATGTGCAATCAGAAGCGCCGTATCCACGTCTACCATTGGAGACAATTGACACAAAAAAAAGACGATGCAACGAGTGGGAGTGTATTGGTCATACATGAGCATTGGTTCCTCATAACAAGTCACTGCTCAAATACTCAAATCCTTCCTTAGTGAGTCAATGAGATTGTCAACGGACTTTTTCCTCTCCATTTCACGTGCCTCGGAGAAGCTTGTTCTCAAAGGTGACCGTTTGACTGGACCAAGCGTTGATTGATTCTTGTCAAGAAGATCCGTTGCCTCTTTGGAGAGAAAGCAAACATAGACTGTATGCAATCCAGCATCTTGACTGTCTGTTACAAATGATATCCCAATGCTATCCGTCTGATCGGTGATACTTGGAGAGAGGTCAATCTCTTCCCATGTTCGGCGATGGGCCATTGTCTCATTGTCATTCTTGACCATTGCATTGGGTAAGTTGAGATGGTCAATCAACAACTGGAGACACCTGACAGTGGCGATGGGTAGGACCTGACTTGTCACCAAATACTCGAGATTGTGAGGGATCCAAAGTCTTGCTGCAGCAATGACAAGTGTACCAAGGATCGGATGTTTCACTTCTCGGATTGGGAGATTCACTGTCATGGCTTCTTTGCTGGCATAGACATCGGTGAAAAACTTGGCGCGGATACCAGGCATGACGATTTGTTCTCTGACATGTTTAAGATGCGACGGCTGGATAGCATCTTCCTTGTACGTTGCGAGATGTTCAGCAGAAATAACCTCACCAGTGATGAACTTGCAATCGGGTTCAGCAGGTTTCCTCTCATGACTCAACTTGCGGTATGTCACAAAGGGGATTGTCTCGAGTCTTCCAATTGAATGGAAAACATCTTCAAGACTGGGCCATGAGTGGTATGCACAAACCAAATGCCCGGCACCCTGGATCATTCCTTGATACAAGCATGCAAACACAGTATCCTTAAAGAGGACAGGAGTGGTGGTTGCACCAGGTGGAGGACCGGGAGGTGGTGGGGGTACTTGGATACGGATTTTTTGAGACATGTGAATAAAGGAGTGAATGAGTTCATTTTTGTCGGTGTCGTTTAACAAGATAATAAAAGAGAGAGCTGAGCGCTATGATCATGATTATGCCAGACAAGACATAGTCATCGACAAGAATCCAGAACAATCTCTTGACCCCATCGCCAGTCACGTAATCTGGATGGGTTGTACTCGTTGACTTTCGACCAGTCTTGACATTTTGATACACTCCATAGAGGAGGTAACCCAGGCCAATAGACAATGCAATGCAGGTGGCAATACCCAGACAAAACCCAAAGACAATAGATTCTCTTGAAACACAAAACCAGGGTTGGGCATGTTCCATGCCATCGTTGCGAAACCACCACCCAGCTGGCACTTGTTCACGTCCATTTTCTCTGAGTCGACGTAGCACCCCAAGTTGTGCCCACGACCTAGGTCGTTTGTGTCGCATGGACATTGGAGAATGTTTAATATCAAAACTCACAGATGAGAGGCTTGTTTGCCACTCGGGGCAGGAGATGAAGAAAGAATCGGCACAGTGACCATGGAGTTGGGAGCACTGTCATCTTCTTCAAATACATGAGTAGCATCCTTTTCAGTGTCGTCTGCTTCGTCACCACTCTTGCTTGATCCATTGGATTGCAGCTCGAGTTCAATCGACTTTTCATCATCCTGATACCCAGTTTGATACACATTGTTGAATGCATCCTCTTGTTCCAATGTCGAGCCTGAGAAGGATGGCCTCCAGTACTCACCCATACGCTTAGCATAACACCATGACCAAACCACTAGGAAGGCACAAACAGCCAGCAAGACGAGAGCTCCAATGACAATGGCTGCAATAAAAACAGGCATCCATTGAGCAATGTCATTTTTGGTGGTGGTGTCATTTCGAATGGAATTGTTGTTACCAGCCGGGCTTGATGGCGATGGTGACAAGTCAATGGGAGGTGGGACACTCGGAGGTGATGGACTGGGGAAATGTCCAAGTGGTGTTGGTGTCGGTACAGGCAATGGACTCGGACTCGGACTGTCATAGTCGGGCGATGGGGTCACGACAATTGGAGTCGGGGTTGGCGTTGGGGTTGGAGTTGGAGTCGGGGTAGGTGTTGGTGTAGGTGTAGGTGTGGGTGAAGGTTTAGGAGTTGGACGTGAGGTGGGAGAAGGGGAGGGACTTGACACAAGAACAGGCACTGGAGAGGGAGAGTCAGGAGGAACATATGGATCAGGGATGCTTGTCAAATGTCTCGGATCAGAAATGTTCAACCTCGAGTTACATGTCGCCACAATCATTGCAGACAATCGGAGTGTGTTTGATTGTGCATTGGGTATCAATTGTTTTGATATCCAAGGATATGCAATGTCACCCGCAGTCCATGATGCAAATGGTTTGTGTTGTACAGAGACACTGTTCCCATATGGGTCGGTTGCTCGAAACATTTGAATGGCGTCAAGTCGTTCTGATGAAACAATGTCGCCCCTTACTGGTAACCATCGGATTTCATTGAATGTTCCAGTCGCAGCATGATATGCCCTTGGAACACCAACAGTCAATCCAAACCAATGGGCTGTACCAGCAACAAGATTGCGGGGTAGGATACCCGTTTGAAATCGAACAGTCTCCCAATAGATGCCCGCTTGGCGATGTTCAGTCAGTGGAGGTGGGAGGGTAAAGTTGCCAGTCCAAACCAAATGAATCTCACTTGTGGTCAGATTGCCCACCAAAGCATTGGCAGAAGACCATATCCATGCAGTCGCGTATCGGATGGTTTGAGACGATCCCCCAACACGACGTGACAAGCCAACATCAATGGTTAGATTGTTACAACTAAACACACTCACTGGGACATTGAATTGGGTGGCGGCGAGTGTCGTTGGGGGTGGAATTGGAGGCACTGCATCAGTCGTACTTGTACAAAGAATGCCCACATCCGGGTCATACTCCCTCAAGTCATGAAGGAGGAATGGTCCAGTGTGAGACGACGGCAGAGTACCCGCCAGGACCACTGGTATGAGGACCAATAACAATGCGATCAAAGCCTTCATTGAATAACAAATGATAGACAACAAAGTGATCATCACTCATCCGACTCTTCTTCTTCATCATCGTCATCGGCAGCCGTCGCGGCAGTCTTTTGCTTCTTTTGTTGTCGCTTGATCTTCCTCAATTCCGCTTGTTTCTCGTACTCTTCAATCCATTTGAGACGGGGACCAGCGTCAGACAAGGCAAGCTTGCGTTGGGCAATGACTGTGGCAAGTGCTTCCGGTTTCACCACAATCTTCTCATTGTCCTCGGTCAAGTGGGCAGCCGAGTGGAGGAAATGTACAAGACGCTTCTCAATGAGTTGTCTCACCTGTGTGAGGGCCTCCTCGGAGAAGCGAAAGGCTTGAAAGACACCAAACTCCTTCTTCACAGAAGCCTCGAGGGATCGTCGGAATGCCCTATTGAATGGTGCAGCCCGAATGAGTCGTGGGACTGTCGTAGAGTTCTTGCGAGGAACACCGAGCATGTAATCTTCATAGACTCGTTTTTTACGCTTCTTGAGGGCCACTTGTCCCTTGTTCACACGACCCTTTGTCGGGGTTGGCACTGGTGGGGCGGCTGCTGCTGTTGCTTTCGTCATACTAATGATGGAATGACTGTTTCATGGCCTTTTGGAGGATACTTTGAGCCATCTGACGTTCAGTCACTTTGACTGGGAGTAACTTGTTGTATGTCAGTTTTTCGTCCGATTTCCCAGCAATGGCCACGTCGATTGTCCGCGGAGTCAAGAGACGGTAGGTGTGCACTTGGTGAGTTTGGTTAGATCCACCCACACGTTGGTTGCCTTGATGTTCGACATTTGGATTCCACCATGGATCTATGAAGACGACATGATTAGCACAAGAGAGGTCAACTCCCTCAGAATTGACTTTCTTGGTTGCAAGTAAAACACCACATCTTGGGTCAGTACTGAAGCGTTGTCTTGCTTTGATTCGATTACGCGGTGTGCAATTGCCATGTATATAGACAAATTCGCGTGCATTAGGTACACCCACATCAAGTCTCCTTTGGAGGAGATATGCGAATCGATCAAGTGCTTCGCATCTGTCGGAAAAGATGATAATCTTCTCGCCCGACTTGTCAGTGAGTGCACTCAATAGATTCTTGAGAACATATCGTTCCTTATGACTCACAGGGGGAATGATGCATTGTCGAACTGAATCCACAACGGCGTAATTGTCAGAGATCCACTGCATGTCGTCTGGTGTGAATGGTCCATAGATGGCATCCGTCGGGATGTCATTTCCAATGGCCTCAAAAAAGAGTTCTCGTGCTGCCACTTCTAGTACGAGTTGTTGGTGATATGATGCAGGGTCATTGTTGTTGTCATAAAATTCGACTGATTCCATTGGATCGTCATCACGAGATGGCTTCGGAGGTGGTATGTTGAGAAGAGAGTTTACAAACTCTTTTGGAAGGTAGATTATGCCATCAGGGACACTTACCTCACCATTGGAAAATTTCTCCTCACATAGATACGGTGAGATGCAAAACAACCCAAGTAGTGAAAGCACACGCAAGGCATGATGACCAGCTTGACTGTCATGGTTTGGCTTTGCTGTTGCAAGAGATACCAAAAAATGTTCATAGAGTTGCCGTTCCAATGGAGAGGTGAAATCAACCATGATCCAAGGAATGGGTTTGTCGATGACTTCCGCTCGCTCGGGTGAGACACGCCGAATAGACAGTCGTGAGAAGTATTCCACAAGTGCTTCTGCTTCTTGTTCTGTCTTTGGTTTATCCACCCGTTTCCCAAGCAATCTCAACATTGAAACCAATGATTCCATGTTGTTTTGAATAGGAGTTCCAGTGACCAACCAACGGGATTCACTTTGCATCGAGTCAATCATTTGGAATGCATTGGTATGTGCATTGCCAATCTTATGTGCTTCATCGAGGATAATATGTCGATAGGACATCCGCCGAAGGACATCTGCGACATGGCTTTTGCTTGCAGTCAATGTACCATAGGTGGTGATGATAATGTCAGTCTGATAAATACAATCATCTTCAATCACCTCTTCATGAATGTTGCCCATGGACGAGATTTGTTCTGTTGAAACAAACTTGACTGACAAGAATCCTTGACCATACATTGCATCAATCTCCCATTTCCAAGGAGGCGCAGAGTCTTTTGTTCCAACCACAATGGATGGAAGACCAAAACGGG
>Ga0247830_10000026_pt1 | contig 39184 bp, 46 predicted proteins | sample 12C_Control_Day5_FD_207766 | JGI IMG/M metagenome (GOLD analysis project Ga0247830, IMG submission 207766) | Soil microbial communities from agricultural site in Penn Yan, New York, United States - 12C_Control_Day5 | ecosystem: Environmental > Terrestrial > Soil > Agricultural land | place...
ATCCACTCCTGAAGCGTCGCTATGCAAGCGTCGGTATCTTGCGGCAGCGCCTCGCGGAGGAACTGGAGCCAGCGCGGGCATTGCGCCTCGCGATCGAGCGCGCACGCCACCGAGCGGGTGGCGTAATGCTCCGGCGAGTGCGGCACGATCTGCCCGGTGGCTAGGTCCAGGGCGCCGTTGCTGCCGACGATCACGCCGGCCGCATCCCAGACGACCCCCCGCCGGATCAGCCCCGGGTCTTCCTTGATCCAGCGGAAAGCACCGTTGAGGGTCTTATCCTCGACCACCTTGAGCAGCCGTGCGGCGCCCATGACATGCGTCCGCAGATCGTGCAGCCCGCCATCGTCCAGGTATCGCCAGACCCCACCTTCATAGGTCCATAGCTCGCCCTCGACCGTGATCAGCGGCCGCCCCCAGCGCTCGAGCGCGACCTTGGCCACCTTCTCGAGGATGGCGCCCTTGCCCTTGGGTGCCAGTGCCGCTCGCTCCTCGCGCTCCTGCTGGAGGTTGATGACCTGGGCGAACTTCTGCTGCGCCCCGCCGATCATGCGCCGGATGCCGGCCTCCTCCTTGCGCCAGTCCCAGCGCCGCCCCTCCTCGCCCGCCGCTAAGCGGGTAGCGGTCATCAGCCGGGTAACGATCTCCTCCTCGGGCACGCCATGCGCGGCGAGCGAGGCCGACACCCGGAGCTGGCGGTCGTGGACGTTGCCCGGCTCCATGCCGGCCAGGGCCTCCTCGACGTCGAGCGGCACCCGCACCCCGACCCGTGCCGCTGCCGCCAGCCACGGGTCCACCGGCTCGCCCCTGAGCTCGCGCTGCCAGGACAGCCACTCCTGGAGGTCGGGGAGCTGGTAGGTCACGTCCGACTGCCACAGCACCGCGCATGGCCGCGGCGGGTCGTATTTGTGGTTCAGCGTCCCCGGCAGCCGCATGATGCGGGCGAGGTCGCACACCGCCGGGTCGCCGCCGAACACCCGCGCCAGCCCGCGCAGGAGCGCCACCAGGGCCTCGTCAGGCGGCTCGGCCTCCGGCAGGCGCCACCACAGGTGCAACCCGCCCCCACTGTCGTTGATGGAGCTGGGCGGGCAGTAGCAGCCCCTGGCGAGCTCCAGGACGGCCGCCTTGTCCTCTACCCTATCCAGGTCCGCCCACAGCGCCGGCACGCGCCAGACGGTCTCCAGGCGCCCTGGCGGGGCACTCCCTGGTGCTCGGCTGGCAGCGCCATGGTAGATGTCCCGGTCCTGGTTGCGGACCAGCCAGTGCCCGAGCTCGTCAGGATCGCGGGTGGCGAGGAGCCTTGGCCCGCTCTTGCCCAGCGCCCGAAACTCGATTTCTCCTTCAGCCCATGCAAAAAGCCATTCCAGCCACTTGACTGCGGCTGACGGTTCAACCACAACTGGCATTAATGCCTCCGCAGAAGGCAGGAGCGGCGCCCTAACCGGGCGCCGCTTTGCATTTAGAACTTAGTCAGCTTCTTCGGCTTCGCCTCACCGGTTCGCCACTCGACCAGCTCGAGCACCGGCACCTTCACCCGGCCGTACATCTTGTGATCGTAGTGCGAGCCGCCGAGCTTGATCACCGGCGTGCCCTGCCGGCCCTCCTTCAGGCCCTTGCCGTAGCTCTCGAACAGCGCCTTGCAGCAGCCTTCCCAGCCGCGCGAGCCGCCGGCCATCAGCAGCTCGTCGCCATCCGGGATCCGCACCGGGATCTCAATCATCTTCTGCCACGGGTCGCGCTTGTAGCCCTTGTCGTCCAGGTCCCACATGTCCTTGTCCCGGTCGGGCAGCACGTCGCGCGGCTCGACCTGGTAGCCCTCGGCCAGGAGGCCCATCCGCCGATCGGTCGGGCGGCTGTCCTGCCAGCGCACCCACCCCCACTCGACGCCGGCCATGTTGGCCAGCAGCAGGGTGCCGAGCTTCAGCTCCTTTTTGTCCTGGCCGACCAGCCAATCGCCTTTCTCGAAGCGCAGGATCGGCTTCTGATCGCCTCCGCTCAGGGTGGTGGAGGCGATGAGCCACGGGTTTGCTGTTGTTACGAGTTCCATTTTTCCTTCTCCTTGACCCACCGCAGGACACCGTTGTTCTGCACCGAGACCACCCCGGGCATGATACTGACGCCGGCCCTGCGCAGGACCTCATGCGCCTGCTCGCGCAGCCGCTCGTTCCGTTCCTTGGCATACTCGACCGTCGCCACCGCTACGCTGGCGGTATCGCGCAGCGTCCGCAGCTCGGCCTCCTCGGCTAGGCTCAACACACCGTCACCGACGATTGGCTTGCCCAGGCACTCGGTCTGGAAGGGGCACCATTGGCAGTCACCTGTCCAGCGCCCTTCCCGCTCGGGCGGATCGGCCGCACGGAGCATGATCCAGGCCCGCTCGCGCATCGCCTCGGCCACCGAGGGATCATACTCGAGCTCGACCTCGCGCAGGTCGCTGAAGTCCGAGGCGTTGACGTAGAGCAGCCAGCCCACGGCGGCACCGGTAAGGCGCATCTGCACCTGGAGTTGCAGCCTATGTTTTTGCCGCACCGGCTCGTGGATGCGGGGGTCGAAGCTCTTAAGGTCGACCGGCATGCCGTCGATCGTCATGTCGAGCGTGGCCGACAGCGGCGGGGAGATCAGCGTCCGCTGGACGTTCTCCACCTGGAATCCGGCCGCCCTCAATCGCCCGCGCGCCCACGCCTCGATGACGTTGCCGCGCGTGGCTGGACCCCACGACTGGGCGCGCTCTTCCGGGTAGCCGTGCTTACTGTACCAGACTTGACGGATACAGTTGCCGACTTCGCTGGCGCCGACGGTTTGCTTGCGGTCGTGCTTCCAGCGCTTGCGGGTTGGCCTAATGCGTTCAACAAGCATGTCACTCCATCCTCCACCTCGCTAAACCTTGCGACTACATGCAATCCACCGGCTGCCCTGACCGCGGCGGCGAACCGCTGCTGCTCCGGCCGCCAGGCGTCCTTGCCGACCTTGACCTCGATAAAAACCGCCCTCCCGCCAATGCAGGCGATCAGGTCGCTGGCTCCGGGCGAGCCGAACCGGATCAGCCGTCCGTGCTCGTCCTTCAAAGCACCGCTTTTGTATTCGAGGACGAGACCGCCTATCCGGCTCACCGCGAGGCGGACGCGGTTGCAACAATCGGCGTGGTTCAAAATGGTATCTCCTCTTGGTCGTAATAATCTTCTCTGCTCCCGTCAGTAATCTCAACTAACTTTGCCAATTGAGCTGCTGATAGCGTAAAAAACGGGTTGAACGACTGGTCAAAGATACTCTTGACAAAGTTTTCAGGCCACTCTCCGCGCGCCTCGCGGATTGCATCGAACAATAGCTCGCGCTGATCATCGGTCATCATGCGATCAACCCCCTTGCCTTCACGCTCCATGCGGCAACCGTTGGATGCACGCCGCACAGCTCGCAGGCTTCCAGAAACTCACGCCGGGTCGGGCGGACCTCGCCGGCCGCGGCCAGCCATAGGTTGCCGCCCTGCTTGCCGCGCTGGGTCCACTGATAGGCTGCCCAGCTTGGCAGCTTGCCGTGGAGCTTGGCAAACCGCACATACTCGCTGGGCGTGCCGCAGAGGGCGTGGATGTCGTCCAGTGACGCCCTGGTGATGACCTCGAGCTCGGCGGCACGCTCCTCGAGCAGGACCAGATGGCGCGGCTTGGCAGCACCGCAGCGCTCGCACTCCGGCCCCTGGTTGACCGCCCAGCATTCCTCGCAGACCCATACGCTCAGCTCGCCTATCTTGCGCTTGGTCTTGAGCCGGCCTTCTAGGGTCCACTCACGATCATCAGCAGGCAGCCCGTGCCGAAGCCAATTACCCACGTGATCAAGCACCACGGCGACACCGCTACCACCACGATTGCAGCGGCCAGACTGCTGGAGATAAACAGTAAGGCTAGCAGTAGGGCGGCAGAGCGAGACCGCTGATAGCCCTGGAACATCCAACCCCTCCCCGATCATGTCCACGGTCGCCAAGCTGTCGAGCGCGCCCGTGCGCAGGGCTGCCAGCCGGGCTCCGACCTCGGCCCGGGGCAGCTTGGAATGTAGCGTCTGGCATCGCACGCCGCGGGCTCGGAACTGCTCGGCCGCATGCTCGGCGGTATCGATCGAGGGCCAGAACGAGGCGTGCCCGCCGCGCGCGTGGCGCAGGTAGTGCTCCACGACGTCGCCGAAGATCCGCGAGTGGCGGATGGCTTGCTTCACGTCCTCCCGCGCATACTCGCCGGCCCGCACCCGCACGCCGGTCAGCTCCACGCCACTCGGGATGCTGAGCACCTGGAACGGTTTCAGCCACCCCTGCTCGATCAGCTCGCGATAGCTCGGCCCGCAGATCAGCTCGTCGAAGTCCAGCCCGAGCCCATCCAGCCGCTGCGGCGTCGCCGTGAAGCCGAAGAGCCGCGCCTGCGGCCAGCGCGCCAGGAGCTCCTTATAGGTGGCTCCTGGCGTATGGTGCGCCTCGTCTACAATCACCGTCAGGGGCTCGGGGAGCTCGCGCCGGGCTGCCGTCTGCACCATGCCGATGGTGGGCCAGCCGTGCCACTGCCCGCCGGCCTTGAGGGTCCAGCCGCCACACAGCGCGTGAAGCTGGTCGATCAGCCACTCGGCGTGTGCCAGGACGAGGGTGCGGGGACCGATCGCCTCGCGGATCAGGACCGACTTGCCAGCACCGGTCGGGAGCTGGATGCAGACGCGCCGTGCGCTGCTGGCCCGCCGCTGCCTGTCCAGCTCCCACTGATAGGGGCGGAGCCTCACCGGGAGAACTCATCGAAGGCCGTTTCCGGTAGCTTAATTTTGCGTTCTCTAGCCGCTGCCAGGATCGGCAGCCGCCACTTGTGCGGTACTGCCCCACGCCAGCGCCACTGGTGGACCGCGTTGCGTTTGGCCCCCAGTGTGATCGCCAAAGCCTCGATTAGCGCCTGCTGAAAGATTCGTTCCATGACCCTCTCCATTGTGCGAGAGGTTCTTATAAAATGTTATGGCAGCGTCGCAAGATGTAATAGGGTGGCTCCCGCGGGCAGCCTTTGTCGGTGCCACTTCCGTGATCACAACCGCCCGCGGGAGCTGCAAGATGCAACTGGACGAGCTGTTGATGCAAGGCCGCAGCTACATGGCCAGCGTCGAAACGGTCTATGACGAGACGCGCGATCCGACGTGGCGGATCGAGGTCGGGCTGCGCGCCCTGCGCCAGCACAGCACCAACATGCGGTCGGTCGATCGCTACACCTCTGAGGCTTTGCTCGGCGCGCTGATCGGCAGCATCAAATGGGCTGAAAGGCACGACCCCTGCGGCGGGCACCTGGGCGAGTGCCTGCACCACCTCGAGGACGCCGCCGCCTCGCTGCGGCTGGCCAACATGGAGGAGGAAGAGGCATGAGCGAGCCCATGCTGCGGACGCACACCGAGCGCTGCCGCGACCAGAAGCGGATCGAGGGGCTGGAGGCCGAGCTGGCAGCGATGACGCAACAGGCCGATCTTCTGGCCGTGGCTTACACCGATGTCCTGACGGCCCTGGTCGAGGCCAAGGAGTGGCGTACCGTCGCCACCCTCATGGCGCTGGCCGGCGGCTTTCTCGCCATCTTCGCTATCCGGGCGTTCGGGCTATGAAGGACCAGCCCCTCGACCTCATGGCACCGTGGCGGCTCGTGCTGCTGGCCGCTTATGTCATGCTGATATTCCCGGTGGCGGCGCTGGCGGGGGCGGCATGGGGGCGTCTCGCCCCCCCGGCCTCCTGCGGGATCTGCAGGCGGCCCCTGACCCGGGGAGTGTGCTCGAGCTGCGGTGTCGGCTAACAGATGATTCCACGCCAGTCGTTGAAAACAAAGGAGAAATCGCAGTGACGACTTCCAAAGATAGCGCATCTTGCGCGCCTCTAGTCATCTTCCACAGCATGAACGGCACGATGCACTGCGACGACGGCTGGGCCGCAGCATGCGTCGCCAAGATGGGAATAAGCGAGGGCGAGCCCGAGTTCTTCCCCGGCATCTACGGGCAGGAGCCACCCATCGGCCGCGTCCGCGACCGCACGGTTTACCTGCTCGACTTCTCCTACAAGCGGCAGAAGCTGCTCGACCTCGTGTGGGAGGGGCAGCCGAAGCGGCTCGTGGTCCTCGACCACCACAAGACAGCCGAGGCCGATTTGCACGGCCTTGAGAAGCAGATCGAGGATGACGCCGCATGGATAACGGGAGGCCATCGCCCGGAGCTGCATGTCACGTTCGACATGGGGCACAGCGGCGCGATCCTCGCGTGGCGCTATTTCTTCGGCAACTTCAGCGAGCCGCCGGAACTGCTGAAGCGAGTTGAGGATGGCGACCTGTGGCGCTGGGCCTACCCCGACAGCAAGCTCATCCAGGCCGCTCTGCGCTCCTACCCACAGGACTTCGAGACGTGGCTCGGCCTGTTCGACCGGCCCGTTGAGGAGCTGGCGGCTGAAGGCGTTGCTGTCCGGCGCTTCATTGAACGAAAGGTTGAAGAGGTCTTGCCGAACGCGCGCAACGACCTTCTACCCAGCGACGGTCACTGCCCCGTGGTCCCGATGGTCAACTGCCCAGCGTTCCTCGCCTCAGAGGTGGCAGGCGCGCTTGCTGAGCGGTCGGATGATGGATGGGCCTGCGCCTACTACGACACCGCCACGCACCGGGTTTACAGCCTCCGCTCACGCGGCAATGGGCCAGACGTGTCGGAGATCGCCAAGGCCCGCGGCGGCGGCGGACATCGGGGAGCAGCCGGCTTCCAGCATCCGCTCTGAGGCGGAGTGTCGGGAAAGATTTGAATTAGGCCATTATTGGAAAATGCCATGAACGAAGAGCAGCAGGCGTTTCTCGATGCCCTGGCCACCCCCCAGCAGTGGGAGCGCCTGCCAGATACCGTCTACGGGCTCCGCGCCATGCTCGACGATGCCCGCAGCATGCGTCGCCGCGACGTTGCGATCCTGAGTGATGCCTTTGGTTTCTGCCGCGAACTGCTCAAGCGCCGGCCGGCTGAGTACGGCGGGCCGAAGGAATGTAGGTGAAGTTCGCCTATGCCGATCCGCCGTACCTCGGGCAGGGAGCCAAGCTCTATGGCGATTTGCATGCAGAGGCAGCCGACTGCGACACTCTTGAGTGGCACGCCCAGTTGCTAGAGCGGCTTTCGCAGGAATACCCGGACGGATGGGCTCTCAGCGCCAGCAGCCCGTCCTTGCGCCACATCTTGCCCATGTGCCCAGAGGACTGTCGCGTGGGGGCATGGGTGAAGCCTTTTTGCGCGTGGAAGCCGAACAGCAACCCAGCTTACGCCTGGGAGCCGGTCATTTTCCGAGGAGGACGTAAGAGGACATGGCGCAAAGACCGTTCAAGAGAAACAGTCCGCGACTACATCTCTGCTCCCATGATGATGCGTAAGGGTTTTGTCGGCGCCAAGCCGCCTCAATTCGTGCGCTGGATTATCGAGGTGCTAGGTGTAGAGCCGCAAGACCGCTTCGACGATCTATTCCCCGGCTCTGGGGCCGTCGCCGAGGCGCTCCAGGCATGGCGAGAAGCGGCGTCGGGGGCATGCCAAGCGCCGCTGTTTGAAGATGCGTGTTAGCCAGATTATGACTTGAACTCGACCGCGGCCACGGCCCAGTTCGCTGCCGTCGTGGCCGCCGCCGAGTTGACCGCCATGGTCTCGGTGGCTCCGAGCGTTCCGCCGGTCTTGGTAGCGAAGCTGGCCGCCACATCGGCGGTGGCGGAGGTCCCGGTCTGGTCCTCGCTCTGCTCCGTCCAGGTGCCGCCGACGTTGAGCGGATCGACCGCCCCGGAGCCGGCGCCGCCCACTCCCAGCCACAAGGACCCGGCCGCCTGCGACGCCACCCCGGCGCTGTGGCTGGAGATCGCGGCGCCGTTATAGCTGTTGGCGACCGCCGCCCCGACGATGTACGGGCTCAGGTTGGCCACGTCGTCCACCCGGGCCACGAGCTGCGCCAGGTTGCGGTTGCTGGTGATGACCAAGCTGCCCGCCAGCCCCGGCGTCAACCCGGTGACGTAGCCGACGCCGACAAAGCAGCGGCCGATGACGCCGCTCGGGTGGGCCTGGCTGCCCGACGGGAACACCACCGCCTTGCCCTGGAAGGTGGCCGTCAGGGCATTGTAAGCCTGCGTCACCGTGGTCTGGCAGACGTAGCGGATCACGCAGGAGCGCCCGGCCGGGGTGTGCTGGGTGGCGCCGGTCAGGCTGACCCCTGTGGCTGAGACTTTGGTCGGCGTCCCCGATCCCAACACCGGGCTGACGGTCGTGGTCTCGACGTCGATCCGGCGGATCAAGATGGTCGAGATGCCATCCCCTAGATACGAGAGGGTCCAGGCCGTCCCGCCCGTCGCCGCCGGGGCACCATGGAAGGCACTCCAGTCAGCCTCGGCACTCCCATGTCGGGAGATGACTTCCACCAGCCGGTCACCATTGCCGAGGTCGGTGATGGCCACGGACAGAAGGTAGGCAGCCGCCTGGACGGCCGCTTCCGTCACTGTCCAGGTCTGGGTGTCGATCGTCATCATCACCGCGCTGCTGGCAGTGGATGGCGCGATGACGATGTAGCGCCTGGTGCCGGCCCGCACGTAGGCGCGGGTGCGCACGGTCGGCCCGATCGAGCCCACCGCATTGCGCTGGATGCCGTGGCCGCTGGTGGCCGTGTTCTCGGTCAGGGTCACGAGCGGCGGGTTGAGCTCGGAGCCGCCCTCGGTCCTGGTGACGCCACCGACCAGCCACTCAGCCCCGGTGATCGCCGCCGGCCCATCCGGCACGGCGTCGGGCCCGGCCACGGCTGCCTTCGAGTGCATGGCCGTGACACTGAGAAACCCTGGCATCAAGAGGTCGCCAAGGTGAGGACATCCGCTGCCAGAACCTTGACCGCGCGCACGGTGCCGATCGCGGGGATCGCCACCGACAGCATGTCGCCGGTCGCCAGCGACTGGGCGGCCCCGCCAGCCCCGACCGTGTGCGCGCCCCCGGCCACCAAAGTGATGCTGAAGCCCGCCTCGTTGGGGATCGTGACATTGCCCGAGGTCGTATACACGCCGCCGCTATAGGCGTTGGTCAGAGCTCCGGTGACGGTGCCGCTCCTCACCTTGACCCCGCCGGTGAGGGTGCCACCGGCCAGGGCCAGCTTGGCGTCCAGGGCGGTCTGCTGCGCGGTGCTGACCGGCTTGGCCGTGTCGGCGGTATTGTCCACGCTGCCCAGGCCGACGTCCGCCTTGGTCAGGGCCAGGAGTGTCTTGGTCTGCGCCGCCGTCAGCGCCTGCGGGACACCGGTGCTGGTAATCCGGCCGATCACCGTATCGGCCGCCAGATTGGCCATCTTGGCGAGCGTCACGGCACCCGGGTCGATCGTCCAGGTGGCCCCTGAGCCGCTGACGGTGATGTCGGTCTTGTCGCCATCGGTGACACCACCGCCGCCGAACACCGTGGTCGGCCCGATCGCCACGGCCGTCTGCACCGAGCCGAGGTCACGAGCGAAGAAGCTGGCGCTCGGCATGTTCTCGTAGAGGGCGCCGATCGGGGTCCAGTCCGTGACGATATCGGCCCCTGCTGTCCGTGTTGCCCCTGACTTCAGCATGAACCGGAGATTGCTGAACTTGATGACGAAGTCCGGGTTGTTGCCGGCGTAGAGATGGATAAAGCAGTAGACAGCAGTGCCGAGCTTGGCCTGAAAGACGCCATTCCCGATATAAGACTGCTGCACCTCGCGCAGGAACCTTATACCCTTGATGCTGAAATCTTCGACGTTGCACTTCTCCATGGAGATATTTGGGTAGGATGCGGTATTGAAGCCGGTACCATCATCGATCTTGTAGGTAGTCGAGCCACCGACCGGGGCCGTCGTCCAGTTGGGGCTCACCGTCGCGACGCGGGCCGCGGTATAGCCGGTGATCAGCCGCCGCTCACCGAGCACACCTGTGCCGCCGGTGATCTCTGCCCACTGGTCTTCATATTCATTGGCGAAGCCGGCAGCGCTGCCCGCCAGGGTGATGCTGTTGGCAGACCCACCCGCTGCCGTGCCGGTGATGTCGGCCTTGCCACCGAAGATAGCCCAGTGGGTACCGCTGTTGATGCCGGTGCAGGAGATCAGGTTGGCCGAGCCGGGGATGCGGAACCCGGCCATGCCGGCCTTTCGGATGTCACCAGCATAGCAGTTGAAGAGAACGACCGAGTTGCCACCGAAGATATTGAAGCCGTTTCCATTGTAGGAATAGGCACGAACACCGGACATCCTGTGGCTGAAGTGTAATGCTATATCAAGAGCATGACCTCCTGCATCGACCCATAGGTTCTCGAAGAGACTATCGTAGACAAGAGTGCTAAAACCGGAGGTGATACCTTTACCCGTCCCGCCAGTCGCCTCTATTCCGAAGTCCCGCAGCACGCCGCGCCAGCTAGTGCCTGTCAATGTGATGCAATTGACCCCGGTGTCGGGCCGCAGGACGGATTGATAGTCACCCTCGCCGAAGAGCGTTTGACCGCGATTTTGAACTCCAGTGCCACCGATACCACCCAGCACGAGGCCGGGAGCGCCGATGCGATAGCCGGCCGTGGTCCGTGGCAGGAAGACCGACCGTCCGCTGTTCCAGGCGGCCTGGATGGCCGCCGTGTCGTTGGCCGTGTTGTCGCCAACGGCGCCATAGTCCTTGGCCGAGACGACATCACCGAGCTTGGACCCGAGCGTGCGGGACGCCGTGCCGGACCACACCCCGGTATCGGACGGGGTGGCGCCGCCGCCACCGCCGCCGCCGCCAGGCAGATCGCTGAGCAGCACCTTGCGGATGGCCGTGGCGCTGGCGTCGTAGGTGGCCACATAGTCAGTGGCCCCGTCCGGCGTGCCGTCCGCCGTGAGGCTGTTGATGTCCAGCGCCAGCGTGCGGTTGGCACTGAGGTCGCCGCCACCGGTGAGGCCCGCGCCCGCCGTGATGGTGCGCGAGGTCGGCACCCGGTCGGTGAGCTCGCCCTGCACGTAGGCGGTGGTGGCGACCTGGGCGGTACTGGTATCGGCTCCGGCGGTAGGCGCGGTGGGCGTGCCGGTCAGGGCGGGCGAGGCCAGCGGGGCCTTGGCGTCGAGAGCGCCTTGCAGCCCGGTGGTGTCGGCCACGGCATGGGTGTGGACAGTACCGGCATAGCGGCCATCCCCGTCCGCCCGGGTCAGGACGGAGGTGCTGGCCGCCGTGCCCAGCGCCCGTTTCGCGAAGGTGTCGGCGCCGGTTTGCTCGACCAGCCCCGCCGTGGTCGTCAGCCCGGCCAAGGCGGTCAAGGTGCCGTCCAGCGGCTGCCTGGCCGCCAGGTCGGCCGGAAGATTGGTGATGTCGCTCTGCGCATGGGCATGGCTGGAGGCAGCCGCACCCAGCGTGGTGAGCTGCGCCGAGGCGCTGGCATCGTCGAGCAGCGCCCGCCCCGCGGCCGTGCAGACGAGCTCTTGCACCGCGCCGGCGCCTACCGTGCCCAGCACCCGATCGGCCGCTACGTTCTGGATCTTGGCGTAGGTGACGCTGCCGTCGATGATGTCGGCGGTGATCGAGGGCGTGGCATCGGTGTAGGTGAAGTCGATCCGGCCGCTATCGATCAGGATATTGCCGACCGCATCCTGCGCGGCTTCATCGGTGTAGCCGCCGCCGGCGGTGATGGCGGAGCTGACGAAGGCCGTCGTGGCGATCTTGGTGGTGCTGTCGCCGAGCGTCGGGGTGGGCGAGGTCGGGGTGCCGAGGAAGGCAGGCGAGGTCAGCCCGGCCTTGGCGTCGAGGGCTGGCTGGAGCCCGGCCACGTCGCCGATCGTATGGCCGTGCGCGACCGGGGCCTTGCCGTCCAGGGCCACCGAGAGGCCCGTCACCTCACCGATGACGTGGCTGTGGACGGTGGCGGCCTTGCCGTCGAGGGTCGTCTGCAAGCCGGTGACGTCGGCGACCACATGGCTGTGGACGGTGTTGGCCTTGCCCGTCAGGGTCGTGGCCAGCCCGGTGATGTCGCTCTGCGCGTGGCCATGCACGGTCGCGGCATAGCGGGCATCGGCATCGCCCCGGGTCGGGATATCGCTGGTCGTGGCTACGCCGATGCCGCGCTTGTCGAAGACATCCGGCCCGGTCTGCTCGAGGAGACCGGTGATGCCGGAAAGGCCACTGAGGGCGGTCAGGGTGGGGTCGAGGGTGGGTGCAGGGACGGTGATGGTCAGGCGGCCCAGGGCGTCGTCATAGGCTACGGTGGCGCCGCTGTGGCCCGCCGAGAACATGCCGGCTACGATATCTTCGCATTGTTCCTGGGTGAGCCCGGCGCCACTGCCACCCGCCGCCGAGAGCTGGAGGGTGCCGGCGTCGTCATCATAGGTGACGGTGACGTTGGTGTGCCCGCCCGCGGTGAGCATGGCGGCGACCAGGTCTTGCACCCCTTCGACGTCGAGCTCGCCGCCGCTGGCCCCGCCATTGGCGAGCTGCATCGGCTGCCACCCCGCGTCGAACAGCTCCTCGAGCGTGGCCACGCCCGCCGCATCATAATCGAAGCGGTAGGCTCCCAAGACGCGGCCTGTCTTGTGCCAGACGATCGCCCGCTCGGTGGTCATTAGGCAGTCCTTCTGAACCAGGCGGTCACGTACCGCTTGGGCAGGGTAATGTCGTGGGTGTGGTCGTCTACATCGTCGATATTGTGGGCGTGACTGCCGCCGCCGCCCGTGCCGCCGATCTGCTGCCCCGGATCGTTGTCACCAGCGCCGGTATAGCCGGGATAGTTCAGAACATTATCATCGTCTAACATCAACCCGCCGGTGGGATCGGCGGTCCCGGCCGCAGTGCTGATCCTGGTCGGGTGGCCATGCAGCGGCATCTGGGCGATGGTCAGGGTATGCGCCCCAGTGACCCCGCCGTGATCATGGCCCCCGGCTAGCCCGGTCTCGGCCGCGGTGTTGGTCCCCACCGTAGCACCGGGGGTGTAGAGGCTGCCCGCCGTGACCAGAAAGGCGTCGGTGGCCTGCAGCGTCCACGTCGCCGTGAGCCCGGATGGGGTAAGCCCGGCGCCGGACGTGCTGTTCCAGCCGCGCTCGGAGCCGACCGGCCAGTAGTCGTCGTAGGCTTGCTGCCGCGTGCGCCCAGCGAACTTGGTACTGTTGTCGGCCAGGCCGGAGGTGGGTACGCCGCCCTTGATGCTCTCGCGGAGCTCGGCAATGCCGGCCATGACGACTCTAAGCGTGTCGCTCACCCGGCTCCATACCACCCCGCCTTCGGGCGCACCGAGCGGGGCGGCTGCACTGTTGAGCGCGGGATCGGTGGACCACTGCTCGTTGTAGGTCACTCGCCTTCCTCCTGTATCTTCTGCCACTCCTCGGCAGCGCGCCTACTGAGGTCGGCGGTAAAGTTGTTGGGGCTGAAAGATTGTGGCCGGTTGACCGCGTTGCGGAGATTGCCGGTCAGCCAGCGAACAAAGCCTGGGCGAGTAAAGAGCAGCGAAGAACCGCCCGCACCAACCACTGCGCTGGCGGTAGCCCATGGGGCGTTTACGGCACCCAGGACCAAGCCAATGTTTTGCATGACACCCGCAGTGTTGGAGTGATTGGCCAGCTTCTGCACGTTGCGCATATCGCCAGCGATGGTAGACAGATCACGCATCGCCTGCATGGCTGGTTCGTAGCGGGTGCCGGAAAAGGCGGCGTTCAGCGTGCCCTTCTCGTTCAGCTCATTGAAGTTGGTCAGGAAGGTTGACCACGAGAAGTCGCCGGCCTCGTTCACCGCCCCCGGCTTGCCGCGTCCAAGGGTGTTCCACAGGCTGGCCGCTACGGCGTCATAGGCTTGCGGGTCGTAGCGGCTGACGGCGCGGCGAAAGGTACGGAAGCGCCGAGCATCGCCGCGCAGATAGGTCCAAGCGCGGACATCATCGCCGCGATCGACGATCTTGTTCAGCACCTCGGCCGGAGCCTCGGCACCACGATGCGGCGAGCGGAAGAAACGAATGAAGCGGTCGGTGCGGCGAGCCTCGGCGGCGGCATCCCCGCCAGCCTGCTGGGCTGTGTTCATCAGCCCGCGGCGCATCTCTCCATAGACCCGCCGCAGCAGTTGCGGTGAGCCGCGCTGCACGTAGCCGGTCACGTCGGGTGTTTCCAGCTCCTGGCCTAGTTCAGTGCGCAGCCCCCGCGCCGTCTCCCACGAGAGCCCCCCGGTCGTCTGGGCATCCTGTAGGTAGCGGTCGATCCGCTCGATCACCGGGCGATAGGTGGCCGTTCTGGACTCCGGGGCCTGCCCCATCTCGGCAACGAGCTGCTGCCGCAGGGTCGTCAGCGGCGTCACGTCGTAGGCTTGGCCGCCGACCAGCCCCGCCACCCGGTCGAGCCGGTCGTTGATCTCGGCATCGAAGTTCTGTCCCCGGCGCCCGGCTCGGGTGGCGCTGAAGCCGGCTGGCGGTGCCGGTGCCCCTGGCCTGGCCTGGCCTGTTCGCTCGGCCGTCCCACGCGCCAGGATGCCCGCCTGCTGGGGCGTCTCGACCCCGGCCCGGGTTGGCGAGATCAGCCGAGCGGTGTTGGCAACGGCCGTCTCGGCTTGCTCGGCCGCGAGCCGATTGCGGGCGATGATCGGCCCGGCCGATGGGGCAAATTGAGCCCCTGCCTGCTCCAGCATCTGCACCGGCTTGGAGCCGACCATGCCGAGGGTGGGCTCGATCCCAAGTCGGTCTGCTGCCGCTACCGTGGCCGGTGCCTGCGGGCCAAGGGTGACGCCGCCACTCTGGGCTGCCCGGTTGGTCAGGTAGCCCGCCCCAGCACCCAGCGGGGCTGCAATGGCGGCACTAGTCCCGGCCTTGGTGAGCCGATCCTTCATCCCCTCGCCAGAGCCGAACCCAGAGAGCGCAGCTGAGACCGCAGACCGGCCCGCCGTGGCCAGAGGCCCGCCGGCAGCGCTCAGTACCGGGTTGACGATGCTGCCGCCGACCTCGCCCACCACCTGCGCTGCTTTAGGCATCAGTTTCGCCGCCAGCCGGCGCTCCTCGAGCCCGCGGTCCTTGGCCGTGCTCAGGCTCTCACCACGACGTAGGGCACGGATCGGCGCCGCCCCATAGGCGCTCACCTCGTCCATTGCGTTGAAGCCAAAGGCGTTGACCACGCCTTGCTCAATCCCTTGGCTGATCCCCGTAGGGTCGATCCCTCGGCCTGCCCGTTCCTTCGCTCCCTTAACCGCCGCCTTGTACTCGTCCATTTTCCAGCCGCTCTCGCCGAGAAACTCGGTAATGCGCGGCAGCGGCGTGCGGCTCGCCACCATCTCGCCCACGGCGTCGTAGAGGTCGGTGAGCTTGACCCGTTCCTGAGTGCCGCCGCCGGCCTGCTCGGTCACGACCTCGCGGATGGTGGGCATTATTGCAGCCCCTCATAAGGGTCGGGCGCGCCCGGTACGGTTGGCGGTGCCGTCTGATCAGGCGGCGGGAAAGGCGAGCCAGCGCCCAGCACATCGACGGGATCGACCTGGCCTCGCTTGGCCAGCTCGGCATATTGGCTGGCAAGCCGGTCATAGCGCTCGCGATAAGGACCCATCTGGCTACCGGCCGCCGCCGTCATTTCCTTGCGCTGCTCATCGGTGAGCTTGTCACCTTCAAGCACCCGATTGTAGGCGGCGATAATGCTCTGATCGACACCACCAGCGTTTGCCGCTGTCGCATATTCGCCTTCTCGCACTGCGCTGGTCGGATCTAACATCTTCATGTAGCCGAAGATACCGGCTATATCGCCAGCTCCGGTTTTTAGAGAAAAGCCGGACTTTATCTTGCCATATGCGGTTACGATCTCCTGCTCGTTTTTGGTTAGTCCCGCAAACTCCTTGCGTAGCTCGCCAGCACGCTTGAAGACATCGGAAGCACCACTTTGATCACTGCCAGTTTGTGCCGTTTCCTTGGCTATAGCCGCATCCCAAATGCGCCGGTCTGGGTGATCGGGTGGTAAAGCGTCCCGTGCTGCCATCATCTGCGCCAGCTTGGGCGGTGCCGCTTGCGAGGCTGCGCCAGCCGGCCGTCTGGCCTTGATCCGCTCGATCTCCTCCATGGCCTTCTGGTGCTGGCCGCTGGCCCGCAGGTGCTCGATGTAGGCGATGTCCCGCGCGGTCGGCTCGCCCTTCTTGGCCAACTGTTCCAGCGCTAGGGCGCGCTGCTCAGGCGTTCCGTTCAGGGCTGCGGCCTCGAAAGTAGTCGGGTCTTTCTTTGCTGTCGGCGCCCGCGCCAGCACCTCGCCATTAGGCCCGACCAGCATGCCGCCCGCACCGAGCACATGCGGCTGCGGCGCCACCTTCTGCTCGAGCGCCTGGCGCTTCAGCTCCATCAACTGCATCTTCTCGGCGCGCTCCTGCTCGCTCTCGCGCGCCTGCCACATCCCCTTGTTGGCCATCTCCAGTCCGGTGCCGACCCGTCCCGTGCGGCTCAACCCGGCACCGAAGTTGCCCAGCATTTGGGCCAGCACCATGCCGCGGGACATGCCCTGGTCGGCCGGGAATGCCTCGCCGCCCAGCCAGTCCCGCGCGCGGCCGAGGAAGTTGGGGCGGGCCGGTTCCGGTCGGCCGGACGGCAGCAGCGGCTGGGGTTGCCTGCCACCGCCCGCCTGCGGCATGGTCTGCGGTGTGGCCGGGCGGTTTCCAGGTGGTGCTGGCTGCCCGGTCGCAGCCATCGGTGGCGTGACCGGCGCTAGCCTGTCCCTGTCGAGCCGAGCCATCCCCTGCGCTTGTGCCAGCATCGCCGGATCAACCCGCGTACGGGCATCGAGCTGTTGCGGGCTGCTCCAGTAGACATCGCTGCGCGTGTCTCCCGGCAGCGGCAGCAGGTCGATCTCGCTAATCCGATCATCGGCCGTGCGGCCCTGCGTAACCCTGGACGCAGAGCCCGTGCGAGGGGTCACGACCTCGCCAGGACGACCACCGAGAAGATTGGTGCCGCTCGTCGCGCGAGAACTGAAGTAGTCGAACAGGAAGTCGCGCATCAGTACAGGTCCCCCATCGGTGGCCCGGCCCCGCCAGCCATGACACCCGGGCTCGCCATCCGCCCCATGTCACCGGCCTGCATGCCCTGGAGCGCGATGCGCTTCTTGAGTGCCTCCCACATCTCCTGTTCACGCTTCTGCTGCATCATCGGCAACATCTGCTGCATGCCGCGGGCGATCCCGCCGGAGATGCCACCGCCCTGCTTGCCCTGACCCATCTGGCCGAGGCCCATCATCAGGCCCTGCTGCCAGCCCATGCCTCCACCGCCGCCGCCACCGAGCAGGTCGACCGGCATCACACCACCTCACGGATCAGGCTGGCAGGGATCATCAGGTAGCCGCCGGGGCCAACGATGGCCACCTCGGGTACATCCTGCGCCATCGGCCCCTCGTACAGCGGGCCGCCCCAGACGTAGCGCCAGCGGTAGAGGCCGTGCCCGACCTCCTCGACGTCCGTCTTCAGCCGGCGGTCGGAGCCCATCATCGCCCCCATCGCCGCCATGGACGCGATCTGCGAGATGTTGCCCATCATCTGCGACCCTTGATCAGGGGCCTGCTCGATGGTGCCCTGGTTGCTGAACAGGTTTTTCACCCCGCCCAGGTTGTTGAGGTACTGCTGTAGCCCCGTCCACCCGGCGTTGTTCTGGTTCTGAAGGTTGTTGCGGGTGTACTCGCCCGCGCTCATCAACTGCTGGCCGGGTAAAAACCCGGACGTGCCCAGCCCAGGCATCAGTTGCGCCGCCGCCAGCTGCTGCCCGATGTCGCTGCGGTAGCCTTGGCCGAGCTGCTGCGCCGCGTCCATTCGTTGCTGCTGCTGGAACTGGTCGCCCCCCTGCGCCTGCTGCGCCGCCGCCATCTGCGCCTGGAGCCGCTGGTAGGCGGCATTGTTCAAAGCGCCGCCAGCGTTGACCATGGCCCCCGTCTCGGTCGCCAGCGCTCCCGGCAGGGCATGCCGGGCCGCTTCCTGATAGCCACGCTCCTTGCCATAGTCGGCATAGCGCACGTTGGCTTCGTTGCTCGCCAGCTCGCGCGCCAGCCCCTCGTTCTCGCGGCCGCGCAATAGCGCCTCCATGCTGCCACCCATGCCGCCGGCTCGGGACATCCCGCCCTCGAGCCCGGCGATGGTGTTGCCATAGGCGTCCTTCGTGCCCCGGTTCATGGTGCTGATCACATCGTTGAGGTACGGGTTGGCCCCCAGGAACTTGCCGCCCGCGGTGTCCTGCAACCACTCCATGCCGCGCGAGCCATCGTCCGCCAGATCGGCCGCCTGGCGCAGCGTGTCCCAGCCCTCTTTCGGCGTACCACCCTGGCCATAGACGCCCTCGAAGAAGTTCTGGCTCGAGCTGTCGCCCTGCGGCTGGAGCATGGAGCGGAAGTAGTCGTCGCCTGGCGCATCGCCCGCTCGATTGCCTGCCCCGATGTTGGCAACGTTGCCCATGACATTGTTGAGCTGGCCTCCATACTGCCCGGCCCAATCCTCGATCCCCTCGATCCCCTGCCACTCCCGTTGATTCATCTTCGGGACAGAGTACCCCTGCTGGTAAAGCCGGGTGGCGTCAGAAATGGCTCGGAAGGCGGGATCCCTGAGTTCTGGATAAATCATCGCATTCTTGATTGTATTCTCAGAAGCCCCAGGGTTCTCCCCGCCCTTGCCCTTGGAGGCTACGCTACCGACTGACTTTGCCACGCCGCCCATTACAGGCTCCTCTCAAACACGGTCGATATCTCGTGATAGCCCTCTAACACCCGACCCCAGCCACGCCTGCCGCCGACCCTGACCCGGTTGCACCCCTCGGCCTTGGCCCACGCCACGATCTTCTCGTGCAGCTCCAGAAGCTCGCGGATGTCGCCCTCGGCCAGCCAGATCAGGCAGTAGCGCCCGGCCGGGTCCTCGAGCACCTCGGTGACGACCACGCTACCGTCATCGGCCTTCCAGCGCTGCACCAGCCCCTCGGCCAGCATGGCGCGAATGTGGCGGATGGTGACGCCGCCCATGCCGGGGCGGGCGAGCACGCGGGCAAGGCTGGCGCCGTGCATCAGCGGTGCCCCCGATTGAACAGGGGCAGGTCTTCGCCGCCCATGTGCCTCACATAGTCTCTCAACGGCATCGGCGGAGCAGGGTCGAGCAGGTTAAGGTTCCGGTACATGAGCCGGCCATTCTTCAGCTCGCCTATGATGTCGTTCTGGTTGAACGCCTGGTTGGTTGACTGCCTCGGCAGCTTAAGATGTTCCCGCACCTCATCATGGATGGCATCGCTGGAAGGCCACGCATATTTAGCCTTGCCTTCCTTGCCCAGGATGACCCGCACGGTGGGAGATGATGTGTAGAAGTCCCCCTTGGCGAGGTCCAACAACTCGCGAGAGGTCGGCTCCTCCAGTATCTCGGTCACGGCGCCGGGGCGGCCGTATGCCTTGGGCATGACATGCGAGGCGATGCTGCCCGTGAAGTTGAAGTTGCTGGCCACATCAGCCGCTCGAGCCGTCACGTCAGGGTCGTTCAGCAGGTCCCGGACGCCTCCCCGCTTGATCGCTGCCCGCTGCGCCTGGTCGAGCCCCTTCATCCGACTGGCCACGGATGGCCCGCCGAGCAGGTCCTGCGTGCGCTTGCCCCAGGTGCCGAGGAAGTCCATCAGCCCACGATCCCGATCCTCAGCAGCCGCGCCGGGCCGGGCGCCACGCTCAGCATCAGCACCCCGGTGGCCATGGTGTGGCCCGTGATCCCGGCATCGGGCTCGGCCAGCAGCATGGAATAGGGGTGAATTCGGTCGTCCACGACCTCGGCGAAGTCCGCGCCCGCCGCCACCTCCACGTCGTAGACCCAGTTCACCGCCCCGCGGCCGGCGGCGTTGTTCACCACCAGCGCCACCTCGGTCGGTGGGCTCGAGCCGTTGGGGCGCAGCATCGGGTAGTCAGGTCTCATCGGCGCCCCGCCCTGGCCACGGCATAGTCCGCCACCTCGATCCCCTGCGCCTTCGACCAGGGGGAACGAACATGCAACCTGAGCCGGTGGTATCTCCCTACTGCATGGGTAGAGAATGAGCCGTCGCGCTCGGGCTGCAGCGGCCCCTTGGTGTGCAGGCTCTCGCTGCGCTGGTCATCACGCGTCTGGGTATAAAGCCAGGTATCGTCGCTAACCCCATGCACCAGCGGACGTACCCGGCTCAGCAGCGCCCGGCCGCCTGGGTTGATGTTAGCTTCCGTGGTGGTGAGCTGCGCCGCCAAGCCCGGCTTGGGCTGAAGAACGAAGAGGCTTCCGTTTGTCACCGCCGCCGCGAAGGGGCGCTCCCCCCCGGCGCTGTCGGTGAGCAGGTCGCTGTCATCGGTGGAGGGGCCGTAGATCTGCGCCAGCCCCGGGTCGTCGGTGAACAAGGACGGGACGGCGAGCCTGCCCAGGCAGTCCACCTCCATCTCGATCCGTGACCAGCGGTCCAGCGTCCAGTTATAGGCCAGGGCTTCATCCGGCCTGCCCGTCGTGTTGTTACGAGACACGAAGGCCCACACAAAGCAGTCCTCGCGCAGCAAAGCGGTCGCCGTCATCAGATGCCCGCGGTCGAAGTCGATCCGGCTCCTCGTAAAGGAATCGACCTTACCCACCCCGATTCCCTGACTCGGACCTCCACTCGACATGCGCCAGCCCCGGCGCGACCACCAGGCGGTCTTGGTGCCGGCCTGGACGACCGACCGGGACAACTCACAGCCGATGTCCGTCTCGAGGTTGCGGAACTGGAAAACGGCCGGCGGGCCAGAATAATCGCAGCGGTCGAGTCCTTCCTCACCGAGGATCAGGCCGAACTCACCGCCGGTTAGTCCCCTGATGCGACCAATGCCGGGGCGATCGACAAAGCCGGCCTGCGTCGCAAGGTCGGGGCTGAAGCGCTCCGGCCGCCCGCGCCCGCTCCACCACACCCGGGCATGGTGCCGCTCGTTGGCGCCGCTGGCGGTGGTGCTGGCCAGCACCAGGAAGTCGCCCACCACCGCGATGTAGTTGGCGCTCAGCCCGAACGGCGCGTCCGCGATGTCCCGGAAGGCGCCGGCTCCCAGCGGCAGGATGCCCACCGGGTCGCGGCCGTTGACCGCGAACACCGCATCCCCGTACTGGGTGGCCGACCAGGCTTCCAGCGGCGGTTCGTAGTCGTCCGGGGTTCGGCTCACGTCCAGCCAGCCGGTGGCCTGCGCCCGAAACGCCCCGACGACCGTGAACGCCAGCGGCACCGTCACCCCGTCGCCCGACGTCACCACCAGGACGCAGGAGGTGAGGCCCCGCAACCCGCCAGGACCGCGGAACACCGGCACCGGGGCGGGCACGTAGCCGTCCGCCGCCGGCAGGACGTTGAGACACTGTTCCATACCCTGGCTGAGCGGGGCGAGGTCCGGGCGCCACTCGTCGAAGGGCAGGATCATGGCCGGTAGACCTGGGCAAACTGCGTCCGCCAGCCGCGCGGCCCGACCTTGCTCGTGGTCATCATCACCGGGATGCGGTCGATGTCGGCATCCGGGAGCTGGGCGGTAAAGCTGTTGCCGCTGCCCCAATCGGACGAGCTGGTGGTGACGCCGCTGTTGCGGCCCTGGCCGGTGTTGGTGGCGATGCAGTCGGCCGGCTCAATGGTCGGGCTGCCGGTGCTTGGTCTCACTGGTCTGACGGTAAATCCGCGATTGCCGCCCGCCCGGATACCATAGGCGCTCACCAGGCGGTTGTTGCCCTTCTCTTCACCTTCCGTCTCGGGAAATGTCTTGCCGTTACTTACACCGACATAGAGGCGGATCAGCCCGTTACCAAGCGGGGTGTCCAGGCTCGGGCTGCCGCTCTTGATGCACCAGTTGTTGCGGTATTCGTGATAAGCACCCCGCACCGTAAGGTCAGGGCCGTTGTTGATCCACAGATTTCCCAGAAACAAGTTGCCCTTGGCAGGCCCCTGCACGCCAGGTGCCGAGGCTATCCGGCCATGCCTGACCTTGATCTGGCAAGGGTCGTAGATGGTGTTATGCTGGAATATCCAGCCGTTGGTCTTGAGTTCTAGCATATCGGAGCAGTCGAACCTGCTGCTGGTATCCAGCCCATACTGGTAAATACATTGACCGTCATGGAGACTATCGTACGGATCACGCCCTGGCTGCAGGAGCTTGCCGACACCCGTGCAACTATCGGTGAAGATATGAGTGAACAGAACCCGATAGGGCCAATTATCCGCTATCTGATCAAAGAAGGCCATTGAGTTGCGGTCATAGTGGACAAACCCGATCATACAGTTCTGCACTACACGATCTTGGACATCGATCCAGGTATCACCGGAATAGGAACCCTCGTCCTCATTGCAAGCGCGGCTGTTGACCATATCGGTGACATGGAAGCGCTCGAACTGGCAGAGCTCGGCCACCTGCAGCTTCAACGTCTGCCCGGCCTGCCGGATGCCGTTCATCACTAGCCGCCGCGCACCGTCGATGATGATCGCCCCGCCGGTCAGCCGGCAGAAGCTGGCCTCGTCGTCGCTGTCGGTGTCGGTGGCGATATAATAGGCGTCCTCGCCCGACGCGCGGCGGTCGATCTGCAAGTCGCCGCCGAGGCTGATACTCCCGCCTGCCGGCAGCAGGATCTGGTCCCCGCTCTGGGCGTTGGCGATACGGGTCCGCAGCTCTGCCCCGGTGCTGACCCGGTAGATGCCCGGCCCGGTGCCGGTCGCCCGCTGCCACACCCGCCAGGGGCCATAAGGGTAGGTGCCCGCAGGCGTCTCCGGCCCCAGGCCCAGGTCGCGCATGAGAGGATCGCGCAGGATGGCGCCGCGCCCGCGCCCGAACCGCCAGCCGATCCGTCCCCGTAGGGACAGGGCCGGATCGCTCCACTGGATGGCCTCGCCGCCCGGCGTCTTGGACAGGGTGACGTGCTCGCCATCCCGGCGCAGCACCATGCGGTACTTCGTTCCCGTCCCCTCCATCCAGAAGTTAGGCCCCGGCGTGGCCACCGGGCGGTTGCTCTCCCCGGTATCGAACTCGACCAGCCGGGCCTCGTTGGAATTGTCCGGGTTGGTGCTCTCGGTGTCGTAGCTGATCCGCCAGCTCTGGGAGTGGTCGCCATAGTCCAGATCGCCGGCATTGCCCCACTGGGCTTCCGTCCAGGTGGTGACGTCGGCCGGCTTGTCGGTGCCGATCAGCGCCCCCCAGACCTGAGCGAAGCGCCCGCCGGCATCGGCCGCCGGGCTGTCCTCGTTCTTCTCGTATTCCCACGTCAGCTCATAGTTCTGCGGCGGCAGCTCCTCGAACCAGATCGCCACGTTGAGGTCGTCGGCGTTGGCGGCACCGGCGATCGCCACCGCGCCAGCGCTGAACGTCACCCGGCTGGCCTGCCCCGGCGCCGGCTGCACCGCCATGTTGGCCGGGATGAACTGCCAGGGGTCCTGGCTGACCGTGCCGGCGGGAATGGTGAGCGGCCTGGTCTCGCCGCTGGGGTCGATCTTGCAGTCGTCAGGATTGCGCAGCACGAGCTGGCCGGTCTGCGCCACGGGCGGGCGGGCGGTAGCGGTAAAGCGGAGCAGCGGCTGCCGCAGCGCTTCGTTAGCGGCAAAAGCAGCGAGCCCGGCGGGCAAGACGCCGCCCGCGAAGCTGCCACCAGTGATCGGGCTGGCGCCGGTGCCCTCGAGCGCCCACGGCACCGAGCAGGGTATGGCCAGGTCGCCGCTGCGACGGACGTTGAAGCGATAGCGGGTGTCGATGTCGTAAGCCTCGACCAGGGCAGCCACATCCATCGTCCGCGGCGCCGCCGGGTAGGCTGTCACCCCCGCCCAATCGGGGATCATTATGGTCTCGGCGTAAGTCGTGCCGGCCGGTGGATGCTTCAGCCCCAGCGCGTGGCAGAGCTCGTGCATGGCGAGCTGCCCGCCGCGCGCACCTAGCTCCCAAACATCGGTAGACGCGCTGTTGGGCCGGAAGAACACCGAGCCGTTGGGCGGGTAGAAGGCAGTGCCCTGGGCAACGCCGCCCGTCATCACGTTGCTCATGGCAAGCTGTATCTGGGCGGACGCCCCAGCCACCTCGGTCAGGATCAAGCCGGTCTCTGAAGCGATGGTGGCGATGGCCTGCCGGACCCCGGCCCGCACGTTATCGGGGCAGGGCGACCAATCGGAGCTCAGCGGCTCGGGGTACAGCGGGCTGGTGCTACTATCCACCCACACATAGCCGGTCTCAGGAAAGCCAAAGGTCACGGCCGTGCTCGGCCACTGGCGCCCCTCGATCAGGTCTGTGGACGTGATCGCCAGAAGGCTGGGGCCAACTGGATCTTCAACGCCGCAGGTCATACCGTCACCATCACGGCCAGCAGCGGGTGCCGCGCGCCCGCCACCGCGCCTGGCAGGTATTGCCCATCCGCCTCCCAGGCGATCACCGAGCCCAGCCCCTCGGCCTCGGCCCACGCCACCTTGGCCGCCACCGTGGCCGTGCTGTCGTAGGGAATGAAGCGGTCGTTGGCGTCGGTGCTGGCGTTGGTGCTGAGCCAGGCGCCCTCGGTCGCGGTGTCGTAGAAGTCCGGCATGGTCGCCTTCAAAACCAGGATCTCGTGGTAGGGCACCTCCGCGTCGTCCATGGTCGGCGCGGTCGTCCAGCTCTGTCGGGGCTGGTACACGCCACCGCCGCTCCAGCGCCGGCCGTAGCAGGCGATGCCGATGCCCAGCTTGGCCTTGGGGCAGCCCGCCGCCAGGAACTCGGCCACCGACAGCTCCGCGCACGGCAGGGGCTCGCCCGTGGATGGGAAAGTAAAGCCACCGTTGTGCAAAGCAGCATTATGCCAGGACACAAATCCTGGGTAGGGGCCTGCGAGGTCGTAAGTCATCACGTTGATGTAATCGAGCTCGGCCGCCACCCCGGCCACTACCGCGGCACTCTCGGCGCTGGCCGGCACCGCGGTGGTCAGCAGCTTGCCCGGCATGGCCGCGCGCAGGGCCGTGACCAGCGCCCGATAGTTCGTCTGATCGGAGCTCGGCAGCGGCTCCCAGTCGAGGTCCAGGCCGTCATAGCCGTCTGCCGCCACGGCCGCCGCCAAGTTGGCCACGAAGGTGGCCCGGTTGGTGCTGTTGGCCGCCTGCCGCATGGCGGTGATGCTGCCGGCGCCACCGACGCTCAGCAGGATGGCTTTGCCGCCGCCGTGGACGTGCGCCACGGTGGCCGTCCGGTGGCCGCCGGTCAGCTCGTTGGTCGTGAAGTCCAGCCCGCCGCTCGAGGTCGGCAGCACCGAGAAATGGATGTAGTGGGTCACGTCCAGCGGCAGCTCGGCCGGCGGCAGCCGGGAGGAGGTCCACCCGGCGTAATAGACCATCCTGGCCAGCGCCGATGGAGCCTCTTCCGGATCGAGCGTCGTGAAGGGCACGTCCAGCCCCACCACCGCCTCGGTCGTGATCACCCCGGCGGCAATGGAAAAGGCGAGCTCGCTGTGCCCCGGGGCCAGCCGGCAGCCCTCGGAATCGAACAGCACCACCCGGCCGGTGAGCGGCGATGGCGGGGCGGCACCCGCCGTCAGGATGAAGGTGGCGGGGAACTCGGTAGCGGTGGGGGCAAACGATGCCACTCCCTCGGGCAAGACGCCGCCCGCGAAATAGTCGGCCGTGACCGGGCTCGAGCCGGTCCCCTCAACCCGCCAGTCCACCGAGCAGGTGGGGCCGGTGGCCCCGGTACGCTGGACCTGGAAGGTGGCCGACACCGCCTCGTCCGGCATCCGCACCAGCAGGCCGAGCTCACCGGTCAGCCCGACCACCACCGGCAGGCCAGGCAGCCCGTCCCGCCAGGTCACGCCGAAGGACCGCGGGTAGCGCGTGGCCTTGCCGGTCGCGGTCACGTCTCAACCATATCTAATTGATATCTTACACCATCTGACAAAGCCCAAATAACAGCCATGTTGCCCGGCGCCAATACTGCCGGTGCCGTGCCTTTCCACAGTAATGCTCCGGCTGCGACCGTATCGGTTACTGGCGTGAACACCAGGCCACCGATCACCGCCGGGGAAGCGTAGCCGCTGCTGCCCGTGTAGCTGAGCGCCGAGGACGGGCGATCGCTCTGCGCCGTCACCGCATAGGCGAAGTCCTTGACGCTGCGGCTGCCCGTCCGCGACTGCACCAGGCTGTCCCCGGGTGCCACCGTCACCGGATGCGCGGCACCCGAATGATGGACCGCCAGCACTACCGCCATGCTCTGAGTGATGGAGGGCACCAAGCCGGTGAAGGTCTCGGAGGTGGCGGCCCCGGCCCGCTGCACGAGGTCGTAGTCCTCGGCCCCGCCGGCGTTCTGCACCACCAGGACATAGTGCCAGACGGCGCACCACGCGCCGGGTACCGCGAAGCTGAAGTCCACCGCGGGCAGGGTGGCCTCGCCGGGGATCGTGCCCGACCAGAGCGTGACCTTGAGCGGCTGCGAGCCGTTGTGCAGCCCGGTGCCGACCTGATCGCGCTGGGTGACGGTGGCGCCGGCGGCCGAGCAGGCCAGGCTGATCACCTCGGCCGGCGGCGTGCTGTGATACATGACGACCTGAGCGGCCAAGAACCGGCGGTTGGTGGCGGCCGGGATGTCCCGGGTGATGACCCGGGTGCTGGCCGGCTGCGTGAGGGTCGTATCCACCGCCTGGTCGATCCCGGTCACGATGATGCCGGGCTCGAGCACGATGCTGCCCGCGGTCGGCCCCTCGATCGTGCAGTCGGCCGCGCCGATATTGCTCACCACCACCGGCACCATGGACAGATCGGCGCCCTCGGCCGGCGGGCCGTTGTAGAGCCCGGCCACCAGCTTGAGCCGGGACGGGCGGTTGGTGAGCCGGTTGATGGCGATGCCGCGGCCGAAGTCGCCGACGAGGTTGGCGAAGTCCTGGGTGACGCTGTCCACGCCCTCCTCGCCGGCATGGTCGCCGATCGTCCTGAATTGCAGGTTGGGTGCCGTCGCCAGCATGCTCTCTTGGATGGCCAGGAAGTGCGGGGCGCCGTACTTGCCGGGCGTGACCTCGATCCCCGGCGCCTCGTTGGCCCAGCGCTCGGCCAGGGCTGCCGCCTGCTCTGCCTCATCGGCTGCCGTGCCCGCACCATCGGCGGCGGTGGCGGCCTGCTCGGCAATGTCCGCCACCTCGTCCACCGTGCCGGCCGCGGCCGCGGCTGCCGTCTGCGCCTGGAGGGCACTGGCCTGGGCCGCACTGTCGATGCCCACCGCCGAGGCGGCCGCCGTCTCCGCGCGGGTGGCCGAGGCGTTGGCCGACGCCACCGCATCCGGCAGGGCGCTCAGGTCGTCCGGGATGTTGTTGGCGACCTCGACCACCGCGTCGATGTTGGCGGCGACGATGCTGATCTCGGCGCTGGCCTCGGAGACGACCTCGGCCGCCCCCTCGGTGAGGATCTGGTCGTGAACCGACCCGGTGACGCGGTAGACCGTGCCCGTCATCCCCGCACCCTCCGGCTCACTAGCCCGGTTCCTTGCCAACCGTACGCCGACTGATTCGCGGACTGCACCGTCGTCAACAGCGCCGAGCTCCAGCGCTGCTCGGCTTCCGTATCGCCCGCGAACAGCGCCGCGTGACGCAGCACCCCGTAGTAGTAGGCGCTGGGCAGATGGTGCAGCACCTCGTTGCTGTCGTCGTCCTCCACCAGGTCCGACCCTTTGCTGTAGTAGGTGAAGCGGGTGAGGATCGGCCGGTTGGTAGTCGTCCACGGCACCAGGCGCAGGCGATGGCCCTCGACCGCGTAGCCGCGCGGGGCGGTGCGGTAGCGGCTCACCTCGAAAAGGTGCTCCGGCCCCAGCGGCTCGAGCGGCTGGCCCGGGTGGGTGGCCAGGGCCAGGATCGCCCCGGTGGTATCCCACTCGTGGAGCTGCTCGTCCGTCAGCCCCTCGTTCACATAGTTGATGCCCACCAGCTCGATCAGGCTCGGCGGCAGCGCCATTTCGCCCGGCGGGTCCGTCGCCCGTCCCGCCACCGCCTCGCCGCGCCGGATCATCCAGCCGGTACGCAAGTTGCCGTAAATGTCGTTGCCGGCGAGTTCGGCCCAGATCGGCACGAGGCCGCGGCGCTCGGTGTCCTGCTCGGCGTTCAGCGTCTTGAGCACAGCGTCGCGGAGGGCGGCGTAGGTGTCCAGGCTCACGAGCGGTCCTGCGAGTTTGCGGCGAGTTTGCGGCGAGTTTGCGTCACGAGCGATAGCCGCTGAGCAAGAGGTGCGGATAGTCCGCCGCGATCACTGCCTTCCAGCGCGCCTTGTTCTCCTGGTATGGCCCGAGCCGCTGCTCGAGGTGCTTGCGCAGCGCCCACGGCATGGCGTGGTGCGGCACCCGGTGGCGCTGGGTGTGGCCGTGCAGGTAGCCGCGCGGGTAGCGCTCGCGGGACAGGGCAGCGTCAGCCTTGAGCCGGTCCACCCCCGCCTCGGGCAAGGTGCGGCGGATGGCATGGCCGCCACCGTCGAGCAGCGCCACCTCGAGCGGACGCCCGGTGTGGACATCGGTGGCGATGGGGCGGAATACCCCGTCGCGGCCAGAAGGCAGATCCATTACAGTGCCTCCTGCCAGCCCGCTGACGTACCCTGTCGGCACCCTGCGGGCTGGCAACTCTAGGTTCAGGTGGCCGCGTACCCCTCGATGAGACCGTGCGCTTTCGGGTTTGTGACCCGCAGCGTGGCCTCGAACTGGATCATCATCTCATCGCCGGAGCCGCGCAGGCCGAGTTTGTCTTCGCGGAAATCCATTCCCGGGAGCACCGGCATGTCTAGGTAATCATGGTTGATAAGCAGGATGATCGTGTTGGGCGCGTCAATATCGACGGCCACTTCCAGCTCACCAAAGTCAGACAGGTAGTTCTCGGCCGTACCGATGAAAATAAACGGCTTAACCGTCCCCGCCGTCATGTTGATGCGGTTTTCCGCAATACTGGCGTCAGGCAGGTGGCTCCAGTTCCGCTTGCGCGCCGGGCTCATGTAGATGAGGTCCGGCATGCCGGCGGTCTGCACCAGCGCCTCGAGCACGTCGTCGATCGGGTCGATGGTATCGAAGGCTTTCAAGCCAGTCCCCGCGACAAAACTATTAGAACCGTCGCCAGTAGGCGCAGTGCCGGGTGTAGTAGCGACGCTCTTGAAGCCAGTAACGATGTAAGTATGGATCGTCGCCAACTTGGTCGGCTCGGTGGCCACCTTGGCCTGCGGGGTATGGAGCAGCTTGTTGATCTGCCGCCGCAGCTTCAGCCCCCAGCGCATCCGCTGGTGCTCGAGCGTGTTGTGGTTGCCAACGGCGTCGATCTGCTCCATCGACATGGAGACGCCGAACTCAACCGCCATAAGCTGCAGGTAGTTGCTCAGTCGAGCGGGGGTGAACGGCGCCTGCGGGGCCGCCACAAAGCCGCGGTTTCTTGCGGCGGCGGCTGTAATGGCACCGACATCCTCGGTCCCCCACTCCTCCTTGATCGCGGAGGCGGAGGTTTTGGCCATGTTGCTGAAAAAGGGCGTCTGATCGGCGGTCAGGTCCTCCAGCACATCGCGGAGGCTTTCCCGCTCCATCGTCGCCCCACCAGGGCCGGAGGGTAGGAAGGTATTGGTGAGAACTGTATCAGGCACAGCGAAAGCCCCAAGGTTGGGGCCACGGAGCTAGCGCATCGGTCTGAGGCGGGATGCCCCTGAGTCGATCATGGCGCGCCCTCCCCGTGACCGGGTTGGGACCGCAGGCCCACCACGAGCTTGCTGCTGCTGACGAAAGGCGCCGGACCCCACGGGCGGGGGCCTGGTTTGCGACTGCGCGATGCTGGGCGAGGGCTGGGCGCGGGCTGCGGCGGATGCCGCTCCACCCTTGGCTGCCCCGGTAACGACGGGCTTGTGCTTGGCGGCCTGGACAATGGCGCGGATATACCAGGGGTTACTCCTGATCCGCTCCACCTCGGCCGGGGGGTAGCCCTCGGCCGTCAGGTACTTCCGGGCCAGCTCCTGCTCACGGAGCATGGTGGCGTGGTCATCCCATGCCGGGAGCGCCCGGGGCCGTTCCGCCTCGGCCTGCTGTCCGTCATGCTCCGCCATCATCCGCCGGTCCTGCTGCGCCTGGGCGTAGAGTTGCCCAACCTCCTGCATGACCTTGTAGCGCTTGATCTGCTGCGCGCTCCAAAGGGCAGGGTCGGTGTACTCGAGGCTGTCATCCACCTGGGGGATCATGGCCTCGAGCCGCTTGCCGGCCGCCTCCTGCCGCGCTGCCGTCTCGTTCAGCATCGTCATCAGGGCATCGCGGCCCTGGCTCATCAGCGTCAGCTTGCCGTGGTAGTCCTGCTCGCGCATGTAGCCACGCTGCGCCTCCCGCTTCGTGACGGGTGCTCCATTCTCATCATGCCAGAGAACAGAATCGTCCGAAGGCAGCGCTGGCTGGTCAGCTAAGCCGGTGTCGCCGGATTCGGCGGCCGTCTCAGTCCCGTCTAAGGGGGTACTGTCCGGCGGCGGTTCATCCGACTGGGCATAGGCCGCGGTCGGGGCCTGTGCCTGGGGTTGAGCTTGCTGGCCGTTGGGTGCTGGAGGTGCAGTCTGCTGGGCAGCAAGTCGCCGGGCGCCGGCCTCGATGATCGAGGTCTCGGAGCCGTGGCTAGATCCGGTGGCGGTTGTGCCAGTATCGGTCATGCGACGGGGCGCTAGACCTATCGGATACTGGCGTCAAGCATCATTTGTTTGTCTGCAATTATAGTGCGTATCGACTACTATGTGCTATTCTACTCGCGGATAACATCCCGGGCGCCAGGGACGGCGCGACCAAGTTCCGACAGCTGCTGCCGGATTTCCACGATGTCGCGATTGCTGCTCGCCTGGATCAGCAGGCTTTGCCACCATGTCGTCCACGTCAGTGCCGAAGTCGCGGAGAGCTGCCAGGTATCCGACCACGCCGCCCACCACCCTGCGGCCAGCCACACCACCGCCAGCGCCACGTTGACGGCGAAGAACCACCCTGAGCCGGTAACGGCCGCACCCCACTTAGCCAGTCGGTCGAACACCTACAGCCGGCCGGTGAGAAGCAGCACGATCAGGATGATGAGCAGGATGGCCGGAATGCCGGTCACGCCCCACCCCCAGCCGCGGCTATACCCCCAGGTAGGCATGGCCCCCAACAGCAGCAGGATCACCACCACCAGAAGGATTATCGACAGGGTACTCACGGCCTCGCCTCCATCCGCTGCTTGAACAGCTCGAACTCGTGCTCGAGGTCGGCCAGCCGCTGCATGGTGTCCACGATCGAGCCCCGCGCCACCACCGCCCGCGCCTCGAAGTCCATGAGCTGCTGATCCTGGCGGGCGTCATTGGCGTTGAGCTGCCACAGCACGCCGCCCACGAAACCCGCCACGCCGATCGCCAGCGCCACCCAGAAGCCATGGCCGTTCACCCGCGCCGCGCCCGCCAGCGCTTGCGGCTCACCACCCCGCGCCCGAACACCCGCACCGCAGCCCAGTAGCCCCAGGCCGTCAGCCGCCAGGTCCACCGCCACAGCGGCCCCTCGGTCTTGGTCTTGGCGAGGATGCAGTCGCGAAACCCGGCGTCGGCCCGCCGACGCTCCTCCCGTGTCTCACAGAAGTGGTAGGTCACGTCATGCAGGTAGCAGCAGGCCAACACGGTGTCCCGGGCCAGGGTGCAGCCGTCAAAAGTAGTGACATCGTAAGGCGGCATGTGAGGCTTCTTGGCGGCTGCCTCGCGGGCCACCTCGCCCATCCATACCTGCGCCGCGTCGTGCAGGTGGGAGATCATGGGGCAAAAAGAGGCCGGTCGCGTCCCGGCCCTAGGAGGGAGGCTACCCGGCTCGAGCCTCGCGCGGATGCCGCCGGCCGGGCGCGGCGGGCATGGGTTAGGGCTCGGGCCACGGATCGAGCACTTTGTTGATCAGGAACACGATCACCACCACAGCGGCAGCCAGGACCAGCAGCGTCAGCATCACCGCCCCATGGCCCACAGGGCCGCCGGGCTGCTCACCGCCTTGCGCTCGTAGCCATCCTGATGGCTGAGCTTCACCGACCGCTGGTCCGGGTGCGTCATGCAGTTGAGCGCCGGGTACTTTTTGGCCCCCTCGCCCTGCACATGCCCGACCTCGACGCTGCCGCAGCCCTCGGCGTAGCACAACTCCGAGCACTGCATGTTGAAGCCCCCGCCGGGCTTGTGCATCGGCTTCCAGTCGTCGTAGCGGCTCGGCAGGTTGCCGGCCCACCAGCACACGTCCGCCCCCGGGTTGTCCCGCGCATAGTGCAGCCACCCGCGGGCGCTGATCTGCGAGAAGCCCTTGTTGCGCTCGGCCACCAGCTTCTTCCCATGCCGCTGCCGGATCGTCTGCTTGAGCGATGTCCCCTCGCCCACCTCGCAATCACACACGTACACCAGCGACGCCTTGAACTCGGTGAAGCTGTCCATCTTGCAGCGGACGATCTTGGCCCGCTGGATCACGAAGCCGATCTCCTCCTCCGCGTGGCCGTTGTTGAGGTAGACGCCGAGGTGGGTGTTGATGCCCTCGAAGGTACAGTCCAAGAACCTGACATTTTTAGGCATCTTGTAGTTATCGATGACGGACTGGTCGCCCGTCTTGAATACGCATTTATAGTAGTCGGTGTTGGCCTGGGCCGGCTTTAGTGTCTTGGTGTAGACCTTGCCCTCGAACACTACGCGCTTGCCGCTACCGACATCGCCGCCGATCCACTCGCCAGGGTTGCCCGGCCCTGGGTTAGGTGGCTCCGGTGGCTCAATGGCAGGGTCCGGCGGCTCGACAATGGGGTGCTCGGGATGGGGCTCGCCCTCGAGCATGGCCAGCAAGGCGTCCGCCTCGGAGTCGATTAAGGCGGCGAAGTCTTTGATGCTGTGCAGTCGCCGCTCAGCCTCGTCCTTATCCATTACGCCGCCTCCTGCGGTGGAAACACCGTCTCGAATGTCCAGACCGGCAGATCGTTGCGAACCAAGTGCGGCTCGAGCGCCTTGGCCGATGCCGCTACCGCCTCGGCCGTCCGCCTGATCTCGACCAGCAGCTCCCGCTCATTGGGGTGGGATCGCTTGACCAGCATCTCGGCCATCCAGCGCAGATCGCCGCTCAAGTCACCGATCACCTGCGGATACGGGCGGGGCTGGCTCATGCCGCCTCCTGCTTGGCCCGCTCGGCCTCCATCTCCTGCTCGTGCCCCAGCCGGAACCCGGCCAGCCGCGCCAGCAGGATCGCCCGCACATCGCCGACCGCCAGGTACTTCAGCCGCGCCGACTCCCGCTGCTCTGCCGTGTCGGCCAGCAGCGCCATGTCGGCAAACTGCCCGGCGAGGTCGTCCAGCGCCCAGCCCAGCTCAGGGTTCTCCTGGAGCTGCTCAGCGTACCGCAGCCGATCGAGGGGCCTGAGCCTGGCGGGGTCGATGCTCACCGCTCGCACGCCTCGGCCGTGCCCCGGGCGTGGTCCTCCGCGAAGTCCTGCTCCAGCTTGCGCAGCCGCCGTAGCGTCGCGTTGGCTCCCCGCCGCGCCAGCTCCCGCGCCAAGTCGGGGCACGGCAGTGGCCAAGGGCTGGCAGCCACCTCGCGCCGGATCAGCGGCGGCAAGGCGTCGTAAGCCTCGAGGTCAGGGCTAGCGCTTGACATTAGGGATCTTGCCCTGGCCCTGCCGCGCCTGCTTGTCGATGGCGTAGCGCTCGAGTGCCGCCTCGCTGGCCAGCTCGATCCGCCCCAGCCGCTCCTGTGAGTTGATCTTGGCCATGGTGGCTTGCAGATCCATCCAGCTCTTCTGTTGCTTGGCCACGGCGTCGGCCTGGAGCTTCTGGGCGTCGATCGCCAGGCCGGACTGCAGCTTGGCCCCTTGTAGCTGCATGTCGGCCTGCGCCTTCTGGCCCTGGATCTGCAACTTGCCCTGCGCCTCGATCATCTTGGGATCGGGCGGCGGCTCCTGTTGCTGCGCCATAGCCTTCTTGACCTCATCCTCAGTCGAGTAGTAGCGCCCGGCGCCCAGCCCCTTGAACTCGGCCACGGCGTTCTGGATCAGCAGCGCCGTCTTGTCCGGCGTGGTCAGCGTGTTGTAGGGCGGCGGGGCTCCGAGCAACTGAGCAGTGAGGCCGATAAGCTCACGATACGCGCCTCTGCGTTCTTCCGCCGCCATCGCCCCCAAGCCCACGCGAGCCCTGACACCAAAAGCTGGATCAAGAGCCCGAGGATCAACGGTCTGATACTTGCCATCCTCGCCCACCACCGCTCTGGGTGCCTCGCCCACCATCAGGCGCAGGAGCTTGGAGAACGCCGGCCGGAGCCCGAGCTCGGCGATGGTGCGGGTGGTCAGTTTGATAGCCCTCTGTGCCGCCGCCTGCGCACCGGCCACCGCCACAGCCGCCACCGAGGTGAGGCTGTCGGGCTGCAGCCCCTGCGCCGCCCGGCCAGCGCCAATCCGTTGCTCAGTAAGAGTGTCCAGATATTGTAATACCGGCAAAGTTTCTCCGGCCGTCGGAGGCGGCGCAAACCAGCGAACGCTATTAGGTGTGCGCTCATCCACCACCTTCATCTTGCGCCATGTCTGCAACGATGCCCAATTGACAGTGCCACTCGCGAGCATCATGGGATTGTTGACGGTATCGACATTGTCGATCAGCCCACGCATCAATTTGGTCTTGGTCTCCTGCAGGTCCGTCACGAGGTCTGCGATGGATAGTCCCTGAATGGTCTGGGGGGATCGTCGGTAGGGGAAGAGCACATAGGGCTGATCGTCGTGAGCACTCCGCTGCTCTGCTCGAAGCACTGTCTTATCGTCACCGGCGGCGATGACCTTCCAGCGTTCAAGCAAGCCATCGCCATTAGCGTCCAACAACACATAAACCTCGTAGAGGGTGACAGGCTGTAGAGCCCAGCTCCCATAGTCTTTAGGCGTCTGCCGGCTCTCATCTGTCTGGCTTGCACGTTCGTCGTCGGCAGTATCGTCATAACCCTGGATGTCCTCTAGCTCGTCCAGCTCGAGGCCCATGCTGCGCAGGTCGGCCATCCGCACGGTGCTCTTCTGGCCGATGCATAGCGCGGCGTCGGGGTCGGAGGTGCTGGTGCAGATGATCTCACCGGGGAATGGCGCATCAATTCTTAGCTCTGCTTCTACATAATACCGCCTTACTTGCCCAACACTGTGCGCCACATACGACACTGGCTCGCCCGTCACCGGGTCCTGCGCCTCGGCCTGGATGTCCTCCCGCTCGAGCACGGCATAGCCCGGCGTCTGCTCGTACTGGTCCAGCTCCTCAGGCTGGCCCGCCACCTCCTGCTCTTCCATGCAGAGCTTCTCGTGGCGGTAGACCTTCAGGCAGCCTAGACGCCCCACCGCAGCATGCATAACCGCATCATATAAACTCTGCCACCCGCCACCCTCCCACCAAATGCTAATAGCAAGTAATGTTGCAGCCTTCGTCTGGCCTGCCTTTGCCGGATCATTGCTATAGTATTCGACCGGCTCTTCTGATCCCGCCAACTGCTCCATGATTTCCGGTAGCAGTTGCTGCACGGCATCACGAACTTCCGCATAAACCGTGCTGTCGCCACCGGGCTCCGGCTTCGTGTCAACGTGGCCCCTGTAGCGCTTCCAGCCGTCATCACGGGCGCCCCGCCAGTTGGCGTCCGCATAACGCTCGGCGTCCTCGATCAGCTCCTCAACCGACTGCTGGAACTCGTCCTCGCTGAGCGGGCGCGGGGCGTCGGGACGGCCACCGTTGGGGCGGAACTTGACGGTCACGGGCTAGCCCTCGGCTTCGACCGGGGCGCTGTCCTCCGGCAGTTGTGCCGCCCGATGCCCGGCCATGTACTGCCGCCAGTTGGCCCGCAGCCGCCGCTGCGCGTAGAGCAGCGCCTGCTGCAGCGTGCCGTGGTCGGGCGGATCGGAGCCGAAGGCGCCCAGTCCGGTCTCGATCATCTGATCCGCAACGTAGCTGTGCTTGATCTTGCCCGCTGAGTTACGGCTTGGGTCGGGGTCCGCCTCGTCGGTTGGCTGCCGAAAAGGGGCCTGGCGCGCGACCGCCTCGCCCTCCTTGGCCAGCTTCTCCTCCTGCGCCTCCCGCTGCTGCTCGGCCGAGGGGCCATAGGTGCCCCTGGCCGCAGCGTCGTGATCGGCAAACTCCACCGGCTGTGGCTCATGCCACTGCTGGCTGGGCTCCGGCCCCGGCTCGGGCGACGGGCTAGGCGCCGAGCTGGCGGGATCGAGGGGGCCGGGCCACGGCGCGCCCATATGGTGGCGCTGACCCTTCTCAGCCGGGATCGCCGGCGGCGCCCCCTCGCCAGGGCCACCATACTCGCCGTCGAAGAACCGCTTACCCAAGTCCACGCCGCCCTGCGGGGCATCGATCGCCCGCACCACCGCGACGGGCTCCTCCTCGATGTTGCGCCCCACCCCCAGCATAGCCGGGTTGTCGCGCCACTGCTCCTCGACCTGGCGCTCAACCTCCTCCTCGCGGCTGAAGCCCTCGACCTCGGGTGCCCCACCGCGAGCGCGACGAAAGGCATCCAGGCTCTGCTGCTGGTGCTCCTCGATGCTCTCCGGCAACAGCGTCTCGCCCGTCTCGGGGTCGAGCCGCGTCCGCTCGCGGGCCTTCTCCTCGTCGATCTCCGGGTTGAGCCCGTCCGGCTTGGACTGCTTGCGCTTGAGCTCCTCCCCCTCGTCCTCCGGCCCCGGATCGGGGCTGGGCGTCAAGAGCTTGGTATGGTCCTGCACCCCATAGTCGGCTTTCTGGTCGTCGGGACGCCCCTCTTCCTTGCCACTCCTCCAGTCGGCCTTGGCCTCCTGCCTGGCGCGCTTGGCCTCCTCCAGCCCCGCCTTCCAGTCATCCTGCTGCGCCTTGGACTTCCGAGCCATCGCTGCCACCCCGCGCCAAAACCTGGCTTGACAAATCTCGGGCTAGCGTAGCGAGCGAAAGAGCAAGTGCCAAGTCATCATGTCCTCTTCTAGCTTGAATAGAAAGGCCACCCCTGCGAGTGAAACTCGCGGTAAGCTCACCCAGCTCTGCTTTCAACTCGTCCCGATTATAGCACCACGGCGCCACCGAAATCTCCCGGGCATGCACGAGACCCAACAGCCGGCCGAGCATGTGGACTTTGCCGACCGAGATGGCGCGAAGCGGACGGCCGCGACCGGAGCCGTCGCGGATCAATCGCGGCCCGGCGTTGCCGCCACCGATGATGGTATTGACCACCGGCAGCCCGGCAGCCCGCAGCAGCTCGAGCAGCCCAAGCCCCATGCCGGTGCCGTCCACCGCCACCAGATCGAGCCGGGCCATCAGCGGCTCGAGGATCGCCGCCTGCGCCTGGAAGGCCGCGGATGGGAGAATGTGCGCCTCCGTCACCACGGACTTGTCCATGACGACGAGGGCGGTCCTGTCCGTGTAGCGCCCGATGTCGAGGCCGGCGCACAACATCAGGGCGGTGGCTCAGGTAACGGGCGCCAATGCGTCACCACCCGGATGGTACAGCGATCCTCCTCCTCCACCAGATCGCCGTCGTCCTCGTGCCAGGTCTGCCAGCCCTCCTCACCAGCCCGGCCGGTTGGCCCCCACATGGCGTTAGGGACGCGGAAGCCATGCTCTCGCTTCTCCTCGCCATCGACAACGAGCGCAATCCACGTCTTGGCGATCACCCGCAGCCACAGATCAACTATCGTCCCATCCTTGGGCGCGGTGGCGATCGGCTGCCAGTCACTCACCCCGCTGCCGTCTCCATGATAATAGGAGGCGAGTAGAACATGCCGGGCTGCGGCAGCTTCTGCGGCGTGCCTTGCTCCAGCCGCGGCACCGCCATCAGCGCCACGATCAGCGCTGCGAGCGCCTCGCGGGTGGGCACGATCCAGGTTCGCACGTCGGTGCTGGCCAGCCGATCGCCCTGTGGATAAGCCGGCCTGATGATGTAGCCATTCTCTACCGTGTGGATAAAGAGATTGGGGAATGTAGGACGGACTGGCAACTTGGGTGGCTCGGCGGGATGGGTGCTCGGCGAGATGCCATCGTCCGTCTCGGATGCCAGCCTTGGATCAAGCGGCTCATAGGCCGCCTCGTCCCGCCCGTTGCCGGCCAAGTCCACGTTGGGCGCTGCCGCCTTGACCACCCGCGGCGACTTGTCCTTCGCCCCTCGCGGACGGCCGCGAGGCTTGGCCTTCGTCTCTTCCATCGACTTCTCCTCAGGCTCGATACTCGGGGAGCGAGATCCACGGGTCGGGCGCGCCTGCTTCTCCCATGTGCGCAACTGCTGCGACCGCCAGCGCGACATCATCTTGCGTGCTTGTGTCGGTGACGTAGGTGTCTGGCTCATCCTTGGGTGGCCTCTCCTGGGCGCTGGCCAGGGCCGCCCTGATCTGGGTGCCCCGCCATATCCTCGGGTCGTCGGTGGCCGGCTCGAGTGGCTGCAATACTCCGGGGCGGGCCATCAACACGCGCAGCTCTGAAAAAAGTGTTATCCGGCCGATTTTCCAACTCTCCACATCGGGCATCAGCCGACCGTGCGTCGTGACCATGATGTACCGATCCGGCGTCAGCTTCTCGCCCATGAGCGCATGCGCGGTCTGCTGCCGGGTCTGGTCGATGACCAGGATCGCCTTGCCCAGCCCTTCGGCCGCGCGATCGGTAGCGCGGTCCATGATGCGCGCCAGCCGGTCCATCACCACCGTGGCGTTGCCCGGCAGCACCTCCACCAGCTCGAGGGCGAGACCGGTGAGCACCATGCGGCCGGACTGGTGGGTATGCTCGCTGCCGGCCACGACCAGCACGTTAGGGCGCAGGACGTCGCCGAGCCGGCAAGCCACCGTCACGCCGAGCTTGGTGTGTGCCACCCTGCGCGGCGCGTCCCGATCCCACGGCATGATAGGGCGAGCGTAGTTCACCGGCCGAGCCCCTTGCGTAGTAGCTCCAGGGCCAGGCTCTCCACCGTCCTACCATTCAGCCGGGCGCCTGCCCGCAGGCGCTCCAGCATGCCGTCATCCAGCCGCACGGTGAGGTAGGCGGCAGGCTTGGTGACAGCCGGCTGGCCCGTGGCCAGCACGTCGCGCACCAGCGGCAGCCACTCGAGCGGCGCATCGTCAGGGATCGGGCTCACCATTCGCGCGCCCTCGCCTCGGCCTGCGGCAGCCACTCGAGCGGGGCGGGGTGGGGCGTGGCGCCGAAGATGTCGTCCAGCGCGGATGGGTCGAAGATGCCGCCGGGGGCAGCGACGAAGCGCCCATTGTATTCTTGTTCCCACACCTGTGGCCCCAAGCGCACACGTTCACGGGCTAGGAAGGCAGGGTCAATCCGCTTGCACTGGTCGGCCGTCACCAGCACCTTGTGCCACCAGTCTTCCTCAGTCCAAGCCC
>Ga0247830_10000027_pt1 | contig 39098 bp, 54 predicted proteins | sample 12C_Control_Day5_FD_207766 | JGI IMG/M metagenome (GOLD analysis project Ga0247830, IMG submission 207766) | Soil microbial communities from agricultural site in Penn Yan, New York, United States - 12C_Control_Day5 | ecosystem: Environmental > Terrestrial > Soil > Agricultural land | place...
ACGTAGCCCTTGCTCAGATGGCCGACAACCAGAAGTTGATCGACCATCTGAGCAAGGGCTACGTTGTGAACGCTGACCTGGTCAAGCGTCTCGCTCACAGCCAGGCGATGGCGGCGGAAACGTTCCGCTACTTCCCGGCTGAGATCGCCACGCTCGATCTTCCGACCTTGGTTGACTTCGCCAAGAACGCCGAGAAGGCTCTGCGCGATCGCATCATGACGATCGACACGGGCAATATCGACAGCTGTGGCGAGATCAACTCCACTTGTTCTATGACGCGTTCTTTTGGCGCGCTGGCGATCTCGGCGCGCAGCAAGCTTGCTGCTGAGCTCGGCACGATCCTCTTCTCTGCCGACTGGGACTTCTGGAAGTGATCTAACAGGCGAAACCGCTCGGCGCCCCGGCGCCGGGCTGGTCTGGCGGTGATGAGCACCCCGCCACTGATGAGCCTGCTCAATCAACCCTCGGAGACTACGATGGAAAAAGTGATAGACCGCATCCGCAAGCTGCTTGCTCTCGCGGGCAACAACACTAGCGAGAACGAGCGGGAGCAGGCGTTGGCCAAGGCCCACGCGATGCTTCTCGAGTACAATCTGAGCATGTCGGATCTTGGTCAGCAGGAAGAGATCGACATCAAGGTTGACGCGGCGGCACGCAGAACGAAATACCGCTCGGCACCTTGGGTGATCTACATCTCCGCTTCTATCGCGGAGCTCTACTTCTGCAAATACTATCACGGCAAGCAAGGCAACGGCACGCTGAATACCTATGTCGGGACGCGGGCGGACGCTGAGGTTGCCCACGCTGTGACACAGATGGTTCTCGACTCCGTGTGGGGAGAGGCCTTGATGTTCATGCGCCGCAACGGCCGAGACCCGAAGATGGTGATGGAGTTCGTCAACGCTGCGGCGTCCGTCATCTACCGTCGTTGCGTTGAGTTGCGGCGCGCGGCGGAAGGCGGCAAGACCGCAGAGAGCACCGGCCGGGCGCTGGTGGTCGTTGATCTCTACAAGACCCGCCTCGATGCGGCGGAGAAGTGGATAAACGAGAACGTCAGACTGCGCAAGGGGCGCACGAATATGCGCGTCAAGAACTCTGAAGCCGCTGCGGCTGGCGCGTCGCACGGCAAGAACGTCCCGCTGACGATGTCGGTGGGCGCCAAGGCAACCAAGGCAATCAAGTGATCTGAAGGCGAAACCGCTCGGCGCCCCGGCGCCGGGTTGGTCTGGCAAGTTGAGCATCTTGCCACTGATGAGCCTGCTCAGAGTTGAATAGGAGACCGTGATGAGCGACAAGCTGTACCTTGTCGTTGGCGATGCAGAAGACAGTCTTGAAGCGGAAGTCTTCAAGGTGTTTGACAGCTTCGCCGACTGCTTAGAATATGTGCACAACCTTCCTGAAGAGTTGGCCGGCAAGGCCCACGCAATCTTCGGTGAGGAAGACTTCAACCCCGCCAACATCCATGATCTGAAGGTCGGAACACGGGTGAAGTGGGAGAACGGGAAGCTTCGGAAGGATTAGGCGAAACCGCCCGGCGCCGCTCGCGCCGGGTTGGTCTGGCGGGTCTGAGCAATCCGCTGCTGATGAGCCTGCTCAAGCAACTGGAGACGTGCATGGCTGACATTGAGAATCTGGTCGAGGTCTACACATACAGCTCAAGAAGCGCCTCCGAAGAACTACCGGAGCCCGCTGAGAGCGTGTGGGAGAAAGCGGCAACTGAGTATGTCGCCTACTTCGGTGCCACAGAGCCCCTTGTGCTTGCGACGCTCGAGCGCAGGGTTGAGTTGCTGCGATCGGTCAAGCCCATGGGCAAGATCGACGGCACACTGAACAAGGGCATCGTGAAGCTGCTCAGCTACGTGTGCGACTATTTACGTGTGAAAGAGCTGAAGAAGAACTGATGGCGAAACCGCCCGGTGCCAACGCGGCGCCGGGCTGGTCTGGCGGACCTGAGCAATCCGTCACTGATGAGCCTGCTCAAGCAACGGAGACTGGATATGAAGAGCACGAACCTTGATCGGGTTTGGGGTGTCGTTGAATACGGGTGGAAGCTGCCAGAGCACATCTGGAAGCTCGCTGCTGAGGAATACATCGACGCTTGCCGACGCAGCCGGGTTGAGGCGCTGGAAGAATTGTTGGTACTCCGCAAGGTCTGTCGTCTCAAGAAGCTGCCGGTCCATCTTCGGCAGCAGATGCGACGCTTCACGCGGATCACCACCGATCTGACGCGTATCACGGTGCCGGCGCTGACCCGCCACTGTGAAAGCTTGGAGCGGAAAATCCACGCGTACCGGCATCCCTCGACCTATGAGGTGATCCGGCGCAGCAACATGCTGTGCGGTGAGCAAGACGCTCTCTACGAGAACAACCGCGCTGATGAAGTGTATCTGCAGCTGCTGCGGATGGCCATCAAGATCCGCACCGGCAAGGTCTGATGGCGAAACCGCCCGGCGCCGCGCGCGCCGGGTTGGTCTGGCGGGTCTGAGCAACCCGCCACTGATGAGCCTGCTCGACGTTGGAGAACAAGATGGATGATCTAAAGACATTTGCGGAAGCTTTGATCCGCCAGGCGATGCGCGACACGCAAGAAGAACTCGATGCGGCGCGCAAATCCGGCGACAAGACTGAAGAGGAAGTGCTACTCGCCATCGTAGACATTCAGAAGAAGGAAATGGAAGAGATAAAGGCAGGCCGCGTTCCGCACGGCTACCGGAAGATGTTTGGGGACTGACTGGCGAAACCGCCCGGTGCTTCGGCGCCGGGTTGGTCTGGCGGTGATGAGCAACCCGCCACTGATGAGCCTGCTCAACAACTGGAGAGTGCTATGCTGCGAACGGAGTGGACGTTCAGAGGTGTAACCTACGGGTTCACCTACGCAGTCACTCGCGAATGGGCGCGCTGGTATCTGCGCGATCGTGAAGGGGTGAAGGTGTACTGCTCAATAAAGTGGAGATTGCCTATGGCTGTGAAAACAGAGGACCTACGTCGTGTATTTGAATACGCAAACAACTTGTCCGCCGTTGACCCTGAGAGGATGGTCTGGATGCGAGCGGCGAAGGACTTCCTAGATCAGCGGCGAAAGAGAGAGGTTGTCACGCTTGAAGTCCTGAAGAAAGAACTTGAGGCGCTGCGCAACTACACGAAAGTAGACAACAGACCGCCAAAGAAAGTGAGGCGCTGGCACGTGATGCTCATCAAGCTTCATGAGCACATGATCAAGCACGTCAAAGTAGAAGAGAGCTGACGGCGAAACCGCCCGGTGCCCCGGCGCCGGGCTGGTCTGGCGGGCAACGAGCAACCCGCCACTGATGAGCCTGCTCAAATAGGGGAATGTTATGCCTGACTCTGACAACCTGTACGACCGTCCGCGGCAGAAGGCGCAGAACCCGATCTCACAGGGTCTTCTGATCCTCGGCTTCATGATGGTGGTCCTCACCGGTGTGGTTGCCGTCCTGGTCACGGTCAATGCTCCGGCAGAGATCGCCAAGACCATTGACGCTCTACGCTTCTGAAGGCGAAACCGCTCGGCGCCCCGGCGCCGGGCTGGTCTGGCGGGTCTGAGCAACCCGCTGCTGACGAGCCTGCTCAAGCAATGGAGACTGTGATGCCCGAACCAGAAATCTTCGTGCTCAAAAAGGGGAGCGAAGATGCTGTGGCGCTCGCTAACCGCTTCTTGTCCTTCCTGACTGTCTGGGAGAACGGGTTCCACGAAAGCGGTTCTCTCTCTTTGACATTCACTCGTGACACCGAAGGCTATCAGTTCAGATGGGAAGAGTCCGGGGTGGACAAGGGCCAAGAGTTCAGGGAGGAATGGGTCGCTTGTAGTCTTGGCGATCTCATCATGCAAATCGAAGACGAGAAGAAGAACTGATCTAACGGCGAAACCGCCCGGTGCTCCGGCGCCGGGTTGGTCTGGCGGACAACGAGCAAACCGCCACTGAAGAGCCTGCTCATCAACGGAGAACAACTATGATACACGATTACACTCTCAGATTCGCGACCAAGCGGGGATGCTCGGTCGGGGTCGTTGCTGAGATGGCCAAGTATGACAATGCGACGGTCGTCAGAACGGTGAACGATCTCGAATGCGCAGAGAGCTGCGTCCGTGCCGCGACCTTCAAGGGGAACTTCCGACCGACCATGGGCCGGTGGGCGAGCTTCCCTGTCGGCGCGACCCTGGTCGGGGATGTGAAGACTAGCAAGGGCAAGGTCTGACGTGACTACCCGGCGCCTCGTGCGCCGGGTTGCCTGCGCAACATCCTCTGGGGGTCTGTATGATACCGAATGCCGAACAACAAGGACAACTGCTAATAAAGGCGCTTGATGCCTGGCTAGTCGGCACGCGACGAAACGCCTGGATCTCCACCTACCCGGTTGAGGTCTACGTGCGTAAAGGTCCATGGTCGTCGTCGAACGGCAGAGCCCGCTACGACGCTGCAGTGCAGGTTGCCAATTTCTCTGTTTCAGAACAGATGCAAGGGCAAGGCTTCTTCAAGCCGATCCTCAACTGGCTTGAGTCGTTGAAGGGCAGACACTACTATTGCAGCTTGGGCGTCAGGATGATTGAAGTTGACGGTATCGTGTTTGAGAACGTCAGCTCCGAGGTTCTCGCCCGCATACTTATTCAAAGGCACCACCAAGGCTGGAGGCGCTATCAGGAGCGCGTCTACGCCGCATCGCATTTCTGCCTGACATTTTGACGAGACCCCGGCACCGCGAGGTGCCGGCTTCTTCTTGGCGAAACAGTAGGACGCCTCACAGCGCCCTTCTGTCTGGCGGTCACGAGCACCCCGCCACTGATGAGCCTGCTCAAGACGGAGACTACAATGGAAGATTTAGACTTCGCAGGCATCGTGTCTGTTGCCTGGTTCCTCGTCCTGATCGCGATCTTGGTCGGTGACAAGCAGTGAACGATATAATCGCAAAGTCCCTAGTGGTTCTGGCGTGGGTCTTCATCACGCTGCTCCTCATATCTGGCTGACAAAGGCGAAACCGCCCGGTGCCCCGGCGCCGGGTTGGTCTGGTGGGCAACGAGCACCCCACCACTGACGAGCCTGCTCATCAACGGAGATTGAACTGTGGCAAGACCCGAGAACAAAAGACCCGCTGAGCGCGGTGACTATGGCACCCCTGTCACGACGCGGGAGGGGGAAATTGCCAACGCGCTCCTCGCCAGCATCAAGAGGGAGTTGGCGGATGCGGACTACTTCACACGTGAGGACCTCATCCACCTTGGCGCGTTCAATTTCGTCGCCACGATAACGCGGTACAATTATATCCGCATTGGCATCCGCATCCTGATCGATCGTGGTCAAATGATCGAGAAGAGCCGGACTGAATTGGTCATGGTCGGCAAAGCCAAGAAGTGGCAACCGATCGCCAAGCAAGTGAGCACACAGGAGGAGAACATCCTCCAGCTAACGCGGCAGATCCTGGACAGTGGTGAGAAAGTCACTGTTATGGGCGTGGTCGATGCTTGGAAAGACCAGAACCTAACGCAGAACGTCAAGCGGTCGATCGTCCGTAATGCCTTTCTGCAGTTCGTCAGGGACGGCATAATAGAGCACGTGTCAATGGGTGTCTATTCATACGGAAGAGCATCTAAGACGTAAAGCAAGCCGCCCGGCGCCGCAGGGTGCCGGGCTTCTGAACAAAGGCGAAACCGCCCGGCGCCGGGAGCGCCGGGTTGGTATGGTGGGTATTGAGCACCCCACCACTGACGAGCCTGCTCAACAACGGAGAAGACTATGTCATTGCCCAGATCCAGATACCGGGTGACCACGACTGTTCTGCCAACCGTCGGCGAGATCAAACCGACACTGATCAAAACAAACGATGGCTGGCAGGCACTTGACCCCCAACGCGACCCAATGACGCGCCTTGAGCAATTCGTCATCGACCACGGACGAGAGTTCAGGAACGTTCGACGGGCGCAGCGGATGGGACCGATCAAGAACTGTTTTCAGAACTGCACTGAACTGGTCATCCGGCACAATGGCCTACTCTACGTAGAGGGCTACGTGGCACGCGAGACCTTCCCATTTCCCATCCACCATGCGTGGCTGGTCGATGAGAGGGACCCCTCGACAGCCATAGACCCAACGTTGCGGGAAGTCACTGATGTCGCCTACTTCGGCGTGGTGTTCACGCAGGAGGAAGTGATAGCGGAGACGTTCAACAACAATGTCTATGGACTGCTTGACACAGGGCGCGGCTTGAACGTTCCGTTCATGAAGCGCATTCGGGAGGAGCGTGCTGCGAATGCCAAAGCTGAGTAACGAGGAGATGGCCAAGATTCGAGCCGCAGCAGGCAATCTGCGGTTCTCTAAGAACCTTGGCATCCGACCCGGTGAGCGTGAGGTTCTCGAGAACATCACGCACTACGAGCTCCGCACCCACAACATGGTGGCGACGAGCTTCAGTAGCGCCGAGGAAGCGTTCAAGGTGCGGGACGAGGAGCGGGCCAAAGGAGTCCGCTGCGCAGTCTACGCAGCTGGCCTGCTTCCTTCCCGTGGTCCTGACGTGACCGGTATTGCCGGTCCTATCGAGGAGTTGAGTGACATGATTACGAAGAAGGGCCGGTTCTCTTATGGCACCCGTATCGCGCTGGTGTTCGAGCGCGACAAGAAGGTGATCCGGACTGCGGGTGTCGTGATCAGCAACAAGCCGCTGGTCGCGAGTGTTCAAGGCTCGCAGCTCGCGTTTGACCAAACAGGCAAGGTTCTGACAGCTGGCTTCCCGGAGGGTGCCAGAGTCGAAGAAGCCCTGCCAAGCGACAACTAGAAAGGCGAAACCACCCGGCGCCGCGCGCGTCGGGTTGGTCCGGCGGTCACGAGCGAACCGTCGCTGATGAGCCTGCTCATTTGGTTAGCTCAATCGGAGAAGACTACCACGCCTAGGAGATCACTGAGATGGCACGCGTTTCTTCATTCACTGGCAAGCCACTGTACAGCACCGTCACGGAAAACCCGCGACGGAAGGATAGCATCGGGTACAAGTCTCATAGAATAATACTGAAGAATCCTGGTATCTCCTTTGAAGACTTCGTGAGGAAGGGCGGTGATCCGGCATCGCTCCGTTGGGACCTCGAGCACGGCTACATAACCACCAACAAGCCGCGCGCGAAGGTGGCCAAGAAGGCAGCACCCGCTGCCAACGAGAACCACCCGACCGGGACGCCGAGGAAGACGGCCTGAGTAGTTGACTAAGCAAGGTCCGGGCTGGGGAGCTCGGACCTTGCACCTCTGGCGAAACCGCCCGGTGCCTCGTGCGCCGGGTTGGTCTGATGGGCATTGAGCAACCCATCACTGATGAGCCTGCTCAACAACTGGAGAAAACAAGTGAGGGTCAACATAACACTGACGCGTGAGGAGGCTCTTGTCCTTCTACACGTCATCATCCCGTGGACAATCCGTCAGCGGACAATAACATTTGGGCACCTACACGCCCAATACGAGCGCGGTCTTGACGATGGCCGTCTCGACCCGCGCGCGGTAAGCAAGCAGATCGCCCTCCTTGACGCTGTCATAATGCAGCTTGGGCGACGGTCGGGCGATGTCTCAGTACCGCCCATAAGCGCGATTGTCATCGATAGCAAAACACGGGAACCGTCGCCGAACATCCGCCCGGCTGTCAAGCAGTTTATGCTTCTCAACGGCGTCCCCGGCGCCGGGGCGCTCAAGATCAAAGGCGCAGACAGCGAGTGGGTTTGGGCGTTGCGCTACACTGAGAGAGCGGTTTGGGACTACAAGGGTTGGGGAAGTGTTCAGACCGCGATCACTGCGATGGACGAGGCTGAGTTTCAGACCCTCCTCCCGGAGCAATCGCGCCTCTGATCTAGTCTAGGCGAAACCGCCCGGCGCCGCAGGGTGCCGGGTTGGTCTGGTGGGCATTGAGCACCCCGCCACTGACGAGCCTGCTCAACAACGGAGAACTGAAGTGAAAGTCTTCAAGCCCAGAGTCACGTCTGTTAGGGCAATCCTGCTGACGGATGACCTCGTGGTCCCTGCTGGTCACTATCTACTGATAGGGGACGGCGATACCGTCACATCGATGTCGGCCGAGCAGTTCAATCGGTTCTACGCGCCGGAGGAGGAATTCAAGTCGCAGCCGGTAGCAAAGCCGAAGATGCTCGAGGCGCCAAAGAGGAAGGTGGAGGTTAAAGATCAGAGCCGCACTCTCTCGGGATCAGGCGCTGCCAAACCCGGAACTGATCGGCATAAGGTTATGGTGCGTGTTAATCATATGCCAGAGAAAGGCTGGATGACACCTGCGCAAGTGCATGAGTTTTTGCCAGAGGTCCATCATGCGTCGATCTACAGCGTGCTGGCCTACCTCGGGAGGAACGGGCTCATCAAGATGGACCGGTCTAACCCGTACAAGGTCCGCTATGCTGCGCTGAACTACGAAGGGTAGAAGGTGAAACCGCCCGGCGCCGCGAGGTGCCGGGTTGGTCAGGTGGCGGTGAGCGCGCCACCTCTGATGAGCCTGCTCAAGCAAACTGGAGACTGCTATGGTGGACGATGCTGACATGCCAAGACGCGCTCGTAAAGAATGGGCACAAGAAGAAGTCAGAGACGCGCTTCTGGCTTGGTCAAAAGAATTCACTGCTGGCTGTTCACTTGATGACCAGATTGCGATAAACAATCAGGTGGATCGCTGCTTAAGGTTTCTCGGCTTCCTCGGGGCTAAACAACCGAACCAGAAGACTAAAAATTACGGGAGTGTTTCTGATAGCTGGACCTTCAATGGGATGATCTACACGTTCCCCCACGCAGTTACAAGGGAATGGGCACGCAAGAATATGGGAGCGTGTAAGAGCGTAAAGGTCAAGTAGATTGGCGAAACTGCCCGGCGCCCCGGCGCCGGGTTGGTCAGGTGGCGGTGAGCGCGCCACCTCTGATGAGCCTGCTCAACCGGAACACAGGAGAGACTACCTTGGCAGTTGTACATGTCACAGAGCTGGTCGCGAAAGCACTTGACAAAGTGATCGGCGAGAATATCGACCTCATTCAAGTCGGCATCGACTACAACGAGCTCGCTCGCAAACTTGCGCATGAGATGTCTAAGAGCGGCTTAGAGATACAGCTATTGGCAGAACGACCAACCATCCATGGGGTGTCTGCGCACGACCAGATGGTCTGCGCCCTCGCACATGGCCGGTTTCAGTCGATCGTCAGCACCAACTCGACACCGCTCGATCTGGTGTCTGAGCCGCTTCAGAGCGAGATGCTGGCGGACCTTTGGGTTGATATGTTCCAGATGGCAGTCAAGGATCTGGTCGAAAAGATCAGCGAAGCCAAGCCCTCTGATTAGAAGGAGGTTGAAATGGAGGCGTTCCTAATCAATGCAATTCTGATCACGACAGGCACTGTACTTGGGCGCTATATGGTCTATGCCGCGTACAGAGGTAGATACGCAGATGCCACCGGGATTGCCATCCTCGGTTGCCTCGTGTTCTACCTCATCATGTCCGCCCTCCCGTAAACAAAGGCGAAACCGCCCGGCGCCGCATGGTGCCGGGTTGGTCAGGTGGCAGTGAGCGAGCCACCTCTGACGAGCCTGCTCATTTAAGCGAGAGACAACAACGGAGAAGCCGATGCTTCGATACTACATTATCAAGACCACGGCCCTGGACACCCGCAAGGAGGCCAGGCCAGGGGCACGCATTCCGCTTGAAGGGCGGATCATCTCAGCACCAGATGACCAGCAAGCCAAGGAGCTCGCGCTCGCCTACGTCGCGTCAATGCAGCGTAGCAACAGGAGCGTGTTGCTCGTGGATGTGGTCCCCTACCCCGCAAGCCCAGGCAGCATTTGAGTTTGATCATTCTATCGGAACCCACAAAAGAAGCCTTTTCTTGCTTTCTGAAGTGGGCGACGATGCATCGGGCCAACCCTATGGCAGAGAGAAACTGATGAGCAAGACTGACAGAGATCATGCCGTTCAGCTGATCCGGGAAGTGGCGCGGCTTCTGGCAAACCCAGACGCCAAGCGAGGGACCGGGGAGCCAGGCAGTCCACTGATACCGGCCTACCCAAGCAAGAGCCTTGTTGATCTGTTCAACGCCATGAACACGATGATCGGCGGCAAGACCATCACCAAATTCGAGTCGCGCGAGCACGCGCTGACCCGGATCGCAGCGGTGCGCGACGCTCTCGCCTCGCACATCAGCTATGACGCTGCGGCTGAACCCGAACAAGAGGATTTAAGCATGAGTAACGGAGCAGAGGTCGAGATCGGAGCCGAAGCTGAGCCTGCGACGGAAGGAACGAAGGGCAAGAGAGCGCCCAAGGCGCGAGCACCGAAGGCGGAGCGCGCCCCACGCAAAGCCAAGGAGTCCAAGGGCGAGACCAAGCGAGGCAGGTATGTCGGCCACCTACTGTTCTCCAAGTGCGACAAGAACCCGCGCCGGGAAGGCAGCATCGGCTATCACTCTCATCAGATCCTCCTCGAGAACCCTGGCATCCGCTATGAAGAGTTCTTGGAGAAGGGCGGTGTCCCTGCCGCCTTGCAGTGGGACATCGACAAGGACCTGGCCCGCGTAGAGAAGGCCGGGAGCTAGCCAACTCCCCCCGGCGCCGGGGGGCGCCGGGACTTTTCCAACCGACAGAGGAGCTTAGACGTGGCAACCAAGACTAAGGCGGCAGTTGCGAAGGCATCTGCCAAGAAGGAAGCACCCGCGAAGAAGGTGCCCGCGACCAAGAAAGAGACAGCACCGAAGAAGGCCACAGCACCGAAGAAGCCGGTCACGGAGGCACCTGTCCGGAAGGCACGTAACGGAACCGAGCGGCTTGGCCGTCCGCCGCAGTTCGCTGGCATGCGGCTCTTCCCCAAAAACGAGGACAACCCACGCCGCGAGGGGAGCTACGGCTACAAGTCTTACGAGATCATCCGAAAGAACCCCGGCATCACCTATGAGGACTTCCTCAAGAAGGGTGGCCGGTCTAAGGACTTCTCCTACGACTTTAGCCGGGACCTCGTTAGAGCAGAGGCCTGATGATTGAAGTGTCAAAGGTGCCCTTGACGGGGCACCTTGACGGCCAGCCCGGTGGCGCCCCTGACAGGGCGCCCCGGAGCTCGGAAAGCACAGAGCTAGGGCGGAGCCGGGGGGCGCCGGGGGCGGCTGCCCGGTCAGGTTGGGCGATCCGCCCTAGCTCTCTGCTTTCCGGTCCGGGCGGGGTCCCCTCGGGGGCGCCTCCCCGCCGAGCGGGGCGCCCTGGGGCGCTCTGCGTGACCAGACACACGCCTGCGTGTGATCAGAAGTCCACCACGGAGAATCTGCTATGGCATTAGATGCGCCCGTCACCGAGAAGGTGAAGTCTCTGCCATGGCAGGTAGAGTGCCTTGCGAAAGCCTGCTCACAGAACCACTTTGCCATCTTCATGGAGCAAGGTCTCGGCAAGACCAAGGTGGCCATCGAGCGCGCCTATGTCCTGTGGGATGAGGGTCACATCACCGGAGTTCTCGTGTTGGCGCTCAAGGGTGTTCACCGGCAGTGGGTCCGCGAGCAGATACCGGAGCACGCGCCCAAGCCATACCTCACGGCAGAGTGGCCGCTCAAGGAGCTCCCCCGCAACGCGGTGCCGGGCGACAAGCTGGTCTGGTTCTCGATGAACATCGATGCGATCTCCGCGTCTAAACATGGCTTCGCAATGGCAGAGAAGTTCATCAAGGCGCACAAAGGCCGAGTGCTCATGATCGTGGATGAGTCGCAGACGATCAAGAACTACCGGTCACAGCGCAGCAAAGCGGCGCGCAAGCTTGGTGCGATGACAAACCGGCGGATGATCATGACTGGCACTCCCCTGGCCAAGAGTCTTGAGGAGGAGTTCTCGCAGCTGCTGTGGCTCGATCCGGCAATCGTCGGCATCAACTACATAACAGTGTTCCGCCGTGAGTATTGCGTGATGGGTGGCTTTGAAGGGCGGCAGATAACCGGCTTCCGCAACCTTGACCGTTGGCGACGCATCACAGAACCCTACATCTATCGCTTCACCAAGGACCAAGCCGGCATCGAGAAGAAGAACTACGAGCGTTGGCCCTTTGACCTGACATACGCACAACGCAACATCATGCGCGACCTGAAGCGCGGACTTGCCGCTGACATCGGCTCCGGGTTGGTCACCAGCGCAGCGACCGCAGCAATCGCATGCATGCGGATCAACCAAGTCGCGTCAGGGTTCTCGGTCGCTGAGGACGGCACGGCGCCGCACCGACTCTTCGACGATCCGCGCAAGAACCCACGCATCGAGGCGCTGCTTGAGGTGATTGCTGCGCGGCCGGAGAAGATGCTCATCTGGGCACGCTTCCGCGACGACATCAACCAGATCATGGAGGTCCTACCAGAAGGCTCTGCGGTCCGCTACGACGGTTCAACATCGGACAAGGACAGGACAATCGCGATTGACCGGCTACGCAACGACCCGGATACCAGGTTCTTCGTCAGCAACCCGCGAGCGGGCGGCACAGGGCTGAACCTGCAGGGGACGGCCAATCTTGCCGTCTACTATTCACACATAGACGGGCCGATCAACCGCTGGCAGAGCGAGGACCGAATACACCGGCTCGGCACTGTCGGCATCGTGGACTACATCGATCTCGTGGCAGAGGGCTCTCTCGACAAACGCATCCTCAAAACCTACGCCACAGGCGTTGCTTTAAGTGAGATGGCGCTTCCAGAAATCAGGGACCTCCTCCTGGAGGAAAATGCATGAGCATTTCAGGGGACAAAGCCCGCAAAGAGTTTCAGCGCAAAGCCGCGGAACTCCGCATCAAGCAACTCCAGGAAAAGGTACTGCTTGAGGAGGAGAGACACAAGACACTTCCGGAGCGGCACAAAGGAGCAGCACTCAGGTCCAAGACCCGCATACAGGGCCAGATCAGAGCGGTCCTAAGGCGTGAGTCTATGAGACAGCGCGCTCAAGAACTTAGAGAGAAGGAAAAAGAGCGGCGACTCGCCGAACAAATCGCGAAAGGGCCAGCCACCAAACTCACACAGCGCGAAAAGCGGTTGCACGAGTTCATGATCAAAGAGGCACGCGACCTCACTCCTGAGGATCTGCTCCCTGTCTTCTATCATGACCGCGACCCACCTACGAATTGGCGAGTGGTCCTCATGGAAGCGATGCGAACTCTGGCGCTCAAAACCAAGGTCCTTGGTCACGCGCCAGTTGTCAGGGTCTCGGCCCTGGGCCGCAGTTCAACGGCCAGTTACCGAGTGAAGAGTGAAGGTGAGAATGCTGATAACGGAGGCACTGATGACTATGGTGACTGATACGATACCCAAGCCAAAGACGTTAGGCGATGTTACACGACCATGTATAAACTGCGCACACTACAACCGCCCAAGCCTGATTGAGCGCGTGTTCTTTCAGGCAGCGAAGCACGAATGCCTTCACAACGATGTGCGTGGCCTAATCGTTGATCCGATCTACGGTTTGGTTTCGTTCGGGAAGCCAGGTGACTGCGTAAGTGCGAGAATGCTTATGGGTCCTTGCGGCCCAGAAGGTCGCCTCTTCCTCAAGGCGACGATGGAAGAGCAGCCATCTAGACGCGGCGCCGGGCTGGTAGACTGAAGTGTTTAACTAGGGCGGATGGGGCGCCGAACGGGGCGCCTCAACCGTTCTCAGCATAGCGCCTCAGAGCCGTATTCCTGAAGGAATTGGGCATGTTTGAGAAGTTGCTAGACAGGTGGCGCGCAGACAGAGGCTACGTCCTGATCTGCACCATCGTCGGAGTTGGGATTTTCTACATACTGTCTCTCATGGCTGTCATATTTTTCTTGGTGCTGATCATCTGAAGAAGGAGGTTGATATGAGCATGCCTTGGCATCTCTATGAGCCGCGAGACATGAGAGTCCCCGCGCGCGTCGCGCGGATGTTCTACGACGCCACGGGGGAGCTCTGCTACGAATGGAAATACTTCGGTCAGTACGACCGTGGCGGCTGGTCAACAAGGCAGAGCTGGCGTGATTGGGTCCGATACCGGCAGCCGACAGTCTCCTATCTCGGCAATCTTCCAACAGCAGTAGAAGTGAAGTTTAATATTGAGGAGCAGGTCTAACATGGACAATGCTGATGAAGCCTTCCGGAAGCAGATCGCTGTTCTGCGCGGTATTATGAGTGAACAAGATATGGAGTTTGCCCTTGCGATGTGGGAGCGATCCTACGACATCCCTCTCAGCTCACCAGGCGATGTCGCAATCGTTCTCGTCCATGACACCGCGTCGATCGGCTACCTCATCGAAGCCCCAGACATTGAGCGATTTACGAAACTGTATCATGATGATCTGCAATGCGATACCGATTCAATAATAGACATCCTGCATGAAGCCGTCCCCTCTACAATGGCAAAGAGAGACCAAGCAAACCAGATCATCACCGCGACCTTCGCCTTCGAGCTCCACAAGCGGCGAACGAGAAGCAACAACCGTCAAACGACACCCGGCGAAGCGACCATCATCTTCATGCAAGTCTTCACAGACCAAACAGACGAGAAGAAGCGCAAGGCCATGGTGTTCTCGACACGATGGGAAGAGATCAACCCGACTATCAACTGAGGAGTTCGTAATGCGCCCGGCACCGTGGTTTACGATTGAGAAGTTCCGCATGTCGAATATGGGTCCGGTCGGCAGCCGCTATGGCGCCTTCCGCATACCATACGAGCACAAGCACCTCCTACATGTCATCGTCTCAGACGGACCGCTATGGGAACATGTCAGTGCGACGCTGCCAAACCGCTGCCCAAACTGGAATGAGATGTGCTTCCTGAAGGACCTATTCTGGAACGATGAAGAAGCAGTAATGCAACTCCATCCCCCAAAGAGCCAATACGTAAACCACCACCCTCACTGTTTACACCTTTGGCGTCCTCTTGAGGAGGTGATACCTCTGCCACCGCTCATGTTCGTGTAGAACGCGGCGCCGGGGCAAGTCGGGAGCGCGTTGCTCCCGACGAGCCTTCCGGATCACGGGTAGAACTTGCGGTCGAGCTCGTAGTGCGGTCCATCCCTGAAGGTCACCCAATCACCGCCCCAGATGATCGGCACCTTCTCCTCGACCGCTGCAGATTTGACGGCCAGAGACAGGATCTTGTACAGCGGCCAGTCCCAGCGCACGACGCCATCAACAAGAGCAGCCAGATCGACGGCGTGACCCGTCAGATGCCGGCTGTTCATGGTCTTCGACGCTCCAGCCTCAAAGAGAGCCCGCTGCCGCTGAATAGTGCGCAGCCCCTCCGTGACGATGAAGGTCGGTGAAGCCTTGTGAGCGTTACGGATCACTCGCACCAGATCAGAGTGCACCCCATTTATATTCCACTCGCTGCGCTTGTCCATCATACGGCCACCGGCGATTGCCGAACGGGACTTTTCCGCGCCATCAGATCGGTTAGCTTCTTTGTCGCTTCAGTGTTCTGCTGAAGCTGCTGCGTGTTGTCCCGCATCGTTATCAAAGTCTCGCGCTGAAGTTCCAGAAGCATAGCATCCTTCCGCTGGACGTTCTTCCACATGTAATAGACCACGATGAGAAGAACGATCACAACGGGACTACCCTCGAACAGCTTCAGAACGTTATTCAGGTCCACGGAAGTGGTCTCCTAGGTTCGTCGTCGTTTTCGCATAACACCCCCATTTAAGCTTCTCGTTTGTTGTATTATCCGCGCATCGCCCTGACCTCCAGTGCGAGCTCCTGAACAGCCCGCATCGTCACAGCCAGCATATCTGAAAGGTAGAAGCCTGCTGCGCGTTCTCCTTTCACATTTGCTGCTATCTCAAACTGCTTCTGAACATCACCGGCAAGAATGCCGATCTCACCCCGCGTTCCGGCGCCTCTGTCATAGCACACGACCGGAATTTGGAGAAGTCCGTCAAGAGCACTGCCGAGCGGCGTGATGTTGAACTTCAGCTCTTCTGCTGAGACGATCACAGCATCGTTGATCAGGACGGTGCCGCCGAACTTGTTCAGATTCAAGGTGTGCTTGGTCGCTGGGGTCGAGGTTAGGAAGGTATCAATGTAGACCTCCCCCGTTTCGTCTTTGGCGAACCGCACGGTAGAGTCTTGGGACGCACCGGTAACACAAACATCGGTTCCGGCGGACACCGTTACCCGATCCGTGCCGCCTGTGACGAGCGCCAGAGTATCAGCAGCCGGCAGAGACAACCCCGTGTTGGTGTCGTCCAGCCCTGCAATTCCGAGCGCCGAGATTGTGGGGACCTTAAGCGTTGTAGACCAGGCAGGCTTGCCGGTCGCATCGGCCTGAAGGATCTGCCAAGCGGTCGGCTCTGCGGTGCAGAGGTAGTCCTCCGCAACATCATCGTAGTAAAGGATGCCATGCTCGAACATGGTCGTCCCAGCGGCAACGTAGGCCGAGCCGTCCCAGAACAGGATACCGCCGACGCTCGTGCCAGCTGCGAGCGTGGCCTGCTTGCCTGCGATCGCGGCAGTGTTAATATCGACCTGGTCCTGAAGATCACTGAGGCTGCCAGACCCGCCCTCGATCGCGTCAACCCGCGACTCAAGAGTGACGAAGTCAGCTTCTAGATCAGTAATCGAGGAGCGAGCAGTTATGTCAACCTCAAAGGCATAAGGAAGAACGGAATAGAGAGAGGTCCCGTCACCGACCTTCGCCCGCACCACAGCGCCGCCCGTCTCGAGGGCCATCTCACCGGCCAAGGGTACGATGTCATCGATACCCCATTCTACAGAGCTGCCCCGCAGCTGTTGCATACGGCGGAAGTCGATGGCCATTCTTTATCTCCTTCGCATCGGCTCTTGCTCACGGGAGCAGAGTGACAACCAACTCAATCTCGTTGGAGTTGAGGCGTCCGTCATTGCCCATGATGGTGTAGTGCAGCGTCACAGGATCACCAGCGTAGATCGACAGCGCGCTGAATGTCTCGGCGCCGGGGTTGAAGCTCCATTGACCGACCGCTCCTGCTGCCGTCCCCGTTACCGTCGGGGAGAACGTCATCATGTTGCGCAACGCCGCAATGTTCATGGGGAAGGTCGCTTGCGTGACTGGCGTCTCATCGACCTGAACCCCGAACAAGATAACCTCGAACGTTACCGGATCATCCTGAATGTCAGTTACCGCTATGTCCTTCGGCGTCGAGGGAGACAGCGTGCCAGGGACGCTGTAGCTCGCAGTCCTGTCGCCCACGTCGATCGCGATAACCGGTGCGTTGTTGGCCGGGGCAGACACACCCGAGCAGAACGATTGGTAGTCGGGCCATAGCCCAGTGATCCTGCGGGTCGTGCTCCCTGCTGCGATCGTAACGAACTTCAACTCGAGAACCGGCATAACGTAGCGTGGCATCCACGGATCGGTCGCGGAACCTGGCGTGCCAGTCGGTACGACGACTATGTTCTGGTGCGGCCGCTCCTCCGTGGTCATGGAGGTGTAAGGCACCCAGGCACCAAGGCTATCGCCGTTCTCATCGACACGCATCCACTCGGTGACGGCCCAGCCTCCTCCGCCGGCATTGTACACGCCGCGCCCGCGCCAGTTCTTGCTGTCGTGGATGACTCGGACATTCGGAGGCAGGTAGTAGTCACCGCTGATGGAGTTCATCGGGTGCGGCGGCTGCGTCGGACTGTCGCTGCCGAGCAGATACATCTTGGTTACGATCTCGAACTCCTGGAAGATGAACACTTCATTCTGAATGTTGTTTAGGAACTGCCAGTATGCCGTGCTCGGGTCGAAGAAGGTGCTTGTTTTCTTGTCGCGCAAGGGCTGCCACTTCCCAGGAAGCAGAACAGCCATATCACCGGCAAGAGGCCCAGCAGCATTAGCCTTCGCATTTATCCAATTGATGTAGGTGATCTTGGAACCGCCATACCCGTAGTTCTGCTCGCCAGTGTACTCCACCCCATCAATGACCAGCGGCGAAGTAAGAAGATGCGCGTTGTGCAGGCTCTGAATTGGGCGATCAAGATTGTAGAACCAGAAGCGACCGTTCGTTGTGGCCGGTGATTTGCCGATGACCAGCGGGCTGGTGGCCTCGTCCGCATAAGGGTTGTTCGTGTAGGACGGCAGGCAAACCGCGCTCTCGCAGGTCTGCGTGAAGATCGGCTCGATCCGGATGCTATTCATAAACGCATCCGAGTTATACGCGTCATTCCAGAACCGCGCCTCGATGACGGCGACCATGCGCTTGGGCACCCACGCGCCACCATCCTCAGAAAGAGGTTCATCGGCAGGAGTTGTCGTAAAGTTCAGGCGCGGACCGAACGTCCAGTAGAGCGAGAGCCCAGTAGATCCGTAGGTCACCCAAGACCCGAGGCTTGTCCCATCTGCCGCGATCGGCATAGCCTCAAACCAGACCTGCTCACCTGGGCTGCTGACGAACCCAGCCGACACTGTCCGGACATGGTAGCGTTGAACGCCCATGACACGGACACCCGCCGGAAGGGTGTAGGTGCTCCCGATCGACTCGGATGGGTTGGGGATTGTCAGATCGTCCGTCGCGAGGAAATACTGAGTGACAATCGCCTCCATAGGTGTGTTAGGCCAGTTCTCAAACTCAAGCGTAGAGGTATAGTTCCAACGGTCATTTACGCGAGAGACACCGAGCTCAGTGCCTTCATCGGTCGGAGTAAACCAATCACCCTGTATGACAACGGCAACATCGCCAGCCTCTGTGGTGATCGATGTGCCCTGGTAGCCAAGTGCCATATAGGTCTTGTTCACCCCGAAGGCATAATTGCTATAAGCCCATCCACCATAGTCCTTGGTGTCGATGGTGACCTCGTCATCCTCCAGATTCCCCTCCACAATGTCAAGGACAGGCAGCGTCGGATTGTCAGCCCAGAACCGTCCACCCGCTGCGCCCGATGGGAAGCGACCAACAAGGACAGGGAGGCCAACGCTCGTCCATGGTACGTCCTGAACGATGTTGTCGCTGAACGTCACGCAAGTGTCATCGACAGGAGGCTCTGTCTCGCATGGGTCTGTAAGGTCATCCGAGAGCTGATAGACTTCATCGGAGTCCTCAAGCAGCGTGAGGGTGACACCGTTGTCATCGATCTCAGCACCTGTAACAATCCACTGAGTCGCCGCATCAACATTGTCATGCGAAGATACATTGTATAGCGTGCCACTTTGCTTGTCCGACCCTGGGACGACAATGGGGAAGGTCGGCACCGTGGACATCGTCACCCAATCTTCACCCCGAACGGATGAAGTGAAACTGTGAAGCGATGTCTCACGTCCATCAGAGCGGCGCAGACGGATACGGTAGTCTGTCAGATCAGTGCCCGGCGCCGGGATAGGGCGGTCAAGGCGGTAATCATCACCGTCGACCTCCAGAACCTCACCGTCAATCACTCCCTCATCCCATGGTGCGACGACGGAAACCCGGTCATAGGGAAGCAGGAGCTGTGCCTCCTCCGTAACACGCAGCGGCTGACTGCGCCGCCTGTATCTCTGCGCCTGATACTCAAACCGCGCGCGGCGGCAGACCTCTGGGAAGGTGGTCGCTCCGACAAGGTCGATAGCCAGCGGGTTGATGAGGGTGACACCGGGCGGGTAGCTATGGACCTTCTGACGGAAATTATCGAACTCGTCAAACCAGGTAATCTCCACTCCATCAAAGTCATCAGGACCGGGCAGACGCAGGCCAAGGCCGATTGACCCTCGATCCGCAAGTCTGTTGCGGCGATTGAAGAGTGCAGAGACGCCTGTGCGGCGCTGATCCCGCGCGAAGGTGACCCTGCCATTGGACATGAAGGCCATAGCACGCGCCTTCTTGGCGATCAGCTGCACCTGATCATCTGCCGATGTCTGGCGGTCAAAGATGCCGTTGAAGTTCTCCTCGGTGGGGCTCAACGCCTGCAGTGAATCGTGAACATCCTTCAGCGACTGCCAATCAATCTCAGACGCTTTATAGTTGCAGAGCCAAGGGTCCATCAGCGTATGCACAGCGGCAGAGTACCAGAACCGATGCGGGACCGGAGGGCCGAAGTTACCAAACAGATCGAAGGTCGGCGCCGGGAGGATGCGCGTCGCAATCAGATTGAACGCTTCAAGGTTCTGCCCCGCGACGCCGCCCGTATTACTGCAGGTGACAACGACAACGGTCTCATGCTCATAGGTCCGCTGGTCCTCGTCAAGGACGACGAACCCAACAAGGTCCTCAAGATAACCCCTCTTGCGGGTGTCCTGCACATTCTTTCCGGTCGCGTAGTTGTGGACCGGCTCGATGTCAGCGACACGGATACGCCAGCGCCCTACAGTAAGGCCGGTCAACGAGAAGGTCTGCCGGAGCTCATTCTGCGTCGCATACCAAACCGGGAAGTCCTGCGTGCCCGTTTCAAGAACGGTTCCGTCGGTGTCAAGCCGTTCAAGCTGGCAGCTGATCGTCGCAAAGGCCGGCACCACATTCTCAGGCGGCAGGGATTTTTGACCCGTAACGAACGCAGCCATGCCGCTCGGCCAAGCGATCTGCACGTCGATCTCTGACACCTCATCCGATGGTATCTCATACCACGACGTCCACATCGTACCACTATCGAGCGGGCCGAGCTCGATGCGTGAGATGTTAGATACCAAGACGGGCAGTTTGATATCTTCCGGGAGCGTCACACCGGGCGGATAGATCTGAACGGTCCCGCTCTGGGTTGCGATATCCGCATCGCCAAACTGAAAGGTGTTCATATCGTACGAGCCACGGCCAACACAATAGACCGCACGGACAGTCTGCGTCGCCGTTGCGGTCTTGTCCTCGAACAACGGAGTGTAGTTGGCGTTGACAATCTCCCAGCGCCCCGTCCCGTTGAAGATCAGATCAGGCCAGTGTCGCATCTTGCCGTAGATATCCGGCACACGAGACATGGGCCGCATCGTGTTGCGCGGCGGGGCAAGAGTATTCAGCGAGGTTGGCTGGTCCGCTGGCGCTGCGCTCCGGTCCGCTTGCTTGCCCGGCCGCATGAGGTAGGAGATTCCGAAGGAGATTGCCATCGAGATAGCAGTGATGGCCACGTAGATAATGATCGACGCGGTAAGAGTGCTGACGCCCAATCCGGTTGCGACCGCAGCTGTAAGCGTGACCGGCTCCGCCGGGCAGACCAAGACGTGATAGACGTCACCTTTGTGCACGACAAGATCAGGAGCCTCCTCAACCCTCAGAGAACCATCCGGCGTGATCGCGCCGTAATATAGCTCGAAGGTCAGCCCGTCCCAACGGTTAGGCGAGACATTCATCAAGGCTTCAGCGAGCGTGATGCCCTCCTCGATAAAGTGCACCTCATCTGGCCGCTCCTCGTGGAACGGGAAAGAGACAATGAGTTGCGCGGCGCCGAGGGTCAGATCAGTAGTGCTCATGCCGTCCACCATTCCGTGTTAGGCCACTTCCGGAGGATGCCCTTCATAGGCGTCCAGACGACAGAGGCGTTGCGAGCTAGCGCGTGGAGGACGCCATCGTCCACGACCACGCCAACGTGTTGACGCTCCATAACGGCCATACTCATTTGAGCAGGCTCTGCGACGATCACCCAATGCGGCGCCGCGAGCTTGATCGCCGAGGGCATGTACTCTGGGACGCACCAAGGCGCCTTCTCGTTGAATGGCAGCGGACAGGGGAGGCTGTGAAGCTCACGCACATATTTGACCAAGGTCCAGCAATCGAAGCTGACCGGCGGAAAGGATGGGAATGCATAGGGCTGCCCGACGAGAGTCCGCACGGCACTCGGTACCACCGTCACCGGTGGAGGAGGCGGCGCGATCTTCTTTCGCCAAGGCGATCTAAGCGACATTGTGCAGTCCTCAGAAGGGTCTCAGACCCTCAAAGCGGTCCATCGTGTAGTAGATACCAGCCCTCTTGGTCGGCAGCCTCCCGCCCACCAGATCAAGCTCAATCACGTCAAGAGCGACCTTGACTTTCTCGCAACGGAACTTGAGCGGCTCAATCCAGACAGGACGATCAAGCATGGTCGGGTCGATGTATGTCCGAAGGATGACGTAGATAGGGTCGTTGAGCTGATCAGACTTGATATTCGCAAAGAGCTCAAGCAGCCTGCCGTCCAGCCCGTCAAGGCGAACCGATGAAGTGTACTCCGTAGAATTTCGAATGGCTGGTTTCGTAAATTGGAAAGCGAGCGGAAGAAAGGTGCGCGGCATCCCGTTCTCGTCGGAGGCAACCAACGGCGTGCTGCGGCGATTGCAGAAGCAGAGGTCGCTGTTCGCCTGCTTGCCATAGATCTCAATAGTCTCGATGAGAAGCCCTGTCGTGGGTGGCGTCGCAAGCCACTCCGCATAGGCATCAACGACTGAATTGCTAGGCATCAGGAATGAGCTTTCGGAACGAGTGCGTTGATACTGTCGGTCGGTCGCGTATCAGCGACAGATCGGCCATCATAGGAGTCCGGCAGCTCATCCGCAGGCGCCGAGGCATCGACAGGGTCAAGGATGACCAGCGCGGCAGGCATCTCCCAAGCCTGTGCATACGCCTCCACAACGAACGAGGCGATATACAAGCTGAGGTTCCGATCTACCGGAGAGATGCTATAAGGACCGGAGAAGTGGCAAAGATGCGGAAGCAGCCCCAACCCTGTCAGAACGTTCATGTTAAACCACTCGGCGCCGGCATTGAGCGTGGTGTGGTAGAAGGTCGAGAACTCGGTAAGCTGCGCGCCAGTCCAGTTGAACTGGATTGAGTAGTCTTTCTTTACGACGTCCTGCGTGAGCCGCAGGCGGCTGGGTCCGTCAAGAACCTCGATCGTGCGGAACCGGGCGGCAGGAGCGGAGCGGTAGGCCTGACGCGCTGGGCAGCCCAGCGTCGCTTCTGGCCAGTCGATTAGAGCTTCTTCAGGCATCATCCACCCATTTGCCAACGCGCCAGAAGGCATTGACGGTGAAGGTCACGCGGTAGAGGTCCAGCCGGTCAGGCTGCGGCGTCACCACGATGTCCTCCTTTAGCTGGCAGAACATCGGTTCCATAACCCCGTTGCCGAGATTGTTCATCATAAAGGCCGCAAGACCACCGTTTAGATCTTCCTCAATGAAGTCCTCAAAGATGACAAGCTGCGGAAGCGTCCATACGAACTCCATAGAGCACACCCGCATCTCATCATGCTTAATGCGGCGGAACAACGGTGGCGCCTCGGTGATGCCCGTGCGCTGAAACATGGGCGGCACGTCAACCTTGTAGGAGTTCCGCAGCGGGCAACCGAGATCGTCCTCAGGCCACTCGATCGTGGTGGTGCGCGTCACAGCTTCCTCCGCACGCCGTAGTTGCCCGTCATCGACTCTGCGTAGCTCCCATAGCCCGTCCGCATAGAGCGCTGGAAGTCCCGTTGCACCTCGGAGCGCGACAGATTGACGCTGGCGATCACGGTCCGGTCGTCAACCCGCTCCTGGGTGACAACCACACCCGGCGAGTTGTTGTTGATGACCAGCTGCGGCTGGCCACCGAACGAGTTCTTGTTGCTCACGATCGTCCCAGAGCCCGACGGCAGGAAGAGCTCTGGACCCCTCTCACCAACCAGATACGCCATGCCTCCTGACACAGGCCCGCCAGAGGCGAGCCCGCCCCCAAAGCCCGGCCCAGCCCCGGCTGCGGGTGTGGTGGGGAAGAAGTAATTGAAGGCTAGCTTGAGAGCCTGTAGCAGCGCGGCCTGAGCAACGATCTTCGCCACGGACTTGGCAAAATCTGCAGCAAATTTGGTGAAAGCTTCTCCTGCCGTCTCAGACCCCTCTGCGACATTCTCCAGTGACGTAAAGACACTGTCCATCGAGGATTGGAACTGCTGCCCGACGCCGAGGCCAATCGTCTCCTCGAACCCGATCTCTCTCTGGTTCGGGTTCTCGTTGAACCCGAGACCGGAGCGCAACCCGGTTGTGAAGGTGCCGGGCGTAGAACGCCGCTCGACAACCACATCGACCCGCCGCATCATCTCATCGACTTGCTCGGCCGTCAAACGGCCAATCGCAACGAGACTTTCACCATAGGCACGGACCGACTCAAGAATGCGACTCTTGATCGTGTCCTGCTGGACGCCAGCAGCCTCCATCGCCTTTGCAGCGCGATCTGCACCGTTCTCAGCGTTCCGGATGAACTGCTCAAAGCCAACATTGGCCAGCGCATCCCGCGCACTCCGGGTGAGGCGGGACGCATTCGCGTCCATCAGCTTCAGCGCATCAACAACCTGCGTGAAGTTGAAGGTCAGCGCATCTACCGGGTTGCGCGCGGTCGTCGTCATCCGCTCGAGAACGGAGGTAGAGTCGCGCAGCGCCTCTGCGAATGCCTTCTGTTCTTCGGTCTGGCGAGTCGTGCGCGACGCCGCGCGGACACCGTTGTTTCGCTCAATAGCGAGCGAGTTAGCCTGGATGACGTTGATCTCGTCTTGGGTGAGCGTTATGCCGCGCTTTGTCGCATCCTCAACAACACGCGCCGTGCGCTCTGCTGCTTTCTGAGTCTCCTCGAACCTGGCCAACGCATCTGCGCCGGTGCGCGCTGCGGCCGCGCGATTAGCCGAGATGCCAAGATCAGACGCAGCCTTATCCATGATCGAACGCACAAGGTCAGCACGCACTCTTGCAGCTGTAGTCGTCGCATCCGTGCGCGCCTGCTCACCAGTCTCCGTCGCTTGAGTGAGCAACCCTTGAAGCCGCTGCTCCTCCTGGAGGATGGCCATGGTCCGCTGCTCAGTTACCTGAGCCTGACCTGCCTGACCACGCTCACGCTGCTGCCGCGACAACTGCTGATTGTATCTGATCGTCGCTCTGAGAGCTGTCAGACGCTCATTGATCGCGTCAGTGTCACCTGCGACGACCTCACCAGACGCAATGCGCCTGCCGACCGCAGCTGTTCGGCCGATCTCGTTGATGCGGGTGAGGATCGTCCCAAGAGCTTCTGCGACCGGCGCCAGCATATCCGCCGCAACGCGCAGCGCGATCCGGCCTGTGACAGCGAGCGCGTCACCAAATTTGTCGAAGGACGCGGAGGTCTCGGTAGAGATTACAGCGCCAAGATCGCGCGACGACTGAATGACATCGCGCTGCGTCCGACCGATATCAGTCAGAAGCGGAACGAGCGCCTGCCCTGTCCGACCGAAGAAGCTTACCGCAGCCGCAGCACGACTAGCCGCATCTGGAAGCTGAGAGATCGCAGTGGCGATATCCTTGAGAACGTCCTCAGTGCTACGGATGTTCCCCTGCGAGTCACGGATCGCGATGCCGAGGCGGTTGAAGTCTGCCTGCGCGCTCTCAGAGCCACCCGCAGCCTCACCAATGGCCCGCGTCAGCTTACTGATCGCGCCGTCCATCGCGGCAGCTTCGACGTTGAACGCCGCACCCTCGAGCCGCCAAGCCTGCAGAGCCTCAACGCTTACACCAACCTGCTCAGCCTTCTCACCGAGCGAGCCAACTGCTTCCGACAATGCCATAAAGCCGGAGATCGCGGCGCCGACGCCAAGACCGACACCAAAGACCCCAGCAAGCCCGGTGATGGCGCCGCTCAACCCACCAATGTTACCTACCAAGCCTGTGAAGACCGAGCCGAGGCCAGCGAAGCCACTCTGCGACTTCTTAGCCTGGTCATCCGTCTTCTTTAGAGCATCAGTGACCTTCTTGAGCTGCGTCTCAAGATTGCCAATCCTGGCATCGAAGGCAATGACGAGCTTGGTGTCGGACATGCTAGCCTCCGTTGCTCTTGCGTAGGAACTTCTTGATCTCCTTCGACACTAGCTGCCGGAAGTCAGCTTCCGCCCGATCAAGAACCTGCGGCGCCGCGCGCCCAACGAACGGGTTCGCAGGCATCACGCCGCGCGAGGCGCGAGGCTTGCCCGTGCTCTTCTGCCGAGTCCTGCCGCCCTTCCCCTTGCGGGTCACAGAGCCGGTGAACCGCGCCTTGGTGCCGAGATTGACGAGATGGAAGTGATACGCTGGCTTGACGCCGATCACGACAGATCGGGCGAAGGATTTGAACTTGCCGAGCGTAGCAGGCTTGGAGTAGCGGGCGACAATGCCCGCGACCAGATTCTTCGTCTTGCCGGTCGGCGCCTGCGCGATAGCAGCGAACTTGGCAAGCGGTGCCCACTTACGCACCCATGCGCGAGCAACGCGCTTCTGTATCTTCTCCGGCAGGACCTTCAGATCATCCTGAAGCTCCGGCATGCCATCGAAGCCACCATTGTCACTTGACAACTCTCCCTCCGAGGCGGAGCACTGCCAGTTGTAGACCCGCTTCGACCTCGTCTACAGGTTCCGGCATACCGGCCTTACGCTGCTCGATCTCTGCATTCTCCGATGACCGTTTCATGAACGGCATGAAGTCGAGAGCATCGAACGACGGAACCGTTTTGCCCCTGTTGACGTTCGCTAGGACGGAGCATATCAAACCACCGACCAGATCAATCCGGAAGGGCAGGAACGGCTCTTGCGCTTCGAACCTACTCCAGCGCAGGAACTCCCCATAGCCCATTCTGGCTTCCATTTCCCCGACGGTCATCCCGCCAAGGGCCATGGCAAGACGGTGCTTGAACTGCTCCTCTACGTCAAAGGGTCTTTGACAAGCTCCTCCTCGAGAAGACCAGGGATATGCGTAGAGAGTTGGTTTAGGGCCGCCATTGGCGCCGAGTAAATCGCCTCGAGACCGACTGGCTTGCCGTCTTCATCCAAGACCATGCGCGAGAGAAGATGGAGCGTGCGCTCTTGATCATCGGCGAGCTTCCTGGCGTCCATATAGTCGCGGACGGTTGCTTCTCGGATCGTTGTCATCCCAGTAGACCAAGCAGGGCACAGAACCTCAACGGTCCGGAGCTTATGCCTGCTTGGCAGCGGTGTCACATTACTGGCTGTCTGTCCCATATCACGCAGCCGCCAGGACCGGGTTGATCATGTAGTACGGCGACTGGTCGAGCGTGAAGTTGCCCGTGTAGGTCAGCGCCGATTCAACGGTCATGGTGCCCGGCGCGAACGCCGACACAACCCCGTGGAAGACGGCCATCTGGCCACGCCGCGAGACGCCGACAAAGTAGCGAGTTTCCCCGTCAGCCTGCGCAGCGATCATCGCGTTCATGCCGTCGTCTTCAAGATCGAACATGCCAGTGAAGTTCGCGGTGCCGGGAGTGGGAAGGCCAGGAAGGTTGACGCGCTCAACGTCGCACATCGTGGTCACGTCGATCTCGCCAGGGCTGCCAGGGTTCGGCGTGAACTCCGAGAGGCAGACCTCGTCCCAGGTGAAAGCGTTGATGACCATATCGCCGAACGCCGCAAGCGGATCGGTCTCCGCAGAGGTGTTCGTCGCGATGGTGACGTCGCCGCTGACCGCGTTGACAGCGGTGATCATATGAACCTTATCGTCGAGAGAAGCCCAACCCGTCTCCTTGATAAGCAGCAGCTCACCGGGACGGTAGGTCACCGGTGTTGTATCCCACAGCGGATCGGTCGGATCAGTCTTGACGGTGGTTGTTGCGCCTGCGACGATGCCAGGCGTCACAAGGTCCGCGTTCGCAGACAGAGCGTTCTCGAGCATGAATTCGAACCGGAGTGTTGACTCGCGAGCCATATGCAGTTCCTTTCGATGGCTATGGAAGAGCTACGCGTTCTTGTGCCTTGTAGTCGCATGGCACGACGAAGAGAACCCAATCGCCCTGAGACTCCTCAAGGAGTTGTCTCGGAGCGTGAACATTCTGAAAATAGATGTCGCCTCCACTGGCATACCACCCATCCCAGATGCGCATCGCGTTAGTTGCTTCCTCCACGGCAGATGCGTCGCCGTGGCCTGATTTGGCGAGGATGATAATGTTCACCACGCCAATCTCTTCAACCCAGGGGTTGGTGCCCATTGTGAGCTGCCGCCTGGTTGTGACCTCGAACTGAAGCGTCCCCCACACCGCAGGAAGCGGCAACGGGGGATTGTATGGGAGGGAACGGTTGATGGTGTCGATGTATCTCACATCCGGCATGAGCGTCAGCCAAGCGGCTCTGACCTCTTCACGGACCGCGAGACTGGACATCAGCCAACCACCCTCAGAATCCAGCAGACAGTCTCGTTGATGACCTTGGTTTCCGAGACGTCTTCAACCGTGCGTTCGCGCCCCCGGATGAGGAGGCGATCGAACTTTTCGGGCGCAGAGATCGCTTCACGCGGCACGAAGACGAAGAACCCCTCTTGTTCACCGTCACCAATCAGAGGCTCCTCAGCAGGAGCTTGAACAGACGCTTTGATCGTGAACGAGCCGCCAGCAAAAGGAAAGTATGTCACATCCTCCCCAAAGAAATTAATATGCGCGGAGATGACGGTGAAGAACGATGCTGGGAACTTCATGCTGACATCGCCGCATGCTGCGCCGGATGGCGGTACAAGGCGAACACGTGCGCATACTCCTCGAGAACCATGCTTGACATGGGCGAAAGAACCGTGCTCGACACATTCGACATCGTCACACCCATCGCATACTCAACGCGCAGCTGACCAATCGAGACAGCGCGCATCGGCGCAGGCTCGACATTGCTCGTGCTCACGGTTGAGATATCGGCGCCGAGGGCTGCGAGCTGACGACGGACGAGGTCCAGAAAGACAGACTTCAGATTGGCCGGCAGCGTTGCGTAGCCTGCCTCGTACTCGACGACGATGGTGCTTCCCGGTCCGTAGCCAGTCGGGAGGATCAGGCCGTAGTCACGGCGCATGCGGTAGCTCGGAAGGCTATCAAGCCCATCGACCGTGAAGCTGACCACCTCTCGGATCGGGAACTCCCAGGTCGAGAGGAAGAGGCCGTCACGGTTCAATCGAGTTCCCGCGCCAATCAGCAAGTCTCCGTTGGCCGGGTATGGCCCGACGAACTCATCGATATAGGTGTCAAGCATGAGGTAGCGCGAGGTGTAGTCGCGGATCATGCTTGAGACGACATCGATCGCAAACGTCAGCTGGACGTCGAAGCCTTCCTCACCGGAAGGAACCCCCAAGAGGGCTTTGACCTCGGCGAGAGTCATCATCTCCGCAGGGGTCTCAGGTGCTAGGCGGCTCGGCAACATCTTGCGTTCTCCTTCAGCGGTACACAACACTCCAAGGGCCAGGCACCAAGCCAAGGAGCCATATGATACCGAGCAGGATAACCAGCGCCTGAAGGATGATCGGGATCGGATGTTGAAGCGGAAGCATCCTGACCAGATAGAGAAGAAGGCCGATGATGATCACGAGGATGATCAGATGGATTAGCGTGTTCGGCATCATGGCGCGTTCCTTGTTGTTGGGACGATCATCCGATGTAGATCACCTGCGTGGACATTACGGGTGGCGCAATATCGAACCAGATCTCGGTGCCGACGGCTGTGATTCGGGTCGCCGGTGGTTGAGGTTCAAGCCAAACCTCGGTACCGACCGCTGTACTGCGGATCAAAGGTGGTGCCGACTCAAGCCAGGCCTCGGTGCCGACCGCTGTGCTGCGCACGACTGGTGGCGTGGTAAGAGCATCACCGACCGTGGAGAACCCGCTCGGAGCGGAGTAAGTGGTCTGCCCTAATCCGCTGTTGACGAGGACGGAGTTGGTATTGTTGATAATCGAGGGAGCAAAGTAAACATCTCCGGTGAAGGCCCATGTTGCAGGCGACGTACCGGCCGCAGGATCACCACCACCAGCCCACGCACCGTCGTTCTTGCGGATCCATGCCCTTTTGTTCGGCACATCAATGGCGAGGCACAAGATATCGCCAGCCGCATAAGTCAGCCCGGTCATGCCTGTCGTGCCAGGGCCGTAGACACTGCCCTGAATCTGCCAACCCATGCTGCCGGTGGCGTTGCCAAGATGGGTGTTCAGCGAGTGGGCCGCGTTGGTTATGCCGAGGATAATGCCGTTGCCGCCGCCAACTAGAACCTGAAACTCGCAGTAGTGCTTCCCCGCTGCAAGGGCGACGGTGGTCCGCGCAATCGCCCAGGCACCAGAGCTGGTGGTCGCTATGCAACTCGACGGAGACAAGGTGATCCCGGTGCCGAGCGCGCCGCTGTCATATGTGAAAACAGCCATGTTAGACTACGATCTTCGGGCCGAGTTGCGGGAGCGTCGAGGGTGTCCATGCCGCTGCTGTATCGGGGTTGAGAGACTCCCAATACCCGAGGCGGTCATAATAGACAGGGATCGACGCCGTGCTCGCTAGGTCGTCAGTCACACCACCCGTACTGCTGCGACGACGAAGAGCCACCGTGCGTGGCCCGGCATCCTCTTTGCGCATCAGAAGGAAGTGTTCTAATCCGTAGATACTCGTCGGCGTGACCGGCAGCGCCGTCACACCGTAGAGGTCCACATGACCAACGGTGCTGCTGGACACGTAAGACGTGTCACCGTTGTTGGTTGAGTTGGCCGACCAGTTGGTTCCGGAGCCGCCCACGCGAGTGGGGAAATCCGTCACCGCACCCGCACTCGCGGCCCAGGATGTGTAGGACCGAGGCTGACCGATCCAGCCTGTGGGCGCGGTGCCGTCGTCATTCCAGACGAAGATGTCCTTGTAATGATGGTAGGCGCCGTCAGCGACAAGCCCGATGGCGTTTATGTAGTTATTGCTTGTGCCCCCGCGCGTATTCACGTTGGTAAGAGACAGGTTCGCGCCGGAGGTCGGGTTGGCGCCGTCGAGGTAAATGCTGATGCTGCCGGTCGTGTTGTGGATCGTCACGTCGATATTGATATGACGCCATGTGCTCACCACTCCCTTGCCTACGATCGTCCCAAGGATGGTGCCAGCGTGCCCGCCGCTACGAACGACCAGGTTGTTGGACGCCATCTCAATGGTGACTTGCGCGCTGGTGCCGTCCAAAAGCGCGATGCCGCCCCAGGAGGCGTTGAATGGCTGCCAATACTGGTAATAGGCGATGCGCTGCTGTGCGCGATTAGTCCAGGCGACAGTACGAGGGGTGCCACCGAATGAGAGACTTTGACCGGTCCCAAATGGAGTGTAGCTGGTTGTCAGATTGCAGGCTGAGACCCACTTGAGGTAGGTCAAGGTGTCTGCGGAGGTGGCGTAGATGTCACCGCTGTCGGAGAAGTCTCTGCTCATTGCGTCATGCCCTCGTCGGAGTTGGGGGTTGTATACGTCATCCGATGTAGATCACCTGCGTGGACATGACGACGGGCGGTGCAATGTCGTAGGCAACCTCGAGAATGGCCGTTGTGACCCGGAGTGGAGACTCGGCTGAGTACGCAACCTCAACCTGAACTTCTGTAAGACGAACCTCATCCGCCATATCAGGAAACCACCTCTCCACCAATCTTCAGCGAGTTGATCGCTGACGAAGTCCATGCCACAGAACCGTTGAAATTCAACTCCCAAAGCGGACCCATATGCGCGACGTAAGTCGTGCCAAGCGTGCTTGTGTTCGAGACCGTCACCTCGGTCGCGCCGCTGATTGCGTTGAGGGCGAACTCCCGGAACCCTGCATCGGTCTTCCGCACGATGCCGAGCATCTGCGCTGAATAGATCGTCGTTGGCGCGGTGACCGCGCCGATAGACGTAATGGCACCGCGGAACTTTTGACCGATGGTGTTGCTCTCTATATAGCTCGTGTCGCTATCGTGAGGGAACTCATCCACACCCTGATAGTTCGACGCGCCACCAACGGTCGTAGACCAGGTTGCGACATCGCCTGCCGCGTTCACGTATAGCGGATCGATGCGGACATCACGGAACCAGTCGTTGTTGACGGAGCCCTGATCGTTCCCAATAATCCAGTCGCGGAAGCTGTAAGCCGTCCTGATGAGATTCGCGCCATCGGCAACCAAAGAGCATCGGATAACTGCCGCTGTCCCACCGTTCCGGGTGTCTAGGCCGGTGAGGTTCAGCAGATAGGAGGCACTGCCGTTCTTTCTGATCTGAACGACGCCTGCCGTGTCATCAATGACGAACTTGAACTGGTAGCTGTGCCACTCGCCAACGATCATGCTGCCGGCCGGGAGACTGCCGAGTAGGGTTCCACCGAGAGTACCGCGGTAGATCTTGACGGAGCCGTCGCGCATCCGAAAATCTACATAGAGATGAGTGACGGTCGCATCGTGGAGCGCGATGTAACTCGTTGTCTCCGTCCATCCCGGATCGGCGTCGCGCCGAATGCGCAGCGACATGAAGATTGTCTGGGAGGATGTGAAGGGCTGCGTAGTCAGCGACCAACTCGTGTCGTTGACTGACTTGATATAGCGCGCGCCAGTGAAGGGTGGGCTGGCGGTCTGGGGAGCCAGGTTGGTCGGGTTGCCCACTGAAGCATATCGATTGTTGAAGTCGGAACCAGCCGCGTGCCACCCGAGGCTGTCCATGTGAAGCACGGTCATGCTCGTCAGACCTTCACCGCGCCAAGGGTTATGCTGGGGTTTGCCAACGCAGTATCAGCTGACGTAGCACGGATGAACCGCAACTTCGTCCCGGCAGGCGCAGAGAGCGCACCGGTGAAGCTGACAACCGGATCGACACTACCAATCGCGAACACCGCTGTTCCGATCTGGGTAAGAGAACCAGCAGCGAGCTTATACCAGATCTCATAAGTCACAGCGACCGCAGCGGCAGTTGTCGCGGTGCCGGCCTTGCGGGTTGTTCCGGTGACGAACGACAACGCGTCAACCAGATTCATCTCGAAGAGCCAGCCGGTGGTCGTGCCGAGCGCAACCGTCAGCGAGACCTTGGCGCCGGTATCGAGCGCCGTCTGAAGGCCATTGACATCGGCAATGTCATGCGTGTGCGCGACTAGCGAGGCGGCGAGAACCTTCATATAGTTTGTCGTGCCGTCCAAGTAGACGATCACGAAGCCGCCTTTAGCGAGCTTGTAGGTCGAGGTGCCTCGGACGACTGTGACTGTCTTGGTGTTGTCTGGCGACGAGACCAGCGCCACCGTGCCAGCCGTCATCGGAAGCGTCACTGTCCGGTTGTTAACAGTCGCGTCGATGACGTTGAGCGTGTCCGCTGTGGTGAAGTCGCCGGACGAGACCACTGCGTTGCCAGATGCAACGCTGACATCGATGACGACGCCAGGCGCCGTGAGAGGATCTTGCAGCGCGGCCAGCGCCTGCTCAATCATCAACTGTACGTCATCTTCGTCTAGACCGCTGCCGGCTGGCGGCTCCGGGAAGACAATGGACGAGATCGCGTCGTCAACATAGTTCTTGGGGACGGCATGAAAGGCATCGGTCGGCGGAGTGTCGAGCTCCACAACACCACTGAGCTGGATGAGGGGGGCCACGATCTGGTAGAGCTCGTCGGCGGTCGTCGAGACTGTGTGTGCGTAGAAACTCACGACGCGGTCAGCGATGTCGTAGGCAAAGAAGTGATCACTGTTTAGCGTGGAGGTCATCTGAAATTCGACACCGGCAAAACCCGTAACCACGCCTGCCGTAACCTGTGCCTCTTCACTCGGCAGGGCGAAGCCAAGCAATCCGTCCGTCGTGTCACCGGCCTTTAGCAAGTATTCGCCGCTGGAACCGCCACCACCATCACCGCTGCCGGTGCTCGAGCGGAGGAGGAGGTCCCAAGTTGCGGCGTCTTTCTGCTCGGTACCAGGGCGCGACTTTGTAGCAGAGTTCGCGACGAACAGCGCGCTACCAGTGCGAACCATATCACCAGCGGAATAGGACCCGTCCGCAGCCCAGATACCGCACCAACGGTTGAGCGGCGGCTTGTCGCTGTCATCCGGCGGCGCACGAACCTCGGTGAGAAACCCCGGCAACTCCAGCTGACGTAGCGTGCCATCCGTCAACTCAAGGAGAAGCTGGTTGCCCTCCAGCATAACCTCTGCAATCCCGGCGCCGGGGGCACCTTGGTCGCCAGTTGCGCCGCGCTCTCCACGCGCGCCCTGCTCACCGCGTGCGCCCTTCTCGCCACGCTTGGCCATTAGACGCCAGTCAATGCAGGTGCCGGGCTGCGGTGCCGGGCCAGGCGCGGAGCGTGTCGGCGCTACAAGAATCCAGGAGTTGCCGTTCCAAGCGACAACGTCCATATGCTCATAGTTGGTCGCCTCATTCCAGGTGCCACGCACCACCGGAACGTCCATACGGAACTGCGAGCGAACAACCGTTCCGGAGGAGAACTCGACTTCAAGCGCCATCAACCGGAGATCGACAGCGTCCGGATCAGACAGCCGAACCTCAAACACACCATCCGAGACACAGCGCCAACGGTCATCCTGCCCCGGCTCGGCACCTTCCGGGTCAGACGCCGACATCCAGAGGCCACCGCGATGAGTGTATCCGACGCCAGAACCGCGCCAGACATCACCGACGCGCCAAGTCCGGACCTGCTCAAGAGTGCCGTCCCGACCGGGCGCTCCGTCTACACCATCGATGCCGTCGCGGCCATCAGCGCCACTCCGGCCCGGCTCGCCCGGTGGTCCGTTGATGCCGTGCCGTCCGTCTGCGCCCGGCGCCCCATCGCGCCCAGGCGGACCGACTTCTCCGCGCTCGCCCGGCGCACCGTCAAGACCGCGCTCACCTTGCAGGCCAGACACACCCGGCAGACCCTGAAGGCCTCGTTCGCCCGGCGCCCCGTCAAGGCCGCGCTCACCCTGTGCACCGCGCTCACCCTGTGGCCCGTCTCTGCCAATCTCACCTGGGGGGCCAGCCAACCCTTCACGACCGTCAACGCCATCTCGACCAGGCGCACCTGGCAAGCCACGCTCACCGGGGAATCCGATCTCGCCTCTCGGACCTTCTGCGCCGGGTGGCCCCTCTCGACCTTGCTCCCCTTGCAAGCCTCGCTCACCCGGCGCACCATCGCGACCGGGCAATCCGTCGATGCCGTCGCGACCTGGAGGGCCATCTACACCGTCTCTTACCGACTCCATCCGAGTCTTGAGTTGGTCACCGAGCTCGCGCATACGCCCGAGCATCTCATCAACCAACTGAACCCGGTGCGACGCGACGGCCATATCATCGCGCCGGAGATCGAGCGCCGTCGTGCTAATCTTCTGTACGCCATTCTCAACCTGCCGGAGAACCTCCTCCCGCAGCGTTGCTCGCGCCTCGTTTACCCAAGCACGCGCCTGCGCCTCAGTAATCTCCGGACGCGAGAGAACCCGCCCGAGGTCAGAACGGATTTGGTCTATGTCCCGCAGAAGCCGTGCCTTGACCTTCTCCGTATCTGCGGTGAGGTTGGTCACCGAGCGAGAGAGAACATCGAGATTGCCTGAGACCGGAGAGACGTTCTCCTCGACGAAATCTCGAACCGCGCCGAGCAGCGCAGTCATATCATCAGGCGGCATCAGCGGTCCTCCGTAGAGCCTCAAGGAACAAGGCGCGCTGGCGAGCTGCCTTCTCCTCTGGGTCTTCTGCTTCTTCTGGAACTTCCTCCGCATCAGGGTCCTTAGCGGAGTCATCTGTTATCTGAGGCGCAGCGGGGTTCGACGGCGCCGAGGGATTTGATGGACTCGAGGGTAGGGCAGAGCCACCACCGTTGGCAGCGAAGGACAGAGGCACCACCTGCGCTTGCAGGCGAGGCTCGTCACCAAACTCCTTCGCGCCTAGTCCCTCCTTGCTCCGTGCCTCGTTGGGAGAATACAGACCACCCGTGATGCCCTTTGTCAGAGCGTCAACGCGCGCAGCAAAGTCGGATCGCAGAAGCGCGTCCTGATCGAACGCGACGAACTGGCCGTCCTGCAGGTCAAAGAGGTTGTCGATTGCAAGCTCGAGGTGCTCAAGGACGTAGCCGAGACCCGTACTCATCCAGAACCGGATCAAAGTCTCCGTGCTGGAGAAGGTCGCGCCGCCTGGCACGCCAACAACAGCGAGTGGGATGCGGAATACCCGCGCGATATCCTCGCTCGTCATCTTGTAGCTCTGAATGAGCTGCGCATCCGTGGAGGTGATTGACATCCCCTGCCACTCAAGACCGTCCATCAGGACGGAGATCTGACCACTGTTCTCGCGGCTATAGGATTCCTGCCACTTGCTCCGCAGTGCCTCGGCAACGTCAGGCTTCAGGATCTTCGGCGACTTCAGATAGCCGGATGGGCGCGTCATGTTGGAGAAGAACGACGCCATATGGCCGATGATCGCGTCACCCGCCGCAATAGACATCGCCGCAGCCGTCAACGGCGACTCACCAATCAACGGGTGGCGCGGCGTCTGCATTCGGATATGAAGGACATCCTCCGATGGGAAAAGATCCTCGACGCTGGGCTCCGGCATCAACTTCGAATGATTCTGAAACGCGTAGAACACCGAGCCGTCTTGCGCGATCATCGCGCGCCCGTAGCTGCCCGGCATCCCATGCAGAGCAACGATCTTCCCACGCTGGCGCTCGGCAATCGCATAGCCATTGCCGGTGAAGAGCTCGGAGCGAAGGAGATTGAGGATGAAGTCCGCGCGCGTCTGATAGCGATTAGGACGACGGAGAACCTTGACAACGTCCCCGGAGGTCACCAGCTCCAGACCTCCGGCAGACGTGTTACGCCACAGCTGAAGTGGAAGCGAAGCAACGGTCTGGCTGATCGCGGCGACGCAAGACTCTACTGTGGAATTGGGACCCTGCATTGGTGCCCGGTAGCCCATCTGCCACCATCCCACAGGCCAAAATGGCGGAGGCGTGAAGCCGGAACCAGGAGCGTATGGGGCGAGAGCCTTTACAGCCCAGCTTCCGACACGATCCTTAACAGTCTGCAGGGCGCCCACATAGGCCTCCTCACTTGCGCTTGTTGGCCGCCACCTTAGTAGTCTTCTCGGTCTTCTCCTCTACAGGCTCCGGAACAGGCTCCTTGGGTAGCGGAGGATCTCCGACAGGCTTTTCGTCAGGTTGCTCCTCTGCAGGATCAGGATCATCTTCACCAGGCACTGTGTCAGAACCAGACGAACGAGCCGGACGGCCAGTCGGATTGGTCATGTTCCGATGCCCATATCGGCCAGAGCTCGGCGCCGTGGGGTCCGCAGCGATGTTGAGCGCGCGCTGCAGAACTTCCGGATCGTCCATGTCAGTCACCCAAGTGGGAACTGCGGTTTCACTCATTGTTTACCTCCGGCATTTAGAGTAAGAAAAAGGGGAGAGGGTAGGCATAGGGGTGGGTCTCCCTCTCCCCATCACTCACGCCGCTTGTAGTTCCAGGCTTACCAAGCGACGCCAGTGATCGTGAACACCGCACCAGTGCGGCGCTTGTTCCAGCTGATGTCCCAGAGCAGGCGCAGTGCCATGCTCGCGGTCTGGAAGAGCGAACGCACCGGCTGGGCGAAGTCAGCGACGGCTGCTGTGCCAGGCGTGCCGCCCGGCGCAAGACCCGCGCCATAAGCGATCGGATCGACCGTTCCGGCAGTCGGCGGAACCGTTGCCGGGGTGGACTCCATATGCAGCGTGGCCTGCTCGCTCAGGTCAATCTGCGGAACCGAGTCATAGGCAGCGGCGAGCTCGGCGCCGTCCGCGAGGTACACGATGGCAGAAGGCACAGAAGTCGAGGCGAGCACCGGGATGCCCATCAGGGTTCCCTGCGCGACCTCATCGCGGAACATGAAGTTGCCCGCCGCGTTCGTTACCAGCGACAACGACAGAAGCCGCTGGGTGTTCATAATCCAAACCGGCTGACGACCGACGTTGTTGGTTGCCATCGAAGCGATAGCCGCCTTCAGATCGGTGATGATGTTGGCCAGCGCAGTGCCCGAGGAGGCCACCGTGTTCGTGTCGGCGAGGCTCTGCAGACCGGCAGGGCGCAGCGTCGCAACGGCATCGACATCATCGAGGAAGAGCGTGTCGATGGTCTCGCGGGTGTCCGCCGTCATCATGTCGCGGAGCAGCGGCTCGATGGCGGGGTCGCTGAACTGCGCGAGCTCCTTGGTGAAGGTGGAGATCACGCCCAGCTTGTAGGGTTCCAGGCGCGTAGACGCCAGGACGACCGACTTCACCGGGATCGGCGCACCCTCGGCGACGAACGCACCGGCCAGCGTGCCCGAGGAACGCGCAGGCAGACGGATCTTGGTGTTGCCGAAAGTGAAGGTGGCCATCGGAACGTTGAAGAAGATCGAGTTCGGCCGCAGAACCTCGATGAAGGCTCCGACCGTCTCGCCGACGAGCTCGTTCGCCCAACCCGTTGCAGCGGTCGTCGCAGGCTCGGTCACCGCGCGGACAATCGCCTCGAGCTCGGAGCTTCCGCCGTAGCTCTTGCTGATGATGTCCGAGTAGGACCGACGCTCGGTGTGGCCGCGCGCAACCACAACAGCACTACGGAACCAAAGGTCCGCAGGGTCCTTCTTCCCGCGCGAACGAACGCTGCCCGGCGCCGCGAGGCTGCGCGACTGCGGTGCATCGTTGTCCTGATCGGCCGGTGCCGCCGAAGCGGCAAGAGCACGCTGCGCGTTCTGCAGGACCGTAAGAGCCTTGTTCTCTTCCTCGATCCTCGCAGTCAGCTCCTCGATCTGCGTAGAGCGCGTCTCATCGAGGTCATCGGCAACGCTAATCTCCGTGATCTGATCACGGATGTTCGCGATCGAGGCCGAGCGAGCCGCGATGCGTTCTGCCAGAGTGGCCATGGGTGGTACCTTCTTGGTGGTTGAGGCGGCAGAACGGGCGGACGGCCCGTTGCGCGAGGACACCGGAGACTCAAAGATCGTCTCCATAGCCTCACGCGACATTCCCATGGCCTTCGCGACGGAGAGCGCCTCCGGATTCGCAGGAATGGACACCACGGAAATTTCGAGCAGATCGGACTTCATGTAGCGGTAGCCACCGGTCCGATTGCCTTTTTGGTCGAGAATGGGTTCGATCGCGCGCGGATCGGGCTGAAACCCAACGCTCACGGCGCGGAGCACGCGCTGCTCAATCATGCCGCGGATCATATCCGCGATGGAGCTGATGCCCGGCTTGACCATCTCAAGCGTGGCCATGAGCTTGCCGTCTTGGACGTGTACATCTTTCCACGTGCCGATGGGGTTTGCGCCGTTGTGTTGCCAAAGCGCAACCGGGTTCTTCTTGAACTGGTTGAGTTGCCAACCCTCAGCGACGATGATGTCGCCATAGCGGTCTACAGCCTCAGAACTCGCCACATAGGTCCAGATGTCCTTGCCTTGATAAGCGAGGGTGTGACCCCGACTGACAGGCTCTCGCCGACTGTAATCCTCACCGCCTGTGCTGTCGAGCGGCGCAAAGACGGGAGTGGCGCGGTGCCGGGGCTGCATTTCTTACTCCTTAGATCACGAACGGCAAGCCCGCATCGGGC
>Ga0247830_10000029_pt1 | contig 37912 bp, 18 predicted proteins | sample 12C_Control_Day5_FD_207766 | JGI IMG/M metagenome (GOLD analysis project Ga0247830, IMG submission 207766) | Soil microbial communities from agricultural site in Penn Yan, New York, United States - 12C_Control_Day5 | ecosystem: Environmental > Terrestrial > Soil > Agricultural land | place...
GTATCGCGTATACGCTGGGCTTCGGCGGTTATCGCGTCTGGAGCGCCGAGATAAACGACAAACGTCTCGGAGTAGACGACAAGTATCCCAACCTCGAAGTTGGACTACCTACTCCCGGTGCGGCCCCGGGGCCACTCGCGTGGAACTACTGGCTGCCGTGGCTCTCCCCTTCCTCCAAGATCGCGGAGGTTCTCGCGGCACCGTCCGACGGCCCCGCTGCGTCTCAAATTGCCGGAGAGGAATCCAGTGTACTCAACGGCACAGCAGACGAGAAGAACGTCATCTCTGGTGATATTCAACCCGCTGCCTTACAACATGCCAGAACATTGTTGTCTCTGGTGAACTACAATGTATCCCATCATGCCATTGCATTCACAACGTCTGTTACCTCGCTCTTGGTAGTGTTGCTCCTTTACTACAACCAGGGATACACGATTCGCGCGGATAGCGTGCCCGCCGTGTACGCTCCGTGGGTCGGATGGGCCATGATCATGGGCGTCGTGACCGCTTGCCAACTCAACCTCATGGGCGTGACCAACTGGATACGCATTCTCCTCCCTACAGTATTGGCAGTTCTCATCCCGTCACTCATTGCGCTTGGATCTGTAACAAGCAGCGGAGGCCAGTGGATCTTCCTCGCCTTCGGAAGTGTTGCCTGGGCTGTGTACGGCGCGTGCATTGTCTACTATGGGTGGTTCTCTAGCTCGTCCTGGAGCCCTCTTACACCGGATGCATGGAGGCAGATGACCAAGGCTGTCGACGGCCGCACCTGGGCTCTCGTCGGGTTGTTCTTGACGTACTTTGTGCTCACGGTGAAGCTCATCATCTTTGTTCTCGCACCCGAGTACTCGGACGCCATTGCCTCACCGATGGATGCCGTCATGGGCGAAGTCATCATTGACATCATCTTTGTGGTATTCCTCATCATCTTCTCGGCATTGAGCCGCAGTGCATACGAACAATTGGAAATGGCATACGCCATGCGCGTCTCCGTTACCATTAGTCAGATGCTCGAGAGCATGAACATGAATACTCTGGCTTTCCGATTCGAGCAGAGCGGCGGTGGATACAGATATCAGCCATCCCCCTTCGGCCGACATCAGTACAAAATTCAACATCCTAACATGGCTCGTCACTGGCTAGGACATCAGCAGGTACCGCAGCCGCAGACTCGCCTCCCCGGCCTTAGTGTAGGAGGCACTGGCAGGCGCCCGGGAGGACACTAAAAATGCCGTCTCGGCCCTCCTCCTTCTCCTATTATGTATTTTGTACTATCCGAGTAATGTAAAGAAAGATCCTCTTTTTACACTTTGATTGTCTATCCCAGAAAAGTGTTCTCTGCGATTGCCGTGCGCAGCAGACTCGTAAGCTCCGCGTGGGTTTCCAGTCCGTGTAATAGCGACGGGGTGAGCATTTGTCGGTAGTGTTGCGGATTTACGAATGCGCATCGTCGCACGAAAGCCGCGAGAGCCGCGCCGGCATTTCGTGTTCGTAGCATGTATTCCTTCCCATTCACGACCCAGTACTCGCCACGGAGCGCAAAGATGACTGGAAGTCCATTGGTACGCGATGCCGAGAGGGCATCCATGAAGCGTCCCGTCGGGATACTGAGACTCGCGTAATACGCATCCTCGAGGTGGAACCACTTGTTCACGTTTTCTGGGAGTTCTGTATTGGAGGGTACGATCGGTGCGAGTGCGGCAGCACCGCGGACTCCATTGAGATCTTCTGATACCTTGCCACCCGACGCTGCCGCTGCCGCAGATGCTTTGGCGTGTCTTTCACGGCGGCGGAGTTCGTCCTTTTCCAACTGCGGCAGGAGACGGATGGCAATATCCGCAACCTGGGCATCCGCATCTCCTCCTCCTCCTTGTCGCTCTCCGTCGTTGGGATTGTAGATGGCGTTGTACATGATAACATCTTTTCCCTTGTCGTCCACGGCACGTCCTCGAATAACCCTTGCGCGCCAGCTGGCACGGATCAGTGTCTCTATCACGTAGGACTCTGCGACGGGAACCTGCGGTGCATACTTGGCGGAGATGGAGTGTGGATCTATTGTGATACGCGGTGGTATCTCACGCTCGGCCGCCGGTGTTTGGGCGTAGTTCTCGGGCGAGGCCTGGTTGAGTGCACATCCCAATGCGAGCGGGACTGCGTCGTTCAGCCAAATGAACGAAACCATCGCGATGTATTCATCGTGAGTTCGTAGCCTCGTGCAGATTGCGTTGGGTATACGGGTTAGCGTTGGATTCTCGCGCACATGCCGAGTAAAGTCTCCCGGTCGTAGATAGCACTCAATGGCGCGGCTGCGGAATTCTTTCAGTGTTGACTTGTTCTCGAGGGGAGTGCCCCACGTACCGTGCAGTAGACCATCAAAGATGGCATTGGCGCATTCCCGTCCGATGCTGCACGGTCCATTGGATGCTTTACAATTGAGTTGGTTCGGTGACAATTCCATAGTTTCCTCGCCGTTGGCGTCAGGAGGGGGCAGCGTGAGTGTGGTGTCTGCGATGGCAATGCCTCCGGGCGAGACACCGTCCACCAAGCCAGCTGGGTAGTATTGATGAGGCGCCCATCCCATGTGCTCGTATACGGCATTCTCAAGTACCCACCGCATTCGAATGATATGCAAGTGGGACACCAACGTCCGCTCAAACATGTCCACGGTGCTACATCGGAGTCGCTGCAGTCTGGGAGCCTCGTCGAATAAATCCTCGTCGTCGTCGTCGTCCTCTTTAATGCCGATGAAGGCAATTTCATCCTCGATCCCCGCCAGTGGGTCTGAATCGGATGTTTCGCCCTGGTAGGTCGCCTCTTTACAATAGAGCGTCTGGTGGGCCATGTAGGCTTGCGCGTCTATCGGGTCGAACAGAAAGTCGTTAAACCGCTCCCAGATCAACATCACCAGTACTTCCATTTGGTTGGTCCATCGCACGTCTTTCCGCTGAGTGTGTATCGCAGACAAAAGTTCGACGACCTCGTCGACGAATAGCTCGGAGACCGAATGGCGATCCGCTTGAATGCCACTCGGTATGTCCAACCGACCACACGCGTCGCGGGACTCGTATTCGGAAGAGGCGCGCGCCGCCATTTTGGCCAGGTCCTTCCCGTCGTTTTTCTCTCCGGTCGTTGCTTGAAGAGCCTCGCCAGTGTATGACAGGGGCGGTGTTATCGCGTAACATGTGTGATGGGAATTTGCAACCGCCGCGCATTGAACTGACATCTCGAGAGACTCCTCCAGCAATTGGTGAATGGTGGTCTTTTTGTACAAGTCCACGAACAGGGTTGCCGCCACTCCGCGATCATCCTGGCTTAGATCTAGGGCACTGAAGAGTCGCACTGTGATGCGCCGGAGGCGACATAAACAGAGCCACCACGCGCGTGTAATGGAAGCAGGGCGGTTGCCATACTGGTCCGTGAACTTTTCCAGCAACCGAGCCCCTGCCGCGGCCAGCGCGCCTTTCAATTCCTCGGATTCGACAAACAATGTCGCGAGGGCTCCGGATCCTATGTGTCGTGCACGATGTACGTCGAGTACGGTATCGAGTAGCTCGACGAGGTGTGTGATCTCGGCAATGTACGCGGAGACGGTCTTATCGGCTTTTGGAAAGTCCTTCTCCGCGACATGGTTCAGTGCATGTATATAAGGTTGGACGTACTCGCGCGAGAGTCGGGCGTTGTCGTAGCCAGTATCCCCGACCTCGAGCAAACGAACGCGCCACTCGCCGATAGACGGGAACGATTCGGGCAGTTTGTACAGATGGTAAGCGGTCGCGTCTTCCTCCTCCTCGACGAGGCGGACGCTGTTTGCTCTGGAAGTCGGATCATGTCCTGCAGTGCGTGCCGCGTCAACCAACCGTACGGATGTTATTGCACTGATGCAATGCTGTGCTCTTCGACGACGACTCCGCCGATACGCCTTCGCGGCGCGGATTGCCGGCGATTGTGGGTCGTATCGATACCTATCGTCCATCCTTCGGTATGAACACGTCGAAGGGTTGCTCTGGGGAGTCTCCACCTCCTCGGTCGGGGGCTTGGTTTGTGCAAAAAGCGGGGTTTTTGCGCGAGCGAGTGCAGCTGCATCCCGGGCGTGCTCGGGGTGCCGCGCGCGCGTGCGCTACGGCGGGAAACAAACAACAATACGAAAAAAAGGGAGGAGACGAGATCGGCGACCGTGCGCATGGACACTCTCGCGGAGTCAATGTTCGCCGAAGAGGTGGCCAGGAATCGACATATGGAAGACGGCGGTGGCGACCCCCAACCGGAACCCGTATACATTCCCGTTCCACTGGACACAGTGGTGCGCGAGAAAGCGCGGGCGATCGACGTGGCCTTTCTCGGATACGAGCCGCCACCGCCAGCAGCGCGGATGCGCCCAGCTCGCTCGGGAGACGATGAGTGTGACGACGGTACAATGAGACCGACGGCACACGGAAGAGGTCGCTACGACTTCTCGGAGGACGAAGACGACAACGATGACGGAGGGATGTACGCCCGTCCGCCGAGTAACAAGAGGCGGAAAGTGCGTGAAGCATTTGACGATCGCGAGTTGACCAGCTTCGATAGTAGCAGCAGCATCGGCAGTGCGGACGGTGGGGGCAATGCAAATGCCGCGTGCCGGTCGTGCGTCGTGTGTGACATTCGCGAGGATCACAAATACAATAAACTGCACGAACAAATTGACAAATGCAACGGCTGGGTTGCAAACCGTCGCCCAAATTGCGACGTTGGAACTCTCTCGTATGAGGTGTATAAATATTGGCAAGTAGTAGTAAGGCAAGGTCGGCCAGAGATTCCCATGATTTCCCCAGCCGAGTTCAAGCACCATTACGACGGCTGTGACAAGGACGACCCCACGATCCCCATCGACGAGATGCTGTTCGATTTAAAGACCGTGTATAGGGAAGTCAAGGACATGGTAGTGGTCAGAGAACAAGGAAGACCAGGACACCGCGTAGACGGCACCGCGCTGGACTCGCTTACAAAGACTAGCACGATGATTTTACGGTGTCTGGAAGCCCGCTCCAGGCTTGTGCGGCTGACAAACCGCAAAACGTGATATAATCCAACCCGCTTGTATATTAAACAAAAAAAAAGAAACAAAAAAGCTTTGCAGCCCTGTCGCGGGGCGGTCGCGAATACGTGGCTTTTTTGGAGTGGGCAGTGCCGCGTTGTAGATTGCTCTCGGCGTACAACAGCCCCCCCCCCCGGTCTGTCAGCCCGACGTCGGTTCTGGTAAACAAACGCCGCCAGCAATAGCAACCATGGCGTTCGCCATGAGCACCGAAAGCTTTCGTGATCAGTCCTATGTGAGGGACATAACTTATGCAGGGAGCGCGTTTCCGTCTAAAACAATCAACGGATTCTCCGCAAACACGTCTCGCCCTGCGATGCCAAGCCTGACCAATCAGAACTCTATCCCGTTCGACGAGGACGACGGCGTGGGCGTCAGCGTATCGCTGAGATACGACAAGGCCACGGGCCCAAACGTCCGGCCTGGCGATGTTGCCTTTATTGCAACAAAGGACACGGTCTCTCCCCTCCGAACACAGTCGCGCTACGTACTCAGCCCGTCCGTCGGCGGAGGTTCATACCCATCGCAGACATTTATGACACCCAACACTTTCCCCATCGAGGCCCAGAATCACGTGGCCATCAACAAGGAGCTCGCCAGGGTTCAATTCGAGCACATGCGCGCGAGCGGCGCGGATATGAAGTCAGTTTCTGTTCAGATCGAACATTTGATGTCCGTGCGCGAGTTGTTGAGGTTCGGACGACCCTGCGGTATATTGGTTCAGGACAATCCATCCGGCACTACCGGAGAGTTGAACGCTGTCCAACGTTCCGGCCTCGCTTCGCGGCTGAGCAAGTTGTCCATCCGCGGCCGCGCCACTATCAGGAACGTGTTCGGCCAGTCGTTTTTGGGCGCCAAGCTGTTCTACGTGCTAAAGCTCAAGCGTGTGAGCCAGGATGCGGTGTACGACGCCGTACCCCGGAGTGTCCTGTCTGCCGTGCCTCTGACCGGCGAGGCAATTCCATCGCAGTTCGGCGGAAGCGTGGCACAGAGCTGCACGAAGGGATACGTTGGTAATACGTCGGACCACACCATAGAAGGCTGTAGTCAATCCCAACGCATTCTACCTGGAAGTCCCTACATTTATCAGTGGGTTCCGGCCGTGAACAGATTCGGCCACGACTTGCGCGCCATGGGAATCTCGCGGGTTCTCCCAGTAACGCGAACCTTTGTTGACAACGAGGGCGTCAAGCACACCTTTGAGAAACGAATGGAGCATGTAACCACTGGTTGCGTCGTCTCCATTGCATCTGTTATCACCGGTATCAAAGACGTCGACTACGGCCAGCAAGACATTTACCGAGACTACAATGCAATTCCTAGTATGGCGACGGTCGATGTCTACATTGAGATGATGAATTCAACAGGCGAGGATGTGTTTGAGTTGCCAGATTACAGCAACATCGAGCGTATTATCCCTTTGGGCCAGGAAGCCGTCTTCTAACTGACGAGGTGGGGTCCGGCCATGTGTATAGTAAAAAAAAGGAGGGGCGGGTACGCCCTCCCTCCTCGTTTGATTTATTCGTTTTTTTCAACGCGCGCGCCAGGTGCCAGGTTCTCTTACACACAGGCCAGGTGCGAGAGCAAGCGAACTCGTGCGCCGTGCGGTTTGACCCTCCGTCTCGCTGAAAGGAAAACAAAAACTCCGCCCAGCAACACCAATACCACAAATGTCGGGGTCATATGCCGCATATGCCCAGGTTGGCCGCGATCCCATCGCCGCCAAGACGGGTGTCTTCACTCGCATAGGAGGGATCAACATCTCGGCGAAAACGCAGTCCGTAGCTGCGCCTGCTCCGGGATCGAATGCTTCTCAGGACCCAACTCTCTACCGTCACGATATTCCGCGCGACCCTGCATTCCCTGTCAACGGCAAAGACCCCAGCCGTACTATCCGTGCCGGAGAACCCGTGTTGTTTGTTGGCAGCACTGTTGGAACCGGAGGCACTTACGGCAAGGCTATTCCCTTGGTTACCACCATCCTTAACGGCAGGGGTCGCCTCGTGGATTTGGAGAAGCACGAACTCGAAGCTTTCGCAGGAGAGCCTGGGCTCCTCAAACAATGGAAACGCATGAAGGCGTGGTGGACACTCCGAGCGGCACTTCGACCCATCGGTATCAGTGCATTTGACGCGCACTCCGAAAGCTCCAACGAACTCGTCACGGTCGCACGTAATGCAGCGATCCACACGGTGAATAACTCCAATGCTCCTATCAAGTTGTTCCAACGCGTTGCTGTCGAGCTACCAATCAACGTAGACCTCGACGACCAACTTAAACCGCGCCCCCGTAGCCCAGGAGAGCTCGGCAATGAGCAAGTCGCCAACGTGGAAGATAGGGGCGTCCGCAGAAAGCCTATTGTCATGGGAGTCACGGTCGAAAACAGCGTAAGTCATCACATTGCAGCATGGGACCTGATCTCCCATATTCCTGTGCCTCCTACCCCAGACCCCCGATACAACAATCCGCACTCTCTCGCGGCCATCCCACGGGGCTATCGAATGTACGAATTGCTCACCACCCCCGCGTTGATACATCACCTCTCCGAGGCCCTCGAAAGTGGCGAGGACATAAACAAGCTCGCGCGGGACTTTGTAGATATCAAGCAGAGGTTCATCAAGGAGGCCAGACAATCCAGCGCCAAAGCGGCCGAAATACTTTCCCAGTACACAAAAAGCAAGAAGCGACTAGCCGGGGACCCCAAGGATGGCCCATTCATTGATTTCCTTCTTGCCGTCCAGAAGAAGAGCCCTTTGGCCTCGACGATGGAACTATCGCATGAGATCATCTTTGAAGAAAGGCAAAACCATATCGGCACGGCTATCTCTGCCTCCGATGGAGGAGCGCCATTGTACTTGGCACAGAATTCACAGTAAGCCCCAGCCGCCCGTCCACCCTCGGACCTCTTTTATGTAAAATAACAACAATAACAGTAAAAAACCGATAGACAAAAAAAAGGGGTGAAGTTTTGTACGTGATTTACAAACAAACGGAGAGGAATACAGGTTGTTATGTGAGATCGGCGCCGGCGGTGGTTGTTTCTTTGCGTGCTACACTCGCCATATGGCCTTCCCGCGCGGCAATGTAGCCAGCGTCTACGTCCACCGAGCCAACGCCGGGGATGACCCGCTTGGTAGGTTTGCTTGGCTTGGACCTTTTGGCCGGCGGGGGTGACAATGGGGTGGTCGGATTGGCCTCTGATTTCTTCGCAGCGGCGCTTCTTGCGAGTTGTGCCAGTTTGGCGTTAAAAATGCCGTGTATTTCCACGTGGTGGCGCATGCAATACCTCTTGCCTTCCAGTGATATCACAGTTTGCATCCAGTAGTGATTTGAACACTTGCTACACCGCATGGACCGAGGGAGCGGTACCCTGGCACCTGTGTGAAGGCCGGTTGCGCGATGGATGACGGGGTAGCGATTCGACTCAAATACGGGCCCGAGTGCCATCGTGTTCTCGGATGCAAAGGCGCGCGCTTGTGCTACTCGGGCTAACGTGGCATTCGGCAATCCGCTAAACTCGTCCAGTCTTTCTCGGGCAAGTGCTTCGAGGGGCGTGCGGTACCCTACCTTGAGGAGCCACGCCGCGGGAAGCGAGTTGAGTTGGCTCGTGTGAGTAATATAGATGCACGGTCGCATACGGAATGATCCAGGTGCCGAAATGTGATCTAGCGTGAGGTTATTTCGGTGCGCAGAGAATGGCGAGGGGATGAGGGTTCCGGTCTTGACATCGAATCCGCCGGCGGATACACCGTGGCACTGGCACACCGGTCCGTATCCGGCAACCCACGAGGACTCGGCATACAGCATGAGAGAGCCACATGCCGCGCAGACCGTGTATGTCCGGTTCCGCATCGTAATCATCCGTCCGACGAGCGCGATAGGCTGGAGGGGTATATTGCAGCATCTGGCGCGGGTTACACTCGATGGTATGCGAGACTTGGCGCCGCTCACGCGGTCTTCGAGAATGTCCGTCAGTTTCTTGCTGAACTTGGGCTCGGCGTCGATTTTGAGGTCGACCACGGAAGTGCGCTCTCGTGCCGACCCATGTATTCGGATGGCTGCCTTCACGGCGGGAGATGCGCCTTCTGCGTCAATGTTCCTGTATGCCTCGTTGAGAAGGGTTGTTGTCGACAAGTCTTCTCCAAAGTGGTGCCCGGACGCGCGCGTGCCGAGCTTTTTGGTCTTTAATTCCTTTTTTAGTGCCTTGTTCACGGTTTTGTATGTTGCCATATCACTGTCGCGGGTCGTTTCCCGGTGGAATCTGTTACGTGCAATTGTCTCTGTCATGTACTCCCGGAAGGGCAATGAGTCGGATATCTCATCTGAGAGAGGGAGTCCGGGGTCATTGGTTCCTGGCGAGAGTCTGTTTGTGACGGACACGCGTTCCTGTGGCACAGTAATATCCCATTCGTAGTCTGTGTTGCGGATAGGCGAACCCGGGGGTTTGGTACTGTCCTCTAATAAGAAGCCGTCGTCGTCGTAAAGAGGAAAGGGCTCGGTACGCCAGGACATGTTTCCGCGGTGGAGAATATTTTGCGGTCGCCTAGATACGGCGAGGGTGCATCGTAGGAAACCGCCTTGGATGTCAGTCTGGGCATTGAGCACGCCCGTGGTGTGGAGGCCGGCGCTGTCAGTTGTTACGGCAGCCCCTGTGAGCATGCTACTACTTACCTGCGAGGATGCGGCGTTGGTGATGGTACCGGCGCTGTTCTTCATAAACGTGACGGGCATCTTTCCGTATATACCTGGAGCTACTGTGAGACCCGAACTCTGGTTGATGGATTGGAGTCTACCCTCCATGTGTACGTCCCGTCTGAAGCGTTCCTCGGCGGCCTCTGCTGCAGCATCTTCCGCTGTTCCCAGTTCGTAATTGGCAGGCGCGCGGTCATCTCCGTACTCATCGTCGTCTTCGGCGTATGAGTTGTAGTAGTCATTGAGCGCGGGTGACCTCGGGACTGACATGGGCGTTGCGATACCACTGGCACTCGTGCTGCTAGTACCAGAGCGGAGTGCCTTGTCCTTGGCGCGGTTACGAACCAACTCCTTCTTTGTTCCTTGGAGTCGCGTTAGGCTTGCGTATTTGCACGGATCAATATAGACTCGTCGTCCGGTGACTGGATTCTTCTCGAATGAAACGTAGTTTAAGATGCCATGCGGGGCGACAGGGTGTGCCCACATTGTACACACGGGACATCGATAAAATACACCGCGGAGGTCCTCGCGGCCAATGTGCTCGGTGGATGGAAGCCGATAGAGTGTTGCAATTGCCTCGCGTTGGCGTCTTGCCACGCTCTCGGGCAGTGCGTAGGTGCGGTCGCGGGCGAATGTGTTGTGTAGGCAGAGGTAGTAGTACACTGCGGACCATGATCTCGGGTACGCTCGCCAAAGGAGTTCCACGAGGTCTGTGAATGAGTTGTCTGTGCGATCCCATATGTTGTAGTAGTATGCCCAGTGGCGCATCGTGGCGACGACATTGGGGTGCACGCCGAGAATCTCGAGCGGCCACCACTCAATGTTCCGTCGATCGTGTGCGGTACGCGCGCTACGCTCGGCGAGCATCACGGCGAGTGATTCATCGAATCCCTCGGGGAAGTACCGCACGACCCGCCGATAGAGCTCGTTCTTGCTCACTGTCTCCTCCACTTCGCGCATGCGTCGATTCTGCAATGGGCGATGAGACGATCCGCGAGGGTCTCCTTCCCTTTCTTCGACAAACTCGCCCAATGCTGCGAGGAGTTCGTATTCCATGGTCATTTCGTCGTATTCGTCGACTGTGGCGTCATCCGCAACCCCGCCGCCGCCGCCGCCGCCAGGGATGCTGTTATCGTCATAGCCGTCGTCCTCATCCTCGTCGTCCTCGGTGGGGTAGTCGCTGGCTCCACGGCGCGTTCTCCTATTGCTACCGGACGGCGTGCCTTGAGACACGTCCTCTCCCATCAAGATGCGTGAATCGCGCATGTTTGACTGGGTTACTTTGCGCATCTTGGATGTGATCATCTCAATAAACGTGGCCTTGCGAGACTTCTCCGCAGTGAGTGTAATTAGCTGACTCCGCTCACCGTCCAACACGCGGCGTATGTACTTCCAATGCATCGAGTTTGCAATCTTGTAAGCCTCTCGTACATCCGACTCCTTGTCCGTAGGGCAGAGAGGTATCTTGGAAAGCGCGCTGCGTGTAAACAGCCCATTGGTCTCGGCGGCGAGTGCCCACAGGCCATAGTTGGGTCGCTTGCGGAGTGCCGTCTCCAGTGCCGGCAGACAACCGATGGCGTACACCAGAGTCTCCATTAAAGCACGGTCGACGAGTGGACGCTGCTTTGCTATGAGATTCGTGATACCCTTGGTGCTCCCGCCGACGACATCGCGCATTGTTACCGCAGTTCTAACGCGTGTGCCAAAGTCTGGTCTGTTGATTGTATACGGGTAGTTGCCGTACATAAAGACTTGTAGGTACGTGGACAGCATGAAGGCGAGTGCAGGATAGGGCTCGATACACTTGTTGGGTAGTTCGGTGTGAGCTGTTCCTCCGGCGCGATGTGGTAATACGCGCGTCACAAACAACCGCATCGCACTCCCGCGTGTGATGTGATCCGCGTTGTTTCCGCGGTCCGTGTCCTGCGCAACGGATGAACTAGTACCGAATCCTCCGGCTCCACCTACGCTGTCGTTGATGCCCATGGAGTCGAGGAGGCTCTCGTACATGATGGCGTCGTGGACCAACAATGGGGTAAGGTCGGCTGACTTCTCCCATGTGACTACATCCGTCGAGAGTGGCCAGAACAGTTCTAGCAGCGGCCCGGCAGAAACAGTGTGCCCAGAAGAGGGCTGGGGCGTGGCGGGCGGTGTCTCCTGTTGCGGATGCGGCTCGGGTTGTTGTTCGTCCGGTGCCTTTCTCTTCTTGCCGTTGCTGCTGCTGCTGCTCGTTGGTCCTTTTGCCTGAGGGGCAGCCTTTCCCAGTGCAGCCTTGACCTCGCGGGACATCCATTCGGGCACATATCCATAGTCTCCGCCAGGCAGGGGGTTGCCGGCGCTGTCGCACATCTTGAGTCTGAAGGCATTGGCAAGAGCAATGCCGCGAACTGTGAGTTGGGCGGGGGCGCAGGGGTGCTCGGGTTTCGTAATGTCTGGAATGCGTGACAAGTTCTCTTGGGAGACGGTGCATTCTAGCGGAAGTGTGCAGAGTTGAACATCGCTCCATCGGTTGGTGGTGACACACCGACTCCAGAGGCTGAGGTGCATGTCAATCATGAGTTGTGTTTGATGGTACAGGGCGCTATCTCGGTATTGGGTTGCCACGTTTTTCATTCTATGAAGGTGCTGCAATCGCCAGAGACACGTTCCCATGACACCGTATCCACGGGCGAAGAAGTCGTACACTCTGGCCATGGGTGGGTCCTTGCGCGTCTGATAGAACTCTGCCAACGGAGGCCAGAGTGTCGCGAGGGACTCCTCGGAGCTAGGAGCGACCGCGACCATGCCGGGAAGGGGGATCCTGTAAGAGTACTGGATCTCTCGCATATTGAGGTCCCATTGATCGCGGAGTGTTACACCTGACTCGTCGTTGGAATCCACGCACGCCAAGACAATGCCCTCGAGGAATCGGTAGCTTGCCATGAACGGCCGGAGCAACATGTCGAGGCACAATACATCTTGGTCAAACGCGACGAGGCGCGGGCCCCTGTTAGTTGCGATAAGAGGCGTGTCCGAGTACAGTAGCTTACCCGTGGCGGCAAGGAGGGCGATGCGCGTTGAGCACACCGACGTGTCCACGAACCGCAGGTCTTTGCTGCTTGCCTCTCTCACGGCGTTTGCTCGAGTACGCCAATACCCTCGCTCAGCAACAATCCATAGCTCGGGGTTATATGTTTTGGTATGTTCGTAGTCACATTGGTGTATCTCGCGCATGCGATGTCGGTAGTATGGGTTGCACGGGTCGGAAGACGCTCCGTTGATATCCAAAGGCGGGCCACTCCCGGACGCTGTGCGCATCTCCTGCACCATAAACTTGCACATTCCCTTGAGTGCCATGAGCCGGCGGAGCATGGTGATGGAAGTATTGATTCCGTTGCCGGCATGAACGCTCCATTGTGCGGCGGCCTCGGGTGCTGATTCGGGTGCGTAACAGTCCAGAGGAATGGTCTCGACGCTGGCGTGTAGGTGCTCGTCAATGGCAAATCGACCCGTAGACGATCGCACCATCGCCGGGGTTAGGTAGTCCCTCGCCGGGTTGGCGGTATCGAGTAAACTGGACTTGAACGTGAGCAAATGTTTGCGAAGTTCGGGCGACATTGTGATGGTGGTGGTAACTGTTTTCGTTCTATCTCGCATGTGTCGGTAGAGATCGAACCCTCTCGAAAAGCTCCATCGTTGACTGTAGTCATCGCGCGCTGCCCAGTCCGCAGGACTCGCGGAAAGGAACAACGCAGGCGATGTTCGGTCAGCGGTGGCCAGTGGGCGTACTTGAGGCACGCCCCCGCATGCACTGTTCACTTTTGAGAGGATTGGCGAAAATCCATTCCACTGAGCTGTACGGTATGGATCTTTTTCGTGCGCGTGGGATCGAGCAGGTCGGGGACAGAACTTCGCTTGTAGGTTATAAGCATCTCATTGTAAATGGGAACGTCACCGCAAATGTTGCTAGGCAGACCGTTTCTCAGCCGAGGGAGGCACATGTCCGCCCGGAATCCATCGGAGCAGTTCACGGCAACGGAGAAGCGGTTCAAGGGCGGAACGTGGCCCTCTTCGCCTGTTCGAATGCTTAACTGATCCATTCCGATCGAGTGATAGCATGTGTGTATGTACTTCCAGTGGCATCGGAGACACTCGCCCGGGGAGAGGCGTTGAAGCGCGGCGCTATTGTCGGCGCCTTCTGCATCAGAGTATAGTCGCGCCACCTCGGCCAGTACGCTGGGAGGGTAGAACGTCCTGCCAATGAATCGACGGTCGTGGCGACTGTTGCTTCCCCCGCCGCTGCTGCTGCTGCTGCTGCTGATTCCGGATGTCGACGGTGAGAACGCCGACAGGTTAGTCTGTTGGTATTGCGGGTGGTCTCCATCGGGGTTGTTCACGGGAGGAGGCTGGCTGCGCGATACCACCGGGGCATGTCCATTCATTGCATTCGCAAGTGGGGCAGGATCCGGCGTGACGCGGCCTTCTGCACGTGCCTCTGCGCGTGAGCACTCGCAGCGTTCTCCATTCGAACAAAGTGGGAGGAGATCGACGATGCTCGGTTCGTATTGGTTGCTTAAGTATCGCACGAATTCACTGTACGTCAAATGAACGACATCGTAGGACGGGGCATTCGCAGCAACCCCGGCAACATGCTTCGCGGACTGCAACCCGCTGAACGACGCCTTCCCGTGGACGGTGTTCATCATGTCTTCTTCCATCAAACTGGATGCAACGCACGAACGTGCTAGTGCCATGGCATGGCGTCTATCGGCGTCGTCCCAGATGGCACGCGAGGTTGCATTGGTTGCGAGTTCTCTGACGTCCAGGCCGTGGGTGTAGGTGGGCGGGTGTGCGATGGATGTGCCCGGCGCGAGTTTCGCAGCGATGCGCTCGCGGGTCGACTTCTCGAGCATGTTGGACTCGAGCACAGAATCGCGCAAATAGTATTTTTCAAACTGAGTCGCGAGTGCCTCCACCCCAGTCCGTTCTATGACAATGGGGTCTGTATCCGCGCGTATTTCGCGGATGTTGCTTTGGGCAGCGGGATCAAGTCTGGCATATCTCTCAGCTGTGCCCACGAGATCGCCAAAGTCTGCACTCGAGACTGCATCCAGTGCCGCATTCAGGAGAGATTCCGGTGTGTTGCGCACACGGGCCATCTCCTTAAGGAGATGTGTCACACAGCTTGGAACATCCGCAGATTGAGTGCGCTTGGTGCTCGCGAGCGTGCTCTCGGCATAGCGAAGGTAATCCCTTTGGGTGATGAGGCGCATAATCTCGGCATGTAGCGACGGTAACAAGCCACCCTGTACGGCATATTCGTTCCTCGGGTCGGAGGCGGGGTTGCGCGCAATGTCTGATGTGAATCCAACGGCGCCGGTGAGCGCAGCAAGAGGGTCCCTTCCCACGAGGGGTTCGCGGTACTCTTCGATGGAACGTATGCCGCTGTTGGATGGCGCAGCCACAGGTCGCGACGGGGTAGCAACCACGGGCTGCCGTTGGATGGCAGTCACGTCAATTGCCACGTCCGGGATGTGGTGAGTGTCGCCCCCGATGGATGCGACGGCCATAGGGTTGTACACACCTCGTCTCGAAGCGAGGGCAATACTTTCCGTGGCAAGTGCGTCGGGCTTAATGTCTAATACGGGAGTCTCTGCCGGACGCGGTGCACTCTCGGCAATGAGCACGCGCTCGTCGCGTAGGATATCAGCATGGCTAAGAGGAGGGTTGGCGTTGGACGGGGGAATCGCCCGACGGTGTTTAGCACCCTTGTTGGATTTGAACGACTTTGTCAGTGGTGGTGGCATCGACTCGCTCGGGGAGGGGGCGCCGGTGGTGGTGGTATCTCCCCCGTCCTCCGTCTTCTTGGACCGCTTTGCGGGCGGTGGTACAGTAGTCGCTGGTGGATCACGAGGGGACCTGCTTACTTTACCAGCCGCGTTAGATAGCACGCTCGCCAATTTAACATACTGCTGCTTGCCGTCGCATAGCCCATTCTGGACGGCGGATTCGCGTGCATGTTCGGCTCTCTGTGATGCTGCGCGTTCTTCGCGTACGACGTTATGTATATGCACGCGGTCCGCCATGTTTCGTACGAGCGCGGGATTGCATGCGATGGCCTCCGGATCCTGTCCGTATGCATCGCCTAGCTTGGAGAAGAATGCATTTGCTGTGACTGCTTGATATGGACCTGCGCCTCCTGCATGAGCAGTTGCCTGGCGTGCCGCCCCCATGATGGCTGCCAGTGGCGCGGTCTTTGATGAGGATGCCGGCGCATTGGTTGCACCGGAGGCGCGCTTCCGCTGAGAAGCCTCTGCCATTACAGCAATTTGAGGCGAATGAGGTTGATTATACGGTCGCACGCGAGTGGGCGACAGGCAGAGCGCGGGAAAAAAAAGAAAAATTTTGGTTTCTGACTTTCGCGGAGGAGCCTGGTCTTTACGCTCGTGCGCCGGGCGACAAGCAAAATTTTAATTCCTCCGGGCGCCGATAAGAACCGGTACTCCCTTCTTCGTTTGTTATTATGCACTAGTACTATCTATAGTACCACGCACACCCGCTCGAAATAAAAAGATGCTGGGACCCTCGGGGGCATCGGCACGTTCGACGCCAACCAAGGCGGGCCGGCCATCTGCTGCCGCAGCAGCAGGTCCAAGGGGCAACAACAATGACCACAAGCGGAGCAGCACTCTTCCCTCGGTGCCAGAGGAGGCCATCGCGGAGGAGCATGCGTCCGACGGAGTTGGAGAGGGAGTGTTTACGATAACTCAACTGGGGTTTGAACTAGCGACATTACACACACGTGTCGCTTCCCCCATTACGCTGCAGCAGCGCATGCACCAAGATCCCGAGTTTGAAGCGGCACTCCAAGGTCTCTTCCCTTCGTCGGGAGTAATCAAAGGAGGGGCGCTCATCGCATACATCACCGCATGGAAGGAGAGCATCAAGAGGTATCCACTCACCGCGTTCTACCCGAATCCCGAGCGGGTGCTAAGAGCATACTTTCCGGATGACCAAACGTGGAATGTCCTACTACAAAGTGACGCGGATACACTCAGCGCACTGCAATCTATCGAAGAGGACATGCTACCTCACATTGGAGAAACCATGGACGCCGAGGTATCTAATGCCGCGATGGCTGTGTTGGGAGACAACCTGCTGCAGGACATGTTCGCAGCTGCATCCACGGCCGTCCTCATGAGCGTTGTAAACTATCAGACCCTGCGAACGACGGACGACGACGACGACACCGACACCGACCCCGACAACGTTGATTACTTTACATGGAAAAAGGAGGACATTTCTGCGGCAGAAACAATGTTGCCGCGCGTGGCCGAGTACATCGTGCTGCGCCAGCACATCACCACATTCGACTTTCAGTCCCACCTTTGCAAACTCGCGGCGCGTGCCCTCTCGGCCGTCTACAGGGAAGCTGCGACATTGTCGGTGTGGCATCCCGAGCGCGATGCACCTGTTATCCGCTTGCTCCGGCAAGTGTCCGAGCTCGTCAAAGCGCCCACATCGTCGACCTATCGGTCTAAGGGAATGCACTGGCTTCATCGCGCCGCCGCGGCATATGACGCATTGCCGTCAGTGACCCGGAAGGGGGTTGCTTCCGAGACATTCAAGCGGGCATACAAGTTAATCAACGGTGTACCGGCGCCACACGCTCTTATGGCGGCGGTTTCATCGCGCCTCGAACTCGAATCGATCTTGAGAGACATGCCCGATGTCGCGAGCGTGTTCGAATCGGGCGCGGGTGTATTCCGCAGCGCAGACTATGTAGGCTCCTCGCTGCACGACAATGCCCTCCATCGGGGGTGCATGCAGTCTCGCGACGGGTTCTTACTCATGATGCGCCCGCTTATGGTCCAGTGCATCAAACCCGAGGAACTAACTGCATTCACCGGAGAATACAATGAGGGATCTCTCCTCCTCGGCTTCATGCAGCGGGATACATACGGAGTCGATTATCCATGCCATCTTACGGACCCTATCGCAAATCTACGTCACATACCGTTAGAACAGGGTACCAACAACGCCCGCGCGCGATGCATCAACATCGTAACAGCCCTCGAGCCATTGTGCGGTTACACCACTCAACTCCTAGCAGACGAAGCCAAAGCTACCATCAAGGGCGAGAACAGCACCCCTTTTACCGATTACATTACGCGCGTCAGCTCCCATGTACGCAAGTATCTCGTCACCGGGCGCATGCCACGATTGGAGGACGACGACACCGCGGGAAACATCTTCTCCTCTTCTCTGTATGAGAAACTCGCCATCCCCGGCGGAAGACGGGCTGTTGATCGGCTTGTCGCCAACTTGTTTCCCGAGGCAGAGACCGAGGAACTGTCTGTGGATCCCTCTGCATCCAACGCAGCGAGTAACATGTTTATACCATCCGCGGGAACGTTCGAGAATAATTTCAACGAAGAAATGAGTAAAATCAAAGAGTTCCTTATTAAGGGCAAATACGTCGAACGTAACACCGGCCAGACCCACGGGGAAATCCTCGAGGTTGCGATCCGAATCGAAAACAAAGACGCTGCCCTCGCTGAGGCGGTTGAGAAGGCGGTTTTTTTCCGCGCTCAAGACGAGCGGGAAGCAGTCATAGATGCCGCGGAGCGATCCAAGCGCGGTACCGACATCAATACCCTTCCCGCCGCGAAGAGCTTACACGTGCAATGGGAGGCAGTCAAGGCGCGCACATCCCAAGAGTTGCACCGCCTCAAGCTCGCGGATGACCTCGTCCCGCCTGCAACCCTCCCCGAGGAGCTGTCCCACGTCGGCCGGGCCGTCTCCAACGCTCTGACCAAATCAGACCCGCCTAAACTCACGGGCAGCGAGGCGACTGCAGCGTTCCTCCATTTAGCGCGCTATGCCATGGATATGTCCGCCGCCGAGTGCCGGTATCTCACCCCGATTTGCATTCGGTTCCGCGCCATTCTACGATTTGCGTACTACAACCGCGATACAACAGTGGGCTCATTTGGGGACCTCGTAGCCCTCCTCCGCGAGGCGGACTTGCTCGTGCATGACTATATCGTCCGGGGTTGCGCTCTGGGTGTGTACGGATTCTACGAAGGGCAAGGTGTTCTCAAGCGATACACCAAAACATGGCTTGACCGATTCGTGTTGCTCTATCCGTACTTGACCGTGGCTGCGTCGGCGATCTCGGCATTTAGCATTGCCAACTACGGTTGGATGGCACCTACGCCGGTCGCCCCTTCCATCCAAGGAGCACAGGACACTATAAAGGCGGCGATGAACGTCGGGGAGACCGAGGTGGTAGCCGCGCTCACATCCATGGAAATCAAAGGAGTCACCACGGAGTTCCTGGAACAGTTTGCGAAGGACGCAAAGCGCAGCTTCGTCGAGAAGATTGGGCTGTCTGACAATGTAGACCAACTGGTCGGTTTTGCGTACGGCGGTATTAAAGTGACCAAGGAACACGTCGCGCACGCAAAGGAAGCGGTCTTCGATCTGTTGAACCCCTCGTCGGTTGCTACTCAGGTTTCAACGGCAACAGTCAGATGGGGTTGGACGGGCCTACTTCGCGCGTTACATCAGACACACGAAACGGGCGTCCGCGGAATTGTCGGGTTTACTGCGCTGCAGTTGATGCTATGGAAGACATGGTTCACGAAAGTGGCAAGCACACTCTCTCCGCGATCTCAAACGTCGAGTACGCTGCGGTTCCCCGCGATTCAGCAACCGCGACCTATCATAATTCGACCGCCGCGCGCCCCCGCCCGCTCCCGAAACCAGAAGCGCGGCAATGACAAGGACAAGGACAAGGGCAAGGGCAAGGATAAGGACAAGGGCAAGGACAAGGATAAGGACAAGAACGCGGATAAGGACAAGGACAAGGATGACGAGGAGGAGGAGGAACCAGTTCGGGATCAGGACCCGTCTCAGATTCTACCACAGGGCAACTCGTTCCTGTCAAATAGCGCCGTGTCTTCGGCTCTCGCCCCGTTCGTGCCAACCGCGTTCGTTGGCGGCGCCGCGGCGTTGAACATGCTGGGTGGCGTATTTTCAAATGCAAGAAGGGCCGCGGCTACCGGTCCCAATGCGATCATCGGCGCGGTGTCTCAGTCGTCAGATAAGATCGCAACCCTGGTACAATCCGCGCCCTCCCAGATAGCACAGCAGATCGATAATCCAGCAACGGTAGTGCACCGCGCCGAGGAGTACAATGCGTTCTATATGCGTACCTTGCAGAGGGGCCCTCCTACCACACCAATCGCGCGCGGCATCTTCTCGGAGTACGCGGCACAATGGGGAGCCGACCTTGCCAAGATGCGCGAGGTGCTAAACTTGCTTACCGTACCTTCGATCATGCTGGAAACAAAGTTACCCTCGGACCCCGATCCAGGCAGTCGATATGCCCCCATTGCTGCCATGGCGAACCTAATGTGTATGTTTGCAATGACGCTCATTCTGGATGGCATAATTGCTCCAGTCGTGTCCACTACGACCGATAGCACCATCCGCGGCATCGCGGCAACCATTTCCGCCGGAGAAGGGGTACTCCCAAGATCCACCGGGGTGGCGGGGGTGATCGCGAAATCCGTCTATGGTTTCTTTGGAGGATTGGCGACAAATGCTGAGAGCGGCGCGGCGGGTTTCGACACCTCTGGGACCCTCCTGTACGTGGCCGTCTCGATTATCACAGGCTTCATCGTGGCAACCCTCGTCGCCGCGGCGCCTGCAATCTCGAGGCGCACCATCGGCTCTCCTGAGACATCGAAGGTTGCAAAGGCCGCGTCCCGACGTGCCGTGGCTGCGATATTCTCCGAGACTACCCTGGATTGGACCGGAGACGACGCGGAAGAGATCTGGACCAGAGTGCGTCCGTACATCCTGATTGCGCGAGAGATACTTGCCCACGAACCGACAGTGGCCAATGCAACCAAGTTCGCGCGCATGGTAGGCGATACGTTGATGCAGAACGAGCGCACAGACGTGCCTAACGCAGACCTCGATAAAGTAGTACCCTTTTCGGCCCAACTGGAACCCGTTTCCGTTGAAGTGGCTCGCCAACCCGCGACCAGGCGCGGCGAGACAACGACGACCCGCATCATGCCGTTAGGACGGACCTACGACCTGGAATACGACCCGCCCGGTGCACAGCTACCCGAGGCCGAGAGGCGACTCGTCGATCGCGAAAGGAGAATCGAGCGTGCATTATACGCATTTCACGACGCGAAAATCAGCAATATCACGGACACGGGCCGTGTCATGCTTAAGGCTGTAAACATTATCTTTGCAGATGCCGTGGATACGTTTGCACCAGTCAATGCTACAGGAACACTTGGTGTTTTGGACCATGGGGACTGGCAAGGCATTGCAAACTTTGTGCGCGTGTTCGACGCCATAGCAAAGTTCCCCGAGGGAAAGAAAAAGAACGACAATGCGGGAGAGGATAGCGGCGTGGGTGTAGCTATCGCGAAGAAACACGGCGACTCTACCAAAGCCTACCACGACGACATTATTCGCAAGGTCCAGGGCGAGATTATGAGATGGTAAAAAAGGACCTGTAAATAGTAGTACTATGCATGGTATTCCCGTCATTGGCGTTTATTTGGCAACGCGCGGAACTAGCGCCGGGCGCATTAAAGACCCGTCGGGTTGCCGGCGCGAGAAGGGAAAAGACCACCGCGAGTATTGTTGTTTTTTTTGAGCGCGACATGGCGCACCTGCAGACCCACGATCCGTCGCGACAGCATTCGCATTATTACTATGTGTACAACTACGTGGAGCGTGGCAGTGGATGCCGACTGGAACTATGCGCGACGGAGTATACAAGTACTGGCATGTGCAGGCCTGTGACATTTACAATCGAATCCATTCCGGATATGTTCTGTGTGTATCCGATACGAGACCTGGAGGCCGCGACACATGTTGCGGAGGCTGCCGGTGCAGAGTTTAGGGCCATTCGAATGCTTTCCAACGCGGCACATCCTGTGGCGTACGCACCAGTCAGTGGACCAACAACATCGAATGACACCGAATGGGCACTTATTATACACGATCGGGAACACCGCGATGGGGGTGTCAGTGATATCCCCTACAATATCCGCGTCGACCAAGCACAGACCGAACGCACCAGGCTCGGTCAGATGGTATCAAAGTTGGGCGGCTTTCCGGGTACAAGTCCGATTGTTCACGGACCGGACCCCTCTGCGGCGTGGTCGTTCCGACACGCGTGCCAAGACCGAGGGATCCTTGAAGCGGCTGTATTCCCGTGTTGGATATCCATGTCGCGCGACATACAAGATGGTTCTGTCATGAACATTGGCACGTACATTGCTGAGGCGAGGCCGGTCTCCGCGGGCACCGAGGAAACTCTCAAGTGGCTTCCCCTCATCCCGCCTTTACGTATCACGTATGTGGATAGTACCGACGGAGGATCCCTCTCCTCCGTGAGTCACCATTGGTCGGTTTCGTACACAAACGGCGTTGATCCCGGTGCGCTACCCAACAAAGTGGCACCCATCTATAGCCGATTGGCGGTTCCCTCGGATGAATACGGCGGGGCTCGAACGGACATTGTGGTGTGGCGCCGGCCGCATGGCACGTACCATGGATACTCCCACGAGGAGGAACGAGCGACGCAACACACCGATGGATTACGTAAACTCGACGCATTTGTGCGCAACAACCGGCGCCTGTTCGAGAGGGGTGCCAAGTTGTCCGAAAGGCTCAGGTATAACATGGTTGTCATTGTGGATACACGCGCGGGTGGAGGGAATCCGCAAGTGTGCATGGACAAGTTGCAGTTTGCGCTGTTCAAGGCTCGAACATCCGGCCTCGCGTGGGAATCTATGGCTCTCTCGGACGATGCAAGTCTCGGCACTGTTGTTGCCCTGTGCGACAGTACATTGGCCCTTGCACTGTACCGAGGAGGATACACGATTCTACCCGGAATACGGCCCTCCGCTGCTTCCACACAGGGGTCAGGCCGAGCCTACGCAGCCGGAAGGTCCGAACTCTATGTGCCTCCCGGGGTCTACACGGAGGGAAACATTTTGGACGTCAAGTCTTACTATCCAAACATTGTGCGCGAGCTACAAACCTGCATCACCAACCCGCGATTCTGGCCCAAGACGCATCCGGTGACGGGCGCGTACATCCCATACGATGACCTGCCACTCTACAAGGCCGAGATGGTGGACCCGACGTGCACGGCCGTACTGGAATCAACCTCGGGCAATGTGAACTCCCGGGCAAGTCGCTACGATCATTCAAACTTACACCCCATTCCGCGTCTCATGGATGCCATGTTGACTCTGCGCGCTTCTGCCGATCGCTCGCACCCCATCTTTGCCGCTGCGATGAAACTAATGGCCAATGAGATTTACGGTACATGGGGATACAAGAAGAGTCGCCTCGGCGGGTGGCCGCTCGCGGTGGCGATCGGTACTGCGGGAAAGCAATGGATCGAGGAGCTCGCTGCCTCAGTGAAGAACATCTCGGAAACCAAGTGTCCCGCTGGGGAGCAGGTATCGGTGGATATGATTATCACGGATTCGCTGCTTTTACGCGGGAGTCACGCGAATATCAAGGCGACATTGGACGATTTCCTGCCGTACCTCTCCAAGCGCTTTCGGTACATTAAGGTCAGCCAAACGCCCTACCTGGCTTCCATTATCCACGCGAAGGGATGCTATGCGTTGTACCACGAGGGAGGAAACGTGACAGTGCGCGGATACACACAGCGTGACTTTTGTGAGGCAGCCGCGTCGTGCATCCACGATGTTATCCGCGCCGTGCTTCAATGTCGTTCGCTTTCCACGGAGCCCTCCTTTGCAGTACAGGCACTTGCCACGGTGCGCATTCTACTCTCGGCATGTGATTCCGAGGGACGTCTCATGCGCGACTCTCCGACGCCTGCCGACTTTGAGCGCTCGGGAAACCGATACACATTCAGCATCTCCACGGGAAACGCGCAGCGACTGAAACTGACGATCCCGAGCGAGTATCAAGCACGTCTCGCGGAAGAATCTACTGTAGCTGGGCGACTGCAAGGTGTTGCTGTGGTGGACCAGCAATTGTCAAGGAGTCGCGACCAAACAGACCAACTGCAACTCGTGCCATACGCCGCCTGGAGGGATTCTCCCGAGCGCTATCGACTGGCGTGGTCGGAATGGTATGTGGCCAGGACCCTCTACCCCGTAATATGCAACAAGATACTATGCCACCTACCCGGTGCCGATGTCGCGGAGATTGGACGGGAATTGGGATGGGCGGCTCACGTGGAATCTACCCGTCCCCGACAGAGGATCCTGGACCGAGTATCCCCGGGGGAATCGCCCTCGTCGGTGTTTAATGAACCCGAGATTACCGTAACGTGTTATGCGTGCAAGGAGCCCGTTCGTATCGACCCACTCTGGAGAAGCGCTAGCGGACCACTCGAGTGTAGCGTCTCCGCGGATATCACGGACGCCGGCCTATCTGCAAGCATCAATCTAGTCAAGTGTGGCTCGTGTGGTGCGCTATTGAGTGATGCACCGCGCGCGGACCGACGGGTTACCGTGCATACTGCCGCAAGGGAAACCATGGACCGAAGCGCCATGCACGCCGAGTTTGGCCTTCTACTGGACGACCATCGGCATTTGACACACGCGTGTGATAGTATGCCACACGGGGCGGCAGGGTTTGAACGACTGACCCTCCGAGAGATTGAAACCAAAATAACGGGGAGCCCGTATAATACATTCGCATGGTGACTACCGCTCTTGTACTGAAAGGCAATAAATCCGATCCATGTTGTAGCACGCTCGGTTTTGTGTTTTAAAGACATGCCATAACATGCGCGCACAAGTCTTTCTTTCTTTTTTTTTGTACCCGCCGCCGGAAAGACCAGACCGGGAAAAAGCCATTGTCTTTTTTCGATCCTGCCCCGCGTCGCGCCCTTGGCTGTACGTGCGCATAATGCTTCTGGCACCACCTAGGTCGGTGTGTGCGAGTGATATTACGGTGCCATGTTGCCCCAACGGTGTTGTCAGGGAGCTCGCGACTTGGTACGACCGAATTGTACCACACCTCGAATCCATCCATGGTGTGGCCGCGACAGAGGCCAGTAAATTCCGTGTAGATACCGGAAATCGCCCCACCGATGACCCTCCGGGAAACCCGTACCGCGGAGTGCACCACCGACGCGCACATCCCGTCCCGGAGAGCATCCACGAGCGCGCCCATTCAATATGCAAAGTGTACCACATCTTATACACGAACCGCTACGGCGTGGAGATTGTGCGGTTCTTCGTCAACTACACCGCGATACCCATTACGATCCGCGAACCCGGGCTCCTGACGCGTAACTCGGCGCTAGCGGCGATGCGTGATTGCCTCAACGCTGGCAAGTGGTTCGAAGCAGCATGCTGGCTGTGCGTCGGCATCTTTGACGCTGGACGACACTTCTTCTACCCGGAGCGTGCACACCTAGACATGCACACGGAGTACCCACAGGTCATCTCCTGGATGCGCGAGATGAAGCAGCGCTCATCCGAGTGGACCATGATTCGCTCCTTGTTCGGGGGTGCCAGTAACGTCAAGTCGCTGTGCGGTATGAACGACCTAACATCCACCGAATTTGTTTTCGGTAGTTCCCCGTCGTCGCGAGTGCTGGTATTACACCACGCGATCGAAGCACTCCTCGGTCGAGCCGATGGAGAAAGAATCGAGGGGAAGGCCCGGCTCGCGGTCAAGCACGGCACTGCATTCGAGGACATGGCACGCGACGTTTACGCCGATCTCATGGACATGTATGTGTTTGAAATCGGCACTGGCGTGGTGGGAGAGTGTCCCTACTTCTCCCAGTCTCCAGACGGACTGGCCATGCCCAGATCGAAAGCGCGCGAGTTGGGTCTACCCGAGGACCCAACAAAGCTCACGCCCGCGGATCTAGAAAGATTATGTAAACTACATCCAGGAGTACCTTCATCCAACACTGAGCCGCGTCCGGACATGGGTATCCCGCAGTTACCCCCGGCGAGACGCTCCGCGTACATTGACGTTGTTGTGGAGATTAAGTGCCAGTACATCAAGTATGGTGCATACAAGAAGTGTCCTTTAATATACATCGGGCAGTTGTTGCAGGGAATGTACGCGCATGGCACAACAAAGGCCCATTTCGTTGCAATGCACTACGCCCCACATCGCCACGACACGGCGGATCCTCCGCCGCTCGATGAGCTCGAGTTCACGATCGAGGAAGTGACGGTCAGCGAAACTGTGCGGGATATGTACATTTATATCCTGTCTGAGTGCGCCCGCCTCGTTAGTACACCGGAGCCCGCAGAGGACATTATCATACCGCCCACCCTCGCGAAGCTCGTGGAGGAGTTCCGAGAATACGTAGACAAGCCGGAGCACTTTCAACGGCGCAACCTGACCGTAGAAGCACGAGGGTGTACATACGTCGCACAGGGGCTGACAATGAACCTAATGGATGGGCTCGGGGACCGCGATGCGGTCCTCAGGTGGCAGCGCGAAGCATGCAAGATGCACGACGATACACTTGAAATGTGGGAAGAACTGCCTCCCGAAGAGAGAACTCCCGCATACAAGCCAAAGGTGATAGAGATCGGAGATCCTCCACGAACGCGTCAGTATACTTTCACCGGGCCCGAGGCGGGGGAGGCCACCGTTATCCCCAATTCACGCACGCCCTTGTCATACGAACGCGCCCTGGCAATATACAACAGGGCACTCAAGCGCGCAAGGATCTGCCCAAAGTATGTACCTCGAGCAGTTGTGAGGGCGATCAGGAGTGCACGGACGGCGGCCAGGAATGCGGCGGAGCGGGAGGGGAAAGAGGAAGCGATCGCGGCATTAGACGCACAACACAGCATCACGGACTTCTTTGGTCCACCGGCGGAGCAGGTAACGGATGTAATATAGTAATAAAGTGAGACGCCGACGGAAAAAAAAAGAATCCTGGTTTTTTGTGAATCTAATCACACGGGCGCTTTATGTGTCTCTGTTGTGCGATTCGTGTCGAGCATCGCTTCCTCTCGAGTTCTGTAACCATGGACGACGACAACAACGACGGGGGTATTGGCGACTTCGACTCGGGTGTGCTGGAGTTGGACACTCGCAATGTAGAGAACTTGCTAGCGGTGCTTACTACCAACGACCCCGGGGAGAAGGGAACCACTGTTACCGCCGCCGCCGCCAAGACGCCTCTCCCGCGCACCGTCGAATCCATCGACATCATCGCATGGGTCAAAGCATGCAACGAACGCGTAATGCGACACATGGAAGACGATACCCCGACGATGGCATATGCTGAAATGGCCGAGGCGAGCTTCAATGTATTGTACCGAAGCCAGCTCCGCGAGGTGATTGGATTCAAGGACTCTGGCATTAGTGTGATCCCCGAGTACGTGATCCATCACTCTATGAAGCGCGTGGATATTGCCATCATCGACGACAAGGAACCGCGTCAGAGTGACGGTGTACTCGCCATCATTGAACTCAAGTATGTTCGGATGGGATTCTTGAGATACCGCAAGTCGGCATCCAGCTTCCGTCAATACACACCGGCTATAGGAGAGAGTCCCCTCGCCATGCTCGAGTTTCTGTCAGATATGCACTACTACATGGATGATCTCGCGAGCCTCAGCGATCCAAAATGGCAAGCAAGAAACGCGAGCACCAAAGAGTACGAATCGTTGGATAGCGTGATGCACCGCGCAAAGGCCCAAGTTCGCGACTACGGGCAGATGATAAAACACCGCTCCAAAACAAAGAAAATGCCGCTCCTGTTTGCTGCCGTGGGCGTGGGTCTCACTAGCTTCGTGGAGACTGTCGCGCCGTGAAATATTATGTATATAAACCCCCAGAGTAAGATAAATTTGACGTAGAGGGCGCTTTGCTTGGCTTTTTTTTGGTCGGGATCGCCTCCTGAGTACGATGACCCAGAGCTGTTTCTTTCTTCTTTTCTTACTTGCGCAAATCCAAAGGGAACACGCACCGCTCGACACCATGCCAATCAACGCTGGAGCCGCCACTGGAAGTATCAAGATAAAGCAGGGCACCGCGGAGAGGGAAATCAAAGCTATGGTGTTTGACATTGGCGGCACGTTGATCGGACACCATGACTACGTCAACTTCACCGAATCAGATAACCCTATTCGATTTATGAACCCCGGGGCGTTCGAATTGCTCAGCTTTCTGGCGCACGAAAAGCGCGTCAAGCTCTCGATTGCCAGCAACACGCGCATCGAACCCAACAAGGTCATCGAGACATTCGCGCGCATGGGCTTCACCGAAGAGCACTTTGTTATTATCGCCCTATCGAGCGACATAACGATCGGAAAGGGTAAGCCGTCAAAGTTCATTTACCGAGTCGTCCGCCGTGCTTTGCGCAAGACCGGGATCGAGCCACATGAAACCCTCTTTGTGGGCGATCACTACCGCAACGACGTCGTCAAACCGAGGAGGTTTGGTATGGCAACGGTGTACTTGGCCGCTCAAGACAAGGACGACGCGGCTATCGAGCGGGCACACAAGGCGCGCTGCAGGCACGCCACATTCCGGGTTCCAGATGTAAATGGCCTCTGGGGACTCGCGAGGGCGACGGGATTGCAAAATTGACCATCCATGTAAAAAAATACGTTCGATTTTTGTAAATTATACGCCCTGGTGCTTCAATTTATACTCAAACGGCAGTGTCACATCACGGAGTTGCACGAGAGCAAAAACATTACCAACGGGCCCCCCACCCCCGATGGAGTTCATACCAAGGCCGCCACCGCAAAACTGGCTCGACCCCTCCTCCATCGCCCCGACTCAAATCAACGAATCGGATGGACTGGGACTCGTGCTGGGCGGACGGCAACGTACTATCCACGACAGTGCGGCGATACAGCGCTCTGCGCGATCCAAGGCACCCGTGGCAGTCCCGGTTCTCCAGCCTCGACGCCCGACGTGCGCAATTGCCAACTTTGTTCACAGGCGTATCGACCGTGTCAATGCGCTAGCTTCCAATAATGCCGTGCTGATGGACGACGAGCCGGAAGAAGGCGTCGATGGCTCGGGAGGAGGAGGAGTCCTAGCACGTCTGGCGCGTGGATTGCGCAGTAAGCTTCCGTTCGCCAAGGCACCCGCGTCCGCAGAACAGCCCCGACGGTTGGTGGCAAATGTGAATCGTCCGACAGATACCGCCGCCGGCGTGTACGGCCGAATGCCCCCCGCTATGCACGACAGACTGGAAAGAAGTGGTTTATTCCACGGGTATCCGGCAGACTCGTTCTCAGACCCCATCACACGCCTCAAGATGGCAATCAACACAGCCGAATGTCGCAAGACAGCTCTGGAGAAATTCATCGTGGCAACAGACCATCCGGTCAATAAGTTGTCCCTGGTGGATATCTGCGTCTTGCTGGGAATTAGTCCGACAGCTCCGGATGCCGTCTCCAGACTGGTGCAATACGGGTATACACTCCGGTGTCACGCACTAAAACCCGGCAGACTCCCCCTTGCGTCCGCGCGGCAATTTCTAGGGATTACTTGGAAGTCCTTGCGCGAGGAGCCGTGGGGATTCGGGTCTTACACCACCTTCTTGGACGTGGACGACGGCGGTGCTCGGAATTTATTCGACGAAGACACGCTCATGCAGCTCGAGTTTCATCTATCCACTGAGCCGAAGCTGATACACGTGACGTGCTATGCCGGCGAGAACAACCCACCCGACGCCTTCAGCATGTACACCATGAGGGGAATCAGCGCACGGAGCCGGTTCCGCATCTCACTCAGAGAGTGGCAGGAGTCCTTCGGCTTCACCCCGGATATTGCCGTGAAGTTAGGGATGGCAGGCGATGTTATTGTCCGCGACCCGCCCAACGCGGACCAACGATACACTCTTTCGGCGGTGTGCGAGTACATGGGATTCGACGAGGAAGAGTACGCGCGGTTCCTTGGTATCGGCGTGCTTCCAATCCCCGGCGTGCTAGGATTGACAATGGGGAGTAGAGTGGCGCTCGTTGCCACTATCGCAAAGGTTTCTCAGACCGGCATTCCCTCGGGAAAACCCGAACGCGCTCTGCCTGTCGCCGCTGTGTGGTGGACATTGGATGACGCGAGTGGAACGATCATGGCCGCGCCTAGGGAGGACCAAGTGCGCGAATGCTGCGCGGGAGCACGAGTGTCCGTCCTGGGGGCAAGGCTGAGAACGTTTCCATCGCTCCCGGGGGCACCAGTTGGACTTGATCTATCATGCGCGGATGTTGCGGTATTGGCGCTCCCACCGCCACCGCCACGGCCGCAACCGCAACAGCGGCAACAACAGGCACCGCGAACGCCTACCTTACCCGCGCATGCGCACCCACAGAACAGAGGTCGGTATCCCGGTCCCGGTCCCGTTCATCAGACGCGACAGGGCCCGGTGCCACCGTCACATCCATTCGCCCGCGGCATGGCGTTGCGTGCAGCCGCAGCCAGCGTTTCATCGCGACAGCGCCAACACCGCAGTAGTAGTCGCCGCCGCCGCCGCCATCACAACCAGCGGTCGAAACGCCGGGACTCAGGCAGTGACTCCTCCTCCTCTTCCTCCGACAGCGACTCCTCGTTGAGCGACAGCGAATAAACAGTCCCCGGGCCAATCGTGTATCATTATCAATAACACAAATTCGAAATGCAGTTTATTTACAATGTGCACGTGTTTTTTTTTTGAAAAAGCCTCCCACCCACCCCTCTGCTGTTGTTATCAAACGAAAAAAAGAAAAAAAGAGCGGCACTACGGACATGTTTTGTGGTATAAAAAGGCGCGCGCGTGTGTGTGTGACTATGACAGAAAAGGGGTAATAACAACGTAAAGAAATCCAAGCGAACCGTGCCATCCTTAGTGAGCGATGGCAAGAAGATGGCCTTGTTCTCCTTGCAGGAATCTCCCAATCCGGTGACCTTGATCTCTGGGTGAGGAGAATTGCGGGTGACAACGTCAAATTCATAGCGCGGCGGTCTGTTTGTGCGTTCGCTCTCACGCTGGAGTTCTTCGGTAATGTAACTAAGGACGCTCATTACGATCCTGTGAGTTTCTACGGCGAGGGCATTACTACTGAAGAACGAGAGGCAGTTGAATCCGGGCATTGCAATGAGACATATCGCAATTTGAATGGCTACGATGGTGGTCTTGCCTCGACGACGACCCGTGAGAATCGCCGTCGCACTTGCTGGCGGGGGGAACCTATATCTACTGCTCAGATAGGGCCATCTTGCATTGTACGCAGGGCCGTAGATTCGCATGAGATGTCCTGCAACGGCATCAAGGAAATACTCAGATTGCTCGGTCGACGCCGGCCATTTCTTCATGACAATGGAATAAAGATCAAATATCGTCTCTATCGCCTTGTCCGGCGTGTTTGTTGTCTCGGGGGCCGCGATCTTCAGTATAGTTGACGTAATTGGATGGGATACTCGGTATGCAAGCTCGCTATGGTACATGCCCTTCTTGGCGTCGCGCTGGTATGACTGAAACGGCCCCAGCATCCTTGCCAAGAGTTTGTACTTGTCTATGGCATCGCCAACCTACATCGAAAAAGCATGTCAATATTGCATATTAGGCGGCTGTTGTTGTCCGACTGCGCGCACCCGGCGTCGTCTTGGGACGTGTTCCATGCCCGGGCCTCGAATGGGGGAGGGGAGGTGCTGCGTGCGCCTCGCTGACTTTGCGAAAAAATGGCTCCACGCCGCCGGGCAGGCTTTTTTTCGCTTGGCCCGGTTTTCTTTTTCGCCGGGGACTAAAGACCACAACGCGCCGCACCGCGCCGCGCCCGAAAATGGAGGCCCCGCCGTCGCCACCGCGAAGAAGACCCGGTAAGGAGGGGCCAACACCCCCGACACATGATGTATTGCCCTTATTGGACGCCCTGAGATGGTCTATCGGCACGGGTCTGGAGTTGAAATCACCGGAGGATACCAGGCGATTAGGTATGGTAGCCGTGAGTCCGATCGAGTCGAACAACAACCGCCACAGCAGCCACGTCGGTATCATTGCCATGATGCCCCGCGCCGGAGCCGGGATCGTGGTATACGGTCCTTATATGATTGCAAATGACGGTTCTCTGACGCAGTTGGAATATCTATCCCGGGTGGACACTGGCGTTCCTACGGCCGACTTTGTGGATATGCTGACTCGCATCACCGAGGCACGCAAGAAACCCATCCCAAACAAACTTTCCTTGGTACCCGCTGAGATGCGCGTCGGTATTACAGGCACAGGACGCTTCTTTAGAGCCGCCCCTGCGACACGAGCGAGAGGTGTACCAGGTTTAACCGTGGGAAACTCGATCGAGCTCTCCGAGCGCATCTCCGCGGCACCCACCGACACTGTGCTACTGCACATTATTGCGGGTTATCCAGGAGGTCTTCGATCCATCGGAGCCACCGAATTCAATCCGGGGTTGCTGAATGCAGGATTCTGGGACCTCAGTGGCGCGGCATCCCACCGATGGGTGTTCGCGTACAAGCGCAACACCGGAACCCTAGAGTTGTTGTTAATACAGCCACTCAGCTCGACATTGCCGAGCTACATCATTGACCCTCCGCTTACGATAACACGGGCGTCGACGGGCGTTGCCGTGGACACGATCCTTGGACTACGAGGATTCCGCATCTACACGCCCACATTCGCACTACGCAAGGATAGTCCACTGCGGGACGGCAGCTGGAGTACAGTGACGCGCTTAGGAGCCGAGAGGATCCAATTGACCAATATCGACAGCAGTCCATTGGTCGCACAGGAACCCCCAACGAGCCAGATAGTGTTGAGCCTCCCTACTACCGAGCTAGCCAAGACTCTACCGGAACTCAACGCCGCGAAACGACGAATCGAAGAACTCAATGTCGCGATAGCCGCGCATGTGGAGCAAAACAAGAGGAGACTCGCGGATTCCAAACAACTAGAGAACGCTCTGAATGAATGCCGAGCCGATGCCAAGGTGTTAGAATCGGAGCTCCGGGAAGCACGAGCCAAGTATGACGAGGCCAGCGCCAAACACCAAAGCGACGCTACGAGGTTCGATGAGCAGTATGCAAAACTGGAAGCCAGCCTGAACGATGCCATCGCGGATTTGGAAGAATACGGGAAGCACGAGAAAGATCTGACCACACAACTCGACGAGTCTCGAGAGGCGCACGCCCGCGCTCAACGCGAGAGAGACGAACTCGAAGCGGAGGTAGGGGCGCTGGTGAACGAGACAGCGACAATTACCGCCACATATAAAGCGCGGATTGGCCAATTAGAAAAAGACCTAAAAGATGCATTGGCCTCCAATACGGCAGAGGTGGAGCGCCTCGCCGCAGAGATTCAGCAAGTTAAAGTGGAACACACTGCAAAGCTCCGGGAGCAAGTAGAGACAAACGCGGCAAAGATCATAGAACAGGAGGAGCGTCACGGAATCGCCCTCGCAAGGGTTAAGGCAGAAGAACGGGCGACGTTCGCCAAGTTGGCCCAAGAGGCGAATGAGGAAAGCACTGCACGCGAGCGCACCGCGTTGGAAGGACTCAGGATTGAGCGCGAGAACATCGCAGACGCACGAGCGCGCATCCAGGAACTCGGCCGGCAAAACGCCGCTCTCCAACACGAACTGGCCCAACTGGAGGTCGCCGCGCGCAAACAACAGGAGGCACAGCAGGCGCTGACGAGGGAGAGGGATGATGCACAGGCTCGGCTTGAAGCGGTGGAACGCAATCTCGGAGACGCGCGGAATCGCTTGTCCGAGGCCGAGGCGATTGCGCGGGACAGCGTCGCGCGCGCAGAGAAGACCGTGAAGGACCTCGAAGATCACAACACCTCAATGCAAGCCGAGATTGATGCACTGCGCGGTCAAGTAAGCGCTGCCGGGAATAGAGACGAACTGAAGGAGGAGGCAATCCGTCTCCTTATGAAGCGCAATGCCGAGCTGAATGCCGATTTGGAGGAGGCAAGACAAGTCCTGCGAAATGTGCGGTCGCGGGCCGTTAACCTCGAAGAACTGACGATAGCCAGAGAAGAGGTCAATCGGCTCAAAGGCGAACTCGCGGTCGAACGAGCCACCGTATTGCGCGCTGAGCAGGATGCCGCCGAGGCCGCAACGAGTGTCGAGGAGGACATGGGTAGGTTCATTGCAGGTATACAAGAGACGGAGAAACAAAACGCCGACCTGCGCCGCCAGTTGGCGGATGCCATGACAATCAATGCAACCACGGCAGAACAGATAAAGAACATGTCGGATCGCAATGAGGCGCTCTCGGCGGAACTTGCCGATGTAAAAGCCAAGCGCGAGCAGGCTACCAACGACGCCAACGAGGCCAAAGCACGCATCCAGGTACTCGAGGTAGAGGCCGAGGTCGAGCGCGCGCGGACAGAAAAAGACCTGAGCGCATGCGAAGAGAGGGCCCGAGCGCTCCGGGAAGAACTCGCCGCCGCCGCCGAACGTGCCGATGAGGCCGAGCGGGAGTATCAGGGTGCCATAAAAGAGTTCTCAGATCTCCGAAAACAGCTCCTCGATCGGGTCGAGGCCGCCAAGGAGGGGCAACATAGCGCTATAGAGTCTTACGGGGCTTACCTCAACGAACTAGCAGAGATCTCCCGAAAGCACCTCAGTGGGATCGAAAGAATGGATGTGCTCGCCAGCGACATTGGGTCCACCCGATCGATCATTCGACAGCTTGACACCCGCGCAATGCGGAGCGACGAGGTGCCGGCCCTGTTCGCTGCATTGGGTGCACCCGCGCGTCCGAACCCGCGTTCTGTGCGATTTACTTCCGCCGCGAGCTACCGCGGCCGGCCACCCACTCAGTTACAATACACCGACAAGGACCGACTTTCCGGGACGGACGAGTTTGCCAGTTTGGACTTGTCTGAGTTTGCCAGGTTCATCTCGTACCTGCCTACCGACAACACCGGGAGTGCGCTGCAGATGCTCGAAACCACAGAAGTCACGCTGGGATTCTTCTACACGCAGGTGATCCAACCGTCGGCTACAAACACCGCCAGAGCACTGCTTAGCATTTGCGCCAAGAGACATGAAGACCTACCCATGTTCCTGGTGGACGCAAACAGCGGTATCATCGACGCTCCGCCGGTCACGCAGACCAGCCCAACGAACAGAGACATTGAATTGGCATGGAGGGAGGCAGCCGCGCGTTCCAGCTACACCGGCCAGAAGCCCATTGGACCCAAGGTGCCGTTACTTGCGATATGGAAGTCAACGCACACAGGCCGGACTGAACCCGCGGGGTATATCAAACTCTATCGCCGCGAGGCCAACTCAACCGGGTCGCGCATCTCGCTGGCAACACGGACCCCCGCGGATGTGGGTATTGTGCCCGACAGAGGCTATCTGTACGTGCCAGCGTCGCCTCTCACGGGTTCCGCCCGCGTGTTTGTATACAACCTAGGAGGGAAGCGCGGGATGGCCCCTGTAACACGACGACTGTCGATTGACATTGCGGATGGCGGCGATGAACACGGCCTGCATTTGGAGGTGCATGTGAAACGGTACGACGACGAATGGCACCTTGTAGCAATGTTTGTCACCTTCTCGTATGTTCATGTACCCTGACGAGTTCGGGAATAATAAAAAGAAGGAAGACCTCTGTTGTATTGTGTAAGCGCATAGCCCGACGCGTTTGTGTTTTTTTTTGGCATAGGGGTGCACGCGCAGAGGAAAAAAGAGAACCGTGCTTGCACCTGGTTGTTATGCAGTTGCCGTCACCGGGGAGGGAGAGAGGGAGTGGATGGGGCAGTGGAGGTGGCACAGGACGCCATGGAAATATTTCCGAGTGCGGATACATACGCGTCCGTAGAGGATATATTCACTCCATTCGACGGAAACACCGGCATTCCCACGGATAGCTTCTTTGAGCTGGTCCACGGAACAGAGCACCATCGTTCCCGCGCGCCGCGACAACACCAACAACAACAACAACCGATGCGCAGAGTCCGATTCAACACCATACAGACTCCCACCCGGGCGCCAAACAATGGCACTGGCGCGTACTACAAGCACATTGGATACGACCGCGTTTCCGAAGTGAGAGACGGCGCACCGGACCCGCTCAGTGTACCCACCACGTCTTCATCGTCATCGTCGTCGTCTACCGGCGGATCAGGCGTTACGCGCAATGTCACCAAGGTGGGCGACATTGCAACTTACATTTTCATTGTTGCCCCGGGATTGTTCTGTGCCATGATTCTAACTCAGGCGTACACCGTGTGGCCCAGTGACATAGTCTTCTTCTTGGTTGCGGTCCTGGCGGCCATCATCTTCTACTATATTACGCACATCGTCTACGTTATAACACGATATCATACGAACCGAGACTGGACTGATGGCCAGATTCGCATATGCAACTTTATCTCCGGCACACTTCTGCTCGTGCCCATTTACTACGTAGTCCGTATGATTGTGACTTTGGTAAGCCTTCCGGATATTACCCCCGAGCAGATATTCCTCGTAGTGGCGGCGTTCGTTGTTGCGAGTGCGTACCTCACAACCATTCTGGCGAGAGGGGATGATTGAACGCGAAACTTGTACAGTAAAGACCATATAACACGATTCATTCCTTCTATTTTAAATATTTACAACTAGAGAACCATAGGGTGGGGCGCCTCTTATTCGTCTCTGCCGAGAGCGTATGCCAACGCATTCGGTATGTTTTCCATTAATTCTTGCCACAATTGTATTTCAGTCTGGCTTATTCCCGGCGCGTTGCCGTCTAGCGTCCCCTCTGATTCGTTATTAGTTTGGAAAATACTCGGTTGGGATAATACATTGCCGAGGCGCATGGTGAATATGTCGCGAGATGTGAATGTGTCGTCGGCGGTGGCTGCGGACATGGATGCGCGAGGTGATACGTGTTTGCTTGATGAATGGATGTTGGACGAGAGGCGCGTGGGTAGTGCACCGCCGCTGGAGGAAAAAATGACCGTCCCAAGACCAGCAAAAAAAAACCGGCTGCGTCCCGAGCGGACAGCGCACCGCACCTCCGCCGCGCAAAAAAAAAGACCAACAGTGTGAACATGTCGCTCTTCATATGCAGTACACAAGAACTGGGTTCTGAGAGGAAGCGTCGAAAATTAGACCGCTTTGGACGCAAAGACCTCGAATCGCTATCTACCATCGGCAACGGAGTATGGGTCAAGAAGTCTGAATTACCTGGGGCCGGGAATGGGTTATTCGCCCTCAGGGACTTCGAGGAGGGTGAACCCATCACCGCATACGAACCAATCGCCATCATTACCCGCGAGGCCAGCGAAAAGGGCAGTAACGAAGCAATGGCATATGCTATGCATTTCCTTACGATGGAAAACGGAGGGGTAGTCATAGTCGGCGCAGATACACCATTCTACGGCAAACCCGGCGGATCGTTTGCCAATGACCCCCTCGATACGCATAAAGTGAATACAATGTACCAACCCATTGACCTCGACGTACTAGAGCTTTCTCGCGAGGACCTGGTAGCGGGTCCCAGTGACGACGAGAGAGACGAGACCTACGAAGTGCCTCGTTCCAAGAACAGACGCAAGAAGGAATCCAACAAGGATTCGTCGCCGTCATCGTCGCCTGGTGCAAATGGGGCATCGCGTTTCTCATCAGACCCCGAGAAGTGGGCGCATGGCGAGTTTATGGGCAGTGCCTTGATACTCGTGGCGACAAAGCCCATCAAAAGCGGAGAAGAGATCTACGCTTGCTATGGCACGAGTTATTGGCTCGGCGAACCCGGGGACCGCGAGGTGCGCGGAGACCCGCGCAAGTACGAGCCTGATCTGTACGCACTATCCATGGCCTCGCCAAAAACACACGCCATACGATACCCAGTGTATGCCTCGCCAAGAGAGGCGCGCAAGTACAATCCCTACAACATCGTGGTTACTGGTGCCAATCCACCCAAGTCCAAGTCCAAGTCCAAGTCCGCCCGCCTCCCGGCTAGTGTGTTCGCCCTCCCGGGGGACATTGACGCCAGAATGTACGCTATGATACACACTACAATAGGAATACCTCAAACATGCAATGTTAGTATCGGCAATGGATCCAAGGCAGGGTACTTTGCACCGCGACCTGACGAGGACTGGAGCGGGCTACCCAATGTATAATAATAATAATAATAAATGCAGCGCCATTGTACATATTTACAAAGTGGTCGCCACCCCGTTTAATACAATAC
>Ga0247830_10000030_pt1 | contig 37533 bp, 54 predicted proteins | sample 12C_Control_Day5_FD_207766 | JGI IMG/M metagenome (GOLD analysis project Ga0247830, IMG submission 207766) | Soil microbial communities from agricultural site in Penn Yan, New York, United States - 12C_Control_Day5 | ecosystem: Environmental > Terrestrial > Soil > Agricultural land | place...
ACCCACCCACCCCCGCAGCTCCACCGGGTCCAGATCGGTGCGCAGCCATAGTTCGCCTTCACGGGGCTCCGCCGGGTCCGCCGAGAGCCCGCCGTGGTAGTACAGGCTCTCGTACAGCAGGATCAGGTCAGGATCGCCCAGCCCGGTGACGGGATGCCGCGGCAGCGCCGTACGGCTTTTGCCGCGGCTCATCCGATGAACGCGTGTTCGTCGGGCCATTCCTGCGCCCGGCAGGGCTTCCGTCGCAGCAGCACAGCGACGAGGACGCGGGACAGGCGACGCAGGTGCTTCATGGCCTCGCCCTCACTCCCGGCGGGTCGTAGTAGGTGGGATTGGGCAGGAACTCGAAGCAGGCGGACGGGTCGCGCTCCTCCGCCATCCGCTTCAGGGCGCAGGTCTGTGCGCGGTCCTCCTGCTTTTCCTCGTCCAGATGAGCGGCGAAGGCGGCCCGAAGCTGGCGCTGCTGCACCGCCAGCGTATCCTGCCGGGCCTGTAGCGCGCGCTGCTGGCGGGGAAAGTCGCGGAGCGTGGCGCCGGTGGAGACGATGAAAATCATCGTCAGGCCGATGCTGGACGCCGCGCCGATCACGACCTTTCCCCAGCGGGCGGCACGCTCGGCGGCGAGTAGCGTACGCTCCTCCGGAGGTAACATGGCCTCCGGCACGCGCCTGCGGCCCTCGGTCCTCGGTGTGGTTGGGCTCATCGGTATGGGTCACAGGTGTGGTTGTCTGGAGTGAGGTACAGCAAGAGGATGCGACTTTGTGTGTTTTTGGTCGATAACCCTGTAAGGGTTGACTTCGCACTCTTCCGGTCCAAATATACCGAAGCGCCGTTCTCCTGCATCCTTCACCAAGGACCGCCGCCCATGCCTACCGTACAAGTACGCCACGTCACGCAGCGCACGATGCACATGGAAGCGGGCACTTCCTCCTCCAGCACGATCCACCTTGAATCCGACGACGGCACCGTGCACGTCCGCCTCATTGGCTCCGATCCGGAAGACTACCCGGCCGGGGCGAGCTTCGAAGTGAACATCACGCCAGCGACCTAACAGCTTGTCCAGACGGTCGCTGGCGCAGTCCCGCAGCCGCTCCATGCTGTTGACGGTGGATCGCCGCAAGTCGCCCACGCATCCACCGTCAACGTCGGTCCCTCGTCCCAATCGGATACAAGTCCGTCCGCGTCGATGGTGCGCACGCGGGCCTGCGCAGTGCCGCCGCCTGCCGAAGACAGATCCCACGCGTACGTGAGCCCTGCTTGCGCCGGGAACAGCGCCGTCCACGCTCCCCCGTTGATGCGCTGCTGGCCCGCGTAGGTGAGCACGTCCCCGATCTCCGCGTCCGCATCAGCGCCCGCCGTCCACGTGAGCGTCTGTGTCCCACGCGACACCTCCGGACCCACGGGGGCGGTGATGTTGGGGGGCGTGGGGTAGACCGGCCAGTTGCCGTCGATGGTGACGGTCTTGTAGCGTGCTACCGTGCTCCGGCTGGCCACCCCGCTCGGCCCCGTCACCCCAAGCATGTTTACGTCCACCAGCACGTCCACCGCCCACGCCGGCACCGCGTCCCCGTCCTTCCACATGCGGGCGCGAAAGCGATTGCGGTTCTGGAGATCGGAAGGGTCTTTGAGAACCTGCGTCTCCATCCACATCACCGTGGACGCGGTGAGGCCGGTGAACGTGCCCAGCGAGGCGGAGTCGTTCAGGCGCACGGTGCCGTTGGCCTGATACGCCTGATAGGAGACGGTGACGGAGCCGGTATTGACGGCGATGTTCGTGGTGGCGCGGTAGCCGGCGAAGCCGTTGGCGGCCGCCGGGTTGCCGCTGAACATCATGCAGGTGCCCGCTCCCCGCTCGGTGAAGCCGGGGCGAAGCATGCTGAAGCGGAAGGAGACGAGCACGCGGGACAGGGTGGCGCCCGCAGAGTCGTTCAGCGTGGCTGCACCCTGATCGTTGACGCCCAGCCCCGTGAACTGCCCCTCGCCGGAGCTTACGGTGAGCGTGCCCAGCAGCCCGGCGGTGGTGCCGGAGTTGATGACGCTCGTCCACCCTGCCGGCGCACCGTTCGGGTAGCCGGAGAAGTTGACCGCGAGCGAGGTTCCGGTGACTGGCATGGCTTACGGCGCCGCAGCGGTAGTCTGCGTGCCGAAGCGGGTCTGGAGGGTGCCGGCGTAGGACGAAACGTGCGCGCGGAACGCCTCCAGCAACGGCACTTCGTCGGCCGTGGCGCGGGCCATGTGCGGCTCCGGATCGGTGACGGAGCGCCGGTAGATGTCCCGCTCCGCGTCCACGACCAGTAGCATTTGGTGCGGCTCCGGCAGCTCCACGGTTACGGCCTTGTCGGTGGGGCCGATGGACGCAGGGAGGCGCGAATAGTAGATGCGCACCTCGTCCACCCCATCCAGATCGTCCGCCACCCCGTACATCACCCGGTCACGCACGATCACCCGCGGCGGGAAGGCGGACCCCTTGTCGTGGAGCGTGACCGGGAACACCTCGTCCCCCACCGCGTAGCCGCTGCTCCCCGCGTCGTAAATCTCGATGCGCTGGATCAGGTCCGGCGTGGGGACGGGGTCCGCGATGGTGTTCAGGTTCACCTGCCCCGTGCTCACCGGCGCATGGGCGCAGACGCCGAAGTAGTCCGGGTTGATCTTCCCCGCCAGCGCGAACAACTCCTGCTGCCGCACCCCGATCCGTGCGTAAATCAGGGCGCGGTTCTCGTTAACCTCGCTCGTGTACTGGCGGGCCCGCGCCAGTGCCAGAACGGCGACGTCCTCCACGGTGTAGCTCACGGCTAATTCCCCATCCTCGCTACGGTGGACGTGCTGCTGGCGCGTACGTAGGTGCGGAAATTCTCCATCCACGTGGCCCGCTCCGCCGTCTGGCGCTCCACCTCACCGGGCGGGTGGTTCGCGGCGTCCTTGCCGATCATGTGGATGTACAGGGCGAGGATGTGAATCTCGTCCCAATCCGATGTGAGCGCCGGATCCGTGGTGCCGGCCGGATCGCCGGTCGTGGCGGTCAGCGCCCGCGGCGTACGCGCGTAGTACAGCGTCAGGTTGCCGGAGGTGGGGTCAAGCGGGTTGCCCGCGCTGTAGAAGCTCCCGCCCATGGTGTAGACCGCCGGCTGTGACAGGTCGGCGGTCTTGTCGTGCAGGGGCACTTCGATGACCCGGTCCCCGGTGGCGTTCTGGATGCGGTAGACGGCGATGGCGTCGGACGGCTTGGCCCACGCGCCCCCGGAAAAGCTCACCGTGCCGCTCTTGCCGAAGAACGAGGGCCGTTCTTCGGCGGCGATCAGGAAGCATTCCAGCAGCGAGCGGCGCACGATGGCAAGCAGCTCCACGTCCTCGTTGAATTGCGCGGGGCGGGCCTTCAGGCTGCGGTTGTACGCGGCGTCGATGAGCGAGGAGACGAGGGCCACGGTGTCAGCGCTTCCGGTAGTAGTAGACGAGCCACAGGGCCAGCACGGAGGAGAAGGCCCACATCAGTCGTCGTCTCCGGGCACGAAGCCCAGCTCGGCGCGCATCCCCTCCGACTCCAGCTTTGCCGCCCGTCGAAAGGCGAGCTGGTTGCGGCGCCCCTCCGGCGTGGAGACGATGAGGGTGTCGATGCTGGAGGCCAGCACGCGGATCGCGTCGCCGTCGATGTTGCGCAGGTGCACGAAACAGTCCCTCGTCCCGGCGGAGGACAGCCAATCGCTCATCTGCGCGTCGATGCTGTCCGCGCTGTCGGTGACGTTGAGCGCCTGTCCGTCCCCCATGCATACGACCGTGTAAACGTCTGGCGGTGTGTACCGGCTCATGTGATTCTCCAGGTTCCGGCGTTGGACGACCCTGCCACGGTGGCGATGGCCATCGCCTCTGCGTCCATGGCCTGCTGCGGGAGGAGGGGTAGGTCGGACACCGTCCGTGCTGTGCGTCCGGCCATGAACAGGGCGAGGTTGCACACCAGCGCGTCGCGGCAGGTGTCGGGGAGCGCTACGACGGAGGTGGGGCCGGTCAGGTCGTCCATCAGCGGCACGATCATCAGCTCCAGCCCGTCGTACTCCTCCCACCCGTTCGCACCGTAGACCGTACCCAGCGTGTCCAGCAGGTTCAGTGGGTACAACTTCCCGTTGACGATGGAGGCGGCCGGAAACCTCCACGCCCCCTCCGTGTTGCGACTGGCATGGTCGGTGATCTCCACCGGCACCCGTACCCCGTCGCTGGTACGCACCACGTACACCGGCCGCAGCAGGAACAGGTGCGCAGGCAGGGGGATGCCGCTTCTCCCATCGACCGCCGCCAGCAGCGTGGCGTTGTCCACCGTGGCCTGTGTCGCCAGACACGCTTCATCCAGCGCCACGATCTTCTCTGCCAGCCGCCTGGCGTAGCGGGAGAGCGCCCGCATGCAGGCCACGTCCGGCACCTGCTGGCGGGTGAACAGCGCGTGGAAGTCCCTCGCCTCGTCCAGCAGCTCGGCTACGGTCACGGCCCCACCACGCAGCAGCGCGCCGATCCGCTGGCCGTGGAGACGCGGACGAAGGCCCACTTCTCCACGAACACCTCCGACGTGCTGGTGGCGTCGGTCGCGGTGTCGTGCTCGCTGGCGCCCAGCGTGTCAACCTTGCTGTAGGTGACGGTGGCGCCCGATCCGGGGATGATGTTGATGCCGCGGTTGCCCCGCAGGTCGAACGTGCGCCCCGTGCCGTCCGCCAGCGTCACCGGCCCCTCGCGGCGGGCCAAGATCTCGTGCAGGGCGTTGCCGGAAAGCTGCGCTGCGTTGCTCATGTGGGTTTGTTGTTGGTTTGCTGTCAGGAATCGGAAAATCAACAGAATGCGTACCGGCGCTCTGACCGGGCGCCGGTACGGGAACCTCAGCCGGCCCTGGCGTTTATCTCCGCCACGGAAATCCCGGCGTCGTGCACCTTGGCGACGGGCACCACCTTCTGCCGCGTCCACCATGCCTGAAGCAGCGGCAGGGCGGCCACGGCCAGCGCCTTCCACAGCCGCGCCCGCTCCAGATCCAGTATCCCGTATGCGACCGCCAGCGCAATCAGCGCAGCCACGAAGCCAGCCGCCAGCGCGGGTTCTCTCTGCATGCCTATTGCTCGTATCCGGGGTTGCGGCCCGGCGCTGTGCTCCACAGCGCCGGGCCTCCGTGCGCCTACTTTGTGACGACGTTCCAGACCAACCCCAAGCCACCCTGCCTCTCGCCGTACTCCTCGGCCTCCCTGCGGCTCTGGAACGGGCCTTCAAAGCTGCCGTTGGTCTGGTCCAAGCTGCTTACCGAAACCCAATACTCCACCTGCCGTGCCGCTTTCGCAGGCGGCTCCGTCGCGTTACACACCTTGCGCACCTGAAACACCAGCGCGCGGGGGATCAGCACTGTAGCCTCGGACAAGTCCCGTGCATTGCCGAAGAACGCGTAGTCTTCCCGCCAACCCTCCACCCGGTACGCATCCACAGCGGTGAGGCTGGGGCCGTCTGCGGACGGGCGGTAGTCTACGTGGTAGACGTTGAGCTGCGCATCCGCCTTGGGCATGGTCGTCTTGTGTACCATCTCACTGCCTCCGAAGAAAGAAAGATAGGTGCCGGAGATTTCGCCCGCTCCGGCTTCGGGCTTCAGCTCTCCACGTCTTCAGTTGGCGCCGCGGGCAGCATGGCCGCCGGAACCCCGTCGAAGTAAGTGGTGGTGATGCTGGCCGCGTTCAGCGCCGTAGTACCCGGCGTGAAGTTGCTGCCGCTCCCGTTGCTCACCGTAACGCTGCCGACGATAGCCTTGTCCGCCGGCCACGCGGGCAGCGTTACGGTCCCGGCGGCCAGCACGGTGTCCGACGCGGCCACGGTGGCGGCACCAGAGGTGTCCAACAGGAGCAGGTAGGTGCGCTTCTGTCCGGCGGGGATCACGGCGCCGGTAAGCGTCCAGAGGTCGTCGGTGCCGGACTTGGACTTGAATTCGCCGTTGATGGTGTAGAGAATGGTGGCGTTGGAGCGCGCCTTGCTCGCCGTGGTGCCGATCCCCACACCACCATCGGAGAGGACGCGGTGCAGCAGCGCGTTCCGGAGCGCCACCGAAGTCGCCCGCATCTCGTTGTGGGCCTCCTTCAACACGTTCGGGAGGGACTGCGGGTGCGGGTAGGCGAAAGCGTTGGGCATCGGGTTCAGTCCTCGTCAGCGGTGGAAGTGGGGTGTTTGGTGGTCTTGTGGGCCTTCAGGCCACGGGCGCTGCCCGCCTGAAAGTCGCACTGGTCGCACGGGAACGGCGGACCCTCCTCTCTGCTTGCCCCTTCCGGGGTGCCAGCGTCCGCCTGACTCATCGCCGGCTCGTTGTCCTCCACTTCCATCAACTCCACCGATTCACCTCCCGGCGCCGTGCCGCTCTGCTGCGGCTCGCCGTCCCGTCCCGACGAGCTGATGTAGCCGGAGCGCCCTTCGTCCGCGTCGTGCGCCGCTTCGAGGCTGGATTCCATGAAGTAGGGCTCCTCCTCGATGGGACGATATGGGTAGTAGGGCTCCGTATCGTGCTCGGCGGCAGGGCGCCCACCGATGATGCCGCGGTTCGGGTCCACCGACACCGCACCCATCGAGTGGTAACGCGTGTAGGCATCCCGCCAGCGCTCTTCGCCCAACAGGTCGCGGTAGAAGGCATGCACACCCTCCACCGCACCCGTGACGGCGGACTGCACCATCTCCTGCGCCTGCGCCAGACCGATTAGCCCGCTGGGCGATGGCTGCACGGTCGGCACTGCACCGATCCGTGCATGGCGCGGGTTCCCGGCCAGCCCGCGGGTGAAAGCGACGTCCGCCCGTGCAGCGGCGCGCTCTTCCGCCAGCTCGTCGCGGGAGCGGCCGGTGACGCTGGTGAGGCGTGGACGCTCGCGGATCTCGCGAATTGGGGTCATGTCGTCGTTCATGCTCATCAGGATGCGATTTGCAGGGGGTTGGCGATGGGATGGCCCATCCGCCAGCAGTAGTCGGCCGCGAAGTCCACGAAGCCGTCCCAATCCGCCGCGTGCACGTCCCGCCGGTTCTGCTGGTAGGCGTTCACGTAAGCGGACCATTCCATCGGGCCGCGGAAGCGGGCGGGGTCGAAACGCTTGACGCGCTCCACGACCCACATCCCCGGCTCCCGGTAGTTGTCGTCCTCGTCGCGGAGCACCATAACAAGGTAATCATGGCCGCCACGGTCGGTGTCCCACAACTCCCAGCGTGGTTCGTACTCGATGCGGCGGGGCTCGCCGTTGGCGTCGTAGCTGCCCGACTTGTGCGGGATGATGCGACCGCGCCGGTTGAACAGCAGGCGCAACGTGGGCTTGTGGCTCCGAAGCGCCTGCGCTACCCCATCCGGAGGAGCAAGGCGGAAATCATGGTCGATGTGCGGACCGATGATCTCCCGCTCTACGTCTTTGATGTTCAGGCTGGCCGGCAGCATGACGTTGATTAACTGTAACAGGTGATCCCGCAGGGCTATCCGAATACCTTGGACAGCCCTGCGGGTACTGTTTACGTACGGGTGATGCCCTCGATCACCGCGTGATTGGCCGGCGCACGCGTCACCATCTCCACGTGCTCGCACCAGTCGGCCGTGAAGGCGTGCACGCGCCCCTCGCCGGTCGTGACGCGGTGCAGGATGTTGCCGTCGTCGTCGATCCAGCCGGAGGTGCCCATCTGACGGAAGAAGACATCATCCATCCGCAGCCAGTACATGCGCTGCGGGGGGCAGTCCTTGTCCTTCACCAGCGGCTTGCCGCCGTACTCGATGGCGTCCTGCCCCGACTTCAGCTCCATCGGGTTCACCTGCCGGCGCTCGCTCACGAGGTTGTTGACGTGCGTGTCGTGCACGTTCGTGTTGCTGAACGCGACCAGACCGCTCTGGTCCGTGGCCTTGCGGAACAGCGCCGAGTTGGTGGCGCGCATCGCCCTCTCCAGCAGGATCGGGTCGCCGTTGTACGGCGCCGCGGTGTAGTCCACCACCGTGGACTGGAGCACCGCCCGCCCGGTGCGGGAGAGGTTGAAGTAGTTGCCGGTGTCCGTGACGAAGCCGGAGACGCCGGTCAGCTCGTTCCCGTCGTTGCGGTTGGTCGAAGAGGAGCCAAGCTGGATCTCTTCGCCGTCCGTGAGCGTGACCGCCGTGTTCACGGTGATGGTGCCGGCGCTCTCGTCCACGGCGGTGATGGTGCGGGAGACGGCGGCCGTGGCGAACCACACCTCCATGTTCTCCTTCAGGCACATCACCTTCTCCCAGCCCTCCAGGTCGGACTGCACGTACGTGAGCCCGTAGGGGTCGGAGACGGGGACCGTCGTGCTGGACGTTACCGCGCCGTCAACCGTGGCGAGGATGGAGTTGCCGTCGCCCCAGCTCTGCCGCTGCTTGGAGAGCCGGTATCCCTCCTTGGTGTCATCCAGCGCCTGCGACAGCGCGGCCTTGAAGGTGGCGCGGCTCCCCTTGGTGGCGGCGATGGACTGGCCGGTGATGTAGAACGAGCCGTAGAGGCTCTTCACGTAGCCGGTGATGCGGTCGTAGCGGCCGAAGCCGGGGTTGGGCAGCGAAGCGTTCTCCGCGCGGGCACCGTGGCCCTGCGACGAAGCGGTCTTCAGCGGCTCCACCCAGTTCAGACCCACATCCGTGGGCTTGGTCTTGATCCGGGACAGCAGCTCCGTCTTGGTGTTGATGAGGCTGCGGATCTCGTTGACGACGTAGTCCTCCTTCAGGAAGGCGGCGATGGTGCTTGCCGCACCCGCGTCGTCATAGATTACCTGACGTCCTGCCATGGGCGTGTGACTCCTGCTCTGGTTCGTTTGCGTTCAGGCGTCCCCGGCAGGATGCCAAGGCGCCGTGTTCAGTCTCCGAAGAAGCGATCGACCATGCTGTCGATCACGTCATTCTCGCGCTCCGGGCGCACCCACTCCGTCTTGCGTCCGCCCGGAGCCGCGGTGTTGGGCGGGGTGGTGCGGCGAGCACCGGCCATCTTCGCCGTCCTGCGCACCCGTTCCTGCTGGGCCTTGCGGTCCGCCGCCTGCTGGGCCTTGGCGGCGTCCCTGCGCTCGCCGGCCAGCCGCTTGGCCACCTTGGCGGCATGCGCCCGCACGTCGGCCGCGGCCACCTTGGTTCCGGAAGCAGCGGCGCGGCGCAGGAAGTTGTCCACCGAGTCCTGTACGATCTCGATGGACTCCGCCTTGCGCACGCCCAGCTTGCCCGCCTCGTCCTGCACCAGCCTCCGCACCGTCTCCGCAACCCGCTGCTCGGACACCCGCTGCTGCGTGGCCCGCGTCTGCCCCTCACGATGGTTCTGCATGGCGATGGAGCGTTCGCCGTCGAACACCCGGCGCGCCCGCGGATCGTCGGAAAGCTCCTGCACCCGGTCCAGCGCGGCGGCCAGCAGCTCCGGGTTGCGGAGGCCGAGATCCACCAGCACCGTCTCGGTGAACAGCTCCGGCTTGGCGTCGGCCACCGTCAGAAGGAAGTGCTCTCCCCCCGCGGGCGTGGCGAGGTCGGCCATGAACTGCTCGTATTCGGTCTGGTAGCCACGGGCAGCGGATACCTCCTGTTCCGCGGCCTTGCGCAGCTCCGCCACCGCCTGCGTCTTGCGGGTGTAGTCCCGCAGCAGGCTCTTATACGCCCGCTCCGCCACGGCCTTGGCCTTGGGGTCGCGGATGCGGTCGATCTCCTTGCGGTCGAAGGGGCTCTCCTCGTCGGCGTCGCCGTCCTCCTCGTCGGAGCGCTCGCCAGTGGCCTCGCCCTCGTCCGCCTCATCCTCGCCTTCGTCGCCAAGCCCGGTGTCGTCTTCAAGGTCGGAGTCCGAATCGCTCAAGCCGTCGCCAAGCGTCTCCAGGTCTTCCGTATCCTCTCCATCGGTCGAGCCCGCGTCGTCGTCAAGAACGGTCCCGTCTTCGTCCAGCGTATCCGCCGCGTCGGTACCGCCGAAGTGGCGGTCGAAGATGTCGTCGGGGATGGACGTGCCCTGCATGTCGCTCATCTGTGGTGCCTCTGTGCCGGATGATTGTGCCGCAGGGACCAGAGGTGGACCGTGCTGCGGGAACGGGGTGGAAACTGGTGACTGTGGATGCCTCGTGGGTGAGGATGTACGACAAACTGTTTTTGGTCGATACCCTTTGCTCTTGACTTACGGCATATAGGGATTAGATTGAACCACTGTCGAGCCGACAGTGGAAAGACAACCGAATCATATAAGAGCAAGCCGTGACGTACGAGCAACCCGGTATGGTCTAAGCGAGTTGAGTAACGGTAGTCACCCGAGTGCAGAACAAGCCGTATTCTAGTGAGTCACCCGAAGGCAGCGAGCGAGCCGTAGGACCCCAATTCACCCAGCGAAGGGCAGCGAGTCTAAGCAGTTGAGGCCACCGGAAGCATGCAGCGTCACCAATGGCCGTCAGGGACAGGTTCCCGCGCCCTGACGGCCGGACTCCTGGTCGTCGCGGGCGCGCTGGGCGCAGAGCCACTGGATCTGCTGCTCCATGTCGGAGAAGCGGGCCTCATAATTCCGGTCCAGCGCGTTCTGCGCATCCAGGGCGCGTTCCATGTCGGTACGGAGGCGCTGAGTATCCGCCTCGTTCTCGTTGGTGCGATACTCGGTGCGCGCCACGGCCACGAACACACCCATGGCCGGGAGGATGAAGGCAAGCACCCAGCGAGGGACACGCAGGTCGTTGTTGTAGTCGGATTCAGTCATGGCCCTGGAGTCAACCTTCACCGAAGTGTGCCACCATGCCAAGGTCATCTCCGTAGGTCGAAGCGAGCCGTAACGGCACGAGTCTCCCGTGGTACCCCAGCGAGTCGGCGTATCCAAAGCAAACCGAAAAAAGGGAACGATCCGAAGTATAGGAGCCACCCGTCGTATCGAAGCGAGTTGAAATTTCAGAGACGCCCGTATTGCAGGAACGAGCCGCAGCGAACGAGTAACCCTTTGGATAAAGAGCGAGCCAGCGTTTTTGAGACACCCGTCATCGACTAGCAAGCCGTGGTTCACGATACACCCGACGCTACTAGAGCGAGCCGTGCGAGCTGTGAGTAACCCGTAGCAGACTAGCGAGCCTAGCGCAAACGAGTAATCCGGTGCCCTCTAACGAGCCGTGCCACTTAACTCACCCTGATTGACCAGAACGAGCCGTGTCCGGGAAGCCACCCTTCTGTCCTTGAACGAGCCGTAGCGTTGGAGTCACCCAACTGCGAAGAACGAAGCGCAGGCCGCCTACATGGATGTAGGCGGCCTGCGCTTCCTCAGTTCAACAGCCCGCCTCCCGCAGCATCTTCAAGCCCCTGCTCCAGCATGTCCGCCTCGGCCCCCAACGGGTCCAGCGCGGCCCCCATGCCACCCATCGGCCCCGGCGCGGTTTCTCCGCCCTCCTGCGGCATCCCACCGGGCGCGCCTCCGGCCAGCATCATGGCCTCCTGCATGCGCTGCTGGTCGATGGCGGCCTTCACCGCAAGGAAACGCTGCTGCAACACCATCTGCGCTTCCTCCGGCCACTCCTTCCACTCAGCGCCGGCCAGCGTACGTCGATGCTGGCGGTAGTGCACGGCGAGGTTCTGCCACGGCTGCGGGATAACCAGCTCCGTGGGGTCGTCCATCCCGTCCATGCCGCCGAGCAGGCTGATCTGCTCCTCGATGCGCATGGCCTCGGCCACGTCGCCGTCCTCCGACTCGTACGCCGCCTCCAGCCCGCCGAGCTGGAGCGCACGGGCAAAGCGGGCCGGGTCGGGCCGCCCCGTCTCCGGGTCGTTGAACAGGACGGGGAAGCGCTGCGCCAGATCCATGATAACCGCCTGCCGCGCAACCTCGCTCCCCGGCCGGCTGCTCCCCGCCTGCGGGATGACGTCCACCGCGCCCTCCAGGTCGGAGGCGCGGAAGCTCTGCACCATGTAGCGGCGATCCGGCCCCGCGGCGTAGTACAGCCGCTCGTCCGTGTAGTTGTTCTTGATGAGGATGAGCCACGCACCGGCAAGGTCCGCCACCGCTTCCTCCGCGGAGGCGAGGAAGGGACCAAGGTCCGCGTCGTCTGCCTCCTGAAGCTGCATGATGGCAATGCCAGCCGTCACCCCGCCCGTGGTCCCGCCCTGCGACACCGCCCGCATCCCCGTCACCCGCTCGAAGTCTACCAGCAGGCGTTCCCGCTCCTGATACACGGACGCGGGGAGCGCCGGTACCGGCATGGGCTCCGGCTTGTACGGGTAGGTGTACCGCACCACCTCGCCCGGCTCCGTGGTGAAGGTGCCCTTCTTGATCCCCGCCTGATTGGGCACCGCGTACTTGCCGTTGGCGAACAGTCGATGGTGCTCCGCGATGCGGGCGGACAGCTCGTTGTATTCCCGGTTGATCGCGACCGCCGCCTCCAGCTTGCTCATGCCGTGGTAGCGGCCGGGCACGATGATGTCCTGCGTGTGGATCAGGCGGAACAGGCCGTCCGGCAGATCTTGCGGCTCCTCCAGCAGCACGTCGCCCACGCTCACCCAGTGACGCCCCTCCGGGAAGTCGGCGCACTGCTTCTCGTAGTAGAACTTCACCAGCGCCCGTGGCAGGCTCTTCTGCCGCTCGTCCCGCGGCGAGACGCCGAACTCGCTGCCGTCGCTCAGTCGCCCGTCCAGCATGCCGCTGAGGGTGGAGAGAATCCCCATGACCGTGGACAGGTCTTCCGCCTGCACCTTGGCCGCCGCCTCCGGCCAGCGCTTCGCGATCTCGCGCAGACTCATGGGCTCCGTGACGATGAACCACGTCACGTCCTCGTCGCAGGTAGCTTCCGGGTTGACGCGCACCTGGAACGGCGAGTAGACGCGGAAGTCCACCTCGCCCTCCTCCACCACGTGCGCCTTGGCCCCCGGACGCGGACGCCCATCCTCGCCCAGCATGGGTTCGCCCTCCGCGTCGTAGGGCACCGTCAGGATCTCGGTGGCCGGGACCAGCATCCCCGGCTCGTCCTCGCTCTCCACCAGCAGCGGCGTGACCCCGTCCGCCTCGTAGACCGGGCACTCCATCTCCGCCTCCAGCCGCTTGATGCGGCCGGCGCGGGGGTTCCAGAAGGGGAGCGCGTAGCCGTTGCCCGTGAGGATCGTCCAGCCGCAGAAATGACGGTAGCGGCGAGCCGCCTTCAGCTCCGTCCACTTGGCCTCGATCAGGTCATCCCCGAGCTGGGCCGCCTTCATGTCCTTGGGATCGGACGACGCCGGCACCACCTGCGTGGCCGGGCGGGTCTTCGTGACCTTGGCCAGATAGGTGTTGTAGAAGGGGAGGCAGAGATTGTAGGTGGGCTTCAGCTTCCAGAGCGGGTCGGTGCGGTCCACCCGGAAGCCGTCCCGCCCCAGCCGGTGCCAGTGCTGTCCCACCAGGAACAGCAGGTTCTGCTGCCACGCGAGATGGAGCGGGCGGAGGTACTGCGTCTGCTCATCCCACAGCGCGGTCAGGTACGCGGCATAGGCGCGACGGGCGGTGTCGTTCCAGCCCGCGGTGCCGGGCAGCACGGTGGGGTACGGAGCCGGGCCGTGGTCGCCTACGGGCGTGGTGAGGTCGTTGTGCTCGTGCAAGGAAGGACGCTCTCCGGGTGGACGGCGCCGCGGGCTGGCGGTCGCCTCGCTACCCGGAGAGCGTAGTGTGTGTGTTGATTTTGGGGTAGATCTGAGCCCTCGCCTGCCAGTGAAAGAGTGGAGGGGGCGGGGGTCAGTAGCAGGAGGCGCAGCGGCCGTTCTCGTGAATGGACGACTCGCTCATTGCAAACCCGCAGTCGGCGCAGAACCCGTAGCCGGTAGGCAGGCCACGGACGCGAGAACCACGTACGCCATAGCCATCGAGCGGGTAGACGGTCGCCTCGTGATGCGGGCGCTCGCCACAGCGGCGAGCCTCAGCCTTGGCGTCCGTCGCGCTCTCCGCGAAGACCGCGATCCGGATGTGTGCCCCTCCGTCGTTCACCGATACGCTCCACGCCCGAAGTCCCGTCGTCATGCTCATGCTCCGCCTGCGACGTGCTGTGGGTTGGTTGACTTCACTGTACCTAAGTTAACTTGGGCTATATGAGAAGTCAAGGGCCACGTTACGACGCGTCGCTAGTTCATGGACCTGGCCCGCCTTCATGGGGCGGCACGCGACGATTGGCCGCGGATGGATGGAGCTTCCCATGATTATTGAAGTTCGGAGCGACGCGGTATCGGTCGCTGCCTCCCGCAGTAGTCGCAGATGCCGGTCGCCGGCCACGTGCGCTTCACCGTGTGGTCGTCGTAGGCAATCTCCACTGCACCCTCCGACGTGATGTACCACGACTCCCACCCGTTGACACGGCGTTTCACCGTGATGTAGGCGTTCCGCCCGCAGTGGGGGCCGCGAACGCACCCACGATCACTGACACACAGATGACGATCAGGTTCTCCATCATGCTGCTTTCTCCTTCGGCTGCTGCGGATGTATGACGAATAGGCTCCTTCCCCTCACCTGCACCGGCTCTCTCAGCGGGACACGCTCGTGCACCTCCCCGAGCAGCGGGGCCAGCAGCCGCAGCGCTCCCGTTGTCAGGATGACGCATCCCTGCGCTTCCAAATCCGCAAGCACCAACTCCACCGCGTGCCTACGTCTCTGCCTCTCCGGTACGTTCGCCACGTCCTCCACGGTGACTACGCAGAGTCGGGAGGAGGCGTCCGCCAATTGATGGGCTCCGGCGCGTACCATTCGCCTTCCTGCTCCTCGCCCTCGTGAACCACTGCCGGCTCCGCTTCTGGCATGGCGATGAAGCCCTCCCGCTGCATGCGCATCACTTTCTCCAACGTAGTGGCGCTCGCCTCCTTCTCGGCCCGCGACAGGTCGCGCCACAAGGCCCACAACTCCCGCTCCCTTTTCTCTGCCGACTGCAACAGCTCGCTCACGATCTTGTTCCGGCGCTGGTTCTCGCGACGCGCCCACTCCACCGACAACGTAGCCGCCAGCATCGAACCCAGCATCACCGCCACCATGATCCACTCGTCGCTCATCTTCATCCTCCATCATCTCAGGTGGAAATTCGCGTACATCCAACAGTACGTACGGCGCCAGAGTCTCTACCGCCAGACTGCCGCTGTAATGCCACACCACATCCACATGGGACACGCCTTCCGCGTCCTCGTGATGTACAATCCACGGACGAAGCGGAAGGCTTGGACCCTGGTTCACCGTCCCTGCTGTGCACCGGAGGGGGCGGGCGAGACGCACGTGAAGCCGGAGCCGTCCGGCAAGGTGTAGTCGGAGAGCAGGTCTTCGCGCTCGCCTTTCGTGGCGCGACGTAACCCGTGCTCCGATTTGGCACGGTCCAGCATGACGTGCGCGCGCCGGATCGTGCTGTGTGCAGCCTCGCTCCCCACGGGGGCGGCTGGGGTGGGCAGGCAAGACAGCACTTCGATGCACAGCGCCTGCGCCCACGTGTGGTGCGGGAACTCTTCCGTCTCGTCGGGATTGCGAGCCTCGTCCACCATCCGGCGCACCAGCGCGCGCACCGCCTTGTACATGCCGCCGGTGCCCAGCACGTCGTACCACCACGGGCTGCCGTCCCCCCACCACTTCCGCGGCTCCGTGGCGGGCGTGTCCTCTCTCACCGTCTCGTCCGTGGGCATCAGCGGCCTCCATCGGGGTTGGGGGTGCGGCGAGCGTCATCGCTCACGCGACTCTTGCAGCGAGTCTCCCGGCGGGCCGACTGCATCGCAATCCCAGCATCCGCTTTGGTACTGTATGCTCTCGCCGGAGTCGATGCTCGATGAGGCGTAGTCGGCCTCGACGTCCGTCCCGCCGCAGAACGGGCACGGCTCCATCGCCTCTGCGTCCTCCTCGCTGGCGCGCGTGTGCACCCCGCCGTCCGGGTGGGAGGGGGTGCCGTGGAGCGTTGCCAGCTCCCGCGCGTACTCCGTCGTGGGCTCCACGACCCCCACGTACTCGTCCACCACGTGCGCAAGCGCCTCTTCGTAGACGGCGCCGTGGTGCTTCTTCAGGTACGCGGCTACCGCCCGATGATGCAGCAGGCCGTTGCGCTCCTTCGTCTCGTTCTCAGCCATGGGCGGCTCCGTCGATGAGGGCGGCGATCGCTTCCAGCGTCTCCAGGGGGAGGGCGCGCCACGATTCAGGGCGCATCCCGGCGAGCTTGGACGCGACCCGGTCGTGGGCGATCTTCTGACGCAACTCCGGCGTGGGCTCCTTGATGGTGGGGAAGCGATACCCCTTGCCGCCGACCTGCCGGCCATCTGAACGCCGAAACTTCGTCGCGCCCACGGCGACCTGGGTCGCTGACGCCCGCGTGATGCGCTCCAGCGACAGCCCCGACCACGGCCCGGAGACGACCACCTCGTCGCCCTCCTTCAGCGTCTCCAGCCAGTCAGCCATGATCGGCCTCCGTGGTGATGGGCCATGGCAGCGCGCACTCGGGCTGCCCAGCCAAGAGGCGGGCCACGTCGTCCGTCGGGTTGATCCGTCCGTGACGCGACCGTTCGAGAGAGGTGGGCAGCCAGGTCCCATCCCAGCACTCCGGCAGGTGATCCCACGCCCACACGGTGCCGTCTGCATCTACCGTGAGGAAGCGGGTCCACTCGGGCACGCCGCACTCCTTCGTATCGATCTCGCTCATCGTCAGTCTCCGGTCAGGGTGCGGGCGCGGAGGATCAGCGCGTCGAGGCGGGCGCCTAACTCATCGCTGTCAACGTCGCGGTCGTCGGTCTCCAGCCACTCGCCCACCGTGGGCAGCGCCGCCAGCTCCTCCACCAGCGCCCGCAGGTCCGGCTGTTCGCGTAGGGCGGCGGCGGCGCGGCGGTAGCGGGTGGCAGAGAGCTCCAGCATCCCGCGCATCGAGGAGGCCGGGAGTTTGCCGGCTTCCTCGCGATCCAGCGCGGACATCCCCTCGAACCATTCCACCGCTTTGTCCTGCACCCGCTCCTCCGTTGTCGTCTCGCTCATCGTCATGCCTGAAGGTGGGGGTCAGGCGAGGGGGCGAAGGTGCTCGCGGAGTAGATCCCACTCGCGTCCGGCTCGCGACCCCGAGAGAAGCAGGACCGTCACCCCGTTCGATCCTCGCCAGCCTTCCGGGGTCCAGACGAGTTCGCCGGAATCGTGGACCACCACGCATTCGGAGCCGTTCAGCGTGGAGTTCGCGTATCCGGCCGTGGCCTCCACGACCATCAAGCCGCCTATCGCCTGTTTGCTCATCTCCGTCTGCCCTGTGGCTGGTGGGTTGGTTGACTTCACTGCACCTAAGCTAGCTTATGCTGGATGCGAAGTCAAGGGTCTTGTTCAATCCGCTCCGCAAGCCGCTCCCGGTGTTCACGGACCCGGCGCTCCCGCGCCGTCTCGCCACGCCTCTCCTGCGTCACCAGCTCCGGGGGTGCCACACGCGCAAGGGTCGCGTAGCGTTCACCGTCCAGCATGTGCATACCTCCAGCCGTGTTCTTGTCCGGACCCGGCGTGTGCGCCTCATAGGGCTTGGGCTTCTTCCAGCGCAGATTCTTCATCTCCCATAGCAGGCGCGATCCAGCCATGAATTCGCCCTCGTCACTGGCGTCCGCCCCCGGCCGCAGGTGCACCCATTCGCTGTACAGGTTGTCAAAGATGTACCAGCGCGGCTCGCCCACGGGGCTAGGATCGTCCCGGTGCACCTGCGGCGGCGGCTCTCTGCGTGTGCTGGGGGCCAACAGGTTTTGCAGCATGCGAATGCCCGCGTCCACCGCCTTTAGCTTCTGGTCGAGCTGCGCGAAGATGAGCCGGGCGCCGATCTCCGCCGCAGCGGCGTTCAGCTCAATGCTATCTTGGAGCGCGGCGGTGTCGATGTAAATGGTGAGCGTGGCGTCCCGGTCCTCGTTGAGCCACGGTAGCACGGGGGGATAGAACCGGCTCCGGGTCTTGCCCTCCTCGTCGGTGCTCTCCACCGTACGGCCCCTGGTGAGATCGCGCCACACCGCGGACACCCGCTGCTCCGCTGTCTCCCCGCTGCCGCTGAAATACTCGTACACGGTGTACACGCGCCCCGTCTCGTCCATCGCCTTGATGACAAGGGCGAAGTAGTACGCCGAATCGCAACCACCCCACACCTCGTAGTACTGCGGCACCTTGAAGGCAGGGATGACGTGCACCGCCGGGTCGAAGTCCGCATACACGCCCCCGGTGCGGCGCTTGTAGATGCCGAAGACGCGTACCATCCGCTCCGCCGGGTCTTTGTAGCGGCGGGCGAAGCGGAGTACCTTCTCGCGGTCCATGTGGGGCACTTTAATGCGACCCACCCCCATGCTGGCCCGATCCCGCTTCTCCAGTGCTTCGTCGTACTCCGCCAGCCCGCCTTCGATCACGTACACGTCCGGGTTGTCGCCCCCCTTGTTGCCGGCGGGCAGGTACAACCCCTCCTCCATCCAGCCCAGCCCGTTGACCGGCGTGACGGTGATGTAAATCTGCCCGCCCGTGGTCGCCACGCGGGCGGCGGCCTCGTTGAAGTGCTCCTCCGGCACCGGCTCGTCCAGGTGGATGTGCCCCACCGCGTCACCCGTCCAACTCGTTGCGGCCTGCTCGTACGACACGAACCAGATCCGGCAGACGCCGCCGTCCACCCGCCGGATCGTGGCGCACTTGTGCTGCTCGCTCCAGTGCACCAGCAGGCGAGGGGGAACGAGAGAGAGGAAGATCTTCCGCGTCACCTTCTCATAGAAGGGGAAATCGGGGAAGCCAGACCACAGCGTCTCGATGAGCGGCACCCGCTTGTACGGGTGCACCCCGTGGGCTCGCCAGATGTTGTCAATATGTGCGATTGTCGTGTTGTGGGTAACAATGCAGTTCTCCACAACATAGGTACGCTCCGGGTGCGCCACCTCTATGCAGACCTGCTCGGTTTCTCCGGCGGGATCGATGCGAACCAAGATGCGTTCTTTGGTAACGCAAGGGTTTCTCTGGCGCGCCAACTTGCGGGAAAGCCTGAATAAAGGCACGTCGTGGACGCGTATGTTGACGCGGTACGACTCCCGTCCCAGCCGTTTTTCTCCTTTGTACGTGTACGATGTTCTGCGTACTCCCATAACCGCAGTACCACCCAACGACTGAGCCAGGAAAACAACCGCATCAGCCAGACACTTTGATGTAGAACTAAACTCAATCTGCCCATTCTTTAGCGCCGATCCATCCGTGTCCATCAGTCCTTGCAAGAGCGCAAGTCGCTGAGGGGCGTCGTTGTACAAATAGCAGTCGGGGACGTGTTTCTCCCATGACCGCTTGCCCATCAACCCCAGCCCCCGCAGGGACGCAGTCAACGGGTTTGAACGAACGAAGTCCCCCTTCGCGTTGCGCGCATACGGGGCCGGTATACTCCAGTCGCAGTTTGTTCCTTTGACTTTTTGCAAACTGACGCCATCAGGAAGCAACCTGCGCACCTCTTCCAACAATTCATCATCAACGCTGGAAAGCCTAACCGCATCTTTGCTGATCCCACCGTCGCCCAACAGCACGCCCATCAGATACGGGTCTACCGGCACGTCGCAAGCGGGCAAGCGCACAGCCCCTACGGCGGGTATGCTGAACCTCTGAGGCGGCTTGGGCCGCATGCCGCCGGGGCTACTCAGAATGTCACGCAGCGAGTACACACCCCATTGCATGTAGCGCCGACCAAAGCTCTGCTTGCCAGTGGCGTTCGGGTTGGCTTTGACAAAGCGAGCCTGCGGGTCTTTGGCCTTCCACAAATGGTCCAAGCCGCAACGGGTAGAGGCGCCATCGTTGAAAGTAAGCCGGTACACCGGCTTCACACCTTGGGGATAGACCCCTACCACAGGAGTAGGCGTGCCATCTCCAGCTATCACCAAGTCACCCACGCACAACTCTCCCATCTCACGCCATCCGCTCGGCGTGAGTACGGGAGTGTCTACCGGCATCTCCTTCCCGTACCGATTTGAGGCGATATTCAGGACAACGGGGTAGTCCGCAATGCAGTATTCTTCCTGTCCCTCGTGGGGGGTAAACGGAAACTCGGCGGGACGCAGCAAATCCCGCCGAGGAGCCCACGGAGATACCAGATCGTCAATCGCGCTCACGGATTACTGCTTGGATTGAATGGGGGGGGGATTGTTCTAAAGGAGGCGGTTGCGTTCATGCGGCGGTACGATCCCGTACCTGCGCCACTTTCGTCGCTCCGCTGTCCGCTCCACGACGTGCAGCGCCACGGTGAGCAGCAGCGCCGGGGTGCAGAGCCCCAGCAAGACGACGATCCAATCCCATAGAGTCGTGTTCATGGCTCTTCCGCGATAGCCGGTTGTGTCGGGTTCTCCGAATGGTGACGGCAGCCCTGATGCTCAAAGGTAAGCAGGCCGGCGCGGTGGGACACAGGGTTCATACATACGCCCCAATCAGAACTGCCGCGCAACTCCGCGAACCAGATGCATCCCGTGGAGCAATCGCTACCCCACTTTCCGTTGCCCTCCCGGTCGTCCCTGCCGTACGGCTGGTAGTCTTCAGGCAGATCCTTCACAACACGCTTCGCCGCGATGTGTGTGACCCGCGCCGCCATGGGCATTTGTGATTCATCCAGCATCGCTCACCTCCATCCGATGTGCAGGTGGGTCGCGACCCAGATCAGGCCGCCCACGATCGCCGCCCCACCGACGAGGGCGAACACGAGCACCGCGTAGATGACTCGCATCCGGGGCATAAAGTCGTAGTCACCCATCGCTCACCTCCATGAGGTCGGACAGGTCGATCCCCTGCCAGGCGCAGTAGCAGCGGGCGATGGCTTCCTCATCCGAAGACCCCTCTGCGACGTACACGCCCTCCGGCGTGTAGGCTGAGAAGATCCCCGGCGTGAGGGCGTACGTCCCGCCGCCGGCTCGCATCTCTTCCACCAGTTCGCACACGTCGCACCAGTCCTGCGGCCAGCGGGGGACGACCGTGGGGCCCTCGTCGGCGTGCAGAGTCCCCGTCAATCCAGTCGTCGGACCACCCCAGCTCCACGGCGGGCTGCGCTGCAAGTCCGTGTAGCCCTTGCGCACCGCGATCCGCCGTTGGATCTCCAGCAGCACCTCGTCCCTCGTCATCTGCATCCGTCCTTTCCCAGCAGGCGGCGCACGGCGATAACGAATCGATCCCACCGCGTGGTCTGCCACGTAAGCTCGCGATACCGGCGCAAGAAGCGGCGCTTGGCCTTCGCGTGGCTCCACGGACGGCGCACGAACAGGTGCGAGTAGGGGGCATGGCTCAGACTCCATCCCTTGACGCGTCCGGGGCCATCCTGCGGCATAAGGTCGCGCGCCTCCGTCGCCAACATGCGCTCATCGGCGGTGACGACGCAGGCGGGCATCTTGTAGCGGCCCAGTTTGGACCGATCACCAAGCCCGAATCGGTCCTCCACGCAATCCATCAACTGCGCCTCCATCTCCGCGTACCCCGCCAGCGATGCTCTGGCCGGACGGGGCACATCCACCAGATACGCCTCGCTGGCGTCGTGCAGCAGGCCGTCCAGCGCGTACCTGCCGCAGCACTCGTACGACACGTGCACGCAGTGCTCAGCCACGGAGTAGTGACGACGAACATGGCCCCCGAACCTGCATTGTAGAGAGAGCGCGTGCGCGATGTCTTCGATGTCGAAGTCCCCGGAGCGGGGATCAGCGGGATAATACCTGCGTCCGCTGCTGGTGCACCCCCAATCACCTACTCGCTCGCGCTCCTCGGTATGAGCATCCGCCTTGGCCGTCACGGCACCGGCTTCCCGCTCACCACGTAGTCCAGCCCCAGCCCCATGGCGCCACAGATGCGCTTCAGCGTCCCCACCTTGACGCTCTCGATGGGACGCTTTCCCTTCTCGATGGAGCAGAGGTGCGTCACCGACATGTCGGCCGCCTCCGCCAACTCATCCTGCTTCATCCCCCGTAGCGCCCGCGCCGCCTTGATGCGGTTGCCGGGGGTGGACGTCTCGCTTGCCATTTTTATCTTCTCTCCCTCGCTGATGATACAAAATGTCATCCCAACTAAATGTAGTGCGCGGACGCAAGAAGTCAACAGGGATGAAGCCGTATCCACGTCTCACGTAGCACACCGCCGGAACCCTTGCAACCGTCACTCTCTTGCCCATCATCAACCACCATCCTATCTTGTGGGCCGTCTCTTGTTTTAGCCACGGACTTGCATCTCTCGCCACAAAAGGAGCAACAGAATGAAGTACACGCGCATCAACTTCGGGATCGCAGCCTGCGTCGCCGCCTTCTCGCTGGCAGCCTGCAACGACACCCCCACGCACGCCCGCGGCTGCTCGTCTCCGGACACCTGCGACGCCAGCGCGAACGGCGTTCTCGGCGGAGGCGGCGGACGTACCGACACCATCCCGCAGCCCTCCAGCATGGGCGACTCCACCGGCGTGCTCGGGGGCGGCGGAGGGCACTGAGCCTAGATCGGGGTCCGGTAAAATCCAGAGGGGCGGCAAGGCGCCGCCCCTCTGGATTTACTCGCCTTCGTAATTAGCAAGAGCGGCGCGCACCTGCGCCATCCGCTCGCGAAGGTCAGCCACCTCTTGCGCGAGCGCTAAGACCAAGTTGTCACCGATACAGTCCCTCCACGGCACGCCGTGACGCTCCGCCCGCACCGATCCATCCACTCGCTGCTCCACAGCATATTCGCCCACCACCACGCGCAACCTCGCTTCTCCCATTTCTCCTACTCCTCTTGTTCTGGTGGATTGTCCGCGTAACGCACCCACGCGCAGCCGCCCTCGCATGTATCCCCGTGGTAGCACTCCAAGCAGTCCCCACACTCATCGCAGAAATCCTTGCCACACTCCGGGTCACCCTCAGCGTCGCGCACCCACTTCCCGGTATCGCGATCATAGATGTGGCAGATCATCTGTCACCTGTTCCTCCAGTTGATTGTCCAGCGTCAACCCGTGAACCTGCACCACGCCCAGCCGCACCATGATCTCGTCGGCACGGTCTTGCACGATGGGCTCACGGCGCCGTGACGCGATGTGCCGCGCGCTAGCCGCGTAGTCCATCGCCTCACCACGGCGCCCCATCATCTCCGCGCCGCGGGCCACGTCAAGCATCTGTAGCGCCACCCCCTCCTCCGCACCCGCCAGCTTGTCCACCGCATAGTCGAAGCGGCGCCGCGACGCCTCGTACCAGCGCTCGTGCTGGAGCGTACCGGCCGCGAACGCCTGCGAGGCGAACAGCACCATGCGCTCGAACGGGTTCTGCGCGTAGAAGGCCGCCTGCGCCGCAGTCTGGTAGAGAAAGCGCGCATCCGTCTCACGCCGCAGCAGGCGCAGATAGGACAAGTCCTGCACGAAGGCGAACAGGCCAGAGGGGGAGTCCCGCCAAATGTCCATCCGCACCACCGCATGCGGCGAGGCGGTTCCCTTGTCGTTGAGCTGCATGGCCTCCACGAAGCAATCATGGTGCGCCGGTCCCAGCCATTCCGCCAGCCGGTTGCTCTCCGCCTCCCGCAGCGCGCTGCGGTAGGCCATGTACGCCTCCTCGTGCTCGGCGCGGTAGCGGTGCATGCGACCCACGCACGCGCGACTCTGGTACATGGTTTCCCCGTCCCCCACCGCGTTTGCCAGATCGTACGCCTTCTGCGCCATCTTGCGGCACAGGCCCACGTCCGCGATGGAGCGCGCCATCCGCGCATGCTTCAGCGTCCGCCGCGCCTCCTCGAACTGCTCCGGAACCTCCTGGATCATGTCGCTTCCTCGCATCGGGACCGGACCCTTCCCATTGACGGGTGATGGCTGCCTGACTTTCGATACAAGATAACTTCCGCGCACCTATCCGGTCAAGGATTATCGGAGCTGGCGACTACCGGGAGCGAATGCTTCAGCCGCGGTGCGCACCCGCCCCATGGACTCGGCGTCATAACCCCAGCGGTTTCCGTCGTAACACCCCTCGCCAAAGAACCAACGGGGCACGGGCGTCGAGTGGCAAACGTACCGACGTAGCGCGATGATGAGGGCGCGCAGCGTTCCGCCTTCCGAGAAGCCCCGCCACCGTCCTTGCTCGTAGTGGGTGTAGACCAGCTTTCCGCTGTACTTGTCGCGGAGCCATACTCGTCCACGAGCGTCAATCTCCAACTGAGAGACACATCCCTCGTGGTGGAAGAACTGACGACCACAGGAGGCGATAAGCCGTATGAATTCGTTGGCCTGCTCCAGCCGGGCGCTCTTCTCGGCCCGCTCCTTGTGGGTGCTCAACTTACACCAGTCCCCTTCGAGTTGAGCACCGCGTTGACGATCTCCTCCTGCAAATTCGCCAGCTCGTCCAACACCTCCTCCGCGGGCACCCCATGTCGCGCGCCGAAGGCGAGCAGGCGCCGCCGGTTGATCTCCAGCAGCGTTTGCGAAAACAGGCGGACGGCGCCGCCGGAAAGCGTGTCCTGCGCCGCCTTCACGCGCGCGATTTCCGTACGGGCCAGCTTCGCCTTCAGCTCCACCAACGCGTCGTATCGCTCCGTGGCCGCCGCCCTCTCCTTGTGCCACTCAGCAATCTCCTTGGCGCGCTGGCGGTGCTCGGCCTCCCTCGCCTTGGCCGCCTCCTCCCCGTGCACCTCCGGGTTCAGCATGGGCAGATCCAGCGGCTCCGGACAGGGGGCGGGATCGTCCAGCACCTCCACGGCGGCGGAAATCAACTCCTCCGTAATCTTCAGCTCGGGGTGGAGCGACAGGTAATCCATGTCGTCCAGCCGGTCGTGGTAGCCCGCGAGCCGCCCCCGCAGCGTGTACCGGGACGCGGTGCCGTTGCGATAGGCGGGGCTCGCGATCCCGGCCAAGCTGTGTCCGCCATGGTTCCGGCAGGCCGGGCGTCCATACCGCGGGTCGCCATCCAACCTGCTCGTCTGGATGGGGCTGCGGACCATGCAGGGTTCATCGAAGCGGTTGCTCCGCCCGCAGACCTTGTAGCCCATGCGTCCGTCACACTCCTCGATCCAGGACACCCACTCCGCCGAACCGGGCTCCAGCCCGTGTCCCACCCGCTCGGGGAAGAGTGGCCCCCGCGGGTCCGTCAGCGCGGATGGCCTCACCATTCCTCCCGGTTGATGAGCGACACGAGCTTTGTCGCCTCTTCCAATCTCACCCCAGCGACCACCATCGCTTCCCCATGATTCACGTTGTACAGTCCATCCGGTCGGCAAGGGGAAATCCAAGCCCTCGCCAAGGCGCGTCGCGTAGCCAGTTCCCGCTCTTCCTCCAGCAGATCGTCCAGTGCTTCCGCCGGAGACGCAGGCTCCTTCAGGTCGGGCATGGCCGCGCGCATCTCCGCGTTGTAGCCGTTGTGCCGCTCGCGGATGGCGGCGAGTGCGGCGTACGCCTCGCTGTGGTCCTCCCCCTGCACGGGAGCGGAGCGGAGGGCGGCGATCTCGCGTTCCAGCCCCTCTCGCTTCATCGCCTCGTGCAGGAGCTGGGCGTGCAGCGTGTCGATGTTCCGACGCAGGCGGGCCCGCTCCGTCCCCGTGAACTCCGGTGACTCCTCCCTCTCCCGCGCGTCTCCCTGCTGGGAGGGGGAGGCCACCGCGCGAGCAATGCGATCTAGCAGGTACGCGCCGCTGAAATGCTGGGCCCTTGTCTCAATGAGCACTGCACCAATGCGGTCGCGCAACATTGATAGCGACTGCTTACAGTATGCATCCGCGCTGGCCCTGCGTTGAGCCTCGGTGTGTGCGGGATACGAGGCTCCGTCCTCGGCACCGGCAACATAGGCGTCCCAGATGGATGACCACCCGAATTGTGGTTGCTGCTCGATCATCGCTGCCACCTCCCCGTCCCCCTGCTTTGCACCGGGCGCGTCCTCCCTCACCGTCTCGTCGTCAACCATTCTCTCCCCCTTTGTGATATTTGGCGTGCAGGGCCGCCGCCCGCTCTCGCTCCCGCTGCCTGCGCGCCTCTGTCTCCGCCTTGATCCGGTCGTCGTCGGCCACCACTCGTGCGGCAAGCGACCGAGCCAACCCAACCTCACCACCGTCGTACGGTACATACGGTTCCGCTGGTTTGGCCGAACCAAGTAATCCCCTGTAAAAATTCACCGGCTGAGACGGCGCATAGCGAATCACCTCGCCGGGCCGTGAACCCAGCAACCCCACCGACGCAAGTCCTTGAGCCCGCAGCGTAGCGTCCAGCACCGCGTCTTCTACGTAAAACTTCCGGATGGCCTTCTCCCGTCCCTCGTCTATCGATACCGCCGTGACCTCCTTCGTCTCCCGCTGCCAGAACTTGCGGTGCAGGCCCGCGAGACAGGACACCGGCCACAGCAACCAGCGCAGGGAGAGGAGGCGCACGTTCACGCCTCCCACCCGAATCTCCAGCAGATACGCGCCAGCCATCAGTCGATGTAGCCGTTGGCCCGCCGCACCCGACGCACCGCCTCGGGGATGCTGTCCGCATACTCTCGTTTGTCACCCTGCACCGCCCATACTACCGGGGGTACGCCACGGCTCACCGTCACCGTGGGCTCATCGCTCGCCACGGTCACATACTCGCTCTCGTCAATCTCGCTCATCGTCATTGCTTTGGTGTCCGTTTGGTTACGTTCAAGACGTACGGGTGACTCTACACCTACCGACTCGTTCCCGATATTCGGGTTACTCACTTGACACGGCTCGCTTCGCACGTTTCGGGTTACTGCTCATCCTCGACTCGCTCACCACATACGGTTGACTCACAGTAGCAGGCTCGCTTCCAAGATACGGGTCACTCAAATTCGGCGGCTCGCTCACACACTCCGGGTTACTATTCGGTCACGGCTTGCTCGTGAACCACGCCACCATCGCGACTTCCGGGGCCACGGCCAGATAAACACTTACTCCAGCCTCGGCGAGTGAATAGCGATTGTAGCGCGCCTCCCGAACATCTGGCATCTCCCTCAACGCCTCTGGGCCAACAATCACAGCAGCAAGCCGGGGTGGCACCACATAACGAAACATGACGTCTGGCCCGAAACTTACCCATCGCCAATCCACAACGTCATAATCGATAGCACCGTCCAGAACCAGCGCAGCGGCAACCGCGCGTACGTCCCTTGGTACCCCTTCGCGCTCATCGGCAACCGCAGACTCCCACATCTGCCTGATGGTGCGACCAGTCAACATGTCGTAATCGTAAATCTGCGGGACCACCGCGGCGATCTTCACGCCGAAGGCGTGCAGTTCCATCCCGTGCCACGATTCGACTATGCCACACCCGTCCACGATAGCCATCGCTCAGTCCCGCCCCACCATCTGCCACGGTCCCACGTACGACGCCTCGGAATGGCCCAGCACGGTGATGGCGTAGGGCTGACCCACCGGCAGGCCCAGCGCTTCCCGCCACACTTGCCAGAGATGCGACAGGAAAAGCTTCTCCGTCTTGCGCAGCGCCGTCAGGTGCTTGCGCCCGTCCGCCCAGCCCACGCGCTCGCGGTCCAGCTTCGCCCGCTCGGCGCGGTACACCTGCTCGTACTTGCCCCGCGGCACCTTCAGGAAGCCAGTGCCTACCAGATACATCTGCTTCTTCACGTAGGCGTCGTAGGTGGACTTCTGCCCGCGCGCCGGCTTGGGCTGGGCCGCACGCACACCGTCCTCCGGGCCGGCCACCTTCACCAGGGCGCCGGTGCACGAGGCGGTGCTTCCGAGCGCCTGATGCTTGCCGGTCACGTTGTAGCCCACCGGCCAGTCGCGCGTCATACCGCAGGCGGCGCAGGCGTAGCGCTCGCCGGGCACCGTGGCGAGGCCCGCGTACGCCCAAAACGCGGACGCCGTGGTCGCCTTCCTCGGGTCCAGCCGCGCCAGCAGCTTGCACGCGAGCGTAGGCCCGATCCCCTTCACCTGCGACAGCCACGGCCAGCAAACGTGTTCTTTCAGCGCACGCTCCATCTCCTTGCGAAGCTCCTGCTCCTCGGACCACGCGCGGTGGTACATGCGGCCCAAGATCGGCACCGGCCCGCTCTCCTCGCCGCTGGCGATGGCGCCCAGCATCTCCTCCACTCCCGCGATCTCTTCCGTCCCCTCACCCCACGTCTCGTCACGGCCCTGAAGCACAGCGCGAATCTGCTCGCCGCACCCGATCCGCTTCCGCTGCGCCTGCTCATAGCCGTCCGCGAGGAATCGCAGCATGCGGTCGTTCTCGGACTGCGGGGGCGCCTCGGGGGCGGAGGACGGGAAAGAATCCAGATCAAACTCGCCACGGGCCGTCCTTTCCTCCATCTCCATGGCAAGACCCGCAACAAAAGCAGAATGCCTACTCTGCGGATACTGGCTCCACGTCCGCAGTTCCTCCAGCCCCTTCTTGCCGAATCCGCGAATCAGCAGCAGCGCTTCGTCCGACAGTCGCGCAGCCGCGCCGGGTGTGGCAAAGCCTTCGCTGCGCAGCGCATTGGACGTACGCGCCGACAGATCGGCCCAATCCTCGTCCCTCCCGGCCACGGCGGCTCCGTGGCGCGACGAGAAGAACGTCACGTCCGTACGCTCCCCGCTTGCCAGCTCCTTCAGCGCTTCCCTCTCGATGGTGCTCATCTTCGGTTTCCTTGCTTCCGGTTGGTAGTATACAAATTGCACTGCGACATAACCAACTTACATCACTGCATAACTCAGCGCAAGTGTCTCGTTACTGCGGACCTGCCATCGTGGATGCCGCGGTCGGGGAGGCGGGGTGCAGGGGCGCCAGCAGCAGCGTGTAGGGCGGCGAGCCCTCCGGCACTGCGGCCGGGGTGATGATGAGCGGCTGGCCGGGATGGCCGGGCAGGTCGATCCGCACCTTGTCCCCCGGCACCTTGTCCAGCAGGGCGAGCATCTGCTTGGCGTTGATGCCGCAGGTGAAGTCCGGCCCGTCGCCCTCCACGTCCACCAGATCGCGCGCGCGGCCGTTGCGGGTGGCGCTGTACAGGTGCAGCTCCTTGGCATGGCACACCGCGAAACGGACCGGGTGGATGTCCTCACCACTCGCCACAACGTCCATTCGCATCAACGCTTCGATCAGCGGCTTGCGCTCCACCTCGATCCAGGAACAGAGCTGCTGGCGCGCGCGGTTGAACACGTCGTCCACGGCGGAGGGGAACAACTCGGCGAGCGTCTTGGCGTGGTACTCCCGGTCGCCGGCCCGGAATGAGGCCCAGCCCTTGTGCACGGAGACTCCCACCGAGTCCAGCGGCTCAAAGAAGCGCTGGATGTTGGCGACGGACGGAGGCAGCAGGCTGATTTCGGTCCCCGGCTCCGGCTGCCGGCCGCCCTCGTACGGAACCTGAAGCTCCGCGAACACGGCGCTGTCCCCGGCGATGACCTGCATGTGCGTGGGCTTGAAGCGCAGCGCCATCCCCAGCAGCGCCGGCCGTCCCATGTCCGGGGTCGCAACCGCGAACGCCACGTGGTCCGCGGCGAGGTGCAGGTACTCCCCCGGCACGTACAGGATCGGGTCGTCCGGGGCGCCACCCACCGGCGGGAAATCGTCCACGTCCATCTGCGGGATCTCGTACCGACTGCGGCCCACAGCGATTGCCACCATCCCCTTGCCCTCCACCGCGAACGACACCTCCAGCCCGCTCGGCTTGCGCAGCGCCTCCGCCAGCATGTGCGCGCCCAGCAGCAGCCGTCCCGGATGGCGTACCGTCGCCGCGACCCGCACGCGGGCGGCGGTCTGGATGTCCGTCCCGGTCAGCGTCACGTACCCTCCGGACGCCTCGATGAACACGCCCCGTCCAGCGGTGATGGACAGGCGGGGGTTGATGCTCCGCATCACGAGGGCGAGGGCGGACGAAAACGAACTCGCGTTGGCTGTGAATTTCACCGCTTCCTCCTTTTCATGTCCGCCGCTCCCTCCATCAACCACGCGCCGATAGCGATCAACCAGCACAACGCCCACACTACTAGCGGAATCCAGACCGGAGACAACACCCACCACCACGACCAATCCAGATTCCCGCTCACCTTCATCCCCACCACCGCGCCCATCACACTGCCAAGCAGTGCCCTTGTTATGATTCCATCAACGCCAAACGGGTTCGCGCCGTCGTGCTTCCATTTATTCATCTTCCCCTCCCCCGTCGCCAACCACAACATCGTCATCCTTCAACGGGATCGCCTGCCCGTACTCCGTCCTGCACACTCGCTTATACCCGTTGCATTCCATGTTGGACAGCAGGATTCTTTCGTTCGGATCCGCCCTCTCTCGGATTTCCTCCACCGTCTCCTCACGCCCGTGCATGGTCCATGGCGAGCACACCTTCCATTCGCCCGTAAGCTCTCCGGATTCTCCTTCCACCTCCTCGCGCTCCACCAATCGATATCCGAAGGTGTGCGGTCGCTTACCGGTCAACCCTCCTTCGGGAAACTTCACATAGCTGTTTTCGGAGAACAGCAAGCCCGGATGCAGATACTCCACGTATCGAACGATCATCTGTCTCGTCTCCCTTTAAGAATCTCACGCCGCACGTGCGGCCATGCGCGCCAGCAACTCCTGCATCATCCCGCGGTCCTCCTCGGCAGCGTCCCCGTCCGTGGCGGCGGACACCTCCTGCCGCCTGCGATCCAGGATCGCCATGATGTCCTCCTCAATGGTCCCCTCCGCCAGCAGATACCAGTGGTTCGCGGGATCGGGCTTGTCGATGTGCCCCACCCGCATCTCCAACTGGTCCATGTCGTCCGGCGTCCACCCCAGCTCCACAATGGCGGTATCGTTGGCTGCGGTCAGGGTCAGACCCATGCCGCCGCTCTGGAAGTTGATGGCGATCAGCGGCGTAGCCGCGTCCATCCGGTACGCCGGGCAGGGGAAGTCCGCGGCATAGTGCAGCTCGTGCGACCTGCCGCACGCCGCGCAGCGCTGGAACAGCGTCACCGCCTCGTCCTTCTTCCCCGCCGACACCCCGCCGTGGATGTAGGGGGCGCTGAACCTGCGGGCCACCTCCTCCACGATCTCCTGATGCCACGCACCGACGATCAGCTTTTCGCCAGACTCCTCCATGAACTCCTTGATCCACTCCGTCACCCCGGCCATCTTGCCGTGTGCGGCCAGCCGCTTCAGCGCCGAGATACGCACCAGCCCCTCCGCCCGCATCGCCCGGTAGGCGGCATCCTGCGCCCTCGCCTTGCGCGCCTCCCGGCGCTGCTCCGGGCTCATCCCCTCCAGCGAGCGGTTGAACTCAACGTCCTTCAGCGCATGGTCCGCCGCCCAGCCCGCCACGTCCTGTTCCGCTTTCTGGTACTCGGCGCGGTTGTTGATGGCGAAGGGCACGACGTGGCGCTCCACCTTGGGAATCTCCGCGTACACGTCCCGGCGCCTCCGCCGGACCATGCAGACGCTCCGGAGCCGCTGGTTCAACTCCACCATGGCCTCCGGCGGCACTCGCACGCTCCCCATCACTCCGCCGGCATAGCCGCAGTAGCGGGTGGCGAACTGATACCAACCGCCAAGGTCGTCCAGCCGGTCGATGATCTGGAGCGGCTGGATCAGGTCGGCGGCCTGCTTGCGCATCGGCGTGCCGGAAAGGAGTAGCTGCACCATATCATGCATCCGCTCCCGGCACTCCGTCCTCCACTGTGCCGCAAGGTACTGGAGCACCAACGTGCGCTGCGCCTTTCGCCCCAGCACGTGGCGGTGGAACTCGTCGCAAACCAGCCCACGGAACAGCATCGCCGCCAGCGGGCCATCGCAGGTATCCACGATACGCTTGCCGCGCTCGTTCACGGTCCAGCGCACGCCGGCCCAATCCATCAGGATGTCGTAATTGATGATGAGAATTTCGGCGCTGCGGAGTTGACGCATGCAGCCGGCAAACCACTCCGCGTGCCGCTCGGCGTAGCGCAGCACGGGCTCCACTTCGATCCAGTTGTCCGGCTCCCGCGGCGCCTTGCCCTCCAGCACAGCCACCGTACGACCGGGAAGCCACCGCTCCGCCTCACGACGCCACGCGGGCTTCAAGGTGGCAGGCACCACCAGCAGGGCGGGGTAGGACTCGGTGTGGCAGAGAGTCGCCAATGCCTGCATCGACTTGCCAAGCCTCATCTCATCCGCGATGATGACCCGACGCTGCCGGGACGCGTACGAGACGCCAACGCGCTGGAAGGGGCGCAGCGTGCCGCCGAGGTTGTCCACGTGGAATTCAGTGTCGGGCAGGCGGCTTTCTTCAAGGTTGGCCTGCGCGCGCTGGCCCGCAGACTCCGCGCGCCCCAGTGCTTCCGCCTCCACCTCGAAACCGTGCTGGGCGGCAAAACGCAGCAGTTCCGCGCCGGCCAACTCCGACACCTCCCACACCTTCTGAGCGTTGATCCAGCGCGCGCCCGGCACCTGCTTGATCGCCGTAACCAGCGCCGCGCTGTACGGGAAAACGACGTGGAAGCGCTCACCACCCCAAATCACCCGGCGGGAATTGGGACGAGGCAGAGCTTCGGTTTCTGCCTTGGGCTCCTTCCGCTCCCACGTGGCCCGCGCCGCTGCTACGCGCTCCAGATCGCTGAGATATGCGTCCGCCTTGGCCCAGCGCTCGCGGTCCTGCCGCTCTAACTCTTGTTCTCTGATTGCGTCCCTTTTGGCTTCCGTGCCTTCACCGCCTTCCCACTTTGGGAGCACTGCGGAGATTCCATCAACCGATTCCTCGCTTCCTGCTCGGGCCAGTAATGGTTCACAAAAGTCCAGTCTCCGGTCAGCGCCACTCGCTGCCGACAACGCGGACAAATCGCTGTTTTCACATTTCTCCTTGGATTGGAAATGCCTTATCTCTTGCTCTCGGGATACAACAGATTCATCAACTTGTCCGTCTCCCCGTCGATCCATCCATTCATCTCCCGAATTCGTGCGCCGGGCGCCGCTTCCGGTGGACCGAATCTCGTCAACTCTATTTGACGTAACACCATCGCCACTGCCGATTGAAGCGCCGCCTTCACCTGCTCCCTGTCCAGCATCGGATTCCTTGGGTTGATGGGAACGCAGCTCCACGCACTTGCGCGGCAACCAGCATTCGATTGTGGATTCGGTGGCAACGCGGTTCCGGATGGACTCCCGCTCGGCGGGGCTCATCGCGGCGTAGATTTCGGCGTGAGGAAGACCCAACTCCTTGGAACAGTCGGAGCCAAATCCCAACAGGCGGGAGGCGGGATTGTCGATGTCGCGACCGCAGCGCTGGCAGAACTCGCACTCACGCACCAGCACGTGCGCGCGAACCTGCACCGCGGCCGGGGTTACACGGATGATCTCGGCGGCAATCTCACGGCTGGCGATACCCTTGTCCTTGGCGAGCCATGCAGGGAGCCCCAATTCCACGCGATCTCCCGCCGTGAGCTGCGCCGTTGCCATCACGCCCCCCGAAACCGGGCGATAGCGCGGCGTACGGGCTCTAACTCAGCCAAAGCCTTTTCGAAGTCGGACGTACCCTGCAACTGGTCGTTGATCCACGACTCCGCGACTTCCAGCGCGCGTTCGGCCGCCTGCACAATCGACAGCTCTTCCATTTGCTCCTCCGGGGAATAGGTTGCTACTTCTCACTCATAGCAATCTATTCTAATCCGCAGGGGAAGTCAAGCGGCTTGTTTGGCGGCGCAGCAGGGGCCGTGGCGGTGGCGATCAATCTGCCCCATCGGATGCAGCTTGCCGCATTCCATGCAGGGGCCTTGTACAATCTCGCGCGTCTGGTAACGGCCGGTGAAGCGGAATCCCAGCCGCCCTTTCAGAAGGTGTTCGGCAGCACGGGGGTGGACGCCCAGCCTGCGTCCAAGGTCGGGCCACGTCAGGCGATTTTCTATGGACTCTCGCAGACTCTCGTTGACCGCCCGCCAGCCCTCGTCCGTGGTTATCACATGGCGCCTGCGGCTGGGGCGATTGTCCTCCGGCTGCATCAGCACTGGCCGCCGCATCGTCTCCTTCCGCCGCCGGCAGAACAGTTCGATGGCCTCCATGTAGATGGCTTCGGCGTCGGGGCTCCAGTCCGCCCAGCGCCACGGGGCGCCGGACGGATAGAGAGCTGCGGTGATCTCGGCGTCCATGGTCAACTCGCCAAAACGGGCGAGTACGCGTTCCACGACGACGACGATCTCTTCGCGAGACAGCGGGGAGTAGGGGAGGTATGTTTGCGGTGGAGTCATGGCAACGGTCATGTAGGGTGGGACGGTCCAATCACAATAACGCTCGCTCGGTTTGTGAACAGACCGAACGCAATCGCTTCCTGGCATGGGCGCCAAACCGGATATCCCATCTCCTCCGCATATCCCACGGTAGACGCAGTGCCCTTCCCTCCGGGAAACGCAACCACTAAATCAGGATACGATTCCTTAAGCATTTCCCGATTGCGGATCGGGCCTGCGCGCCTTCCGTACTTCTCCCAGTCAGCGGGAAACTCCATCAGCATCACTCCAGCGTGTTCGGCCCACTCCTTGGCGAGCGCGTCCGCTCCCGGCGCACCGCCATGCACTAAAAGTGTGATAGGGCGCCCTTTGTGCAATTGACTGAGCGCCAAGAACACTGCGCCTCGGTCGGCGTAGCCGCGCCCGCCCGTCACCACCACCACGTTTCGCTTTACCATTCTTCACCTTCCTGTACGTGGCGCTGCGTAATCCGGAGGTTGCGGCGGTTGAAGCGAAAGGGCACTTCCAGTGTCGGGCCGTGGCGGTTCTTCGCGAGCACCGCCACGCTATCCACGTCCCCGGTGGGGTAGGCGTGGCCGTTGCCGTGCAGGTTGATGCTCTCCGTGACCGGCCGGACGCGGGAGTGGTCGGGGATGATGATCTGGTCCGGATCGGCGGCCATCTGCATGCCCCCGTAGAGATCCTGCATCACTGGCGTCTCCTTCTTCTTCGCGGCCTCGTTGGTGAGCTGCGATAGACCGAAGATCAACAGACGTTGCTCTTTCGCCAGCCGGAAGAGCGACTGCGAACCAGCGATGGCGTGCTCGTGCACCTTCTTCTCCACGCCCTGTGAAAGCATCCACAAGAGCTGGAGATAGTCCACCACGAAGGTGCGGCAGCCGCCGTATTCCCACAGGTGCAGTATGGACGATGTCACATCGTCTACACTGCGCAGCAACTCGCGGTTCGTTTTGATGTCGGCGCCCGTCTCCTCCATGATGATCGCCATCCGCTCGGCGGCGGCGTCCCACGTCGCACGGTTGAAGCGCTCGCCGTAGCCAAGCTCCGCCGCCGTCACGTCCGCGATCATGGGCAGGAACCGGCCGGCGTTCTGGCCCTGCGACATCTCCATGGAGACGAAGCCCACGCGCTCGCCGTGCATGAAGGCGGTGGCGGCACAGTTCTGCGCCAGCATAGACTTGCGTCCACCCTGCCCGCCGCCGATCACCACGTACCAGCCGTGCGCCAAACCCGTCTCGCCGCCCTCGTCGCCACAGGCTTCAGACCACTTGGCCCACGGCGTGGGAACCACGTCCAGCGGACATTCCCGCTCCTCCGCCATGCGCTCCAACGTATCGCCAACCAACGAGTCGAAGGCGAACGGTGGCTTGGGCGTGCCGATCTTCTCCGCGGCCCGCATCAACCCTTCCATGCGAGCACGGAAACCGTCCGGGTTCTGCTGGCGCAGCGCACAGGGGTCCTTGGCGCCCGCCGCCGCGGCGCGGATCACCTTGGCGCCCGGCAGGTCAGCGGCGATGGAGCGCACCATGATTGCGCCGCCGCCGTCCGGCTCCTCCCACACGTAGACCTCGCGGTCCTTCAGGAAGGGAAGCACGGCTTCCCGGCAGTGCGACCACGTATCGGCCCCCGGAAGGCCCAAGGCCATGATTCCGGCACACCAGAGGGCCTGCGTGTCCGTCTCCCCTTCCACGAGGAACACAGGGGCATCCGACGCGATCTTGGGTAGCATCCAGAGCCCGTAGCAGCCGGGGATGCTGCCGCCCTCGCCCTCCCAATATTGGTTCTTCTTCCCCGGCCGCTTCTGGAGGCGCAGGCGGCGGCGCAGGAGCGCGCCGTCCGGCCCATAATAGGGGATGTACACCACGGGCGATCCGAACTTGCCCACTTCGGACACCACGCCCCACGACTCCAGCCGGTCCGCTGGCAATCCCTTCTCCGCCGCGTAGTCGTCCACCGTGTAGCCGCGATGCTGGCGGATGCTCACCTCGATTCCCAGCGCGTCGGCCAGCCCCATCAGGCGTCCACTCCCCTGACCACCGCACCCGCTGCACTTCCAACCGTACTCGCCCAGCATGGCGGACGCGGTCGTATCGTCGTGGGCCACCAGCGGGCAGCGAAAGCGGAGCAGGCCGTTCGGTCCTGGCATCGGCTTCAGCTCGGGCCTGCGGCGAATATCGTCCACCAGCAGGGCGCGCAGCCCGGCAAGGTCCGCAACCTGGATCGCCTCGCTCATGCGGCCTCAGCGCTCATCGTCGCCGTCCGTTCCAGATACGAGATTAACTGCTCCCCGATGCACCGCGCATAGGCGGGAGGAATGGCCTCGAAGATGTCCTTGACCCGCATCTTCCAGCCGATGCCCATGGCCTCCATCGCCTCCTCCATGGTGGCGGCCGTTCTGCCGCCACCCGGAATGCTGTCGTTGAGGCGGTGGTAGACCCCCACCGGCCGGCCTTGCTCCTTGTGGCGGCAGTTGGACGGAGCAGCGAGCATGACGGAGGACTCAAAGAGCCGGTGCCTCCGAACTCGCAGCCCGAACATCGAGCCGCACAGCGTGACGGCATCCCGCAGCGGGGCGCCGGGTACGTTCTCGATGACGTAGGGCTTGCCCGTGGCGATCAGAAGTTGGCGGATCGGCTCCACCAGCCGCGGCGACTTGTCCGCCTTGCCCTGGGCCTCGGCGAGCTTACGAGCGCGGGTGTAGCCCTGGCACGGCGGGCTGGCGTGAATCGCGTCGAAGCGGTGTCCATGCTCGCGCAAAAACTCCAAGGCGTCCGCCTGAACGAAGCGATGAGCAGGATTCCTCGGTTGGGGGACAATGTCCACGGATACGACCAGGAACCCGGCATCCATATAACCTTTCGCGCAGCCGCCCCCGCCACCGAACAAATCAAGCAGTCGGAACTTCATGCTGCCACCTCCAGCGGAGCGTCAAACTCCTCCGGCCACGGCGCATACTCCCGTTCCGCCAGCCCCACGGTTTCCCCGGCAATGCCCATCTGCCGCTTCAGACGCACCGCCTCCGCCCGGCGACCGTCCCGGAGCGCCGCAACGAGGTGGATCATGTCCAGCTCACGACCGGTGTAGCCCCGGAACCCACCGCCACTGGACGTAGCCCGCACCGGCGCCGCGGCCGGCACGTCGGCGTCCTCGTCCACGGGCCACCACGGCTCCGGCTTCAGCTTGGACCGGGCGGTCCGCATGTGGCGCTCAACCGTGTCATCGTCCCGGAAGATGGTTTCCGGGTAGGTGTAGTCCACACCGTCCGGATTCCGGCTGCGGTCCGTCCCGGTCATGAACCCATCGGCCCGCGCCCCAGCCACCGCCAGCCGAAGCTGACCCCGGCTGTAGCCCGCCCGGAGCCTGTCTCGGACCTTCCGCCACCCGCGGCTCTTGGGGTCGTAGTTGCGCTTCCGCCCCGTCGCCGCCCGCCAATCGTCCAGCACTGCCGCCACTTCCGTGGCCTCCCGGTCCGACTTCCTCTCCTTTGGCGCCTCAATTTCCTTGTGGGGAAGGGAAGAGGGGAGAAAGGGGGAGGAGGAAGAGGCGGGGGGGACTATAG
>Ga0247830_10000032_pt1 | contig 36988 bp, 37 predicted proteins | sample 12C_Control_Day5_FD_207766 | JGI IMG/M metagenome (GOLD analysis project Ga0247830, IMG submission 207766) | Soil microbial communities from agricultural site in Penn Yan, New York, United States - 12C_Control_Day5 | ecosystem: Environmental > Terrestrial > Soil > Agricultural land | place...
GTGCGCAAGGCGCCGACCGCGTTCAGCGCCTTGCGCACCTCGTCGAGCACGGCGAGCGGCTGGTTCATCGACTTGAGCTTCTGCTGCAGCAGCACGCCGACCTCGCTGGCGCGCCCGAGCCACAGGCTGACGGGCGTCGACAGCAGCACCAGCAGGAACGCGATCGCCAGCGCCAGGGCGAGCGTCACGGCAATCGCCGACGCCACCCGGGGCACGCCGTAGTCCTGCATCCTCTTGATGACGGGCAGCACGATGGTGGCGATGACCCAGGCCAGGACAACCGGCACGATCACGGGCCTTGCAACGTAGGCGCACCACAGCACGGCGATGACGAACAGGCCGATGAGCGCCACGTGGCTCGCCCGTGCCCAGGCATCGAACGCCGGCTCGGCCGCCACCGCCGCCTCGCCGTTGCGGGCAACCGGCGCGGAGGCTCGCTCCCGCTCCGGCCGTTTCTCCTTGTCCTTGGCCTGGGGAGTGCCGTTCTTGCCGGTCGGGGGCTTGCCGATCTGGGTCATGGGGTGTTGCCTCGGGTCAGGAAGGTGCCTTTGATGACGCGGCCCGCATTGGCCGCCTGCGACCACATCGCCCCCCAGGCCGATGCGCTTCGGATATCGGCCAGCGTGCGCAGCAGGCGTGCGCGCTGGGCGTCCGGCATCAGCTCGACGATCTTTGCCCACACCGCATCGACGTTGTAGGGCGCGACCGCGATGTCGATCCGCACCGGCACGATCTCGTTGGCGGCAAACCCGAGCTCCGCGCTCACGGCCTGCATGGCCGCGCGGATCGACTGCGCCTTGCCGGACGTGGCCGACGTCAGGTCATAGGGCGGCTGCCACTCGTTGAAGGGCCGCAGCGCATCGACATGGGTCAGCACCAGCAGCATGGGCGGGCGCCGCCGGTTGGGCGAGGCTGCGAAGTGCGCGCGCACGGCATCCAGCGCGGCGGCGTCGACGTCCCGCGCGGCGCGCGCCGCGGACACGACCCACAGCACCATGTCGCAGCTGTCGGCGGCCTCGGTGAGGTCGCTCATCTCCCGCGTCCCGGTGAGGCCCGGGCTGTCGATCAGCAATGCCGCGGGCAGGCCCTCGTGCATCAGCCGGTAGGCGGCAAAGCTCTCGGTGGCGGGCACCACGTCGACGGCGGACTCCACCGCATTGGCGAGCGCGTTCACCAGGCTCGACTTGCCGGCCCCGGTCTGCCCCGCCACTAGGATGCGCACGGGCTCGGCCTCGCGGGTTTCGGCCGCCGCCAGGTCCTTGGCCGAGGTCGACGTCACGTGCCTGGCAAGCTGGGCCGGCGCAACGCGCAGGCTGCCGCCGTAGAGGTCGATGGCCGCGCGGCCGACCTCCTTGACGAAGGCGCGCGCCAGCCGGCGCGCCAGGTGCTCGCGGCCGGCCTCGTAGATCTGGCGCGTGAAGCGCTCGCGCAGCTCCTGCGTGGCGGCCGCGACCGGATTGAGCAGCCGCACGATGCGCCAAAGGTCGTAGCCCTTCTCGACCCAGGACATGGCGCCGCGCCAGCGATAGAGCCACATCAGCTGGGCGACCGTGATGCGGTCGCCCAGCGGAAAGGAGCTGACGAGGAAGCCGCGCAGGTTGGCGCTGGCGCGCTCGATGACGGCGAGCGCCTCCGGCACCGTGAACTGCAGGAGCGGATCTTTCCTCTCGGGATGCAGGCGCCGCGCCACCGTCTCGATGGTCTCGAGCGCCAGATTGAGGGCCGCGTCCCGGCTCGTGATGCGGTCGGGATCGACGCTGCGGGCAAGCCGCCCCACATCGCCCCAGGCCTCCTCCTGGCGCGGGCTCCAGCTCGTATCCGCCGGCTCCTCACCATCGTCCGCGTCATCGAGCCGCGCCTCCGGCGGCAGCGGCACGATCAGCCGCCGCTGCAGAAAATAGACGCAGACCACCACGACGCAGGTCGCCAGCGCCCAGTAGAGGATGTAGCCGCGCTCCCACAGCCACAAGCTGCCGAGGGGAATGAGGCTCAGCGCCGGCAGCACCAGCGCCACGGCCAGCAGCACGAGGCGCGGAATGCGCGGGCCGGGTTTGCGCTCGCTCACTGCTTGCCTCCCGCCGCAGCCGTCCCGATCTCGCCTTCGCTTGCGAGCCGCAGGGCGCGCTTCAGCGCTGCCCGGTAGACCGATTGCACATCCTCTCCGTGGGCGCCGGCCTGGCGCCGGCGCAGGAAGTGCGTGGCGGCCTTGCCCATGGCGTAGGTGGCGGCGAAGCTCGCCGTTGCCGCGGCGACGGCACCCGCCGTCTGGCCATAGACAGGGATCAGCTTGACGAGCTGGCGCACGCCGAAGCCCGAGGCCACGCGCGCCAGCGTGCCGGCCCCGAGCGCGGCGGCGAACTCGCCCGCCGTCCTCTTGTCCCACGTCACGCCGCACCGGAGGCCGATGTGCCGGAGCATGGCCGCCTGCACGACAGGCACGCCGACGATGCCGGTGAGCGGAAATGCATCGCTCGCCCCCGCCGCGAAGGCAAAGCCCAGGATATGGCTGTTGAGGTTGCGCTGCGCGCTGTCGCCGTGCGGGGCGAGCTGAGCAACGACGGTCGCCACGGCCGCTGGTGCAGCGGCGACGAGCGACTCCACCAGCGCCTCGCGGCCGTAGTCTTGCGGCTCCAGGCCGTCGCCTGCCTGCGTGAAATCGATCGGCACGAACCGCAGCTCGCCCTTGCCGGGAATGGCCGAGAACAGCGTGCGCTGATGGCGGAGCGCGCGCAGCACGTCCGGCGCCACCTCGGCCGCAGGCTCCTCGGAGCCGAAGGGATAGGGCAGAACGTGGCCCGCGCCCGGCGGGTAGGCCTCGTGCAGGCTGGTCTGCGCCACCACCACCGGCCAGTCCGGATGGCGCCTGCGCGCTGCCCGCAGGGCCTCGATCACCGCCTCCTGCTGGAAGTCGCGCGCCTTCATCACGACAAGGATCAGATGCGATCGCCCCTCGCAGAAGGCGATGTCCTCGACTGGATCGTAGGCGACCTCACCCAGGCCGCGCGTGTCGAGGAAGCGGATGATCGGCGCCTCGGCGGGAAAATCGAAGATGCGCGCCGTCTTGGTGCAGGCTTCGTAACCATTGCCGATCTCGGCCGTGGTCGCCTGCGTCAGCTCGCGGACGATCGAGGTCTTGCCGCTCTGCACCTTGCCGAGCAGCCACACCACCGGCGCGAACTGCCGCGCGCGCTCGGCAATGGGCGTGGTCTTGTCGATCGCCTCGGCGTTGCTCATGTCAGCCTGTGTGAATGGTCGGCAGGGTTGCCCCGCAAACCCGTTGGTAGAACGCAGCTGCACCGCTCGAGGTTTCGCCAAAGCCCAAGCTTATTTTCAAGCTCGGGCGGAACCGCCGCTCCGACGCAGCGTTTCCTCGTGCGCCCCCGCGCGTCGTTCGGGCGCGAGAGAGAAACGGAGAATTCACCATGGGTAATCTGCTGCACTACGCACTGGTGTTCCTGGTGGTCGCCTTGATTGCCGCCGCGGTCGGATTTGGCGGCGTTGCAGGTTTCGCCATGGAGGCCGCCCGGCTGCTGTTCTGGGTGTTCATCGTCCTGTTCGTCGTATCGCTGGTCGTATCACTGGTGCGCCGCGCCTGACGCTGTCGCAAACTGCGACAGCCACCGCCTCGTCTTCCCGCCCCTCCCTGCGGGAAGGCGAGGCATTTTTGTTGCCTGCTGCATCATGCCCGAGCGGGCCATCGGAAGATGGCGGCGGCATGGTTTGTGGGACCCGCAACCTCCAAGACAAAAGGAGCGGCCCGAAGGCCGCTCCCAATGTGCGATAGCCGTATGATCCGATCTAGGCCCAGTACGGCGGCACGTTGTAGTGCCGGTAGGTCTGGGTCTCCCAGTTGCGGTTCGAATAGGCGTCATCGCTGAACGCGGGCGCATCCTTGAGCTGCTGCTCGGAGATGCCCGTCACGTAGCCGTCGAGCTTGGTGTCGTACTTGAGCGCGCCCCAGGGGATCGGGTAGTGGCTGTGGCCGAGCCCGAGGAAGCCGCCGAAGCTCATGACGGCGTAGGTCACGCGGCCCGAGACCTTGTCGATCATCAGATGATCGACCTCGCCGATCTTGCTGCCCTTCATGTCGTAGACGTTGGTGCCTTCCACATCCTCGCTGGAGATCAGCGAGTGGTTGGGATGTGCGGTTGCGGTGGCCATTGGGTTCTCCTTCCTGTTGAGAGCCGAGGCCGGCGCACGGCCGGCCCCGTTGGACGAGGGTCAGCGCGTCACGCGATCCGGTGCCGGCCGGGCGCCGGGCTGCGTGCCCGTGCCGGTGGTGCCGGACTTGTCGCCGGCCCACTTCCATTCCGGAGCCGCCTTCAGCGCGTCCTTGGTGGCGTTGAGCGAGACCACGGTGCTGCCGCTGTTGTCCTGCGCCAGCCGCAGCGAGCTGAAGTTCACGGCCACCTCGCGCTCGCCGATGCCGAGGAAGCCGCCGACGCCGATCACCACGGCCGCGACCTTGCCGGCCTTGTCGAGCACGACCTCGTTGATTTCGCCGATGCTCTCGCCGGCGTCGTTCCTCACGTTGGTGCCGATGAGCTTGCTCGCGCGCATCTCGCTGCCCTGGTGCGTGTACCATGGCTGCGCGCCCGGCGCCGGATTGACCTGGGCCGGTGTGCGATCGGGCGCCGTGGTGGTGCCCTGCGCGAACGCGGCCGGCGCCATCAGCATCAACGCCAGCGCTGCTGTAACGGTTTTCATTTCGGGAGTTCCTTCACTCGTTGCTTTCGTCGTTGAACACAAGCCGCGCGGCTTCGCGCGTCGTGCCTCGTCAACGTGCTCCCCCCGTCGCAGTTCCAGCTTCAAAAGATGCTCAGCACAGCGCCCTTCCCCCGGCGGAGCAGCGCCCGCGACGGCCAAGCTCGAGCGTGTGCCGCCCAAGCTCGAGGTCGCCCCAGATTGTGCAGAGCGGAACACCTGCAACGGCGAGGCGTTGGGCACTCGATGCGCACACGCGATGAGATGATGAGATGAAAGGACACGCCATGCTCAGGACGCTTCTCGCCGCCGGACTGCTCGGCGCGGCGCTTTCAGCCGCACCGGCCTCCGCGCAGCAGTCGCAGCCGCCGCCCGCTCCATCGGCGCAGCCCGACTCCAGCCTCGTCGGCCTGCCCGTCTACAGCAGCGACGGCCACAAGCTCGGCGACGTGACGGAGGTCGGCACCTTCGGCGGCAAGCGCATGCTGCGCGCCGAGATCGGCACCTTCCTCGGCATGGGCTCGAGCCCGGTGCTGATCCCCGCCGACATGTTCGCGCGCAAGGACGATCGCATCGAGGTCGCCATGTCGGCCGACGAGGTCAGGGACACGGTCTCCCGCCAGAAGCAACAGCAGCAGGAGAAGTAGGATCGCAGCCAGACGCGAGCGCGAGGCCTATTCGGCCTTGCGCCGCCGCAGCTCAGCCCGTCTGCGCAACCGGGCGGGCAGCGATCGCCGGCCCGGCCGACGAGCCGCTCTCGTTGAGCACCATCAGCAGTGGCGTCAGCCCTTCCGCATCCACCAGGCGGAAGATCTCGACATCGTCGCGGGCCTGCTGGCTCCAGCCCGCGATCTCCAGCGCCCGCTCGGCCTTGGAGAACAGCCCGTGGTTGCGGATCGGCCGGTCGCGGTGCTGGCGCGCGGCCTTGGCGGGGTCAAGCTTCTGCTCCTCGAACCAGTGCTTGCGCACGTCGGTCAGGTCGGTGACGCTCCTGTAGGTCTCCTCCTTCTTCAACCTCTCGAGCTCGCTCTTCCTGAGGCGAAACCAGCGCGGCCCGATGCCCCGATCCGGCCAGCGCACCAGCCCCAGATCGCTCAGCACGCCGGCGAGCTGGTTCATGGCAAGCCCACGCGCCGACTCGTCCTTGTTGCTCGAGTCGCAAGCATAGAGGTTAGGAATCACAAAATAGGACGCGCGGTTGTGGTGCACGAAATGGCGGTGCACCCACTCGTGGTCGACGCCGGCGCGGGCGATCGCGGTGTCGATCGCCTCCTTGATCTGGCGCCTCAGCGCGCCCGTCGGCCGGATCGACGGCGGCTCGCGCGGCGGGTTGAGGATGGCGAGCGCCAGCAGCCCCAAGTCGATGCCGATGGTGGCGAGCAGCGCGATCAGGTCGCGCCCGGTGATCGGCTCGCCCGTGTCGGTGCGCCCGCCGCTCGCCTTGCCGCCCGACGCCAGGTAGCCGGCAAGGCTCACGGAATAGGCGCCGATGTTGCGCCACAGGTTCTTCACCGCATTGGCGACGCCCGCCGGGCCTTCGTTGAACACCGCCTCGCGCAATTTGAGCTCGGCGGGTTGCTCGGCCTGGGCGGCCGCCTGGCGCAGGCGCTCGGCGAGCGTGGGGTCGTAGCAGGAGAAGCCGGCAGCACCCGGCGCAACCGTGACGGCGGATGCGATCGCGCGCATTTCGGCGGCCGTCGAGCGGCCGATCTGGTTGCTGCGGGCCGCTATGTTGCGCGCGCGCCCGCGGATGTCGGAGGCGCGGGCCTCGAAGGCACGCTGGCGCTCCTCCACGGTCGTGCCGCCGAGGCTCGCCGCCGTCTGCTTGAGCTCGTTGATGTCGGCCTGCAGCGGCTCGAACCAGGAGCGCGTCATGCCCTCGCGCAGGGTGTTGATGGAATCGCGCACGCTGCGCCGCGCGTTGTAGAGCGGCCCGCGCCCTGCCCCCGAGGCCGTGCCGCAGCTGCCGCCGCTCGTCTCCTCGCGCGACATCTGGCTGTCCGACCAGCTCACCACGCTGTCCAGCTGGCCGCGCACGGCATCGAGCCGCGCGGCCACGATCGTGCTGGCATCGCGCGCGTCCTCCTGCAGGCCGGCGAGCCCCGTGCGCGTCGCCTCCTCGCCCGAGATCAGGCTCCACCAGAAGCCGTAGCCGAAGCCGATCGACCACACGGCGAGGAACACGTAGAGCGGAAAGGTGATCAGCCGCTCGCGCAGCTGCCGCTTGGCCCCGAACGTCTCGCGCAGCATCAGCCACATCAGGAACGTGAGCGCGACCACGACCGCGATGACCAGCACATCGTTGGAGATCGACATGCCGCCCGGCAGCACCGGGCCCTGGCTCGTCGGCGTGGCGGAGACGCCGATGATGAAGTCGCGCATGCCGTGCCAGGTGGCGTAGCCGGAGATGATCAGCAGCATGAACGAGGCGAAGCCGATCAGTGCATTGCGCCCGAGCAGGTAGTCGGCAACTCGCGCCCACTGCCGGCTCGCGCGCGCCGTCAGCGCCTCACTCTCCTCGGCCATCCCCCGGCCTCCCAGCTAAGCCTGATTGAGGCGCTTACAGGAAAGCTGCGGCTCTGTCGCGACGGGGACGCGGGGCCTGCGCACGGCCGCCGCCGGACGTGGCGGATCGGTCACGGACGGAGCCCACGCTCAGCTCGAGCTCGGGTCCAGCTCGCGCGCCAGGAACACGCTGGCGCCGCCGTTGCGCTCCGCCGCCCCCAGCTCGCGAAACCCGCAGCGCTCATAGAAGCGCACATTGCGCATGCCGCGCCCCGTAACGATGTGCATGCCGGGCGCGCCGGCGCGAGCCGCGACCTCGGCGAAGGCCTCGACCAGCGCCGCGCCGATGCCGCGGTTGCGCCAGGACTCGCTCAGGTTGATGTGGAGGTGCGCCGGGAAGCGCCGGCAGAGCTCGGCGAAGTGCGTGCGGAAATAGGAGATGTCGGCGAAGCGCTCCTGCGTCGCCGGGTTCTTCAATGCGCCGACCAGATAGCCGGCGACCCTCCCCTCCGCCGTCATCGCCAGCAGCACCACATCGCCTCGGTCGGCGAGGTAACGGCCAAGCCAACGCTCGCGAAATGCCCCCCGCTCAGGCCGCGTCTGAGGTGCCAAGGGGGCCGTCTCGAAGAAGATGGCGTCGACCTGGGCGAGCAGATGCGGAGGCAGCTCCGGGCCCGGTATGCGCGATATTTTTGTAGTTTTTACAGACACTTAGTCTACATTCCAGACACCGGGCCACTGTCGAGCTATGCAAACCGGCATGGCGCGCATTCCGTTAAGGATATTGCGTTGCAACTTGGTATGCCAGATACCACATTGCAATGCACAAGCGCGGGAATGATACCACGCGCCAAGAGAAGAGATGATCATGAGCACCACCACCAGCTACGACGACGCCGTCGACTTCCTGCCGAAAGCGAAGACTGCTCCCAAGCGTCCCAACTTCCTGGCCAAGGTCCGCCTGATCCTGGACGCCATGCGCGAGGGTCACACCGCCGCGCGGCGCTACCGCGAGCTGACGACCCACGGCGTCCCCCACGACGAGGCCGCGCGCCGCGTGTTCTCGGAAGTGTACTCGGTTCGCTGAGCCCAAGGCTGGCCCTCAGCGGCCAGCCTACTCTTCCCGCGAGGCGTAGCGCTTCTCGAGCGCGTCGAACTCCGCTTTGCCGACCAGCCGCTGGCGCTCGCGGAACGGCGCCACCGGCCCCGACTCGTCGAGCCGGCCCTCGTCTCTGAGCTGGCGCAGCGCCGCCTGCATGCCGTGCACGGCCCCCTGCAACGCCACGTTGGCGTAGAGCACGAGCGCGAAACGGGCCTGGCGCAGCTGCGCCAGCTCCACGATCGGCGTCTTGCCGCCGACCACCATGTTGACGACCTGCGGCGCCGCGACCCGCTTGGGGATCGCCATCAGCTCCTCCAGGCTCTCGGGCGCCTCCACGAACGTCACGTCGGCGCCGGCCTCCACATAGGCCTGCGCACGGTCGAGCGCCGCATCGATCCCCAGCGTCGCCCGCGCATCCGTGCGGGCAATCACCAGGAAGTCGGGATCGATGCGGGCCTCGGCTGCCGCCCGCACCTTCTGCACCATCTCGCCCGCCGGGATCACGCTCTTGCCCTCGAAATGGCCGCAGCGCTTGGGCGACACCTGGTCCTCGAGCTGGACGGCGCTGGCGCCGGCGCGCTCGAGCGCGCGCACGGTGTGCCCGACATTGAGCGCATTGCCGAAGCCGGTGTCGGCATCGACGATGATCGGCAGATCAACGACATTGCGGATGGCGGCCGTGTGCTGCACCAGCTCGGGCAGGCCGACGAAGCCCAGGTCCGGAAGCCCCAGGAACGTGTTGGATAGCCCGGCGCCCGAGAGATAGACCGCCTCGAAGCCCAGGTCCTCGACCACGCGCGCGGCGAGCGCGTTGGCGACGCCGGGGATCAGCGTCGCGCTGCGCCGCTCGACCAGCTCTCTCAGCTTGCGATTGATCGAAGCGCTCATGCCGTCGCGGCTCCCTCGCGTGCGCGGTCCTTCGCCAGGCCCGCAAGGCGCATCGGCACCGCCACCTCGCCCTGCATGAGCCGCCGCGCCGTGCGGAAAAGGACCGCGCTGTCGACCGCCCAGCCGTTCCCCGCCCGCCGCACCTCCGCGCCGACCGAGACCAGCCCCGAGGGATTGCCGACGCGCGTCTCGTCGGGGGGCCCGGTCCGGCGGGTCAGCGCGTGCGGGATGGTGCCCTCGATGCGCGAGGCGACCCCGATATTGAGCGCACCCGTCCCCATGATGGCGCGGTGCGCCCGCTCCATCGACAGCATGCGCGTCGCCAGGTCGTGGCTGCCGGCCTCGTGCACCGTGCCGTCGAGGCTCTTGAATCGAGCTGGCCGGGAGACGACGGCAATTCGCGGACTCTGCAGCGGCACCTTCTCCGCCCTGTCCGCGAGACCGATGACGACGCCGACGCGGCGCCGGATCCTGTCGAGCAGCGCCATCACAGCGGGCCTGACCTCGATCTCCTCGGGCGTCTCGGTGCCCTCGAGCCCGACATCCTCCGCCTTCACGTACGCAACGACGGTCGTCGCATCGACGACCGACACATCGAACGTGCCGGCGTCGGGCACCTCGATGCGGTCGACCGCGTTGCCCGTCGGCAGCAGCCGCCCCGTGCCCGCGCCGCCCGGATCGAGAAAGTCGAGGCGGATGCGGGCCCCCGTCCCCGCCACGCCGGCGATGGCGAAATCGCCGTCGACCCGCGCCCGGCCGCCCTCCACGGGGAAACGGGCGTGGATTACCTTCCTGGTGTTGGTCTGGTGGATGCGCACCAGCGCCTCGCCATCGCGCACCCGCACGACCCCCTCATCGACCGCGAACGGCCCCACCGCCGAGGTGAGGTTGCCGCAATTGCTGGTCCAGTCGGCCACCGGCTTGTCCACGGCCAGCTGCACGAACGTGTAGTCGACATCCGCATCGGCCCGCGACGAAGGCCCGATGATCACCGCCTTGGACAGGGAGGAGATGCCCCCGCCCATGCCGTCGAGCTGGCGGCCGTTGGCGTCCGGGCTGCCGAGCACGGCGAGCAGCAGCTGGCTGCACGCCTCCCGGTCCGCCGGCAGGTCGCGGCCGTGAAAGAACACGCCCTTGCTGGTGCCGCCGCGATAAAACCGTGCGGGGATCCAAACCTGGCTCATAGCTGCCGGGCCTTCCTGCTCGTTGAGCGCCTGACCGATCACGCATAGCATGCCCCGTCATTCGAGCGGAGGCGAGATGTCCGATTCCCCGTACGACGTGATCGTGGTTGGCGCCGGCAACGCGGCCCTGTGCGCGGCGATCGCGGCCCGCGAGACGGGCGCGCGCGTGCTCGCACTGGAGAAGGCGGCGGAGTCCGAGAAGGGCGGCAACAGCTATTTCACCGCCGGCGGCTTCCGCTTCGTGCACAGCGGCCTCGACGACGTGCGCAAGGACGTGCTCGTCGACATGGCGGATGCCGAGGCGGGCAAGATCGTCTTCCCCGGCCACGACCGCCAATATTTCTACGAGACGCTGATGGAGGTCACGTACGGCCAGTCCGACGAGACGCTGGCCTCGATCCTCATCGACAACTCGCGCCCCACCATCGCCTGGCTGCGCCACAACGGCGTGCGCTTCATCCCCATGTACGGCCGCCAGTCCTTCGAGGTCGAGGGCAAGCACCACTTCTACGGCGGCGTCACCATCGAGGCCGTCGGCGGCGGCGCGGGGCTCGTCGAGTTCCTGCTCAAGCGCTGCGGCGAGGTCGGCGTCGAGATCCGCTACGGCACCGGCGCGGCCAAGCTGCTGCAGAACCGCGACGGCCGCGTCACCGGCGTCACTGTCCGCAGCCAGGCCGGCTACGAGGACATCGCCGCCAAGGCGGTGGTGCTCGCCTGCGGCGGCTTCGAGTCCAACCCCGAGATGCGCGTGCGCTATCTCGGCCAGGGCTGGGACCTCGCCCGCGTGCGCGGCACCCGCCACAACACCGGCGACGGCATCCGCATGGCGCTCGACATCGGCGCCGTCCCGTTCGGCAACTGGTCGGGCTGCCACTCGGTCGCCTGGGACATCTCCGCGCCGCCGTTCGGCGATCGCTGGGTGCTCGACAACTTCCAGAAGCACTCCTATCCCCTCGGCATCATGGTCAACCTCGACGGCAAGCGGTTCGTCGACGAGGGCGAGCACTACCGCAACCTCACCTACGTCAAGTTCGGCAAGGCCATCATGGGCCAGCCGCAGCGCTGGGCCGCCCAGATCTTCGACCAGCAGACCGTGCACCGCCTGCGCGACGAGTACCGCATCAAGCAGGTGACCAAGGTCGAGGCCGACTCCATCCAGGGCCTGGCCCAGAAGCTCGAGATCGATCCCAAGGCGCTGGCTGCGACGGTCGCCACCTACAACGCCGCCTGCAAGCCCGGCGCCTACAATCCGGCCATCCTCGACGGCGTCGCCGCGACCGGCATCTCGCCGCCCAAGTCCAACTGGGCGCTGCCCATCGACAAGCCGCCCTACGTTGCCTTCGTCGTCACCACAGGCGTCACCTTCACCTTCGGCGGCCTCAAGATCGACGAGCAGGGCGGCGTGCAGGACTTGTCGGACCGCAGCATCCCCGGCCTCTTCGCTGCGGGCGAGCTGGTCGGCGGCCTGTTCTACGAGAACTATCCGGGCGGCACCGGCCTCATGTCGGGCTCCGTGTTCGGCAAGCGCGCCGGCACGTACGCCGCCGAGTACGCCCGCGGCCTCAACGCCCCGGCTCAATCGTAGAAGCCGCGCCCCTTCCGCCTCGTCGCGACCCATCGCGCCGCGACCGCGCCGCCGCCCAGCACCGCAGCCACGGCGCCCGCGAGGATGTGGCCGGCTGCCATCAGGCCGACGGCAGCCGCAGCCACCAGCGCGAACGCGAAGTTCCATTCGCGCCGGAACGTCACCTTCTCGCTCGCCGGTCCTGGCACGTGCCGCATCCCATTGAGCGCTCGCGCGTCAATGGCTCGCTCCAGCCAGCCCCTCCATCGCCATCAGCTCGGACATGAACCGGGCGAGGACGGGAGCCCATTTGTCGCCGTCCTGGCCGCTGGCGAGATGGCCGAGGTCGCTGTCGAGCAGGAAGTAGCGGGCGTCGACGCCGGCGGCCTCCAGTGCCTGCATCACGCCCGGCGCAATCGAGGGCGGGAAAAGCTGGTCGGTGCGCGAGATCACGAACAGCACCTTGGCCTTGATGCGATCGAAGTGCGGCGTGGTGTCGAAGCCCTCGAGCGCCCGCCGCAGCACGACCAGCGCGTTGGCATCGAAGCCCTCGGCCCACGGGCGGGCGAGGTCGGCGATGGCCTGCTCGCGCTGGGCCGCATCGGGGTAGCGCGCTGCCAGCTGGTCGGCGACGCCGTAGCTCTTCAGCACATTGACGCGCACCTTCAGCAGCGTCGGCAGCACGCCGCCGTTGTCGTAGTACCAGCCGCCGTTCCAGTTGGCATCCTGCGCCAGCTCGCCGATCAGCAGCTGCGTCGCCTCGGGCGGGCGCAGGTGCTTGGGCGAGCTCACCGCCGCGACGATGCCGTGCATGAACCCGGGGTAGCTCACCGCCCACTGGAAGCCCTGGTAGCCGCCGTAGGAGGGGCCGGCAACGGCGACCAGGTGCCTGACGCCCAAATGATCGAGCAGCGCCTTCTGCGCGCGCACCGTGTCGGCGACCGTGTGGCGCGGAAAGTCGGGGCCGTACGGCTTTCCCGTCTTGGGATTGCGGCTGGCAGGCCCGGTGGTGCCGTGCGCCGAGCCCAGCATGTTGGAGGAGACGACGAACAATCTGTCCGTGTCGATCGCCTTGCCCGGTCCGATCAACTTGTCCCACCAGCCGGCGGCATCGTCGCGCAAGCCCTTGGGCGCGCCGCCCTTCTTGTAGCGGCCGGCGGCGTGATGGCTCGAGGTATAGCCGTGCACGGCAAGCACGGCGTTGCGGCCGTCGGGTGCGAGTGAGCCGTAGGTCTCATAGGCGACGGTGAGCTCCGGCACCACCACGCCGCTCTCGAGCGCGAAGTCACGCGTGGTGAAAAGCCTGCTTTCGACCCCGTCGAGCATGCAACACCTCCGAGATCGCCGCACGTCCCCCTCTCCCCACTCTTCAGTGGGGAGAGGGTCCGGGTGAGGGGCGGCCGCAAACTCCACCGCAGCAGGCGTGGCCGCCCCTCACCCTAACCCTCTCCTCGTAAGTACGGGGAGAGGGGAAGCTCAAGCCGCCTCTGCCCCATAGTAGAGCATGGCGACGTGCTCGGCTTCGGCGAAGAACAGCCAGCGCTCGATCATGAGACCGGCCGCCATCGACACCGCGGCGAGCAGCGTGCCGAGGACGCCGACGCGCGGCAGGTGCGACAGGAGCAGGAGAGCGACGGGGACCGCGAAAGCCAGCAGCAGCGCCAGCCCGCGCAACCGCTCAGCGTGCTTGCGGGCGACGCGGTAGCCCATCTCGCGCATGACGAAGTTGGGCTGCGTGTGCGGCGGCTCCAGCGGTCGCACCTTGCCGAGGTGGCCGAGGCCGGTGGCGGCCTCGGCCGTATACGTGCGCGCCTCGCCGTCGATCCGGAGCCAGTAGAGCCACTTGAGCGCGGCGGCGACGACGATGGCGATGACGGCGACCCAGGTTGCCGCCCTGCGCTCGACGCCGAACAGGGCGAGCAGCAGGTCGAGCAGCACGGCGCCGCTGGCGAGGCCGAGCACGACGTAGATCGGCGCCGTGAGCGGCTGGTGCCACTGCCGGATGGTGGGCAGCGAGGCGTAGATCATGCCCGTGGTGTAGAGCGTGGCGAGCGCGCAGACGATCGTCAGCAGCGCCATCAGCGCGAAGAAGCCGTCGGCGGTCTCGGCGAATACCCAGCCCATCGCCAGCAGCCCCGCCGGCACGTAGGTGGCAACCGCCGCCACGCCCTCGCGCGAGAGCCACGACGTGCGCCACTGCGAGAACGCACGCCATGCCCGCTCCGGACGACCCAGGTGCGCCGTCGATGCGAGCAGCCCGCCGGTGAGGAGCGCAAAGGCCAGCGCGAAGCCGACGAAGCCCAGCCAGCGGTCGGTCGGCACGAGGTCGAGCAGCGCGAAAAGCGCGAGCCACACCAGCAGCCCGAGCCCGGCGCCCGAGGCCGTCGTGAATGCAATGACGGAATAAGCTGGATGCATGGCGTCTACTGAGTTGCGAGTGCCGGGCGTCGCCCCTCCCCCTGCGAGGGGGGAGGGAGATGCGTCCGCGGCTTGGATCGGCCATTGCCAACCGCACCGCAAGCACGACTGCCGATCCAAGTCGCTGGACGCATCGGGTGGGGGTGTCTCGGCGTCAGCACTGCGGGTGCCCCACCCCCACCAGGAACGCCATCGCACTTAGCTCGCTGGTTGCAGTGTGAGTTGACGGGTCCCATGGCGAGCTAAGTCCGTGGCGTTCCGTCCTCCCCCCTCGAGGGGGAGGGGGAGCGTGGCGACAGCACGCGGTCGATCCAGGCAAACAGGCGCTCTGTGCCGTTGGTCGCGGCGCCCACGGCTTCCGCACGCGGCGCGGATGCGGTTGGCGCTTCGGGTGCATCGCGCCTGGGACGCGGGGGCAGGTACTTGTTGACGGGCTTGTAGCCGATCTCGGGCAGCAGGTTGAACCCACCGCGCTCGGCGACGAGCTGCGATACCGCGCTGCCTGGATCGCCGAGGTCGCCGAAGTGGCGGGCGCCGGTCGGGCAGGCACGCACGCAGGCGGGGATGCGATCCTCCTCGGGCAGGTGCTTGTTATAGATGCGGTCGACGCACAGCGTGCACTTCTTCATGACGCCGTCGTCGTAGTCGTACTCGCGCGCACCGTACGGGCACGCCCACGAGCACAGCTTGCAGCCGATGCAGGTGTCGGGGTCGACCAGCACGATGCCGTCCTCGGCGCGCTTGAAGGAGGCGCCGGTGGGACAGACGGTGACGCAGGCCGGCTCCTCGCAGTGCAGGCACGAGCGCGGGAAGTGCACGGTGCGGCTCGTGGCGCCCTCGCCAACGTCGTAGGAGTGCACGCGGTTGAGCCACGGCCCGTGCGGGTCGGAGCCGTAGGGGTTGCGGTCGGTGAGCGGGGCCGAGTAGCCCTGCGTGTTCCACTCCTTGCAGGAGGTGGCGCAGGCCTGGCAGCCCACGCAGGTGTCGAGGTCGATGACGAGGCCGAGCTTGCGCTCGGTGGCGGCGGGGAGCGAGGTCATGGCCGCGCTCCGCTTGTCGCCTCTCCCCGCGGGCGGGGAGAGGCGGAAGGCGCGCGCACGCCGGGCGGCGCCATGAAGGGCTCGAAGCGCGGCGAGGTCTCGGCCGTCTCGTGAGCTGCCGCCTTCTCGATGCGCACGCGCAGGTCGTACCAGGCGGCCTGGCCGGTGACGGGATCGCTGTTGGAGAAGCGGTAGCCGCCGGCCTGCTCGGGCAGCAGCTCGGCGATCAGGTGGTTGAGCAGGAAGCCGCGCTTTGACTCCGGCGCATCGGCAGCGAGCGCCCAGGCGCCGGAGCGCTTGCCGATGGCATTCCAGGTCCACACCGTGTCGGCATTGACGCCTTCCATCAGCTTCACCTGCGCCCTGACGCGGCCGATGTGGCTCACGATCCACACCCAGTCGTCGTCGGCGATGCCGAGCGAGACGGCCCGCGCGCGGTTCATGAACAGGCGGTTGGCGCCGTGGATCTGCCTCAGCCACGCATTCTGCGAGCCCCAGGAGTGATACATCGCCATCGGCCTTTGCGTGATGGCGTGCATGGGGAACTCGCTCTCGTCGAGCGCGGCGCCCTCGAACGGCGGATACCAGAAGGGCAGCGGATCGAAATACTTCTCGACGCGGGCGCGGTGCCCTTCCGGAGGCACCAGGTTGGCATGTCCGCGCGCGGCAAGGCGCATCTTCTGCATCGGCTCGCTGTAGAGCTGGAAGATCACGGGCGTGGGGGTGAGCCGCATGCCCTTGTCGAGCGCCCACTCGATGTAGTCCTTGTTGACGTGGCGGTAGTAGCGCATGTGCTCGGGCAGGTGGTGGATGTGGAAGCAGCCATTGGCGATGTACTGCTCGAGCTGGCGCGGGTTGACGGCGCCGCGCCCGTAGTCGCCGCCGTTGGCGCCGCGAAAGCCCGCGAGCGGGCCGATGCCGGGCCGCCGCTCGTGATTGACGATGTAGTCGGGATAGCCGCCGGGGAACTTCGCCGACCCGTCCTCCTTGACCATGCCGGGCAGCTTCAGGCGGGCGCCGAGCTCGATCAGCACGTCCTGGAAGGGGCGCACGTCGCGGTCGGGCTTGACGACAGGCTGGCGGATGGCGTCGGCGGGGCCGTCGGGCTCGGAGATCGGCCGGTCGAGCAGCGAGATGCAGTCCCAGCGCTCGAGGTAGGTGGTGTCAGGCAGGATCAGGTCGGCGAACGGCACCATCTCCGAGAGGTAGGCGTCCGAGTAGATGATGCGCTTGATGGCGTACTCGCCGGTGTCGGGGTCCTTGTCGGTCAGGTGCGCCAGCGTGGCGGCCGTGTCCATGCCCGAGTTCCAGCTCATGTTGGCCATGTACATGAACAGCACATCGATGGGGTAGGGATCGCCGCGCGCGGCGTTGGCGATCACCATGTGCATCATGCCGTGTGCCGAGAAGGGCGCGTCCCAGCTGAAGGCCTTGTCGATGCGCTGTGGCGTACCCGCGGCGTCGACGAGGAGATCGTCGGGCCCGGTGGGGAAGCCCAGCTGCGGGCCGGGGAGGGGCTTGCCGGGCTGCACGTCGCCCGGCTTGCCGCGCGGCTTGAGGAACGGCGGCGCGAGCTTGGGATACGGCGCCTTGTAGCGGAAGCCGCCGGGGCAATCGATGGAGCCGAGCAGGATCTGCAGGATGTGCAGCATGCGCGCGGTGTGGAAGCCGTTGGCGTGGGCGGAGATGCCGCGCATGGCGTGCATGCCGACGGGGCGGCCGATCATCTTGTCGTGCCGGCGCCCGAACATGTCGGTCCAGGGGATGTCGAGGACGATCTCCTCCTTGAAGGCCGCGTGCGCGAGCTCGGCGGCGATGCGGCGCACGGTGGCGGCGGCAACGCCCGTCTCCTTGGCCGTCGTCTCCGGCGCATAGGTCTCGGCGAGGAAGCGCTCGGCGAGCAGCTGGAACACGGGCACCGCCTCGCGTCCGTCGGGGAGGCGGAACGTGCCGGACATGGCGGGAGCGATCTCGGGCGACAGGCCGCTGACGAGGCCGCCCGACGTCTTGTCGTGCACCAGCGGGTTGCCGGCGGCGTCGCGGGCGAACAGGCCGTCGTCGGCGGCGCCGGGCGCGCGGATCACCAGCCAGGGCGCGTTGGTGTAGCGCACGAGATAGGGGATATCGATCTGCTGCGTGGTGAGCAGCTCATGGATCAGGGAGCCTGCGAACAGGCCGTCGGTGCCGGGTTTGATGCCGATCCACTCGTCGGCAATCGCGCTGTAGCCGGTGCGGACCGGGTTCACCGAGACGAACTTGACGCCGCGCTTCTTGAGCTTGCCGAGCGCGATCTTGATCGGGTTCGAGGCGTGGTCCTCGGCCACGCCGAACATCAGGAAGTAGCGCGTGCGGTCCCAGTCAGTGTCGCCGAACTCCCAGAACGAGCCGCCGAAGGTATACATGCCGCCGGCCGCCATGTTGACCGAGCAGAAGCCGCCGTGCGCCGCGAAATTGGGCGTGCCGAACTGCATCGCCCACCAGCCCGTCAGCGACTGGCTCTGGTCGCGGCCGGTGAACAGGGCGAGCTTCTTGGGGTCGGTGCGGCGCACCTCGCCCAGCCACTCCGCCGCAAGCGAGAGGGCTTCCTCCCAGGAGATCTCGCGGAAGTCGCCGGACCCGCGCGGGCCGACGCGCAGCAGCGGCGCGCGCAGGCGGGCCGGCGAGCGATGCTGCATGATGCCGGCCGCGCCCTTGCCGCAAATCACGCCCTTGTTCACGGGGTGGTCGCGGTTGCCCTCGATGTAGTTGACCCGGCCGTCCTTCAGGAACACGCGGATGCCGCAGCGGCAGGCGCACATGTAGCAGGTGGTGGTCTTCACCTCGTCGGCGGGCGGCACCGAGAGGTGGCGGGAGATATCGGGCTCGGTGGCGACTGGCACGCGCGACCTCTGTGGCGGATCATATATAAGACTCATAGTTCACGTGCGGGAGCCGCGCCACAAGACATTGAAGCGCTGCACAGGTGCGCCTTTTTGGCGAGCGCGCTCGGCACCACGGCGGCGACTGGTGCCGCGTCGATCGTTCTCACGAATGGATCAGCCGCGAGGGTGCGGAGGCTCCGGCAGGCGTAGTCGCGACTACCAGCGCCTGTAGCCGGCGTCGTAGTAGCCGTCGCCGTAGTATCTGTCTCGGTAGCCCGGCCGGGCGTAGTAGGCAGGCGGCGCATACGCCTGCGGCGCGTATCCATACGCGGGTGCTGCATACGCGGGCGCTGCATATGCCGGCGACGGCATCACGATGACGACGGGCGCGGGCGGTGCGTAGTAGGCCGGCGGGGGTGCGTAGTAGACGACGGGCGGCGGGGCGGCATAGTACGCGGGCGGCGCCGCGTAGTAGGCCGGCGCGGGCGCACGATAGTAATAGGTGCTACGCGGGGCGTAGTAAGCGCGGGGCGGCGCGTAGTAGCGCACCGGCGCGCGGTAGTAGACCCTGTCGCGACGATAGCCGTAGCCGCCGACCAGAACGACATCGGAGCCCGCTGCCCCGGACTTGGCTGCCGCAAGCGGTGCCCCTGTCGGTCCTGCCGCTGCAGGGCCGATGCCGGCGGCAAGGGCAACGCCAGCCGAGATCGCGAGAGTCGAAAGGAGGGACGAGCTGCGCATGCCAACCTCCGCAACGCGGACCGCGCCCGGCGGACGCGGTCGATGCCTGAACCTATTTTGGCCGCCCCGGCTCCCACCAACCTAATCCAGCGACATGGTTGAGGGTAGGTGTTTTCCAGCAGCGCATTGGCATTCCTGCGTCTTCTCGATCGCGCTGAGCGCTTCCCGTCACAGTTGCCCGAACCCAGCCACACACTGGATGAAGCGGCGAAGCCTCGGCGCGTCAGACAAGGACGAAGTAGGCCACGAGCGCGACGCCGACCACGGCCGCCAGCGTCAGCGAGATGAGGAGGACGGACACGGTCGCGCGCGGGCCGGTGCCTTGCCGGACGGCAACCGTCTCGCGATCGGGATGGTCGACTGGCTTGCTACCTTCCATGGCGAATGCCCTCAATTGGTCTTGCTGGATTGGTCGGGTGTATGGCCCGGCGATGTCTGGCCCGCCCGGCGCAGCTCTTCGGCCGATTTCGCCTTGCCGGGCTCGGCGTCCTTGGTGACGTCGCGAGGCCCGTGATAGCCGGTCTCGGGCGAGCCGCCGCTCGGGCCGCGCGTACCCGTCTCCGGAATGCGTAGCGGATGCCCATCCTGCGTGGATTTGGGGCCGGTCTCGGGCTGCTGGCTCGATGCGGGCGCCGCTGCCAGCAGGACGCCCGCCAGCAGCAAGGCGATCATGGAGGGGTGCATCAGAGTTCTTTCCGCACTGAGGTTGCAGGAGAGCAACGGCGCTCGGCGGCCGCGGGTTCCCCAGCCTTGCGCGAAGGCCGGGCATAGCCGCTTGCGCGGAAGGCGATCGTCGGGCTGCAACCGCCCGCAGTCAGCCGCTGCCCAGGAGGCGCAGCAGGAAGCCGGTGCCGAAGCCCCAAGCGGCATTGACGCTGAGCGCAAACGCCCAAACGCGAGGGTTCCATCCGCCTGCGAACGGCCGCCCCTTGAGCGGGGCCACCACCATCAGCGCAACCGCACTCGTCATCAGGGCACCGAGTACGATTGCCGCGGGCCAATATCCCATCGCCGGCGCCGCAACGGGCAGGAGCCAGGCGAGCACGATGCCCCACAGCCCGCCCCAGAAGGCGCTCGACACGACCGTTGGCACGCCGAGAGGCGGTACCGGCGCTATGTTCCAGGCTGGGCCCGGCGCCTTGCCGGCCGCATGGTAGAGCGCCCACACACCCTGGTGGAAGACGAGTACGGCGACAAACCCCGCGGCGAACGCAGCGGCTGCTGTTGCAAGCGACATCGACTCCTCCCCAGAGTGCGGCCCGCGCTGGCGCATCTTACGCAGCAGGACTGCCGGGTGCACGCTTTGCGCGCCAGCGCACCGATGCCCTAGGATGGGTGCCGGCGGCAATCCTTGCCGGCGGTAATCTTTGAAGGTCGAGACCGATGCGACGCACGCTCCTTGCCGCAGCCCTTGTGATCGGCGCGACGGCCGCCCCGGCACAGGCGCCGCGGCCCGTCATCGACGTGCACATCCACTACAGCCACGACACCTGGAGCGGGCTGCCGCCGCCCGAGGCCATCAAGGTGCTGAGGCTGGCGGGCCTGCGCAAGGCGTTCGTGTCGAGCTCCAGCGACGACGGCACGCAGATGCTGCTCAAGGCCGCGCCGGATTTGATCGTACCTGTGCTACGCCCCTATCGCCGCCGCGGCGAGCTCGGCTCCTGGATGAGGGACCCGAGCGTCATCGCCCATGTCGAGAGCCGGCTCAAGGCCAACACCTACGCCGGCATCGGCGAGTTCCACGCCTACGGTGCCGACGCCGACGCGCCCGTGATGCGGCGCATGGTGCAGCTCGCCCACGAGCGCAAGATCTTCCTGCACGCCCACTCCGACGCCGACGCCGTGGAGCGCATCTTCAAGCAGAACCCCGAGGCGCTGGTGCTGTGGGCGCACTCGGGCTTCGAGCAGGTCGACAAGGTGCGGGCCATGGTCACAAAGCACAAGACGCTGTGGGCCGACCTCGCCTTCCGCAGCGATCAGGCTCCCTCCGGCAAGCTCGACCCCGCGTGGCGCAAGCTGTTCGTCGACTTCCCCGACCGCTTCATGGTGGGCACCGACACCTACACGCCCGAGCGCTGGCACTACGTGGTCGAGCACGCCGCCTACTCGCGCAAGTGGCTCTCCGAGCTGCCGGCCGACCTCGCCGACAACATCGCCTTCCGCAACGCCGAGCAGCTCGCCGCGCGCACCATGCCGGGGGGTTAGGGGTCGGGCTGGCGCCATGCCTGGCAACAGACTGCATCCTCGCGATCATCGTCCCCCTCCCCCTTGTGGGGAGGGGACAGGGGTGGGGGTCATCAAGCACTGGAGCCGAGTATGCGGTTCCGGCGTCGCGCTCCTGCTTGCGATCGTCATCCTCGGTGCAGATGGAGCGGCGGCGTGCGAGGTGCCGGAGGGGTTTGCGCGCCTCGCCTCGCCGCAAGCCGAGATCGCCTATCGCTGGGAGCCGGCGGAGCTGAAGGTCGGCCGCTTCTTCGCCGCCGAGGTGATCGCCTGCCGCGCGCCCGACGCCGAGCCCGTGCGCACCGTCGTCCTCGACGCGCAGATGCCGGCTCACGGCCACGGCATGAACTATCGCCCGGCGGTTGCCGAGACAGGCCCGGGCCGCTTCCGCTTCACGGGGCTGATGCTGCACATGCCCGGCACCTGGCGGCTGACGTTCGACCTGTTCCAGGGCGACAGGCGCACGCGGCTCACCCGCGACATCACCCTGAAGCCATGAGAGCCGCCACCGCCATCGCCGGCCTTGCCGCGCTGGCGATTGCCAGTGGCGGCGCGCTGGTCGGCGCCCCGATGGCAAGAGACGAGCCGGCCCCCGCCTTCAGCGACGCCGAGCGCGCGGCGATCCTGGCGCACGGGCCGTGGCCGCCGTCGTTCGATCGCGACCCCAGCAATCGCGTCTCCGGCAACGCGGCTGCGATCGCGCTCGGGCGGCAGCTGTTCTTCGACACGCGCCTCTCCGCTGACGGCAAGCGCTCCTGCGCCACCTGTCACGACCCGGCGCTCGCCTTCTCCGACGGCCGCGAGCGGAGCATCGGCCTCGCCCGCGTCGACCGCAACGCCATCGCGCTCGCCAACCTGCGCCTCAACCGCTGGTTTGGATGGTCGGGCGCCGCCGACAGCCTGTGGTCGCACAGCATCCGCCCGATCCTGGACGACAAGGAGCTCGGGGCGACGCCGCAGCACGCTCGCGACCTCGCGGCGGCCGACGCCGGATTGGCTGCCGCCTATGCGAGCGTGTTCGCCACCGCCGCGGCCGACGACCAGCCAGAGCGGGTGCTCGTCAATATCGCCAAGGCGCTGGCGGCCTTCCAGGAGACCATCGTCTCTGGGCGCACCCCGTTCGACGATTTCCGCGACGCCATGGAGCGCGGCGACCGGGAGGCCATGGCCCGCTACCCCGTCGCGGCCCAGCGCGGCTTGCCCATTTTCGTCGGCAAGGGCCAATGCTCGGCCTGCCACTTCGGCCCCAACTTCACCAACGGCGAGTTCGACGACGTCGGCGTCCCCTACTTTGCCGAGCCGGGCCGGGTCGACCAGGGGCGCCATGGCGGCATCGCCCTGCTGCGGGCGAGCCCCTTCGGCCTGCTCGGCCCCTACAACGACGACCCCGCGCGCACCACCGCGGCGCCGACCCGGCATGTCGAGCCCCAGCACCGCAACTGGGGCGAGTTCCGCGTGCCGTCGCTGCGCAACGTGGCGCTGACCGCGCCCTACATGCACAACGGCAGCCTGCCGACCTTAGAGGCCGTCGTGCGCCACTACTCGGAGGTCGACATCGAGCGCCTGCACGGCGACGACGGCGCCCGCCTGGTGCGGCCGCTGCATCTGTCCCCGCGCGAGATCGCCGACCTCGTCAGCTTCCTCGAGACGCTGTCCGCGCCCGTGTCCGCGACAAAATGAGGTGGCGTCCGCAGGATTGCGTTCCTATGCTAGTTTAGGCATATTTCATGGAAATGGACGATTTGTCCCCGAAGCCGCTTGTGTGGATCGGCAGCACGCGCGAGGACCTCAAGGAGTTTCCGGAGGAGGTTCGTGGCTTCATGGGCCATGCCCTCTACATGGCGCAATGCGGTCTCAAGCACGAGCGGGCCAAGCCGCTCAAAGGGTTTGGAAGTGCAGGCGTGGTCGAGATTGTCCGGGACCTCAGCGGCGATACCTATCGTGCAGTCTACACGGTTCGGTTCGCGGGTCGCGTGTATGGGCTGCATGCGTTCCAGAAGAAGTCGAAACGCGGCAGTGCAACTCCAAAGGCTGAGATCGAGCTGGTCCGGCGCCGGCTGAAGCGAGCAGAGGAGGTACACGCTGAGTGGCTGACTGCGCGAGGAGCGAAAAAATGAGTGAGAAAATCAAGGCTGTGCCGAGCAGCGGCAACGTGTTCGCCGATCTGGGCCTGAAGGACGCGGAGGAGCGGCTTGCCAAGGCGGAGCTTGCCATTCGCATGGCGTATCTCATCAAGGCCCGCAAGTTGACGCAGTTGGCCGCCGCCAAGGCCTGCGGCATCGACCAGCCGAAGATATCGAAGCTGATGCGGGGCGATCTCTACGGCTTCTCGACCGACCAGCTCATTCGTTTCCTCACCGCGCTCGGACAGGATGTCGAGATAGTTGTGCGGGATAGGCCGCGCCGGCGCCGCAATGCCAAGGGTAGCCTCACTGTTCGAGCCGCCTGACGATCGCGCCCGCTCAACGCAGTCCCGCAATCGTTCAGCAGGGCTCCTTTACCCGGACGGGCGACCTGCTAGAGTGCGCCCAAGTTCCAAGCAGAATGACGTCCGTCGGCGGAGGGCCGTAAGCGGACGCGGGAGACAGGCGTGGAGGGCCGAAAGGAGCAAGGCGTCGCAGCGGAGCTGCGCGCCGATCCGGTCGAGTGTGGGGAGGAACAGGCGGTCGCAGCGCCCGAGGCGTGCGCGGCTACCGCTGTGCCGCCCGCGTCCCCGTCGTCGCCTGCGTCCTTCGACATCAGCAACGACCAGGCCTACGGCGAGGTGCGCAAGCCCGCGTACGCCGCGCTCGATCTCGGCACCAACAACTGCCGGCTGCTGGTTGCCCGCCCGTCGCGGCGCGGCTTCAAGGTCATCGACGCGTTCTCGCGCATCATCCGCCTGGGCGAGGGCGTGACCGCCAGCGGCCGCCTCTCGGACGCCGCCGTCGAGCGCACCATCGAGGCGCTGCAGGTGTGCGCCACCAAGATCCGGCGGCACCGCGTCGCGCGCATGGGGCTGATCGCCACCGAGGCCTGCCGGCTTGCCGCCAACGCGCCGCAGTTCCTGGAGCGGGCGCGCACCGAGACCGGGCTCGACATCCGCGTCGTCAACCGCGAGACCGAGGCCAAGCTTGCAGTCTCCGGCTGTGCCTCGCTGATCGACTTCGCCTGCGAGTTCGCGCTGGTGTTCGACATAGGCGGGGGGTCCTCGGAGCTGATCTGGCTCGACCTGTCGCGGCGCAAGAACCTGTGGCAGCACTCGCTGTCGGAGCGGCTCGAGGTGCAGGGTTGCATCGCCGCCTGGACGTCGCTGCCGGTGGGCGTCGTGACGCTGGCCGAGCGCTACGGCGGCCGGCATGTCGACCGCGCCCTGTTCGAGGACATGGTGGCCTACGTCGGCGACCTGCTGGCGCCGTTCGAGGCTGAGCATCGGCTGCGCCAGCGGCTCGGCCGCGACAACACGCATCTGCTCGGCACCTCGGGCACGGTCACGACGGTGGCGGGCGTGCACCTCGGGCTGCCGCGCTACGAGCGCTCGAGGGTCGACGGCTGCTGGCTCGAGATCGGCGAGGTGCGAGCCGTTACCGACGGCCTGCTCGACTGCACGTACGAGGAGCGGGTGGCCGAGCCGTGCATCGGCCGTGAGCGGGCCGACCTGGTGCTCGCAGGCTGCGCCATCCTCGAGGCGTTGCTCAGGATGTGGCCGTGCGAGCGCCTGCGCGTGGCGGACCGCGGCCTGCGCGAGGGCATCCTGGCGACGCTGATGGCCGAGGACGGCGTCTACCGCAGCGAGCGGCGCGGCCCCTACTGGCGGCGCTGAGCGGCACGGCATGGCAAGCGGCAAGCAGCGTGGCGGCGGACCGGGCGGGCAGCGGCAGCTCAAGGTGCGGCTGAAGACCGCCAAGCAGCGCACGGCCTCCTCGCAGCGCTGGCTCGAGCGGCAGCTCAACGACCCCTACGTGGCGGCCGCCAAGCGCGAGGGCTATCGCTCACGCGCGGCCTTCAAGCTGATCGAGATCGACGACAAGCACCGCCTGCTCAAGTCCGGCGCGCGCGTGCTCGACTTGGGCGCCGCTCCCGGCGGCTGGTCGCAGGTGGCGGCCGAGCGCGTGCGCGCGGTCGAGGGCAAGGGGCAGGTGGTCGCGATCGATCTTCTTGCCGTGGAGCCGATACCGGGCGTCGAGCTCCTGCAGCTCGACTTCATGGATGCGAGCGCACCGGGGCGCCTCAGGGGCCTGCTGCGCGAGGGCCGGGCCGACATTGTGCTTTCCGATATGGCGGCGCAGGGCACGGGCCACACCCGCACCGACCACCTGCGCATCATGGGGCTCGCCGAGGCCGCGGTGGAGTTTGCCTGCGAGGTTCTGGTCCCGGGCGGGGCCTTCCTGTGCAAGGTGCTGCAGGGCGGCACCGAGCGCGAGCTGCTGGATCGCCTCAAGCGGGCGTTTGCCACCGTCCGCCACATCAAGCCGCCGGCCAGCCGCGCCGGGTCGGCCGAGCTCTACGTGCTCGCGACGGGCTTTCGAGGGGTGTAGGCCGCCCAGCTTTTTTGCTTTCAAGAGGCGGGGTGCCGCACGAAGTCGAGCACGAGCCGTTGCAGCTCGACCAATAGAGTGCGGATACCGCCGCGCGTCTGCCACCAGCGGTCGGGATCGAAGCTCGAGTAGCGGCTTGCGCGCACCGTGACATGTGTCGGGTGGCCTTTCATCTCCCGGGCGAGCACGCGCTGCAGACGCCGGGAGCGGTCCCGGGTCGTCACGAAGACGATGGACCGGAACCGATGCTGGTCGACCCAGGGCTGTAGCAGCTGTCCGATGCCCTGCATTCCGCTTCCGGCCCTGGAGATCTTCGCCACATCCGACACCCCGAGCCAGCCCAGCTGGCGGACCTGTCGGGCACCCCAATCGTCGTAGGGAATGCCGCGACGGATGAACTCGAGGTCGTCGCCGCTCGGCGGGTCGCTGAAGACCGCCACTCGGTTGGCAATGCCGCTCTGCACGAGATCGGCCGCCTCGAGCGTTCCCGCGCCGGCGGAGTCGAGCGCTATGACGATGATGTCGGCCGGCCTCACCGGCTCATCGGCAACGAGCGCCCACCCCGCGCTTCGCAGAATCCGCTCCCGTAGCGGGGCGAATGCCACAAGCGTTACCGTCGCTAACGCGACGACCGCGAGGATCGCAGCCCACGCCGGTCGCCTGGAGCCCTTGCTCGGCAATGCAACTCTCACGACGGGAACGCGCTCTGCGTGTGCGACCTCTGCCCAGGGCCACCATCGAACGAGCCGGCGCCGTCTTCCAGCCGCGGCGCCCGAAATCGTAAACACGCACCCAGGCCGCGTCTCCCACCCGCCTTCCCCTGATTCCCGAGCGGTGCTAATAAGCGGCTTGGAACGATTCCATCATATGGGCGGCCGGGTGCCGCGTGCCGGGGCGACAGGGCCCGGGTGCGCTCGACCTCGGCCAACCTAGCCGACGCGGGAGACGAGCATGGCGCAACGGCCGATCCTGGACGAGAGCTCCGTGGCGCTGACCTTCGACGATGTCCTGCTGGCGCCGCGGCCATCGGATGTGCTGCCGGGCGACGCCGACGTCAGCTCCCGGGTGACGCGCGAGATCAACGTCAAGATCCCCGTCATCTCCTCGGCCATGGACACGGTGACGGAGGGGCGGCTCGCCATCGCCATGGCACAGGCAGGCGGCATCGGCGTCGTCCACCGCAACATGACGCCCGAGGCCCAGGCCGAGCAGGTGGCCATGGTCAAGCGCTACGTCGCCGGCATGGTCGTCAATCCGATCACGATCAGCCCCACCGCCACGCTCGCCGATGCGCTGAGCCTGATGGACGAGCACAAGTTCTCCGGCATTCCTGTGGTGGAGCCCGGCAAGAAGGGCAAGCTCGTCGGCATCCTCACCAACCGCGACGTGCGCTTCGCCACCAACATGAAGACGCCGGTGGCCGAGCTGATGACCAAGAAGCTGGTGACGGTGAAGGAGGGGGTGAACCGGGAGGATGCCCAGCGGCTGCTGCACCAGCACCGCATCGAGAAGCTCCTGGTCGTCGACAACGACTACCGCTGCATCGGCCTGGTCACGGTCAAGGACATCGAGAAGGCGCAGAAATATCCCAATGCCTGCAAGGACGAGCAGGGACGGCTGCGGGTGGCGGCCGCCACCACCGTCGGCGACGACGGCTTCATGCGCGCCGAGGCACTGATCGGCGCCGGCGTGGACCTGGTGGTGGTGGACACCGCGCACGGCCACTCGAGCCGGGTGCTGGAGGTCGTGACCCGAATCAAGAAGCAGTCGAACCGGGTGCAGGTGATCGCCGGCAACGTCGCCACCGCCGACGGCACCAAGGCCCTGATCGACGCGGGCGCCGACGCCGTCAAGGTCGGCATCGGCCCGGGGTCGATCTGCACGACGCGCGTGGTTGCCGGCGTCGGCGTGCCGCAGCTCACCGCCATCATGGATGCGGTGGAGGTGGCGCGGAAGCAGGACGTGCCCGTCATCGCCGACGGCGGCATCAAGTTCTCGGGCGACATGGTCAAGGCGCTGGCGGCGGGCGCCGACTGCGTCATGATCGGCGCCCTGCTCGCCGGCACCGACGAGGCGCCGGGCGAGACCTTTCTCTACCAGGGCCGCACCTACAAGGCCTACCGCGGCATGGGCTCGGTGGGCGCCATGGCGCGCGGCAGCGCCGACCGCTACTTCCAGCAGGAGGTGAAGGACACCCTCAAGCTGGTGCCCGAGGGCGTAGAGGGCCAGGTGCCCTACAAGGGCCCAGTCGACGGCGTGCTGCACCAGCTGGTCGGCGGCCTGCGCGCCGGCATGGGCTACCTCGGCGCGGCCGACCTGAAAGCGCTGAGGGAGCGCGCCCGCTTCATCCGCGTGTCGGCGGCGGCCGTGAGCGAGAGCCACACCCACGGCGTCACCACCACGCGGGAGGCGCCCAACTATCCCCAAACCGGCTGAGCAGCTCGCGCCCCGTAGGCTCCGGCGCCAACTGATGGCTGGATACCGGGGACGAGCCCCGGTATGACAGCCCGACCCCATAGGAGCTGTCCGCCGTGAACCAGGTTGCCATCCTCTATCCCGTGTTCGTGCAGGTGCTGCTGGTCGTGGTGGTCGGTGCCCTGATGGCCTCGGCGCGTGCGCGCGCGGTCAAGACCATGGACCGCCAGCGCGGCAATCCCGACCTCGCCATGGGCCGAGTGGAGTGGCCCGACGATGCCGCCAAGCGCGCCGCCAGCTACCGCAACCAGTTCGAGGCGCCGGTGCTGTTCTATGCGGTGGTGGCGTTTGCGCTCATCACCAAGGGCGCGGATACCCTGATGATCGTGCTGGCCTGGCTGTTCGTGCTGACGCGCATCGTGCACGCGGCCATCCACATCGGCCCCAACAAGGTACGGTGGCGCTCGCCAGCCTTCGCGCTGGGGTTCGCAATCGTCGTCATCATGTGGATCAAGCTCTTCCTGCACGTGGTGAGCTCGGGGGTTGCCTGAGCCATGAGGCCCGGCGCCCACATCAAGGCCGCTGCCGAGGTTCTTGAGGACGTCCTGGTGCGGCACCGGCCGGCGGCGCAGGCGCTGGCCGATTGGGGTAAGGCGCACCGCTTCGCAGGCTCGGGAGACCGTGCCGCCATCGGCAACCTCGTCTACGACGCGCTGCGCCGCAAGCGGTCGCTGGCGGCGCAGATGGGCGCCGATACCCCCCGCGCCCTGGCGCTCGGGGCCGCGCCGCGCGCGCTCGGCATGTCGATCGACGCCGTGATCGCCAGCGCCGACGGCTCGCCATACGCGCTCGAGCCCCCGAGCGAGGTCGAGCGGCTCGCGCTGTCCTACGAGATGCCCCAGGATGCGCCCCCCTCCATGCGCGGCGACTTCCCGGACTGGCTCGAGCCGTCGTTCATCCGCGCGTTCGGCGGCGCTGCGGCCGAGGAGGGAGCGGCACTGGCCCGGCGCGCCCCGGTCGACCTGCGCGTGAACACCCTCAAGGCCGACCGCGAGAAAGTCTTGAAGGCGCTGGCGCGGTTTGCGGCCGGGCCAACCCCGTTGTCGCCGATCGGCGTCCGCCTTCCGGCCCCGGACGGGCCTGGGCGGCACCCGAACGTGGAGGCCGAGACCGGGCACGGCCGCGGCTGGTACGAGGTGCAGGACGAGGGCTCGCAGGTTGCCGCTCTGATGGCCGGCGCCGGGCCTCGCCAGCAGGTGCTCGATATTTGTGCAGGCGCCGGCGGCAAGACGTTGGCCTTCGCCGCGCTCATGCGCAACACCGGCCAGCTCTACGCCTACGACGACGATGCGGTTCGCCTGCGCCCCATCTTCGAGCGGCTGAAGCGGGCTGGCGTGCGCAATGCCCAGGTCCTTGCCGCGGGCGACGGCGCGGCGCTCACCGCGCTCGGGCCGCGATTCGATCTGGTGTTCGTCGACGCTCCCTGCACGGGCAGCGGCGCCTGGCGGCGGCGACCGGACGCCAAGTGGCGGGTGCGGCCTGCGAATCTCGTCCAGCGCCAAGAGCAGCAGCGCGCCCTGCTCGATCGGGGCGCCTCGCTGACGAAGCCCGGCGGCCGCCTCGTCTACGCCACCTGCTCGGTGCTGCCGGAGGAGAACGGCGACCAGGTCGCCGCGTTTCTGGAGCGTCACGCGGAGTTCACATTGTTGCCCTGGCGCGAGGCATGGGCCGCCGGCGTCGGCGGCGACGCGCCCTCGTCGGCCGACGGCAGCGACGCCACGCTCCTCCTCACCCCGGCGCATCACGGCACCGATGGCTTCTTCATCGCGGTGCTGCGACGGAGGGAATAGGACGAAGGGAGCAAGTGTGGCCGGCGAGTTTCCTTGCGCGGGAGCCTTGCAGCGGGGGAACCTCGTCCACAGATAAAAGTTTGACAGGGAATTCCCAACGACTATTAGGATCGCGTTTTGTTGAGGCCAAAGGGGTCTCGTTGTTGACCGGCCGAGGGTGGGCGTCGATGGCGAAGTGGGTCATCGGTTGCTGCCGGCGGTAGCGAGGAGGACGGCTGTCCACCATGGTAATGCCTTCCAAGCCGAGGCGTCCCAAGCGCCTGGCCACGCGTTCGTGCCTTGGTCCGGTTGCGGATCTCGAAGCGCATCTCCCCGAAGAGTGGTGGCGGAAACTCTTCAACGCGCTCTATGTGAAGACCGACGGCGACGTCGTCGAGAACGTCGAGAACACCCGCCGCGAGGTCGACTTCATCGTCTCGGCGGCGAAGGTCCAGCCCCATAGCCACATCCTCGACCTGTGCTGCGGCCAGGGCCGGCATTGCCTCGAGCTCGCCCGGCGCGGCTTCAAGCACGTGATGGGCCTCGACCGCTCGCGCTACCTGGTGCGGCTCGCCAAGAAGCGGGCGCAGAACGAAGCCCTGCAGGTGCTGTTCAAGGAAGGCGACGCGCGCAACCCGCGCCTGCCCGAGAACAGCATCGACTGCGTCTGCATCATGGGCAACTCGTTCGGCTACTTCTCCAACAAGCAGGACGACGAGAAGGTCCTGACCGCGGTCGGCAAGATCCTGCGCCCGAGCGGCCAGCTCGTGCTCGACATCACCGACGGCGGCCACATGCACGAGAACTTCGAGAAGCGCTCGTGGGAGTGGATCGACGAGCACCACTTCGTGTGCCGCGAGCGCACCATCAGCCAGGACGGCGAGCGGCTGATCTCGCGCGAGGTGATCGTGCACGACGAGATGGGCGTGATCGCCGACCAGTTCTATGCCGAGCGCCTCTATACGCGCGAGAGCATCTCCAAGCTGATGGAGAAGACCGGCTTCCGCAACGTGCGCCATCACGGTCACGCCGAGGCGCACTCGGACCGCGACCAGGACCTGGGCATGATGGCGCGGCGCATCCTCCTGACCGCCGACGCCCCGCAGCTGCCTGTCCGCAAGGGCAGGGGCAAGCTGCAGGCCCTCGACGTCACCATCATCATGGGCGACCCGAGGCTGCCCGACCAGGTCAAGCGCGGCGGCGCCTTCAATCCGGAGGACCTGGAGACCGTGCGCCGCCTGCGCGATGGATTGTCGGAGCTGCCGGGCTACAAGTTCCGCTACCTCAACAACCACGGCACGCTCGATCGGGACCTGAACGAGCTCAACACCGATCTCGTCTTCAATCTGTGCGACGAGGGCTGGAACAACGACCCCTTCAAGGAGCTGCACGTCCCGGCGCTGCTCGAGCTGCTGGGTCTGGGCTATACCGGCGCGGGGCCGTCCGCGCTCGCGGCCTGCTACGACAAGGGGTTGGTGCGGGCGGTGGCGCAGTCACTCGACGTGCCGGTGCCGCTCGAGAGCTACGTGCGCCCCGGCGACCAGGGCGCCACGCTGCCCTCGGTGTTCCCCGCGCTGCTCAAGCCCAATCACGGCGACTCCAGCCAGGGCATCACCAAGGACTCGGTGGTTCACAACGAGAAGGGCCTGCTCGACTATCTGGACCGCCTGCGTGCCGAGTTCCCCAAGCGCGGCGTGCTGGTGCAGGAGTTCCTGATGGGGGCGGAGTACTCGGTGGGGCTGGTCGGCAACCCCGACCAGGGCCTGCGCGCCTTGCCGCTGCTGGAGGTCGACTACTCCAAGCTCGACGACAACCTGCCCAAGATCCTCGGCTACGAATCCAAGTGGGAGCCCGACAGCCCCTACTGGACCCAGATCAAGTATCGCGAGGCGACGCTGGCCGACCAGAAGCAGCAGCAGCTGATCGACCACTCGTCGCGGTTGTTCGAGCGGCTCGGGTGCCGCGACTACGCCCGCTTCGATTTCCGGGCCGACGCCAAGGGCGAGATCAAGCTGCTCGAGGTCAATCCCAACCCCGGCTGGTGCTGGGACGGCAAGCTCAACATCATGGCGGGCTTCCAGGGCATGCGCTACTCGGAGCTGCTCGCCCAGATCCTGCAGGCCGCGGTCGAGCGCCTCGGCGTCGTCGCCAAGCCGGCGGCGCAGCAGGCGACCGGCAACGGCCACGCCGTGGCGGCTGAGTAGAGGGGCTGGGTCATCCCGGCGCTTGTCGCCGGGATCCAACCATCCTCGGTGCATGCCGTCGCTGAGGGATCGGCGCGCCAAGCCAATTCTCAGTTGGAGCTCGCGGCTTTTTGGACCCCGGGGACAAGCCCCGGGGTGACACTCGCGCTACTCGCTGGCCTCGCGCTCGTAGGGCCAGGCGGCGATGCCGCCGGCGAGGGAGACGGCCCTGAGGCCGGCTTGGCGCATCAGGAATGCGGCGGCGCGGCTGCGCCGGCCGGTGCGGCAGTAGACGATGTACTCGCGCTTGGGGTCGAGGCCGCGCGAGCGCTCGCGGATCTCCTCGAGCGGCACGAGCCTCGCGCCCTTCAGCCGCCACAGCTCCCACTCCTCCTCGAAGCGGCAGTCGACGAGCACCGCGTCGCCGAAATCGGCCTTGCGCCGCGCCTCCTCGGCGCCGATCTCGTGCAGCAGCTGGCTGCCGATCAGCGCCTCGAAATCCTCCTTGCGCAGCTTGAGTATCCTACCCGGCGTCGTCATGTGCACCGTGGCGTTGCGCGGCTCGCCCTTGAGGAGCGCCTCCTCGCCGAAGCTGTCGCCGGCGCTCAGCATGGCGACCTTGGCGGGGCTCGTGCCCTCCTGCGCGCGCCGCACCTCGGCCGAGCCCGCCTTGAGCACGTAGAAGTAGTCGCCGGGGTCGCCCTGCTTGACGATCTCCTCGCCGACGTCGACCTCGACCTCCTCCATGGCCTCCGCGCAGCGCACCAGCCGCTCGAACGGCATCTGCTTGAAGGCCTGGGCACCGAGCAGGCTCGAGACGCGTCCGCGCACGCTCTCGTCGAGGGCGGAGAGGCTCTTGGCCTCCTGCCGGCCGCTCATGAGGTCGTCGAGGCGCTCCCCGTCGATGACAAGGTAGACGGAGGGGCGGCTGAGCGTGAGCCTGGCATTGGCGGGAATCGTGTAGAGGATGGCGGGATCGCGCGCGCCCTCCTCGACGCTGAAGGCCGCGATGTGCTCGCCGCCGTCGTTGCTGCCCATGGCGAGCCCGCCCTCGAGCAGCACGACGAGGTCGCCGTGGCGCGCCGGCACCGAATCGCCGGCTGCCCCCCTGGCGAGGCCCGGACGCTCGATCAGCGCGACGACGGCCTCCTCGGGCAGTCCCGCGAACAGGCGCGTGCGCCTGAGCTTGGTGGTTATGGGTTCCATGGTCCCCATTGCATAGCAAATGGCGCGTTGGCGTGGAATTGGGCGCATCGCCCGCTGTCATTCCCGCCAAGCGAAGCGCAGAGCGGGAATCCAGCGCCAAACTGCAAGCCCTGTGCGGCTGGATTCCCGCTTTCGCGCTCCGCGCTCGCGGGAATGACGGCCGCATAGATTCGCGTCAGCGGGAATGACGACCTCCCCCGCCTTGACCCCGAGACAGGCCGATGGTCTATCGCCCCATGCCTGTGCAACCCGATTCTGCGGGAGGCTCATGACCGACACCGTCCTCATCATCGATTTCGGCAGCCAGGTGACGCAGCTGATCGCCCGGCGCGTGCGCGAGCAGGGCGTCTACTCCGAGATCGTGCCCTTCAACCGCGCCGAGGACGCCCTCCAGCGGCTGCAACCCAAGGCCGTGATCCTGTCGGGCGGGCCCGCCAGCGTCACCGAGTTCGGCACCCCGCGCGCGCCCGACTGGGTGTTCAAGTCCGGCCTGCCCGTGCTCGGCATCTGCTACGGCGAGCAGGCGATGGTGGCGCAGATGGGCGGCGGGGTCGAAGGCGGCCACCACCGCGAGTTCGGCCGCGCCGAGCTCGACATCACCGCCGACAGCCCGCTGTTCGAGGGCTTCTGGACCAAGGGCGACCGCGACACCGTGTGGATGAGCCACGGCGATCGCGTCACCAGGCTGCCTGCCGGCTTCAAGGTGGTGGGCGTGTCGAAGGGCGCCCCGTTCGCGGCCATCGCCGATGAAAAGCGCAAGCTCTACGCGGTGCAGTTCCACCCCGAGGTGGCGCACACCCCGCGCGGCGGCCAGCTGATCGGCAACTTCGTGCGCCGCATCGCCGGCCTGCCGGGCGACTGGTCGATGGCGCACTTCAAGTCGGCCGAGATCGCCAAGATCAGGGCCCAGGTCGGCAAGGGCCGCGTCATCTGCGGCCTCTCCGGCGGCGTCGACAGCGCGGTGGCCGCCGTGCTGATCCACGAGGCGATCGGCTCACAGCTCACTTGCATCTTCGTCGACCACGGCCTGCTCAGGCTCAACGAGGCCAAGGAGGTCGTCACGCTGTTCCGCGGCGCCTTCAATATTCCCCTCGTGCATGTCGACGCCAGCAAGCGCTTCCTTACCGCGCTCGCCGGCAAGACCGACCCGGAGGCCAAGCGCAAGACCATCGGCGGGCTCTTCATCGACGTGTTCGAGGAGGAGGCCAGGAAGCTCGGCGGCGGCTCCTCTTCTGGCGCTTCGGGTGCCGACGCAGCACCCGCGCAGTTCCTGGCCCAGGGCACGCTCTACCCCGACGTGATCGAGAGCGTGTCGTTCACCGGCGGGCCCTCCGTCACCATCAAGTCGCACCACAACGTCGGCGGCCTGCCCGAGCGCATGAACCTCAAGCTGGTCGAGCCCCTGCGTGAGTTGTTCAAGGACGAGGTGCGCGCCCTGGGGCGCGAGCTGGGGCTGCCCGAGCATTTCATCTGGCGCCACCCGTTCCCCGGGCCGGGCCTCGCCATCCGCATATTGAGCGACGTGACGGAGGAGAAGCTCGACATCCTGCGCAAGGCCGACGCCGTGTTCCTCGACGAGATCCGCAAGGCCGGCCTCTACGACAAGATCTGGCAGGCCTTCGCCGTGCTGCTGCCCGTGCGCACGGTCGGCGTCATGGGCGACGCGCGCACCTACGACAACGTCTGCGCGCTCCGCGCCGTCACCTCCACCGACGGCATGACGGCGGATTTCTACCCCTTCCCCCACGACGTGCTCGGCCGCGCCGCCACCCGCATCATCAACGAGGTGAAAGGCATCAACCGCGTCGTCTACGACATAACCAGCAAGCCCCCCGGCACCATCGAGTGGGAGTGAGCGCACCGGGCCCTTCACCGGCAGGGAGATAGGCCGGAAACCACCAATGGGTGCGCGAATGCGTGAGCGGGAAAAGAGGTGGGTAAGGGTGAGGGCCCTTACTACAGAGGAAAAATCCGCTGTTGCGACCGCTTGCGAGGGCTTCGTCGCCACTACGCTCAAGCCGCGATTTCTGCCTGAGGTCCGTCCGACCCGGTTCAACTATCCCATCGATATTTTCGGCAAATGGCGGGGAAGCAAATACAGCTTCATCACGCGCTACCGCTCGGGGTTTCCAGACAATCTCGGGGAGGAGTTCGACTCGGCGTTCACGCGCCTCGACCATGTGGAAGAATCCCTCGTGGAAACCCAATTCGACGTGATGTGGCGTCGTCACACCGGGCAGTGGTGGCGCTTGCATGCGTCCGTCACGCTTGAAGAAGCCTTACGCCTCATTGCAACAGAGTCCCTTCTTCAACCGCATACATGAAGATGAAGGGCTCCGTTGAGCAGGTTAACTGGCCTCCGCCGAACTGACGCTTGTGGGACACGCATCAACGAAGTGAATGAATCAACCGCGTGGTAGAGGCGCGGTTGGCGATGGCCGTAACCCAGTACGCCGGTGCCGGCCCGTTCCTGTGAACACCCTAGCGGGCGCCCGCGGCACCGGTATGATGTCCATGGTTGGCATTGTCCCGGCGCGCTTCGCTGGGCATGACGCCAGGGGAACGTTGCGGGCGAAGGATCGGAGAGCCAGATGCCGCTCGACGCGAAGGCCGGGAAGACGCTCGCCAGATGGCACGAGATGGTGGCGGCGGAGGACCTCAGCCGCGTCGGCGAGCTGTGCGCGCCCGATGTCGTGTTCCGCTCGCCGGTGGCGTTCACGCCCTACAAGGGCGCAGAGCTGGTCGCGGCCTTCCTGCAGCAGGCGGTGCAGGCCTTCGACGATTTTCGCTACCATCGCACCTTCGCAGACGACGATCGCAGCGTCGTGCTCGAGTTCAGCGCCAGGGTCGGCGACAAGGACCTCAAGGGCATCGACATGATCCGCTTCGACGAGGCGGGAAGCATGGTCGAGTTCGAGGTCATGGTGCGGCCGGCGACGGCCCTGCAGGCGCTCGGCGCCGAGATGGCGCGGCGCATGACGCCGATACTCGCGGCATGGAAGAAGTAAAAGCCGACAAGGGAACCGAGGAAACGCGCATGACACAGGATGTCGAGATCAAGGTGCAGGACGGCGTGCAGGTCATCCGCCTCAACCGCGCCGACAAGAAGAACGCGCTCACCGGCGACATGTACGACGCCATGTCGGCGGCGCTCGATGCCGGCGAGAAGAGCAGCGACATCGCCGCGCACGTGTTCCTGGGCTCGGGCGGCGTCTACAGCGCCGGCAACGACATCAACGACTTCATGCGCCGCTCGCGCGACGGCTCGCAGGACGTGGCGCCCTCGCAGATGTTCATCCAGCGTCTGCCCAAGGTGACGCGGCCGATGATCGCCGCCGTCGACGGGCTGGCGGTCGGCGTCGGCGTCACCATGCTGCTGCACTGCGACCTCGTGTACGCCACGCCGGCGGCGAGCTTCCGCACGCCGTTCGTCGACCTGGGTCTCGTGCAGGAGGCGGGATCGAGCCTGGTGGGCCCGACGCGCCTCGGCTACGGCCGCGCCTTCGAGCTGTTCGTGCTGGGCGAGGCCTGGGGCGCGGCGCGGGCGGCCGAGGCTGGCCTCGTCAATGCCGTCGTACCGGCAGCCGAGCTCGAGGCCAAGGCGCTTG
>Ga0247830_10000033_pt1 | contig 36804 bp, 39 predicted proteins | sample 12C_Control_Day5_FD_207766 | JGI IMG/M metagenome (GOLD analysis project Ga0247830, IMG submission 207766) | Soil microbial communities from agricultural site in Penn Yan, New York, United States - 12C_Control_Day5 | ecosystem: Environmental > Terrestrial > Soil > Agricultural land | place...
GCGCGCGTCTTCTGGTTGACCCATGCGAAGAGCTCGAGCGTGCGCATGGACTCGGCCTTCCATGCGCTGTCGAACGAGTCGCGCCCCCATGCAGGGTTTCCGCTGCCGTCGTTGTTGCTCGGCATCAGCAGGATGGTGCCGGGGCAATCGCCCGCGGTCATACCTGCCTTGAGGTCAGCGAGGAGCGCGGTCTCAGTCGTGCTCGGTGTGCCGCCCTTGCCGTGCTCGGCCATGATGACCGGGTAGAGCGTCTCGCTGGCTGCAACGTAACCGGCCTGCTCTGGCAGGTAGAGGCGCCCGGTGTGAGTGTGCCCCGTGATGGGCCCGACGAACGTGTAATCCTGCGCGCTGTTCGTGCCGGTGATGGCAACCTGCGTCGGAGGGGGGCCCCCGGTCAGGTCAATGCTGAACCGCTGCACGGGCATGGGGGCTACGGCTCGCGGACGTACCAGATGATGCCAAAGCCGGTGACGCTGCGGTCGCTGCGCCGGAAGAAGATGTCGGTGTTGGCTGCCACCACGCTCGCCGCGTTCATGGCCGTGGTGGTGGCGTTGCGCGTGTTGTTGGTGGCCGTGGCTGCACCGGCGATGAGAGTACCCACACCACCGGACGCGGTGCGCAGGTTGCCCGTGCTTGCACCCACGCCGACCGTGGTGTGCGTCTCGAAGCCGATGATGCGCCACTTGTACGGCAGCCCGGGGATGGTGACGTCGTCGCCGGTGCCCGATGCGCCTCCGCTGGCGTACTGGAAGATGCGACACGCGACCACGCCCAGGGCGATGATGCCAGCGGCGAGCGTCGCATCCAGGTTGGCGAGCTTGACCGGGGTGATGGTGGCGTCGCGTGCGAGGACGGCAGCACGGGAGAGGCTCACGTCGTGACCTCGGTCATGCGCGCCGTGCCGCTTGCCACCGACCAGAGGCCCTGTACTGCCCCGGCGTACGAGTAGTCACCGTCCGTGGGCGACTCGTAGAAGTCACCAGGACCCAGCTTGACCGTGAAGCTGGTGGCGCTGGCGTCCGCCGTGCCAAACGCCACGTACAGGTCGGCCGTGGCGCTGTCGTTGTAGATGCTGAAGGCCAACCGACTCGCGTTGGCGGCGAGGAGCTGGACGCTGGTGACCGACGCAGCCACGTTCGTGCGCGTGGGGACCGGGTTCAAGATGATGGTCTTACGCATCTCCCGGCCAAGCTATCTCAAAAGACCACCGCCTACGAGGCCAAAAGCAAAACGCCGCTGGGACCCTTGGTCTATCCCAGCGGCGTTCGTGTAGGTGTTGCGCTGAGACGGCCTAGTTGGCCGCAGTTTTGGCTTCGGGCTCCCCTGCGGGTGCTGCAGCTCCCAGGTCGATGCTCTCCACCACCGGCGCGGGCGGCTCGACCTCGGTCGCGGCCTTCACCTCGTCAATGAACGGCATGAGGTTGCGGGCGGGACGGAAGGGGAAGCCCTCGCTGGGCTCTTCGAGCATCTCGCACAGCAGCTTCCAGTCGTCTTCCTGGAGCGCGATGAAGTGCGACTTGTTGTCGTTGGACTTCTTCAGCGCGGCGTCGATGCGCACGGACACGCGGATGCCCTGTCCCGTGGCGTTGAAGCGCTTGTCGCTGTTGATGGCCCAGGCCACGAGCTCACGGGTTCCGAAGTCGCTCGCGCCGAGCTTGATGGGTTTCGCAATGGTGGTGATGTAGTGCATGCTTTTCCTCTTCTGTTTCTTGCTCAGCCGCCGGAGCTGACGTCCCATGGCACCCGCTTATTCCAGCGATTCGACGGCAGCTGCGCAGAGACCGCGGAAGAAGTCGCCGAGGATGACCGGCTTATCCAGGTCGACAGCGGGAATGATGATGGTGTGGCGCTCGGAGCCCCCACCTTCGACCTGCGTCATGAGCACCAGCGAACCAGGGCCACCGATTTCCTCGGGGGTCGCGTCGTCGGCGAAGTGAAACGAGGTGTTCCCGGCCTCGTCGTTGACGGTGATGATACCTTTTTCAGTCTCGATTTCGCGCTGAGCCATGGGATGCCTCTCTGGTGTTGCTCGGGCAGCTTATCAGTCTCCCGAGGGGTGTCACTACAATTGTGCGCACAATGGTTTCGTGGCTTCGAGCACGCTGGTCTCGAACGCACTGTGCCCGTCAACACCACGAAGCTCGGGGTGTAACGACTGGCCGTGGATGCAGGGGCGCACCTGGAAGCCGTTTGCCTGCAGCGTGCTGGTGAGCAGCCGCGCGCTCCACGCGCTCTGGTGTTCCCATCCCGTGAGCAGAAGGTTCAGCGCGTCGTCCGCGGTGTGCACTTGCTGGCCAGCGGAACGCAGGAACTCGAGGTAGCGCAACATGTCCTCTGGCCCAAGCCCCAACACCACGTCGAAGTCGGGGATTGCGATGCGCACCACACCACCTGGCTTGAGCATGCGGTGCACCTGGCGCAGCAGCTGCACGCCCTTGGGGGTGGTCAGGTGCTCGAGAACGTGTTCGAGCAGCACGAAGTCCACGGAGTTGTCGAGCCAGGGCAGTGGTTCGCGCAGGTCAACCTCGGTGTCGTAGTTGCCCCAGTCCTGCAGCTTGTGAGAACCACACCCCAGGTTGAGTCTGAGCGTGTCGAACACGGGAACTGCGGTGCGCAAGTCGTGGTCGAGCGGGAGCGCGTGGCCATGGTCCTTGTCGGAGTAGCGCTTCAACACGAACACCGGCCCGAACTTGTCCGGTTCGACCACGCCGTAGATGGTGCAACCGCCGCGCAGCATGTCGGCGTACCAGAACACCTCTTCGCCGAAGTCAACGTGGGCGTCCCAGTCCACCGCTCGCGCCGTACGCCCGAACAAGGTGGCCGCTGCAACCCCACCAGCAGCGAACCCGTCTACCAGCGGCAGCTCACCTGGGTCGCAATAGCGCTGCCAGAACACTCCGCCGTCAGGTGTCTCGAGCACGTGCTGGCAGAACCCAATGACGTCGGCCTTGTCGCGGTGGCCCCACATGAACTCGAGGTAGCCGTTGTCGTACCAGTCGTCGTCATCCCAGAAGGCGTACCACTCACACCCGAGCTCGCGCGCCTTGTTCAGCCCTGCGGTGCGAGCATGCGCGCGCCCGTGCTGGCTCTGCACCACGTGGATGCCCGTGCTGGGCGGGACCGTACCGACTGCAGGACCGTTCTCCACCACGATGAGCGCGATGGGCTCCGGCTTGTCCCCGTCCAAGGGCAGGTGCTGCCGCATGAAGTTGTCGAGAACGTTCTCGGCCATCTGCGGCCGAGCAAAAGGCACGATGACAGCAATCATGTCTGCGCCGCGATGATGCCTTCGACCTCGAGAAGCATGGGGCCAGTGGTGCCACCACCGTCGAGAGTAATCTGGAACGTGTTACCAGAGAACTGAAAGCCGACGACACCGCTGCCACCGGAGCTCAGATGGGTGCTACCGATGATGCCAGAGGCGTCAGCTTGGAACGTGTTGCTGCTGAGCTTGTACCCACGGACCGAGGAGTACGTACTCGCGAGCACACCACCTGAGCCGTGCACCGGGGTCAACTTCACCATGAAGTGATAACCGCAGTCGTTGCTCGCGTACGCGCTCAGGTCAACGCTCATCGCCACCTGGTTCGCAGTGGTGGCCACTGCAATGAACGAGGTGCGGCGGTAGAGGCGCTGGAAGTTGGTGATTGCCATGACTACGCCGAGTCGTACTCGCCGATGATGCCTTCAATCTCGAAAATCATGGGCGACGCGCCAGCACCGCCGTCGATGCGGCAGGTGAGGACGTTGGACACGAGCGTGAAGTCCACCGCACCGCTGGCCGTCTTGAGCGCAGTGGTCACCAGGTCCGCCCAGTCCAGGAGCCCCGTTGCACCAGAGCCGCGCCGCCCAGTAACTGAATAGATGTCGGTGGCCGTGACGCTCGGCGAGCCGTGCACGGGGCAGCACTTCAAGATGAAGTGGAAGCCAGCGCGGCGCGTCGAGGTGCCTCCGTAGCTACTCAGGTCCAGCGCGAAGACGGACTGGTTCGCCGTGGTCGCGGCGACAATCATCGACGTGCGGCGGTAGAGGCGGTCGTTCTTGGTGATAGACGGCATGGCTTACGCGAGCTCCGTGACCAACCCGGACGGGTTCTTGTACTTGAGAATCTCGCCTTCGACGTACAGCACACCGGTGCCAGCAGCAGGCGTGCTCGGGGAGCCGGAGACGTTCTTAATGACGATGCCGGTGGTGCCGAAGCTGTAGTAAGTGGCCCCGTTGTTGACGATGTTGACCAACCCGCTGGTCGCCACGTTGAGCAACATGTGCGCAGGGTAAGTGCCCGTCGCTCCGCCGAGGTTGAGCTGGTTTGAGCCGTCCAGCTGCACCATGCCGATGTCAGCGCTGTTGGCAGCGTTGCGACCGTTCATGGTGAAGGCGTTGGCCACGCGCATGCTGCCAGCGCCGGCCGCTGCAGTGCCACCAAGCGTGAGGGTGATGGCGGTGCTCGACAGCGACATCGCCGCCACCGTGTTCACCTGCCAGGTGTACGTGCTCGCGGTCTTCGTGTTGTAGACGTGCCCGACCACACCGGTGCTGCCGAGGGTGAGGATGTCCGTCGAGCTCCAGTCCATGATGGTGACGTCGATGGGGCCAGCGCCCGCGCTGGACTTCCCGACCATCACGGTCTTGTTCGTGGCGAAGCGGATGAGACCAGCCGCGGGCATGGTGCCACCGCCAAGCTCGATGAGGCTGGCGTCGGTGATGCTGTTCTGGTTGCAGTCCAGCGTCGTCGCGTCGAACACGAACTCGGCGACGTTGTTGACGCGCAGCGCGATGGTGCCGCCGGTTGCAACCTGCACCATCATGCTGGCCACCAGCAGGGTGCCGCTATTCGACGAGCCGATGATGAGCTGGTCGCTGGTGTTCGTAGCGATGAGCCCCAGGTCAGCGCTGTTCGCGTTGTTGCGCGACGTGAGGACGGTGCCCAACGTCGAACGAACCTGACCAGCGCCCGTTGCCGGGGTTGCCCCAAGCTCGATGAGCGACCAGTCCGTCAAGCTGTTCTGGTTACCATCCAGCGCGGTGCTGCTGAAGGTGTACTCGGTGGTCCCACCGATGGCGATGCTCGTGGTGGTGCTAGCGCCAGAGCTCAGAATGATGCCGAGAATTGTCGCCGTGCTCGAACCGATAGAGATGATGTCGCTGTCGTTGATGCCAATCAGGGTGACCGTCGTGCCACCGCTCACCTTCTGTTTGATGAACTCGTTGTTGGTCAAACGAACGGCGCCGCTGGTGGCAGGGGATGCGCCGAGAGCGATAGAAGCCCAGTCGGTGAGCGTGTTCTGGTTGCCGTCGAACGTCGTGCCGTCGAGCAGGTACTCGACCACGCCGTTGATGTAGAAGTCGAACGAGCCACCAGTGGTGACGCCGAAGATGATGTCCGGCACACCCACGGAGGTGTTGCCAATCATAATCTGGTCGCTGGAGTTGATGGTGAAGAGGGCGTAGTTGACCGTTCCGCCAGCGTTGCGCGAGGTGATGATGGTGCGGTCAGTCGCCACGCGGATAAGGCCAGCAGGGAGGCCGCTGGTAGCAACGGTGCCACCGCCGAGCTCGATGTATCCCCAGTCGTCGAGGCCGTTCTGGTTGCCGTCGAAGCCACTGGCGCTCAGCGTGTACTCCAGCACGCTGTTGATGTTGAGGCTCCACGCCTCGTTGACGTTGAGGTACCAAGTGGGCGAGCCCGTGCTCACGTACAGGAACGCAGCGGCGCTAGACGGCGCGCTGGGTGCGCTGGTGCCATTGGCGAACACGGTGCCGCCGCCCATGCCCTGATAGTTGAACGCCGCGGGGTCGCTCGGGCCGATGTAGACGTTGCCGCCCTGGGTTGCACCAGTGCCAGCTCCGAGCCAGATAGAGCCACCTACGCGAGTGCCAGAAGCACCGGTCGCGTAACCTGCAACGAGCGCCACGTTGCCAGCGACCACGCTGGTGGTGCCGCTCTTGTCCTGGCCCTTGAGGCGCAGCGTGCGAACGGTCGTGTCCGTCGCGCCGGTGGTGTCGTCCTGGTAGATGCTCGCAGTGGTATCGGCCGCGTTGAACTCGATGAGGTTGCTGGCGCCAATGACGAGCGTGGTCGCGGTGAAGCTGTACTCGGTGGTGCCGTTGATACGGAACCGGACTGTCGTTCCAGTCGCCGCTTCGAGGTCAACTCCGCCCGCCGTCGAGTCACCAACGATTACGATGTCGCCGGTATCGACGCGCAGACCGCGCACGTTGCCGCTAGCAGCAGCGTTGCGCCAAAAGATACCGGTGTTGTTGGTCAGGCGGACGGAGCCGGTATCTGCCGGCGTCGCTCCTAGCTCAATGAACGCCCAGTCCGTCAGGCTGTTCTGGTTGCCGTCGAACGTGCTGGAGTTCAGCGTGTATTCGATGGTGCCATTGACGCGCCAGTTGAAGTCGCCTGCCGTTGCGATGTCGAAGTACATATCAGCGGCAGTCGTACCGCCGAGGATGACTTGGTCGCTGGCGTTGACATCGAGCACCGAGATGTTCGCGGTGTTGCCAGCATTGCGCGTGCGAATGATGGTCGAGTTGCTGGCCGTGCGAATGAGGCCAGTCGTTGCCATCGTGCCCGTGCCGAGCTCAATGTACCCCCAGTCCGTCAGGCTGTTCTGGTTACCGTCGAACGTGGTGGCCGTGAACGTGTATTCGCGCGTCGTACCGATGTCGAAGAGGTGCTGGGTCGCGGCGCGGTAAGAGATTTCAGAGACGCCAGCCTCGCCGATGAAGAGGCCATCCGTGACAACGGTACCCCAGCGCAGGATGTTCACGTCTGCCGCTGCCGCGTTGTTGCGGCCCACCATCACGGTGGAGTTGTGGCCGAAGTTGAGCAGGCCAGCGGACACGGCGGTGTTGAACTGGATGACGTTGCCGGACGCGAGCAGCAGCGAGGTGCTGCTGAAGGTGTACTCATCGGAGCCGGCGGCCGTGGGGCGCAGCGCAATGTTGCCAGCGGCCGAGATGCGCACACTGGCGACGTTCGTTGCCTCGCCGAGAACGAGGATGTCCGTTGCACCAAACTGCAGCCCAATGGCGTCAGCGCTGTTGGCTGCGTTGCGCCAGGAGATGGTCGTGTTGTTGGAGAGGCGCACCGCGCCGGTGGTCGACGGAGTTGCACCCAACGAGATGAGCGACCAGTCGGTGAGGCTGTTCTGGTTACCGTCGAGCCCCGCCGAGTCGAACGTGTACTCAAGCACGTTGTTGACGTAGAGCGCGACGGAACCGCCCGTCTTGGTGCGCAGCTGGATGCCGGCGTTGATGGTGTTGTCACCGAGACGAAGGATGTCGTTACCATCGACTCCGTACGCCATGCCGAACGAGTTGGCCGCACCTGCGAAGTCGCGGAACTGAATTGAGTCGCCGTAGGTCAGCCGCGCCGTTCCTGCGGTTGCAGGGGATGCCCCGAGAGCGATAGACGCCCAGTCGGTGAGCGTGTTCTGGTTACCGTCCAGGGTGGTGCTGCTGAACACGTACTCAGCGGTCGCAGCGCCAAAGATGGTGAAGGTGCCGCTGGCCATACGCAGCTCGGCCCCTGCCACCTGGGCGTCGGCACCCAGGACCAGCACGTTGCTGGTGTTCACCAACACGCCAACTACGTCTGCGCTGTTCGCTGCATTGCGCCACGAGATGTTCGTGTTGTTGGCCAGGCGCAGTGCACCAGCAGCTGCTGCAGACGCACCAATGGAAACGAACGACGAGAACGCGCCGCTGAGCGCGTTGGTAAGCGAGTTGCCTTGCCAGTCGGCCGTCGTGCTGTTGAACGTGTACTCGTTGGCTCCGTTGACCCGGATGTTGGTGGCTGCACCCGTCGCGACGTCCAGGTGCAGCGCCGTGACAGCGGTTGCACCGATGGCAAGCTCGTCCGCCGCCGACACGCCCCAGCGCATGAGCAAGACGTTGGCGTTGTTGGCGTTGTTGCGCCCGTTCCAGAACGTGACGTTGTGGGTGGTGTTGAGCAGCGCCGCGGTCTGCGCGGTGTTGAACTGGATGACGTTGGCCGTCATCGAGAACGCGGTCTCGCTGAAGCTGTACTCGGTGACGCCGTTGAAGCGCACCAGGTGAAAGCCACCCGTTGCCACCTCCAGGCGAACGCCGGTAACACCGGTGGTGCCACCGAGCACCACCTGGTCGCTGGCGTTCATGGTGATGCCCGCCAGGTCCGCACCGTTGGCCGCGTTGCGCCAGTTGATGGCGTCCGCGTTGCTCAGGCGCAGCACACCCGTGGTGCTGGGGTTCGCGCCGGTGCGCACGCTGCTACCGTCGCTCTTGACGGTGCTGGTCTGCGTCCACACGCCTGCCGCGGCGTACAGCATCTTGCCGTCGTCAGCCGGGTTGGCTGGCGTGGGGATGCCACCGCCGGTCTTGAGGTCCACGTACGCCTTGGTCGCGCCGTCTTGCGGGTTGACCGGGTCGGCCAGGCTGGTGATGAAGTTGCTGGCGAGGTCCAGCGCCGTGGCCGAGAGCGTGGCCTGCACCACGCTGTTGACGCGGAACGTGTGCACGTTGGCACTGGCCACGTCGTAGAAGACACCGAGCGCTGCGTTGCCGCCGAAGATGACCTGGTCGCTGCCGTTGACAGAGGCGACTGTGATGTCAGCGCTGTTGGCCGCGTTGCGAGCCTCGATGATGCTCACGTTGTTGGGCACGTTGAGCATCGCGCCGTTCGCGCTGTTGGTGCCCAGGCGCACCTCGCCCGCTGCGCGCACGGTCATCACCGTAGTGCCGCCCACCTCCCACTGATGCAGCGTAACAGCGCGGTGGATGATGTTGAGGATGCCCGTGGTCTGACCGAGCAGCAGGTTGTCGCTGCTGGTGACCTGGATACCAGCGAGGTTCGCCGTGTTGCCCGCGTCCCTCCACTGCAGGGTGTTGGCGTTGTTGAGGCGGATGGTGCCAGCGGTGGCCCACGTCGCGCCACCCAGGCGCATGTTCAACGTCGTGAGGTCTGCCAACGTGGTGCTGAAGGACACCACCTCGGTGCCACCAATGAACCCACGCAGCGAGCCCGTGGCCGTGCGCAGGTGCACAGCTGCGACGGTCGTGTCGCTGCCGATGCGCACGGTGTCGTCGCTGTTGGCGCTGAGGACGTTGAAGTTGGCGGTGTTAGCGTTGTCGCGCGTGAAGAGCGTGAAGCCGTTGGACACGCGCATGGTGCCCGAGGTTGCAACGGTGCCGCCCAGGGGCAGGCGGATGGTGGTGGCGTCAATGAGCGCGCTGGTGACACCTGCGTGCTGGAACGTGTAGTTGCCAGACGCCAGGTTCAGCGTCATGCCCAGCGCTGCACCACCACCCATGGTGATGATGTCGGAGGCGTTGACCGCAAGCCCGCTGATGTCGGCACTGTTGGCGTTGTTGCGCCAGATGAGTGAGTTCGTGTTCGTGAAGCGAACCGTGCCAGCACTCGCGGGGGTAGCGCCAACGGTAACCAGCGACACGTTCAGCAGCTGGTTCTGCGCCATGTCCAACGACGACGCACTGAAGCTGTATTCGGTCGCACCACCAATCGCGAAGAGCATGCTGCCGGTCGCGGTCCGGAGCTGAACTCCAGCTACGCCGCTATCGGTGCCGACAATGACGACGTCGCTGGAGTTGGAGGTGAGTGCTTGCAGGTTGGCGCTGTTCGCGTTGTTGCGGAACTGCACCGTGCCTGCGCTGGACAAGCGAAGCGAACCAGCGGCGGCGGGGCTCGTGCCGACAGCTAGGTACGTACCGTCGGACTTGACCGTAGTGCTCTTCTGCAGCGCGCCCGCGCTGATGTAGAGCATCTTATTGTCGTCGGTGGGGTTTACCAGCGTGAGGCCGGTGCCACCGCTGGCAGCGGGCAGCACGCCCGTGACGCTGTTGGGGTTGGCGAGGTCGACGGCGCCCGGGGCCCATACCTCGGTCGCGTCGTTCCAAATCATCACCTGGCCGGTGGCCGTGGGTGCAGCGGAGAGCGTGTAGAGCCCGCTGTCGCCGTACAGAATCGACCCGTTGTTCCCGGGGTCAGCCGGCGGGGGCACGGCAGCGCCGACACCCAGGGTGAGCATGACCAGCGCGAGCTCGTTGAGCGCGTCGCTCCAGCTGCGCCCGCTGTACTCCTGGCGCTCCGCTGGTAGCGTCATGCGCAAGCCAAGCTGGCGAACGGCCACCGCACGCTCGAACACGTCCGTGCCACCCGCGTGCACCACGGTGCAGCGGACCATGTAGGTGCTAATCTCCGTGGCCGGGTCGACAACGACGTTCACGGAGTCGTTGGGGTTGGTGAGCGTGATGCTGCTCAAGCTGTTCTGGGTGAACAGCTGGGGCAGGGTGTTGATGCTCTCCTGGGGAGACCCCGCAATGGCGGCGTTTGGCAGCTCGTAGGTAACGCTGAGCACCCGGGCCGGGTTCATCTCCAGCGTGAGCTCCAAGTCCTCGCCAGCGACGGCGTCGTAGCCGCGGTCACCCGTGACCGGGTCTTCGCTGGGCGTGCCGTTGATGGTGAAGCGCGCGCGGTTGATGGCCATTACAGAATCCTCGTGTTGCCGTCGTTCAAGTCGTCGCCCTGCACGTCCACCAGGAGGCGGCCCTGCCAGCGGTTGTGAAAAAGTTCACGCAGAAGGATGAAGTGCTGGCCGCGGGTCTTGGGAACAAGCAGCAGGCTATCAGGCCGAGCCCGCTCGAACAATCTCCGCTCGGGCTTGCGGCTGTTGGGGCCCTGAAACACCAACTCCAAGGGGAGCTTGATGCCCAGGGGGTTGGCCTTGCTGTAATCGACGTTCACCTGGAAGGGGACGAACGCCAGCAGCGCCACCTGGGGCTCCGCCAGGGAGAGCACGAGCTTGTCCTCGCCAACGTAGGGAGGACTAATTTCGTCAATGATGGCCATGCTCAGCTCCCAGTGACGTCGATGTGGACGAGCACCACTCCGCCAGCGTGCTCGGTGTCCGCGAACAGCTCGGTGTTCTCGCGGCGCACCGCGAGCAGGTAGTGCCCGATGTCGTTGAGCAGCCAGTGCGGGGCCGCGCTGGTGCTGGCAATGGGGTGCGTCAGCAGCGGTGGCGAACCGGCGTACTCGATTGTCCAGGCCGTGAAGTAGTTGTCGGTGTCGTCCAGGACCGCGCTCTCCCCGTCCAACACGCACGCCAGGCACACGAGCGACCCAGGGGCGCAGCGGTAGAACCGATGCTGGCGGTCGTTGGCCGTGGTGATGCGGCTCGGGCGCAGCGTGGCAGCGGGGTCGCCCCAGATGCGGGTTCCCAGCGGCGTGTAGAGGTCACCAGGCTGCAGACTGGGGATGACGCGGAAGTTGGGCATTAGAGACCCTGGCCTCCGAGACCCTTCCGCCTGGTGTACTGGATGCCCCAGACCGAGCCCGCGTTGCCGTCGTGCCACTCGATGGCCATGTTCGGGGCGTAGGGACCCTGAAGGACCGTGCCGTACGTGGCCGGGGTGGTGTTCCAGTGCGAAAGCCCCGCGGCGACGCGGTAGAAGTTAAGCCCGCCGTTGAGGCTGGCCCACCAGGCGTCCTCGGTGTTGATGAGGATGACGCCGCTCACCACGCCCATCGCCTTCACGTCGGGGCTCTCACCCGAGAGCGTGGTGACCGTGGCGCTGGACCACGTGCCGGTCTGCGCGTTGGTGGAACGGAAGACCTTGAACTCCGACGCTCCGGTCTTGTACGCGACCAGGAACTTGCCCGTGCGGTCATCCCACGTGCAATAGGGGTTCCCGGTGGCCACCGCGGGCAGTGTCACCGGCGAGCTCCACGTGCTGCCGTCGTCGGTGTAGACCACCTCGCCACCTGCGCTCGGCATGATGACGCGGTCACCGTTGGTGGCCAGCGCGAGGGTGGCCCCGCTGGGTGCCGTGAAAGAGCTGTGGCTGTTCCAGGTGGCCCCGTCGTCGGTGCTGTACTTGGCCCCGCTGGAGCCTGCAGCCACGAAGCGCCCGATGCCCCAGGCGTACACCAGGCCCGTGACGCTGAACGACAGGTTGGCCAGTTGGGTGAAGCCGGAGATGGTGTTGCCGTGCAGCACGCGGTTCCCGTCGATGAAGACGATGTTGGTACCGCTGAACGCGATGCTCTCGCGGGCGTTGAAGGGAGACCAGGTGATGTCGCCGTAGCTCTTGCCCGTGTGCGTCCACTGGTCCAGGTTCTGCGACCACATGATGACGGCGCTACCAGTGCCGCTCTCGAAGCTGCTGCAGACGAATGCCTTGCCTTGGTTGCACCAGGTCATCGCGGACGCGCTGTTGGTGCCCGACATGACCGTGGCCGGACCCTTCTCCAGGCGCACGGTCCAGTTGAGGGCGTCGGCCGCCATCGACAGGCAGTCAGCCCACAAGTCTTCGACTTCTACAGTGCCGTTGAGCTCGAGCACGTTGGCGCCGAGGTTGTACTCACCACCCAGCTGCCCGTCGATGGCGTTGGCGTGGTCGATGTCCAGCTGGTTCATCTGCGCGCTGGTGAGCTCCTCGTAGAGGGCCCAGCCCAGCAGATTGACGCGGGTAAAGCTCATGACTGTGCTCCATGCAGCGGCACTGGGCCGCGTTCGCTATCCACCATCCAGTTGTTCCAGCCGTCACCCGTGCGGTCACGCCAGCGCACCAGTCGCCTGCGCGGGTCCATCACGTCGAGCAACCCCTTGGCTTGGTCCACGACGCGGATGAGCCCGCGCGCCTGCAGCTCGGCCAGGCACCGCGCGAACATCTTGCCCGTGATGCCCGGGTCCTGCAGGCCACGCGCCACGATATTGAACACGTGCTGCGCGGCGATGGGCACACCGGCCTTGGCGAGCACGTTGTAGGCACTGAGCGCGACGGTGCTGGGGGCGTTCTTCATGAGCCGAATCCTGTCGCATCGAGCAGCGACGTGTCGAGAATGAAACCGATGGCGTACACCACCCGGAAGTCAACCCAGGCAGGCACGATGTCGTTGAGCAGCGCGTACATGCTTTCGGTGCGCTTGAGGATGTCGCGGCTGGGCTCCAACCCGTTGCCGATGTCGAATAGCACCTGGACGCGGTGCGCGTCGCTGGCAGCAGGGAAGCGCGTGAAGGTGCGGTCACCAGCGCTGTACTCGAAGCCAGCGACGGGGGCGAACGGCTCGAACGCGCGCCCGGCGTGCGTGGTACCGGTGTTTGCCCAGGGGCGCAGGATGACGTCGGCGCGGCTGTCGATGCGCTGCAGCTGCTCCACGAGGCGTGAGTACCAGGTCTCCGGAACGCCAGTGTAGTCGGGCACCACCACCGCGCGACGCTGTTGGTCGGTCTTGGTGGTGTCGGGGAACAACCCGAGCATCTCCTCGAAGAGGATGATGTGGTCGGTGGCCACGTGCGGGAACGCCTGGTGTGCAGCGCGTTCGTCGAACGTACCCAGGCACACGAGCCCCATGGTCTTGCACTTGCGCCATTCAGCTTCCAACCCATCCTCGACGGCGCTGTAGCCGTTGGTTCCAACCATCTTGCGCAAAGCAAGATAGGCGGCCTCCACTCTGCTGGGGCCGCCTCCTACCTGAAACGGGAACGGGTTGAGGTCTCCAATCATTGGTCGCTCACATCAGGGTGACGAGGAACGACGTGCCATCCGGCATCTCGGTGACCGCAGGAGGACTCCCCGCGAAGATGCGCACGGTGCCAGCGCGAGGACCGGTGCGTTCGTGGTGACCGAAGCTGTAGCCACCGGCGATGAGGGCTTGTGTGTCGACGCGCCCACCCACGAACGACACGGTCACCAGGTTGCCCGCCTCATCAGGGTACTCGCTGTCCGGGAACGAGTAGGTGTAGCGACCTGCGCTCACGTACGTCCACTCGAGCAACGGCAGCAGGCCGTCCGGGTCGAACGCGATGGCCTGGTAGGTGGTGACGGGGTCGGTGCCGCTCATGGTGACGCCGATGACAGCGCGCGGCACGACCAGCGACGCGCCCGCCAGCTGCCACCAGGCCAGCATGAAGCTCGCCGCGGGGATGGCTTTGGTGGGGTCGGTGACTGGCCAGGTGTCTTGCAGCGCCGGCCCGAGGCTGGTGCGTCCGATACGGTTAGGGAAACCAGGCATGGCGGGGTCCTCAGCTGTTGAAGGCGTAGATGCCCAGGCGGTTGAGCGTCAGGATGTTGGTGCCGTCGACCAGTTCGTATTCGTCGTTCGGTACCGTGGGTTCGGTCTGGGAGATGTAGGAGAGCTCGGCGTCCGAGAGAGCTCCCCCGAGGGTGTCGTCCAGGCGAGCAATGACACCCTGGCCTGCGCGGATGGGGTACTCCTGGGCGGGACGTGGGAAGCGCGCGGTGCGGATGTAGCGGATGTCGTCGGTCTCCACCGCTTCGCCAGGGCCGAGCTCGTCGAAGTAGGCTTCCACCGCGGTGGCCACGATGGTGGCGCGCTCGTTCTTGGGGCTGATGACGTCGCCCACGGTGATGGTCTTGGCGGGGGCGTTGTTGAGCTGGATGCGGTACTCGTCGCCCGAGATGTAGCTCACGCTGGCCACGTCCAGGGTCTCGAAGCGGCTGGTGGCCTCGTTCCAGATGGCCATGGCCGGAGCGTTGACCCCGGACAACGGGACGCCAGCCAGGTCCTCGTCGGTGTCCACCCTGAAGTCCAGTTGATTGGTCACCACCGTGACCTGCACACCCTCGGGATACCCGCTCGAGTAGCGCGGCCACGGGTCCACGTCCGTCCAACCACCGCTGCTGCCCTGGGGCATGGCCAGCTTGAGCGCCATGTTGGTGGGTGAGGGGTTCAGGGGGGTGACCAGGACGTGCACATGGTGCGGCACCACGGGCGACGTTGGGGGCACCAGGAACGCGGTGACGGTGGCCAGCGTGCCCAGGTTCGCGATGCGCGCGAGCGGTCCCACGCTGGTGCCGCGCTTCTGGACCACGACCACGAGCACGCTGCCGAAGTGAAACGCAGCCGGGTAGACGAAGGCGTCCTCCACCGCGTTGCTGGCCTGCTGCGCCCACAACCTGAACTGCGCGCTGTTGCCGGCGCCGGGCTTGTTGCGGATGCGCTGGACGATGCGCTTGGCGTACTGAGCGTCGGTCTCGTTCTCGAAGCCACCGCTGAAGTTCGCGAGCACCGTGCACGTGGGCGCGCTGCCGATGGGCGGGTTGACCCACGTGAGCTCGGTACCTGCCACCAGGTTGGTGACCGCGCCGGTGTCGATACCGATGAGCGTCAGCTGTACCGAGCTGCCGCTGGGCGGGATGGTGCCGGTGATGAGCACCTGGTAGCGCTTGCCCGCGGGGTCGCGGGCGACGCTTGCACCCGCATCACCGATGATGGTGCTCCCCGAGTAGATGGTCCCGGGCGTTCCAGGCGCGGTGATGGGGCCGCTGCCACCCGTGCTCGCTAGCTTGCCTTCGGGTAGCCACAACGCGCCGTGGAAGTTCTGCAGGTACTCGCTTGCCGCGCGCTCCGGGCGCACCTGGTCCGCGAACCAGATGGCGCGCTGCTGGATGGCCTGACCGTAGAGGTCGATGGCGTCGGCTTCGATGAAGAAGCGCGAGTCCTCCTGGGTGATGACGGCAATCTCGTCCTCGGTGAACACCTGACCCGTGTCAGGGTTCTGCTTGGAGCGCAGCACGTTGCGCCAGCGAGCGAGGATGATGTCGTCGCGCACCTTGCCGCGCGAGAACGTTACGAAGCGGCGTTCGTCAGGTCTGGCCATTCTTGATTGCCTCCGGCGCGCGCATCTTCACCGTGCGGTCCTTCTTCTGCAGCGCCGTGCGGTTGTTGACGTAGTCGACGGTCACCTCGCCCCAGTCGGAACCCGTGTCGACGGTGATGCTCTTGATGGTGATGTCGCCGCGGTCGACCAACCGGCGCAGCGCGACACGTGCCTCGCCAGCGAAGCGCGCAGGCGCCTGGTCGTCGAGCTTCTCCACGTCCAGGAAGCGCGCGCCAACGTTGACCACCGCGGCACCGCTCTTGCGCACACGCCACAGCGCCTCAATGACGGCCGCATCGGTGGGGTCCCTGTCCATGAGCAGGCTCGTCCACTCCTGGGTCATGGGGTCAACGCGCTCGGCCCGGATGACCGGCGGGTCGTCCAGTTCGTACTTCCGGCGCTCGGAGAAGAACCCGAGCTGCCAGACACCAATCGGTTCGATGACGGGCATCGCCGTCACCTTATCACGGCGGACGCGGCACCACCGGTGTTACCCGTTACGCCGCCAGGTCGAGCGGACAGAACAGCGCCGGGAGAGAAGGGAGCTCCGGAAGCTCAGGTAGCGGCGGCAGCCCAGGGAGGGGGAACAGCAGATTGGGGAGCGTCGGCAGGGCCGGCAGCGGGGGCAGCCCAGGCAGCGCAGGCAGCTCCGGAAGCTCGGGGAGGGGTGGAAGCCCGGGGAAGGGGAAAAGGAGCGCAGGCAGCGCTGGTAGCCCCGGCAATGGGGGTAGCCCGGGGAGGGCAGGGAGCTCCGGCAGCTCCGGAAGCGGGGGCAAGCCCGGCAGGGGGAACAGAAGTAGGGGTAGAGGGGGGAACGCGCAAAGGCTCACGTGATGGTGCCGGTAGCCGAGCCAGCGCCCGGACCGGACACCCCGGCTCCAGTCGTGACACCCGAGACGCTGGTGACCGTGACCGTGCTTCCGACCACTGCGTTCGCGATGATGTGTGGGATGACCTTGGCCATCGCTCGAGCGAACACCGCCAGCTGCTCACGCGCCGCGGCATACGCGACCGGGTTCGTGCTGGCGAGCGTTCCGTACTCCTGAGCACCGTCAAGCACGTCGAAGCACGCGCCAGCGCAGCCGGTCTTCGGGCTCGCTGCGCCAGTGAGCGGGTTGATGGTGACGACACCTTCGAGCATTGCCATGGGGACCTCACGTGGGCGACAGGAAGAGTGACGGGCACGGTGGTGAAGCGGCACCAGGCAACAGCGGGACACCGGTCTCGCCGGCCTGGCCCACGTAGAGCGTGCCCTTCGCGAAAATCTTGGCGGCGGTGAGCACGATGCGGCCTTCCTTCATGTGGAAGAACGTCGCGTCGTCGCTGGTACGCATGAGAATGCCGTCGCTGGTGAGCGCCACCTGGTAGCCGTCGCCGTGGGTCATCGTGATGCCGTTGGCGGGGTCGCTGTCGACGACGATGGCGTGTGCGTTCTGCGGCACACCGTTCACGAAGTTGTACGGGAGATAGATGGTGTAGTTGTTGGCGGTGCCAGCGGCGTCCACGTCGAAGCTAGCGAAGCCGCCCTTGTAGCCCACCATGCGCACGGTCCCCTTCGGGATGCCGTTGGGGAAGAAGCGCTCGAAGCGCAGGTCACGCCACGCGAGTGGCACCAGGCCGTCAGCCGTGCGCGCGGCAACCACCTCAGCGCGGTAGTCGCGGCCGTCCAGAGTCTCGGGGTCAAGCGGACGCGCCATCATCCCGAGCTGGCCATAGACGTCTTGGTCGTTCGCGAGCTCGCCGTCACCGTCGTCGAGCAGCAGCTCGCCTTCGGGGTTGAAGCCCGCGGCACCAGCGGTACTCACGCGCACGGTCTTGGTCTGCTCAGCGATGCTGCTACCCACCACCGTCACGAACGCGAGCGTGAAGTCGAAGAGGGTCTTCATAGCGTCCAGAGACCCTTCTTGAGCAGCGACACGCGGCTGGTGTCGCCCTGCGTTGAGTTGCGCGTCTTGATGGTGCGGATGACCAGGTACGCGCCAGCGGGACCACCAGCGAGGGACGTCTCCACCTCAGCGCACGTGTCGACACCGTACTCGATGTTGAAGTTGCCGTCGTAGTACGAGAGCCCGTCCGTCTCCACCTCCCACGACTCGATGCCCTTGTTCCTGTTGGTGAGCTCGCGCCGCGCGAAGTGCTCCGCCAACACGTCCGTCTTCACACCTTCGTTGATGAGCAGGACCGGGCGATAGAAGCTGGGCTTGCCGTCCTTGTCGAACACGTCCGCGACAGCGGCCTGGCGCTGGATGCTGCCGACCTTGGCGTTGCGCCAGTCGGCGGCCTTGCCCGTGCCCATGACCGCCAGGATGGTGGCAGCGCTGCTGAAGTCGGTGCTGCGCGTCGCGCTCAGGATGTTGTTCTGGTTCGCGCGCGAGTCGTTGAACATGCGGAACTTGTAGATGGGCGTCTGCGTGTCGTTGGGGTAGCCGATGATAATCTTGCCGTCCGGGCCGTCCCACAGCATGAGCCCGTGGCGCCGCAGCACGCGGTCAGCCGCAGCGTAGATGGTCTCCGGCGGGTTGACCTTCAGCTGCTCTTCCTTCAGGTCCTCCAGCGGGATGGGGCTCGCTGCCCCGCTCGAGCTCTTACCCGTCAGGATGTCGCGCGAGACGTCAGCGTTGAGAACGAAGTCGTCCTCGGTGTACCCGAGCGGCTCGAACAGCGCGAGGATGAACGACTTGATGGTCGTGCCCTTGGTCGCGCGGATGTTGGGGTTGGCGCTGGCGTACATCGCGTCCGCGAGCTTCGTGCGGATGGTGAACTGCAGCGGCGCTCCCTGGTCCGCGCTCATCGGTGACCCAATGAGCTCGATGCGCCCGGTCAGCTGCAAGCGTCCGTTGAGCCACACCTTGAACGGTGCACCCATGCGGATGGCCTTGTTCGCGAGCGCGTTGTAGCTACCGTCATCACCGACCTCGAACGCCGCCTCGCTGGGTCGCGTCAGGTCGTTGGTAATGACCAAGCTGTTGAACGTGTCGAACTGGCCAACCTCCGAGTTCTCCACGTACACCACGTCCGGGTCGCGCTGCAGTGCCATCGCTACACCTTCTCGAACACGCGCAGCACGGTGCCTGCGGGGATGAAGTTGGGGTCCAGCGACGGGTTCACATCCAGGAGGTCGGCCACGTCCTGGCCCAGGTTGGCCGCGAGCGTGAACAGGTCCGTGCCCGCGTCGATGAGCAGCGGCACCAGGCGCCTGCGGCCGACGCGCGGGTTGAGCCTGCTGCGGCCTGCAAGGTCGCGCGTCTCCTCCAGCTTGCGCTGCGTGCGCGACGTCTCCGGGTCGGTGAGCGCGTCGTAACCGTTCTTGCGCTCGCCGTCCTGGGCGGTGCGCTCCACGCTGTTGACGGTGCTCACCACGATGCTGGCCTGGCTGTCCAGGTCCTGGCGCGTGCTGCTGGGATAGTTGGCGATGCCCTCGAGCTCGCTACCGAACTCGCGTAGGTCCGCCAAGCTGGTGTTCCAAGCGCCTTCGCTCTGCGCGTCGAACACCGCGCTCTCGGTCAGCTGCTTGGCGCTACCCTGGGCAGTCTTCTGCTGAAACTTCTGCGCGTCGACGTTGTCCTCGTTGTCCTCCACGAACACCATCGACAGCTTCGCGCAGTCACGTTCGCTCTCACTCTCCGTGCGGGTGTAGCTCTCAGCGCGTGCACGGACGGTGCCGCGCGTCGGCAACCCCAGGTCACCAGTGGCGTGCGTGCGGAAGGTCTCAATGACCTGGTTCAGAACTTCGGGATAGAGCGGCGTCGTACCGAACGCGGTGCTGTTGCCACCGTTGACACCTGGCTCGTTGATGCTGTTCTCGAAGATGGCCTCCACCGTCCAGCGAGTGGCGTTGCTACCCACGTCGTCCAGCTTGGCGCCGTCGCGATACGGGCGGTTGCGCTCCACGATGCGGTTGCCGCCGCTCTCCTGGATGCTGGTGACAGGGAACTTGACCTTGACGCTGCCGACCCACCAGGACGCGACTTCGTACTGTTCAAAGACCTCAGCCATCAGCCTGCTCCTCCGTGCCCGGGTCCGACTGGTAGCGGCGCGGGCGGACCACCGGCGCCGGGAGCACCCATGGCGTTCTTCGCGTCGCGCGCGGCCCTACCCAGCGCAGCGATGTCAGCAGCTGCTTGGCTGGTGCTGGCGCTGTTCTTGGAGTTGGCCTCCTGCTGCTTCTTGATGCTCGCGAGCAGCTCCTTCTCCTGGGCCTCAAGGTTCGCAATCTGCCGTGCGCGCTGCTCCTGCTTCTCGTTGCCGGTGATGGTGTCGTCCACCAGGCTCGCGCCCCAGCCAGCCGCGCTCTCGGCCCACGCACCCGGACCCGTCTGTTGGTCCTTGAGTGCGGCGATGGCCTTGCGCGTCTGCTCGACAGCAGCGTTCTTCTCGCCGATGTCCTTGGAGCCCAGGGCGTTGACGCCCACGGTCGCTGCCTCGAACCCCTTTTTCTCCTCGGCCTCGCGCGCGTCGAAGAAGGCGTTGGCAATCTCCTTGCCGATGAGGAAGCCAATAGTAGCAGCTGCAGCTACCAGCGCGACCTGAGCGGCCATACCCATCTTCGTGCCGGCGGTGATGCCCATGGTGGCCATCATCGGACCGGCGCTGGCAATGAAGCTCGCGCCCATGCGACTGGCCGCGTCGGTGATGGCACCCTGCGCGAAGCCGATGGCCATCTTGGCACCCACGAAGCCACCAGCGGTGAGCAGCGGGTGCTTCATGGCGAAGTCCATGAGCTTGACGAAGCCCTCGGCGACGCTGGGTAGCAGCTTGGCCAGGCGCGTCAGCGCTTCAATCATCTGCGGCTCGCCGAACACGTCGCCCATCTTCTCGAGAGCCTGTGCCCAGATGATGCTCGGGTCGTCCTTCATCCGGTCGGCGGCCTTCTTCTGCAGGTCGGCGTAAGTCGCGGTGCTGGCGCCCATGTTGCCCATGGCTTCGTCGAACGCCTTCTGGCCTTCCGCGATGGCCTCCTTCGGGCTCTTACCCGCGGCCTTAGCCTTCTTGACAGCCGCGTCAAAGGGCTTCACCAAGCTGTCGAACAGGATGCGCGTGTCGCCAGTGAACGCGACCTCGGCGGTCTTGCGCCCCTTCGTGGTCGAGATGAGCGCCTTGACCTTGTCCATCGCGTCCATGTCCGCGGTGAACTTCACGCCGCTGTTCTTCTGCAGGTTCTTCAGCGCGCCGCTGCCGTCCTTCAACGACGCGAACATGGCCTTGAAAGCACCGGGTGCCTTCTCACCAACCTCGGCGTCCACCGCGCGCATCGCGCCCAGCAGCTTCACCATACCAGCGCCGCCACCCATGCCGGCCTCGCTGGCCTCGGTGCTCATCATGGCGAACTTGGCGCTGAGGTCTTCAAGCCCTGCACCACCGACACCCAGCTGACTGTCCAGCTGCGCCAACACCTCGGGCAGCTGCTTGGCGTCCACGTTGAACTTCCGGAACGCGAGCTGCGCGAGGTCACCGTAGAGGGTGATGTCCTTACCGCTGGCCGTGGCAGCGTTACCGATGGCTTCCATTGCCTCGCGCGAGAACTCCAGGTCACCAGTGCTCGCGAACATCTGGCTGAACGCAGCGGCCATCTTGTCGCCGCTCTGCCCGGTGGCTTCAGCGACCGGCTCAATCATCGCGTGCACGTCTTGCCAGTTCTTCGTCTCCTTGGAGACCTTGGAAATCTCGTGCGCGATGTTGCGGTACACCGCCTGACCCTGGATGCCGTCCTGGATGAACGAGCCGATGGCGAACGCTCCTCCCAGGGTCGCCGCCGTCTTGGCGTGACCCTTGAAGTCGCTCATCAGCCCCTTCATCCCGTCCTTGGCGCCGTTGAGGCCGGCCTTCATTGGACCAGCCAGCGCGCGACCCATCTTCGTGCCGGCCTGCTGGACCTGGGTCCCCATCGTGCGCAGGCCAGCCATGAAGCCGGCCGACTTCATAGTTACGTGGATGCCTGCTTCGCGCTGGGACACTAGAACCTCCGCTTGGGCTTGGACCTGAGCTGCTCGAGCTCCGCGCTCAGTCTAGCAAGCTCTGCCTGCTTTGCGGCAGGCTCCGTCAGGACAGAGATGTCGGCGCCAACGACCAGCCGCGCAAGCCTGGTGGGAGACAGCGTGCCCGCATCCAGGGCACGCACCGTGCCCATGATTACTTGGAGGCCAGTAAGCTCTGCAGCTTCACTGCCATAGTAACAACGCAGCTGTTCTGCGATTCCCCAGCGAAGCCGGCTAAAGGGACGATGTTGCGCGCCCTCGCAACGGCGGCAATGACACCCATGAGCTGTTCTTCGGTCAACCCGTCAGGGCGGGGGTCAATGACCGTGCGTAAGGCTTCCAGCTGGGCCCACAGCGCGTCCAGCGAGGGGCGGTCGTACAGAGACTCAATCTTGTCGGGGAACGGCTCCCACGGCTCGTGTGGTGGCGCCACGTTGCGGATGCAGACCGCGAGTTGGCACATGGTGTCCATGTTGTCGAACAGCAGCGGGTCGAGCTCGGGGACCAAGCCCTCTGACTTGGCCCACTCGCGCGCCTTGACGCGGGCGCGGCGCACGTCCGGCTCGCGCGGTACCTTGAGCAGCACGGGGATGCTGACCCAGCCGCTGGCCCTACGCTGCTTGAGCTCAGCGGGGAACAGCATCTCCCCGTTGTACTCGAGCGCCTGGAGCTCATCCCAGCTCTTGCTGAGGATGGCGCCGATGAGCTCCGAACTATCCTTGGCCAGCGACACTCAGGGCCGGCCTTAGAACGGACCCTGGCTGGGGCTCTCGGTGTGACCGATGAAGGTGATGCTGAACTTGATTTCACCGTCGAGCGGGAGCTCCTTGGACAACGAGCTCACCACGCCGTTGACGCTGATGGTCTCTCCAGGGACCTTGATGCGCACCTGCTTGATTTCGCCGCTCTTGAGCATCTTGAGGTAGTCGCGCTCCGACCCGTCCTCGTCCACCACCGCGTCGAAGGAGACCGTGGTCTCCTCCGTACCGAGCACGATGCCCGCGCCCTTCTTGCGGATGGTGTGCACCTGCTTGGCGTTGTTGACGTGGTCGACCTTGATGTTGGTGACCTGGATGAGGTCGCCGTTCCCCATAGCGATGAACCCGCGGGGAAAAATCTTCATCGGTTCGCCGGACATGGTGTGCTCCTAGTAGTACAGGGGGGTTCAGACGGGGTTGCGGTTGACCACGAGCCCGAACTTGGCCAGCGGCGGGACGATGCTGATGGGGACCACGATGTTGACCTGGGTGGCGTCACCCTCGTCCACTTCGACGATGAGCTCGCCGTTCGCGATGGCAGCGTCGAGGGCCGCGCCCAGGACCACGCCCTGGCGCACCCAGCTGCGCAGGCGCGCGATGACGAAGGTCTTGATGTCGCGCTCTTCTGTCACTCCCTTGGGGAGTTCCTGCGCGCCCGCGGGCTGGTCCTTGATGACCTTGGCGCCCTTGAACTCCTGCGGCAGCGCCGCGCGCAGGTCGCGCGCCACGATGTAGGTGGCGTCCACGTTCTGCACGTCGAGCAGACGACGGTCGGGACCACCCGCAGCGTTCTGGCTGTAGGTGGTGATGGGACGGATGACGATGACGTTGCCGGCGGTGTCGTAACCGAGGATGGTCACGCCGCTGCCGAGCGCGCTCTCAGCCTCGGGCTGCGTCGGCGCGTCACCCACGGGGTCGATGCTGCCGTAGAGCGACGTCCCGATGCGGTTGCCGATGCGGTTGACCGCGGGGTCCAGGGACGTGCCCTGGAGGCGGTCACCAGCCTCGGCCCCAGCGAACTCGCAGGGGAGGCTCTGCCCGTTGAGGCAGAACACGTGCTGTGCGTAGCCGACGTTGCGAGCCTGGGCCGACGCGATGGCCTCTGCCTGGCTGCCCGTGCTGCCGTAGACCAGGGTCTGCAGCTTGGCTTCCAGGCCGTGGTTGTAGAGCTCGATGTGCACCAGCACGCGCTCAGCGTTCGAGCTCGCACCGGTGATGTGCGCGTCCGTGTTGGACAGGCAGGGAAGGATGATGTGGTACTCCTCGCCCTGGGCCATGGTGAGGATGGTCGTGTAATCCGGGTCCGTCGCACCACCGACCAAGTTGGTGAGCACGTTGGGGGTGATGGTCTCGGTGCCGACCGAACCGCTCGTGGGCTTGAGCCAGATGCGGACCTTGATGTCGTTGGAGATGTTGCCGGGCACCTTGCCGGCAATCGCCACGACACCAGCGCCGCCGCTTGACGCCACTACGGGCAAGTCGGTGGTGCGCTGGTTGATGCCGTTGATGGCTTTGTCGCGCACGTCGCTGGCGGTCTCACCCACCAACCACGACACCTCGAACTCGCGGCCAGCGACGGCAACACCGACAGCGCGGTTACTCGTGGGTACACCCGCGAGCGTGATGTTGAGCGACGCGGTACCAGAGCCGGCAGTCGGAGCGCCGAAGTCGACCACCGCAGTCGGGAAGCCGGCGTAGAGCTGCTTCGCTGCGAGGTGGGTCGGAGTGCCAGGACCCCATGCAGTGCCCGCACTCTCTTCACCACCACCGGCGCGAATCTCCGAGTCCTCGGTGAGGTCACCCTCGCTGGACTTCGGTCCGAGCAACAGAGTGCGCAGGAGCCCGACGTTGGGACCGCTGGTACCTGCGAGCAGGTTGACCGTGATGTAGATGCCGGGAGTGAGAGTGCCGGGAGAGACTGCCTTCGGGGTGGTCATGCTTGAGCTCCTTCAGTCGTCGTTGGCTCGGCCGGCGTGGGCTCCGGCGGTTTGGGTGCGTCAGCGGCGTTCCGCTTCTGCTCCCACTCGCCGTATTCGGCGGCGGTGGAAGTGAGTAAGTCACCAGCCTTGACTGCGCGCTGGTACTCCTTGGCGTAGCGGGTCCACTCCGCCCGAGGGATACGCACAACCGCTCCGTCCGTCCACACGATTTCCTTGCCGTGCCTCGTGGCGCCCACGTACGTGGTCGACGATGCGCGAAGCGAGGCGTAGCGCGGGACCAACCGGCCGTTGACGGCCTTGACGTAGACGAAGTCCTCCATGAGGGGATAGAGGCGAATCTACTCTGACCCGACCCCAAGGGCAACGGCCGAGCATCTCCCCGTGGGGTTCAGGGGTCTTCGGACATGTCGATGTCCTGGTCCACGATGACCTTACGGGCGCCTTCAGCGTCCTTTTGATAGGTCAGAAACTCGTTGTGGGCCAGGAGCCAGGGGCTGAAAGAGCGGCTGTCGTAGCGGCGCCAGACCGTGGTGACCGACACCTGCAGCATGTAGATGTAGAGCTGCTGGTAGGCAACCCCGTCCCCGGCCACCCTGGACCGGCCGCGGACCTGCACACCAGTGGGAGCGCTGAAGCGCTGGCCGTCTGCTTCCTGAGCGTCTGTGAGCCAGAACGTGAGGTCGTCCAGAAGTTTGAGCCCCTCGTTTCGGCGCATGTGGTCGCCGTCGCTGCGCTGGCTCAGGACGAAGATGTTGAAGCGCTCTTTGAACAGCTGGCTGCCTGGGCCAGCGCGCGTGTCGCCGCGTGACATCGAGCTCTGCGTGGTGCCGTCCGCCGGCTCGCTGCCGTCCCAAACGAGCACCACCGCGGGGAACTTTCCGGTCTGCGAGCGGAAGGCATCTAGCGACGCGGTGACACCGGTGAGCTGCTCGAACTGCACCATGCTCATGCAGCCGCCGAGCCAGGTCGGGTCTGTTCCGCCGGTGGTACCGGGCTCGAGCAGCACGCCCGTGTCTTCGAGCCCTGGACACAACGGGTCGAAGCGCATGACCGTGCCCGCCGGCAAGTTGTGACGCTTGCCACCGATGATGCTGGTGACGGCGACAGCGACACCCGCTTCCGTCACCTCCCACCACGACTCAGCATCGGGCTCGCTCTCGCTGGCCTTCTGCCGCTTGCCGTCAGGGTACCTGGCGCGGTTCGGACCAGCGGCGGTCTTGAACAACAGCTCCTCACGCGCGGCGTTGTTCACCTGCGCAATGAAGTGCCAGTTGGCGGGTAGGTACACCGTGCCCTGACCGGGCTTCGCCTTCAGCAGCAGGCTGCCCGTGGCGCGCGTGCCAGTCACCGGCGAACACACCGCCATCAGGTCACGTGCAGCCTCAATGATGGTGGTGCCGCTGCGCTCCGTGGTCATGTGGTGATGCTCTCCAGGATGAGCTCAACCGCCTGGTCGAACACCTTGTCCATGTCGATGTCCAGGAAGTCGCGCTTGGGCATGTGCTTGGTGCCCGTAATGTGGAACGTCGCGTAGTCGACGTTCGTGAAGACCGCGGCGAAGTCGTCACCCGCCTCGGGTGTCATGCTGTTGGCCAGGTGACCCGTGTCCTGCAGCACGCGGCTACCACCGCGGCGGCGCTTGAGCGTGGTCTGCTCGAGCGGCTTCCACCCAGGGCCCTGTGCATCGAACTTGTCGTCGACCATGGCGTGGAGGATGTGAGCCACCTGCATGTTCACGTCGCGCTGGTGTGCGGCCTGGCCACCCATGCGCTTGAGCTCGTCGTTGAGCTCCTTCATGTCGAACGTGACTTGGACCGACACTAGAAGCCTCCGTGCTTGGTGCCGTCACCCTCGTCAGCGAAGACGAAGTTCTGGCCCTGCTGCGGGCGGGGCATGCGCTTGCCGCCGGTGTTCGCACCGGTGCCAGCGGCGGAGACACCCAGCTGGGTGGCGGCCTTCTCACCGCGCGAGTGCTCCTTGCTCTTGGACAGCGCGTCGAAGAACGCGATGGCGCGCTCGTACTGCACCCAGTAACGACCCTTGCCGTCAGCGGCAATGAACTCACCGCGACGCTCACACGCGAGCTCGAGCGCGAGCCACGCCGCGTTCATGCGGATGGCAGCGTCGTGGAAGGCGAGCTGGGCAATCTGCTCGCGGCTCCAGTTGCGGAGCAGCTTGCTCTCAGCCAGCGCGACGGCCTCCAGGATGACGCCCTGGACGAGCACCGGGTCGCGCGCGCTGCTGTTGGTGTCCTGGAACAAGCGGTCCACCACGTCGCGGGCGACCACGAGCTCGAGGTCAGCGACCGTGAGCCAGGTGTCAGCAGTGATGGCCACCCCCACCAGCGACACGTCTGGCGCGACGCCAGGCGCCAGCAACGTGGTGTCGCTGGCGAGGAAGCGGAAGCCGTACTTGGTGGCAACGAAGCTGTAGGACCCGGCGTCCAGCTCCGCCTCTCCCGCGCCCGCGCTGTCCGTGGCGAGCTCGAGCACCCGCGTGAGCGTGGCGTCGTAGACCACGACGTTGGCGAAGGGGATGGCTACAGCCGCCTCGGTGACCGTCTGCAGGGTGAACAGGGCCATGGCTCTATCGTACTCCAAAAACACGAAGGCCCGGTGTGGGGGTTACCCAACCGGGCCGACGTGCTGCCAAGGTGGACTCAGACGTCCTTGATGCACTTGTGAGCCAGCAGCTCCGCGTGCTCCGCGGCGCTCTCCGGCTCGAACTCGGTACCAGCGCGCACGTTGCCACCGCTGCGCGTGATGTTCGTCAGGGCGACGACCTTGCCCCGTCCGATGGCCTGCACCCTGGTGGGAGCAGGTGCTGCCGGCGCGGGGACGTTCGGCGGCGCGTCCTCTTCCGGCGTTGCCACGGCTGCGGCAGGAGCAACAGACGCGGGAGAAGCCGAAGCCTCCACCGCGTCTGCCATTGCCGCGTCCTTCACCTTACGGCTCATCAGCTACTGCTCAGGCGATGATGCAGTTGATGATGAGGCCACCGCAGTTGTTGCCGGTCATGACGGCCTTGTCCGCCATGCTGACCACGACCATGGTACCGCCGTGCGGACCACGTCCCTCGACGTGGAACTCGCGGCTGTCGAAGCCCGTGCCGCTCGGGCCGCGGCGACGGAAGGTGTACGAGGTCGCGATTTCCTCGCCGTCCGTGGGCTGACCCGGGGGGACGGTGAGAAGCACGCACACGTTCGGCATCACGTACACCAGGTTGCCCGAGGTGTTCTTGTACTTGGCCGAGGACACCATGATGGGCGGCAGGCCCGGGATGACGATGTCCGTGTTCGAGCCGCCCGTGGTGCTCGCGCTGGCGTTGAGCGAGCGTGCCACCGCGTCCGCGTTGGCGTCACCCAGGTACTGACGCATGTGCGTCACGACCTTGGAGTGACGGAGGAAGGCGTGGGCCACCGCCTGGTTCATCAGGATTTTCGAGACCGGCTGGTGGCTGAGCTCGATTTGGTCCTGGATGTTCTTGATGGGGTGGGACGACGCGCCCTCGACGCCGGTGGCAATCTTCAGCCACTCGAAGCCAGCGGCGAGGGTGGTGACCACGGTCGAGTCCCAGTTGGCCGACGTCGGCAACAGGCCGGCGCTGCCCAGCACGTCCAGCTCGCGGTCGAGCAGGATGGCGCGAGCGCAGCGACGCGCCGCGGCCATGCGCGGAGCGTAAGCCGAGCCACCCTGGTTCTCCACGTGCCAAGGCACGAAGGAGCCCACGAAGCGGTCCACGACCTTGTACGAGCTCAGGCTCGAACGCGGGTCGATTTCCGGGATGGCCGCCGTGGTGGCGCGCTTGACGTTGACCGGCTCGAAGGCGTCCGACTCCGAGAACGAGCGGAACTTGTCCTCGTCGTTGTCCACCAGCAGCGCGGGGCTGCACTCGTCGGCGCGCATCTCCCACGGGCGATAGCCGGCGAGGTACGTCGGAATCTCCGTGGGTTCGTGCAGGTCGCTCGGCGTGAGCTCCAGGTTGACCCTGGTGCCCTTGGCGCCCAGGTGGCTGTCCTCTGCGAGGATGATGCTCATCTGTTCCATGACTGTTTCGTCTCCTTAGGCTTCCACAGCCAGGGTTACGGCGAGAGGCCCGCTCCGGGGCCGGCGAGTTCGATTTCGGTGAGGACACCCGAGGCGCCAATCTCGTTGGCGACGCCGACGATGCGGCCACCGGTGGCAGCGCTGATGACGCGGCCGTTGGTGTGAGCCGTGACGATGGTGCCGACCACGAGCGCCGCGTGAGCGAGCACCTGGACGCAGCCGCGGATGTAGACGAGACCGTACGAGGCGGTCTCGATGTCCTCAGCGGCAACGCCGTACACGACATCAGCGATGGCGTTGACGACTTCGCACTCGCTCGGGGGCGAGCCAGCGGCCTTGAGGTTGACGAGCGTTCCCTTGGGGATGGTGCTGCCCGTGTTGTTGTAGACCGAACGAGATTCGGGCGCCGTGTTGCCGCCCTGGACACCGTTTGACATTGTTCTGGTTTCCTTCGGTTAGGTGGTGCAGGGGGTTAGGCGCGAGCGCCGCCCATGTGAACTTTCTTGCAGCGCACCAGAGCACTCGCGTGCTCGTGCACCTTGGCCCACGGCCAGCTCTGTGCGCCGGAGACCGAGAGCTTCACGAACTCACACGCCTTGAGCATGAGGTTCGCGCCGCTGTAAGCGGTGATGTCGACGGAGTCCTTGGGGACCTCGTCGCCGCGCGAGGCTTCGACGCGGGTAGCGGGAGCACCCTTCTTCGGCGCAGGCGCGGGCGTCTGCGTGGAGATGCTGCGCGTGAGGTACGTGCGGGACTCCTCCGCCTTGGGGTACTTCTTGAAGAAGTCGTCGCGGGTGTTGCCCTTGCGGTAGTGCGCTACGGCGAGCTTGATGCCCTCGTAGTTCGCGCTGTCGTTGGAGATACCCAGGCTGGCCATGGCCGCCTCGACGTCTTCCTCGGCCACCTCGGCCTCGGACTCTTCGACCTTCTTCTTGAGCACGGCCAGCTCGGGGGCGACCTTCTTGAGCTCCTCGCTCTGGGTCATGAGGTCAGCGACCTTGTCCAAGGCCGCGTCGGGGTTCTCGACTCCGAGCGCCTTGAAGAGGGTGCTGTACTTGGCGCGCACCTCGGTGTCCGTGATGCTGGCCTTGCAGATGACCTTGATGCTCGTGGTGTTCTCGAGGCCGAGAGCACTCGCGACGATTGCGCGAAGCTCGCAGAGACCCGTGAGCGCCTCGAGCACCGCTTGCTCCTGAGCGACGACGCCCAGCTTGTCCGCGAGTGCTTTCAATTCCATGTTCGTGTCCTTGGTTAGCGCCGGGGCACCCGGCGGGGGAGGTGCAGGGGGAGCTGCCGGTGCGGGAGTGGCGCCAGGTACAGGCGCTGCAATTCCTCCATCTACACCGGATGCTTCACCGAGTCGAGCCATCAACTTGTCCACTTCCATCATGACCTCTTCGTTGGAGGCCAAAGCAGGCAAGTTGAGGATGCAACGAATGCCAGCGACGATTTCCTCCAGGTCCACACCCAGGGGAGATGCACCGGCGGCGAGCCACTGGCTCACCTTGGAGAGCTCGGCCAGGACAGCGACCACGTCCGCCGTCTCGGGGAGTCCGAGCATGCGGCGCAGCTGTTCCATAGCCTGTTCAGGGCTGTCAGCGCGTTCGACGTACATGTTGAGCACCTGCTTCCTGCCTGCCGCCTGGCGGTCTGCCGCGAGCGACTGCATGCCCTCAATGAAGGGCTGGTTGGTCAACGCTACGCTGGTGAGCAGGGGGCCAACCACCTGTCCGGAGATGGCGTCCACGGCGTCGAACACGACGCTCACACTTGCCCACTTGTACCGCCCCTCTTTCACGTAGCTGCGGGCGGGTTCGAGCCAGCGGGTGAGCGCCCAGAGAGCGACCTTGCCGTCCTGGCCCTGGCGCACCGCGAGCTCCTGAATCCAGCCCTGTGCTGGCGTGCCGCTGATGGGGATGGTGCCCTCGGTCGCGTGCATCTCGCTGGCGTGGTGGAAGTCCCAGGCAATGACGTCGTTGTTGCCGACGCCATTGGCGTCCACGCGGTAGTTGGGCGAGCGACGGAAGTTGGCTACGACCCTGTCGAACAGCGCCTTGTCGAAGGTGAACTCGAGCTCGCCGCCGCGGTAGCCCTTGAATGTCCCTGCCGTTGCAACCTGCTGCCACACCGGCGCGTCGCCGATTGATGCCGCTGCGGTGTCTGGCGCGAACGCCAGCAGAGCGATGGTGGTGCCGATGCGCGACGGGGTCAGACGGCGAGTGGGCATGTCGGGCTCAGTCAATCACCAAAAAACGGCGCTGTCGAGAAGAGCTCACAGCAGGGAGGGTGCGCCGGAGGTGAAGCCGGGGTCAGGGAGGTCATGAACCTCGCTGCCCGAACGCACACGAAGTCCCTGGTTTTCCACGTCCGCCTTGCTCAGCGACCCCACTCGGCAACGGCAGTTGAACCCGAAGGGAGGGAACGCGCGCTGCCAGACCGGGTCGGTGGCAGAAAGCACCCAATCGTGGACCGCCTGGTGCGTGTGGCGCTGGCGAGGGGGGCCGTCGTTGACGGTGCGGATGCGCCAATACGGGCGAGCGCGGAGCACTGCCGGCTGGGTCATCTGCGCGTGGCGCCCGCTGTTGTACGAGTTCACCACGTTGGTGCGGTACACGGTCTCCACGTGGCTGGGGTTGAGCGTCGTCATCCCTGCCAGCGAGAAGCGGTCGTTCAGCGACTGCGAGAAGGTCTTGAGCGAGGCGCCCTGTTCCATTTGGCGGCGGAGCTCGGCCTTCGCGATGTCGAGCTGCTGTGCGTTGTGCACACCAGCGATGGTGAACGCGCGGCGCTTGGCTGCCGCGGACAAGCGCGTGAACGTGTCCTTGCTCACCACCTTGAGCGAGTTGAACCAGCGCAGCGCCTCGGTGTACGGACGCTCCACGAAGTCGCGTGCACCAGCGAGCGTCGCGACGGGTAGCTCCTTGTCGGTGAGCAGCTCGAAGTGCGCGGACAGGCCACCGGTCATCGCGCCTTGCAGGAGCCTGCGCTCCATGCTGCGCGTCATGTCGTGCAAGCTCTGACCCTCGTGTGCAGCGTCGAGTGCTGCAGCAATCGAAGCGCTGTCGCTGAGACCCTGCACGGCCTCGACGTAGCTCTTGGTCATGGCCGTGCTCGCGCGCGCACCCTCGCGCGAGCCGCGGGTAATAACCGTCTCGATGGTGCCCAGCTGGCCGCGCTCCACCGGCTGCATGGCGCGACGTACTTCCTCGGCCGAGTCCACAATCTCGTCCCCGAGGTCGTCGTCATCCTCCAGGTGAACGTGCAGGTAGGTGACTCCCTGCTGCAGCATGGCCAGCGCCACGAACGTGTCGTTGATGGCAGCGACGTCGCTCGGGTGAGCGGTTGCCAGGATGGCCGCGACGGCCTGACCCTGGGCCATCTCCCTGGCGGCTGCTAGCGGTCCACCACTGGGAGCGTCGTTGGCGGCGGGCGTGCTGACGACCGGCTCGGCACCACCGGTGTTACCCGCGCCACCAGCCGGACCAGAGACACCGCCACCACCGTTGCCCGGCGGCTTAGTGGGGCTCGGCAGCCCACCCTCCCCGGGGGCTGCGATGGGTTGCACCGTGCGCTCGGGGAGCTTGGTGCCTGCGGGGTAGACGATGGTCGGGCGCTCTGCCGGCGCCTGGACAGCCAGCGGGTGCACCGGCGGCGTCTCGAGCTTGATGACCGGTTCGTCACCACGCGGCTGGCGGAACCCGGAGAGCTCGTAGGCTTCGGCCAGGGGAATCTCCAGGCCGGCCTTCACCGCAGCGTCCAGGCGTGCCAGCTCCTTCACGCGGTCGAGCGGCACGTCAGCGCGAAGCACGAAGTGCGGCGCGTGCTGCACCGCCTCGTCCCCGAAGTTAAGCTCGATGATGGCGTCGGTCAGGTACGTCTCGAAGGCTTCGGACAGCAGCTTGGCGTCGCGCATCAGGAGCATGAACTGCTCGTCCTGCATGACGTTGGCCTGCACGTTGTTGAAACCCGCGGGCGCGGTGTCGGTGGTGCCGGTCTGGCCGAGCACCAGCTTGGACAGCTGCTTGTCGCTCTCCTCGATAATCTGTTGGTGGACCTCACCAGCGCCCTTCGCCGGCTGCTCCACCTTGAGGGAGGTACCGCGGGGGAAGCGGAAGCTGGCCAGGCCACCCAGCTGCTGCAGCTGCTCGTCCGCGCTCGCGAGGTCGTCGCTGTCCGCGGTGCTGTCCTCGGTCACTTCCAGCCAGCGCCAGGGCTTGCCGAAGAGCTCCATGAGCATCATGCGCTCACGCGCGCTGCTGCGCTTGAAGAAGCTCCAGTAGAGGCAACGGCGCGCGAGCCCCTCGCGCTCTTGGTACTCACCGAAGAGCTGGGGCATGAACTGGATGAACTTGCAGCGGTAGTCGTTCAGCGCCTCACCGGTGCTGCTGAAGTTGCCGCCGTCGTAGTTGTCGTTCAGACGGAGCTCGCGCCCAGCGCCGAACTGCAACCTGCGCGGGTGCACCCACGTCAGGTCCTTCACCATCCACTTCACCATGCCGTACTGCTGGTGATTGATGACGGGCAGGCCAGGCGTTGCACCGGTGAGCAGCCACTCGTTCTCGAGCGCGCTGCGCCCGTCGAACAGACCCCACGCCAGCTGATTGATGCGCTGGCTGAAGTTGGGCAGCTGCGCCAGCTGGTCGCGCACGACGTCGGCGTAGAACTTGGCGCGCTCCTTGTCGATACCGAGACCGTCTGCTGGCACCACCTCCCACGGGAGCGAGCTCACCGCACCGAAGCGCTTGCCGAGCACCGCACCCAGGTGGGGGTCGGTGTCGATGGTCTCGCGCGACAGGTCCGTCAGCAGGCGCATGCTGCCGCAGTCGGCGCTGCGTAGCGCGCTCTCGATGCGGTCCAGGTTCAGCGAACGACCGAAGCGCGTACGCCCCAGGTCGTTGCCGCTGGGAGCAGAGGTAATCTGCCCGCGCAGCACCTGGGGCGGGGGTAGCGGGACACCACCGGAGTCCCGCGGCGTACTGCGCAACCGCGTGACCTTGGGCGGAGCGCCCAGCTCGATGGTGATGGTCTGCGGGTTGATGCGTGCTCGCGGCATCTCGGGGTGAAGGTATCACCGCGAGGGAGACAAGTCACTCACCGCCCGAGAATGGCTTTTCCTGCGGCCACCAGGCGCCTTGCAGCTTCAGCTCCCGCCTGGGTTGCGGAGCTGGGCTCGGTCGACGGTGGTGCCTTCGCCAGCAGGGCCAGCGCCTGGGCGCTGCGCTTCTGTGCCTGCTCGCGGCTGGCGTTGATGAAGAGCACGTGCTGGCTCGCGGTCTGCGCGAGCTGTTGTGCAGCACCAGCTGCCATGCCCGCGTTGAAGATGGCGCGCTCGCGAGGTGTCAGGGCTTCGAGTGCCCTCCGCATCGCCACTGCGTCTCCCCCCGGTAGCCCTTCTTCTCCAGCGCCGCTGTCGCCTGGATGCTGCACCCCGTTACCCCGCACTTCCTCACTTCCACCTTCGGCACTACGCCCATTCTTCGCTTCCATGTTCCGACTCCTACTCGAGCCCAGCCGTGGGCCCCGCACTTGTTACACTTGAACCAGCGTGCGCGCTCGGTGACCGGTGTCTCTGCCGGTTCCCACTCGTGCTCACACTTGGGTGTCATCAGAACCCACCACCGCGCGCGAACTCGAGCCTGAGTCCACCGGCTGGCTTGGGGTCACGTCCACCACCACCGCGCCGGCTACCCTCGCGGGCAATCCACATCGCCATCAGGCGGTCGCCCGTGTGCGCTGGCGGTGGCTGGTAGTACATGCACTCGTCGAACAGCTTCTCGAACTCCGTGGGACACTTGCCGCTCGCGTCGCAGGGGAAGACCCAGGCACCGTTCTTCATCTCGGTGAACATGCTCTCGACCCCAAAGTCGAGGTGGTGCTTGTTCGTCTGGTGCGTGTTGTGTGCGCGCACGCGCAGGTCGGGGCGCTGCTGCAACGCGAACTGACGGAGGAAGTCCTGACCAGTGTTGCTCTCCACCACCAGCAAGCTGCCGAAGCGGTCGTGCTTGTCGATGACGCGGTCGACAATCTGCGGTCCCGTCCAGCGTCCGCACTCCAGGTCAATGAGACGGCGGCGCTTGTCGGGTAGCAGCTCGAACGTCACCAGCGCCGTCTCATCGTGCTGCAGTCGCGTGCCGATGGCGATGTCGACTCCCGTGTAGATGTTGTTGTCGCGGTTGAACTTGATGGGGCCGCCGGTCCACTCACCGCGGCCGGCCTGCTTGCACGCCTCAATCCACGCGCGCTGGCAGCGGGTGCTCCCCTCGTCAAAGGGCTGGCAGAGGAACAGCCGCGCGAACTCGTGCGGCAGGCGCATACGCCGAATCTCGTCCACCTTGGCCGCGTCGTAGCGGGCTGGCCACAGCACCGTCTCTTCGTTGGGGTCGGGGTCGTGCTCGACCAACCGGTACCACCCCTCGCGCCTCAAGCTCGGGCGCACCAGGTGCGAGACGCTGTCGAGCCACAGCTGGTCCACGTTGGTGAACCGGATGAAGCCGTAGATGTCCATCGTGAGCGTGGGCCACCCAGCGTTCTCGAGCTGGAAGGTCAGGTCCTCACGGTTCCAGGGTGTGTTGGTGACCACCGCGCGCGAGCCCGTGGGGTCCAAGCGGCCAAGGATGCGACCGTCAAAGCGGCTGTGCACCTGCTCGCGTGACGCGGGCGTGAGCGTGTTGTCCGCGTCCAGGATGTCGTCGCCCAGAATCCACGACACGCGCGCGCCTTGGATGGCGCCGTCGAGACCCACCGCCACAGCGCTCGCGTCGCGGATGCCAGGTGGGCGCTCGATGGTCAACGCGCTCTGGGTCCAGATGTCCCCGGGGCGCGTGCCCTTCTTCATGTGGGGGAACACCATCGTGAGCGCGCTGCTGAGCGTCGGCTCGGTGATGTAGTCGCTGAGCATGCGCAGCACCTTCGCTGCCTGCTGCTGCGTCTTGCTGACCACGACACCGCGCTGCGTCGGGTCCTGTCCCATCAGGAACAGGCTGTACGCAGCCATGCCGAACGTCTTGCCCGTGCCGATGGGCTGGCGAACGACACATTGGTGGTGCTCCTCGGCGAACGCGAACATCACCTGCTGATGCGCGGCCACCTTGAGCGGGAGCTTAGTCGTCTCGTGGCGGATGACGAACTCGTAGAACTTGGACAGGTCGGTGCGCGCGTCCTGGGCCTTACGAACCAGCGCGCGTGTCGCGAGCCGTACGCGCTCCACGTTGTCGATGACCGGCGGCTCTCCCAGGTCGATGCTCTCCACCGCGACGGGCGCTGGTGCGGCAGCGGCCTTCGGAGGTCGGCTTCCCTTGGTCAGCTGGTGCCGGGCGCTACGCTTCGCCTTCTCGGCCGCGAGTGGGTTCTTGCGTTGGCGGGGCATCTACTGGCGTCACGGTATCACCTGCCGTCTTGTAGGTCACGGAATTGTGTGCGCACAATAAGCCTCGGTGATTGACCTCGACTTCCGCAGCTCCAACGACCAAGCCAAGTTCCACGGGCTGGCGCCGTACCTGAGCGCCACCATCACCGTGCACGTGGCCAGCGGAGGCAGTGTCCGCGGTCAGCTCACCAAGCTGGGCACCCGCAACCTGGTCATCGACGGACGCATCATCGCGCTGGCCGACGTTGAGCTTGTCCGCGTGCACGTGGGTGGTGACTGGGTGGCAGCATCCCCACGGGGAACAGCGCTGGACACGAAGCTCAACATCAGGTGTCGCAAGACGGAGAAGGACTTCCTCAAGCGGGCCGCCGACAAGGTCGGCCAGAGCACGAGCGAGATGGTCCTGACAGCCGGGCTGGACGAAGCAAGCCGGGTCCTGGGCAAGCCCAAACCCTGAAGAAAGTTCTTGCAACCTATGCGCTAGCGCATTAGGTTACCCCTATGCCCAACACGAACAAGCTCCTCAGCCACATGAACCCCCGCAACGCCCGCCTCATCGACTGGGACGCGGGCGCGGGCGTCACCGACGCGAGCACCCTGGGCTACAAGCCTGGCCAGGTTCCCGGGCAGCGGGTGTGGGGGCACGCGGCCGACTGGGGCATGGTCCTCACGTTCGACGGCCGCGAGCTGCTGGTCACCCTGGTGCGCGAGGCCAAGGACATCGATGGCGAGGTCACCGGCTGGCACTACCGCGGTCACAGCTACGTCAAGGGCAACGCCCGTCGCGACCCCAAGTCCGTCACCCTGTTCGTGGTGAACAGCTAGCCCCAGGTGCGGGGGAGCAACCCCAGCTCCCCCGTCCGCAGGTCCATTGCCGACAGGGGCTCGAGCACCTCGCAGCCGGCCATGGCCTGCGTGCTGAAGTACACCCCGTCGCCCTGGCGCAGGACGTAGAGCGCGACGTGGGTGGTGCCCAGGTACACCGTATTCGCTGCCAGGCAGCCGATGGCGAGGTCCCCCTGGAGTAACCCCAGGCTCTCGGCAAACGCTGCCAGCGAGGCGCGTGCGAGCAGCCTGGGTAGGCCCA